>ERZ791624.1152-NODE-1152-length-13447-cov-1.877464_pt1 | contig 13447 bp, 16 predicted proteins | sample MGYA00510058_ERZ791624 | MGnify/ENA primary metagenome ERZ791624 (study PRJEB30046, sample SAMN00715158) | human gut metagenome | study: EMG produced TPA metagenomics assembly of the A metagenome-wide association study of gut microbiota in type 2... | reverse complement strand
GGTTTTTTTCATGTCCAGGTCGCTTTTAACCAACGAAACCAGTGAGTTGGATTTACTGGATCAACGTCCTTTCGACCAGACCGATTTTGATATTCTGAAATCCTACGAAGCGGTGGTGGACGGGTTAGCGATGCTTATTGGCTCCCACTGTGAAATCGTTTTGCACTCTTTGCAGGATCTAAAATGTTCAGCCATTCGCATTGCTAACGGTGAACATACAGGCCGGAAGATTGGTTCGCCAATTACTGACCTGGCGCTACGTATGCTGCACGATATGACGGGAGCGGATAGCAGCGTTTCTAAATGCTACTTTACTCGCGCCAAAAGCGGCGTATTAATGAAGTCCCTGACTATCGCGATTCGTAACCGCGAACAGCGTGTAATTGGTCTGCTGTGCATCAATATGAATCTTGATGTTCCCTTCTCGCAGATTATGAGCACCTTTGTGCCGCCAGAAACCCCGGATGTCGGTTCAAGCGTCAACTTTGCCTCTTCTGTTGAAGATCTGGTTACCCAAACGCTGGAGTTCACCATCGAAGAAGTGAATGCCGATCGCAATGTTTCTAATAACGCCAAAAATCGTCAGATCGTGCTGAATCTCTACGAGAAAGGGATCTTCGATATTAAAGATGCGATCAACCAGGTTGCTGACCGCCTGAACATCTCCAAACACACTGTCTATCTCTACATCCGCCAGTTCAAGAGCGGTGATTTCCAGGGGCAAGATAAGTAATGCGTTTTGCCATCGTGGTGACCGGGCCAGCATACGGTACGCAACAGGCGAGTAGTGCTTTTCAGTTTGCGCAGGCGCTGATAGCAGATGGCCATGAGTTAAGCAGCGTCTTTTTCTATCGGGAAGGGGTCTATAACGCTAACCAATTGACCTCTCCGGCAAGTGACGAATTTGACCTCGTACGGGCCTGGCAACAACTGAATGCGCAACATGGTGTGGCGCTGAATATCTGCGTAGCGGCAGCATTACGCCGTGGCGTTGTTGATGAAACGGAGGCCGGAAGACTGGGGCTGGCTTCGTCAAACCTTCAGCAGGGATTTACCTTAAGCGGACTTGGGGCGCTGGCGGAAGCCTCGCTGACCTGTGACAGGGTGGTACAGTTCTGATGAAACAATTGCGTTTGTTTTTTCTACTGCACCTCATGGTACAGCCGCAGGCCGGGAAGGTTTAGATGCTTTACTGGCAACTTCCGCATTAACTGACGATCTGGCTGTCTTCTTTATAGCTGATGGCGTTTTTCAGCTGCTGCCAGGACAAAAGCCCGATGCAGTGCTGGCGCGTGATTACATTGCCACTTTTAAATTGTTGGGTCTGTACGACATTGAACAGTGCTGGGTTTGTGCGGCTTCACTGCGCGAACGCGGGTTAGATCCGCAGACACCCTTTGTTGTCGAAGCCACGCCGCTCGAAGCAGATGCCTTACGCCGCGAACTCGCCAACTACGATGTTATTTTGAGGTTTTGAGGCGTTTATGCTGCACACATTACATCGCTCACCCTGGCTGACGGATTTTGCTGCGCTGCTGCGTCTGCTCAGTGAAGGAGACGAACTGCTATTATTGCAAGATGGCGTAACTGCCGCAGTTGACGGTAACCGCTACCTTGAAAGTCTGCGTAATGCCCCCATTAAGGTCTATGCCCTGAACGAAGACCTTATTGCCCGCGGTTTGACTGGTCAAATTTCGAACGACATCATTCTCATTGACTATACTGATTTCGTCAGACTTACGGTTAAGCACCCCAGCCAGATGGCCTGGTGATGGCGGGATCGTTGTATATTTCTTGACACCTTTTCGGCATCGCCCTAAAATTCGGCGTCCTCATATTGTGTGAGGACGTTTTATTACGTGTTTACGAAGCAAAAGCTAAAACCAGGAGCTATTTAATGGCAACAGTTAACCAGCTGGTACGCAAACCACGTGCTCGCAAAGTTGCGAAAAGCAACGTGCCTGCGCTGGAAGCCTGCCCGCAGAAACGTGGCGTATGTACTCGCGTATATACCACCACTCCTAAGAAACCGAACTCCGCACTGCGTAAAGTTTGCCGTGTGCGTCTGACTAACGGTTTCGAAGTGACTTCCTACATCGGTGGTGAAGGTCACAACCTGCAGGAGCACTCCGTGATCCTGATCCGTGGCGGTCGTGTTAAAGACCTCCCGGGTGTTCGTTACCACACCGTACGTGGTGCGCTTGACTGCTCCGGCGTTAAAGACCGTAAGCAGGCTCGCTCCAAGTACGGCGTGAAGCGTCCTAAGGCTTAATGGTTCTCCGTTAAGTAAGGCCAAACTGATTTACCTTAATGTCATACTAAACTCTTAGAGTTTTGGACAATCCTGAATTAACAACGGAGTATTTCCATGCCACGTCGTCGCGTCATTGGTCAGCGTAAAATTCTGCCGGATCCGAAGTTCGGATCAGAACTGCTGGCTAAATTTGTCAATATCCTGATGGTAGATGGTAAAAAATCTACTGCTGAATCTATCGTATACAGCGCGCTGGAGACCCTGGCTCAGCGCTCTGGTAAAAATGAACTGGAAGCTTTCGAAGTCGCTCTCGACAACGTGCGCCCGACTGTAGAAGTTAAGTCTCGCCGCGTTGGTGGTTCTACTTATCAGGTTCCAGTTGAAGTTCGTCCGGTTCGTCGTAATGCTCTGGCAATGCGTTGGATCGTTGAAGCTGCTCGTAAACGCGGTGATAAATCCATGGCTCTGCGCCTGGCGAACGAACTCACTGATGCTGCAGACAACAAAGGTACTGCAGTTAAGAAACGTGAAGACGTTCACCGTATGGCCGAAGCCAACAAGGCGTTCGCACACTACCGTTGGTAATCCCTTCGGAGTCATAGTCACCAGGCGGGCGCTTCAGATGAGTCGCCCGCTCTGGATAACTTAACTGAACGCCTAAAGAAATAAACGAGGAATCAAATGGCTCGTACAACACCCATCGCACGCTACCGTAACATCGGTATCAGTGCGCACATCGACGCCGGTAAAACCACTACTACCGAACGTATTCTGTTCTACACCGGTGTAAACCATAAAATCGGTGAAGTTCATGACGGCGCTGCAACCATGGACTGGATGGAGCAGGAGCAGGAACGTGGTATTACCATCACTTCCGCTGCGACTACTGCATTCTGGTCTGGTATGGCTAAGCAGTATGAGCCGCATCGCATCAACATCATCGACACCCCGGGGCACGTTGACTTCACTATCGAAGTAGAACGTTCCATGCGTGTTCTTGATGGTGCGGTAATGGTTTACTGCGCAGTTGGTGGTGTTCAGCCACAGTCTGAAACCGTATGGCGTCAGGCAAACAAATATAAAGTTCCGCGCATTGCGTTCGTTAACAAAATGGACCGCATGGGTGCGAACTTCCTGAAAGTTGTTAACCAGATCAAAACCCGTCTGGGCGCGAACCCGGTTCCGCTGCAGCTGGCGATTGGTGCTGAAGAAGGTTTCACCGGTGTTGTTGACCTGGTGAAAATGAAAGCCATCAACTGGAACGATGCAGACCAGGGCGTTACCTTCGAATACGAAGATATCCCGGCTGACATGCAGGACCTGGCTGACGAATGGCACCAGAACCTGATCGAATCCGCAGCTGAAGCTTCTGAAGAGCTGATGGAAAAATACCTGGGTGGTGAAGAACTGACTGAAGAAGAGATCAAAAAAGCTCTGCGTCAGCGTGTTCTGAACAACGAAATCATCCTGGTAACCTGCGGTTCTGCGTTCAAGAACAAAGGTGTTCAGGCGATGCTGGATGCGGTAATTGATTACCTGCCATCCCCGGTTGATGTTCCGGCAATCAACGGTATTCTGGACGACGGTAAAGATACCCCGGCTGAGCGTCACGCAAGCGACGAAGAGCCGTTCTCTGCACTGGCGTTCAAAATCGCTACCGACCCGTTTGTTGGTAACCTGACCTTCTTCCGTGTGTACTCCGGTGTGGTTAACTCTGGTGATACCGTACTGAACTCCGTGAAAGCTGCACGTGAGCGTTTCGGTCGTATCGTACAGATGCACGCTAACAAACGTGAAGAGATCAAAGAAGTTCGCGCGGGCGACATCGCTGCTGCTATCGGTCTGAAAGACGTAACCACTGGTGACACCCTGTGTGACCCGGATGCGCCGATCATTCTGGAGCGTATGGAATTCCCTGAGCCGGTAATCTCCATCGCCGTTGAGCCGAAAACCAAAGCTGACCAGGAAAAAATGGGTCTGGCTCTGGGCCGTCTGGCTAAAGAAGACCCGTCTTTCCGTGTATGGACTGACGAAGAATCTAACCAGACCATCATCGCGGGTATGGGCGAACTGCACCTCGACATCATCGTTGACCGTATGAAGCGTGAATTCAACGTTGAAGCGAACGTCGGTAAACCTCAGGTTGCTTACCGTGAAGCGATTCGCGCGAAAGTTACCGATATCGAAGGTAAACACGCCAAGCAGTCTGGTGGTCGTGGTCAGTACGGTCACGTTGTGATCGACATGTACCCGCTGGAGCCGGGTTCAAACCCGAAAGGCTACGAGTTCATCAACGACATTAAAGGTGGTGTAATCCCTGGCGAATACATCCCGGCCGTTGATAAAGGTATCCAGGAACAGCTGAAAGCAGGTCCGCTGGCAGGCTACCCGGTAGTAGACATGGGTATTCGTCTGCACTTCGGTTCTTACCACGACGTTGACTCCTCTGAGCTGGCGTTTAAACTGGCTGCGTCTATTGCCTTTAAAGAAGGCTTTAAGAAAGCGAAACCAGTTCTGCTTGAGCCGATCATGAAGGTTGAAGTAGAAACTCCGGAAGAGAACACCGGTGACGTTATCGGTGACTTGAGCCGTCGTCGTGGTATGCTCAAAGGTCAGGAATCTGAAGTTACTGGCGTTAAGATCCACGCTGAAGTACCGCTGTCCGAAATGTTCGGTTATGCAACTCAGCTGCGTTCTCTGACCAAAGGTCGTGCATCATACACTATGGAATTCCTGAAGTATGATGAAGCGCCGAGTAACGTTGCTCAGGCCGTAATTGAAGCCCGTGGTAAATAAGCCTAAGGGTTAATACCAAAGTCCCGTGCTCTCTCCTGAAGGGGAGAGCACTATAGTAAGGAATATAGCCGTGTCTAAAGAAAAATTTGAACGTACAAAACCGCACGTCAACGTTGGTACTATCGGCCACGTTGACCATGGTAAAACTACCCTGACTGCTGCCATCACTACCGTTCTGGCTAAAACCTACGGTGGTTCTGCTCGTGCATTCGACCAGATCGATAACGCGCCGGAAGAAAAAGCTCGTGGTATCACCATCAACACCTCTCACGTTGAATATGACACCCCGACTCGCCACTACGCGCACGTAGACTGCCCGGGCCACGCCGACTATGTTAAAAACATGATCACCGGTGCTGCGCAGATGGACGGCGCGATCCTGGTTGTTGCTGCGACTGACGGCCCGATGCCGCAGACTCGTGAGCACATCCTGCTGGGTCGTCAGGTAGGCGTTCCGTACATCATCGTGTTCCTGAACAAATGCGACATGGTTGATGACGAAGAGCTGCTGGAACTGGTTGAGATGGAAGTTCGTGAACTGCTGTCTCAGTACGATTTCCCGGGCGACGACACTCCGATCGTTCGTGGTTCTGCTCTGAAAGCGCTGGAAGGCGACGCAGAGTGGGAAGCGAAAATCCTGGAACTGGCTGGCTTCCTGGATTCTTATATTCCGGAACCAGAGCGTGCGATTGACAAGCCGTTCCTGCTGCCGATCGAAGACGTATTCTCCATCTCCGGTCGTGGTACCGTTGTTACCGGTCGTGTAGAACGCGGTATCATCAAAGTTGGTGAAGAAGTTGAAATCGTTGGTATCAAAGAGACTCAGAAGTCTACCTGTACTGGCGTTGAAATGTTCCGCAAACTGCTGGACGAAGGCCGTGCTGGTGAGAACGTAGGTGTTCTGCTGCGTGGTATCAAACGTGAAGAAATCGAACGTGGTCAGGTACTGGCTAAGCCGGGCACCATCAAGCCGCACACCAAGTTCGAATCTGAAGTGTACATTCTGTCCAAAGATGAAGGCGGCCGTCATACTCCGTTCTTCAAAGGCTACCGTCCGCAGTTCTACTTCCGTACTACTGACGTGACTGGTACCATCGAACTGCCGGAAGGCGTAGAGATGGTAATGCCGGGCGACAACATCAAAATGGTTGTTACCCTGATCCACCCGATCGCGATGGACGACGGTCTGCGTTTCGCAATCCGTGAAGGCGGCCGTACCGTTGGCGCGGGCGTTGTTGCTAAAGTTCTGGGCTAATTACACGTTAATTAGTTTTGAATTGAAAAGGGCGCTTCGGCGCCCTTTTTGCATTTGTTGACGGCATATCTTATTCGTACTGTCAGAACGAATAAATTATTCATATTTAAAATATCAATTCAATTTAACATTTTAAATATGAATGTTTCTGTTTTTAAAATGCTTCATTTGTCAGGCTTTTTTCTTATTTTTAATGCCGTAATTTAATTCATATTGAAGGGTTCTCGTAAAACGTAAATAATTCCTGCGTAGGACTTTTGTTTTGCAGTTTTTACGTCACAAGGGATTATAATGAAATTAAATATATTTACTAAATCTATGATTGGTATGGGGCTGGTGTGTTCCGCTCTGCCAGCATTGGCAATGGAAGCATGGAATAACCAACAAGGTGGTAATAAATATCAGGTTATTTTCGATGGCAAAATTTATGAAAATGCCTGGTGGGTTTCTTCTACAAATTGCCCGGGAAAAGCGAAAGCAAATGATGCAACTAACCCGTGGCGTTTAAAGCGTACCGCAACAGCTGCTGAAATTAGTCAGTTTGGCAATACACTTTCCTGCGAAAAGAGCGGCAGCTCATCTTCTTCAAATTCAAATACGCCTGCATCCAATACGCCGGCTAATGGCGGTTCGGCTACACCAGCACAGGGCACTGTTCCGTCTAATTCTTCTGTAGTTGCCTGGAATAAACAGCAGGGCGGTCAGACCTGGTATGTCGTCTTTAATGGTGCGGTATATAAAAATGCCTGGTGGGTAGCCTCTTCTAACTGTCCGGGTGATGCGAAAAGCAATGATGCCAGCAACCCATGGCGTTATGTTCGTGCCGCTACGGCAACGGAAATCTCAGAAACCAGTAATCCACAGTCCTGTACTTCAGCACCACAGCCTTCACCGGATGTGAAACCGGCACCGGACGTTAAACCGGCTCCTGATGTTCAGCCAGCCCCAGCTGATAAGTCAAACGACAACTATGCTGTAGTAGCCTGGAAAGGTCAGGAAGGTTCTTCTACATGGTACGTTATCTATAACGGCGGCATTTATAAGAACGCCTGGTGGGTAGGCGCGGCAAATGCCCAGGCGATGCGAAAGAAAACGATGCCAGTAACCCATGGCGTTATGTTCGCGCGGCAACGGCAACAGAAATCAGCCAGTATGGTAACCCTGGCTCCTGTTCCGTTAAGCCGGATAATAATGCGGTGCTGTGACTCCGGTTGATCCAACTCGGAAACACCGGTGACCCCAACTCCGGATAACAGCGAGCCATCAACACCAGCGGATAGCGTTAACGATTACTCATTGCAAGCGTGGAGCGGCCAGGAAGGTAGCGAAATTTACCATGTTATTTTCAATGGTAATGTTTACAAGAACGCCTGGTGGGTTGGGTCTAAAGATTGCCCACGGGGTACCAGCGCTGAAAATCCAATAACCCATGGCGTCTCGAGCGTACAGCTACCGCTGCGGAATTGAGTCAGTACGGTAACCCGACTACCTGTGAAATTGATAACGGCGGCGTCATTGTTGCGGATGGTTTCCAGGCCAGCAAAGCGTACAGCGCGGACAGCATCGTAGATTATAACGATGCACATTATAAAACTTCTGTCGATCAAGACGCATGGGGCTTTGTCCCGGGCGGCGATAACCCGTGGAAGAAATACGAACCGGCGAAAGCATGGTCCGCATCCACTGTGTACGTGAAAGGTGATCGCGTTGTTGTTGATGGGCAGGCTTATGAAGCGCTGTTCTGGACGCAAAGTGACAACCCTGCTCTGGTGGCGAACCAAACGCCACCGGTAGCAATAGCCGCCCGTGGAAGCCGTTAGGTAAGGCTCAGAGCTATAGCAACGAAGAGCTGAATAATGCGCCGCAGTTTAATCCAGAAACGCTTTATGCCAGCGATACGCTGATTCGCTTTAACGGTGTGAACTACATTTCTCAGAGTAAAGTGCAGAAAGTTTCTCCTTCTGACAGCAACCCGTGGCGTGTTTTTGTTGACTGGACCGGAACCAAAGAGCGCGTAGGTACGCCGAAGAAAGCGTGGCCGAAACACGTTTATGCACCGTATGTCGACTTTACGCTGAATACGATCCCGGATCTGGCTGCGCTGGCTAAGAATCATAACGTCAACCACTTCACGCTGGCGTTTGTGGTGAGTAAAGATGCGAACACCTGTCTGCCGACATGGGGTACCGCTTACGGTATGCAGAATTACGCTCAGTACAGCAAAATCAAAGCTCTGCGTGAGGCTGGCGGCGATGTGATGCTGTCTATCGGTGGTGCTAACAACGCTCCGCTGGCTGCTTCCTGTAAGAACGTAGACGATCTGATGCAGCATTATTATGACATCGTTGATAACCTGAACCTCAAAGTCCTGGACTTCGATATCGAAGGCACCTGGGTTGCGGATCAGGCATCTATTGAACGTCGTAACCTTGCTGTGAAGAAAGTGCAGGATAAATGGAAGTCAGAAGGCAAAGATATTGCTATCTGGTACACCTTGCCAATTCTGCCGACTGGCCTGACGCCGGAAGGGATGAATGTCCTGAGCGATGCCAAAGCGAAAGGTGTTGAGCTGGCGGGTGTGAACGTGATGACAATGAACTACGGTAACGCGATTTGTCAGTCTGCAAATACCGAAGGCCAGAACATTCACGGTAAGTGTGCAACGTCTGCGATTGCCAACCTGCATTCACAATTGAAAGGCCTCCATCCCAATAAGAGCGATGCAGAAATTGACGCTATGATGGGTACCACGCCGATGGTTGGCGTGAACGACGTTCAGGGCGAGGTGTTCTATCTCTCTGATGCTCGTCTGGTCATGCAGGATGCGCAGAAGCGTAATCTCGGTATGGTTGGTATCTGGTCAATCGCGCGCGACCTGCCGGGCGGCACTAACCTGTCTCCGGAATTCCACGGCCTGACTAAAGAACAGGCACCGAAGTACGCATTTAGCGAAATCTTCGCGCCGTTTACTAAGCAATAAATGTGTTGGCGATACCTTCCAGTATCGCCGCATTTTTTGTCAATGGGCTACTTTTGGTAGCCCATTATTTTTATTCATATTTCTATTCTTTGCTTAAAAAAGAGTCTTTCCGTAATTGAAATAAGAACTATTTTCATTTATTTTTGAAGAAAGTATACGGGAGTCTCTATGTACGTTTGTCTTTGTAATGGTATCAGCGATAAAAAAATTCGTCAGGCTGTGCGCCAGTTTTCCCCTCACTCGTTCCAGCAATTAAAAAAATTTATTCCGGTCGGCAATCAGTGCGGTAAATGTGTCCGGGCCGCGCGTGAAGTGATGGAGGATGAATTAATGCAGCTGCCGGAGTTTAAGGAGTCCGCATAAACGGAGTGTGTTTTTTGACTTACTCGTAAGCCGTTCTACTCTTCAAAGAGTGGAAGCGAAGGAGTCAAAAAATGAAAGGTGATACTAAAGTTATAAATTATCTCAACAAACTGTTGGGAAATGAGCTTGTCGCAATCAATCAGTACTTTCTCCATGCCCGAATGTTTAAAAACTGGGGTCTCAAACGTCTCAATGATGTGGAGTATCATGAATCCATTGATGAGATGAAACACGCCGATCGTTATATTGAGCGCATTCTTTTTCTGGAAGGTCTTCCAAACTTACAGGACCTGGGCAAACTGAACATTGGTGAAGATGTTGAGGAAATGCTGCGTTCTGATCTGGCACTTGAGCTGGATGGCGCGAAGAATTTGCGTGAGGCAATTGGTTATGCCGATAGCGTTCATGATTACGTCAGCCGCGATATGATGATAGAAATTTTGCGTGATGAAGAAGGCCATATCGACTGGCTGGAAACGGAACTTGATCTGATTCAGAAGATGGGCCTGCAAAATTATCTGCAAGCACAGATCCGCGAAGAAGGTTGAGCCGTGTCGGGAGGGAGAACCCTCCCGGTTAATAAGAGATCCAGGCCAGATACCCCAGGTTTATCATGCTGCCGAGCGCAAGCCACGGGCCGAATGCGATAGTGGTTATAGTCCGGCGTTGCAGAAGTTGTGAAACGATGGCGTAACCAATGCCACCCAGCGAGGCAATCAGCAGTATCATTGGCAACGTTTGCCAGCCACACCATGCGCCTGCAGCGGCCAGTAGCTTGAAATCACCGTAGCCCAATCCCTCTTTGTGACAAACTAACCAGACGCCCCAGTAAACACACCACAGCACCCCATAGCCCGCTACCGCGCCGTAAACCGCATCATGTAAATCAATTAATCCATACTGCGCATTAAATACCAAGCCAAGCCAGAGCAGCGGTAAGGTGAGTTTGTCGGGCAGGAGCTGAGTGCGAAAATCAATAACACTGAGCGTGAGTACGAAACAGAAATAGAGAAAGAGTGCGCCAGTCACGATGGGCGTGAAAGGTGCCAGGGCGCAGGCGATAGCAGCAGCAACACAAAGTATCAGGGGCACTGTATCATGCCAGGCATATTTTTTTTGCCTGAAATGAACCAATACCTGGCGAAACGTTAACGCCGTTTTATCCTCCAACGGCGAGAGGTGATAGGCGATGGCATTAACAAAATAACCTGCAATAAAACCAACCAGAATGAAGAGCGGCAGTAGCATTGTCATTATTGTTGCTCCCTGAAGGACAAATGCCTGAGGGTGATCTCTTCGTTTCCGGCAAGAGTAAACTGAAGGTCTTCAATAACAATACCGTATGTTACCTGTGCCGTAGTGAGCCAGCGGGAGACGTTTTCGAGGGGAGCTGTGACAGGATGAATTGTCAGAGTATTGTCCGGGCCGTTTTCCAGCGTGATAGCCAAATTCTCACGTTTTGCTTCCTCGAGAAGGATATTTTTGATGGGCTGCGTAAGCGCAGGATGACCGAGTAAACCATGGGTGCTCGCTTGATCCTGCATCCATTTGATGTCCTTCTTAATTTTTTGCGCGTGGGACTGATGCTCTGCAATGTAGGTATCTATCGGTTTTATCACCCCAAGCCAACAAAAAACGCCGAGCGAGAGAACCGCCAGTGCCGCAACGATCTGTTTTTCCGATGTGGATTTTTCTGCCCACCATGATTTAATCATTTCCCTGAGTTCCTTACTGTCCATACACCACTGACCGGATCTTTTTCTGTTTTTTCCATCGGAAGCCAGGACTGTGTTAACTCACAGAAACGATCGATATTAGCTTCACTCTTAGCACTCATTTTTAAGGTCAGCGACTTTTGCTTCTGGCTATAGTTCGCCTCCATTAACTGCAGTTCAGGGTGTTCCAGCAGAAGTGTTTGTAAATGATAGAGCAACGGCACAGCTTCAGGATATTGCTGAGCGAGTTGCTGCTTAAAGTAAAAACGAAAATTGTGGGTGCGTTTGATCTGCGGGAAATAACGTTGCCAGGTTTCTTGCTGTTGTTGCTGAAGTTGATCTTCAATCTTAAGCGTATGCCAGAGCGCGATGCTCCGCTGCCAACAAAAGAAAGAATGGCGAGAACGAGACAGCTTACTGCCAGGCGGGCGAGCCATTTTCCCGATTTGCTTACAGTTTTCTGTTTACGAAAAATACCATGCAGCATGTCATAGCGCTGGAATGCAATATCGGCAGAATACAAACTCAGTGATGGTATTTCAGGATGCTGGATAAGTGGATTGGCCGCTGCAACGCCGTGAGGTACTACACCATAACAAAGCATATTCTCAGGCGGAAACTGGGCAGCAAGATGCTGTAACCAGTGTTCATCCAGTTCGTTGAAGGCATGTGCGGCACTGCGAATGAGCCAGCTTGTTTGCTGGTTAACCAGAGTCCAGCTATCTACTTCCCAGGGAAGATAGCAGCCATCTGGCAAAACCCGCGTCACGTTGAGTCCGGCAGTATGTAAACGCTCAAGATAGCAACTGAGTTTCTCCGACTGAATGCCTATCACCTCGACACTTTCGTTTTGTTTATCGACAACCGTCCAGTGCCAGTCCTGGGTGTTGTCGGGTAACGTCTCCTCTGCCAGCCATTGTAATGTTTGTGCGGTGAGTTTGTATTTGGCGTTGGGCAGCGTGAGGGAACGATATAAAAGGCCCTCTGGTGGGATCAAAAGATGAACATTTCCGGCACCGGGCTGATCGGCCAGCGACTCCAGCGGAAGATCGTCCGTGAGCGTATGTACCGAAGATACGCTATCTGCGGAGAACGTCATCCATTCCCAATGCTTACGCAGCGTCGAGGAAGAACGTATGACCATCAACGATTCAGGCATCACGATCCTTATGATTAGTAGAGTTGCAGCGTACGCCGATAGATTTGGGCGCTCTGCTGTTTACGGTTGAAAAAAATATGGCTTTGCCATCCCTGGGATTGTTCGTCGCTGATACTTTCCGTACTCAGCGTAAAATAGCGGCTATAGGGAAAGAGATGCCTTTTCACCTGAGCAACCAGTGGCTTCACACCGGAGAAATCCTGCTGCGCCCAGTAAAGAAATGCATCCGTGGTTAGCCAGCCTTCCCTCGGCCTTTTTTGCAATAAGACCCGAGCGTCAGCATCCGTGATGTTATTGAGGAATAACGCTCTGAAGAGCGGAATATCGTTCTCCGTTAGCATATTAAGATTGATGCTAAGTTCCGTGGTCGGGAGAACGCAGACATACGGGATAAGCCGCTGATAGATGTTTTCGGTTATGCCTTTTATCTGACGTAATTCGCCAGTCAGAAAAAGCATCTGATTGGCACTATGCCGGGGCGGCGTCTGGCTTTGGTAAAAGCTATCTTCTGCGCCGTGAAAGCGTGGTGAGTCATCGACATCAATATAGTCAGCGATTGATTGCACGATCTCATCGGTGTTTCCGCGATCGATACCGGCGTTAATCAGCAGCGCACTGAATACCTGGGCGGGGAAATCAGGGGAAGCCAGCGGGTCGTCAGAGAGATTTTTGCTAACGCATTGAGATTAAAACAGTGCTGGGCATCGCGTAACTGCCACTTCACTGTATTGCCATCTTCCAGCTGCAACTGTTGTGGCTGTGCCCAGTACTGCTGCAACGTGGTCTGTCTGTCGTTATCTTTAACGTCCTGGGTGAGGCTGGCAAGCGCAAGTTTCTCCGCCAGTTCAATATCATATTGCCGTTGCAGATGATGGTTTACCTGGCGGGTTCGCTGAAGCTGGCTGTGAAAACTGAGCGTCATGAT
>ERZ791624.1146-NODE-1146-length-13535-cov-7.924036_pt1 | contig 13535 bp, 14 predicted proteins | sample MGYA00510058_ERZ791624 | MGnify/ENA primary metagenome ERZ791624 (study PRJEB30046, sample SAMN00715158) | human gut metagenome | study: EMG produced TPA metagenomics assembly of the A metagenome-wide association study of gut microbiota in type 2... | reverse complement strand
GCCCCATTGTCACCGTTTCCCCGGTCAATGACGGGCTGCTTGCCGCCCTCTCCAAGCTCACGGCAGAGTACGGGAAAATCGGCGGCAACTTAAACCAGATTGCCCGGAGCCTGAACGAATACGGAAGCCCCTACCGGGGGCTGGAAAAGGAAGTGCGGGGAGCCGCCGCCGACCTTGCCGCCTTGAAGTTTGAAGTCTTGCAGAAAGTAGGTGAAGCCGTTGGCGATACTCAAACATATCAGCTCTAAAAATGCCAACTACGGGGACGCTGAAAAATACCTCACATTCGAGCATGACGAGTTTACCATGAAGCCCACCCTTGACGCAGACGGGCGGCTCATACCGAGGGTAGACTACCGCATATCCTCTCTGAATTGTGGCGGGGAGGATTTTGCCGTTGCCTGTATGCGCTCCAATCTCCGCTACGGCAAGAACCAGAAACGGGAGGACGTAAAGAGCCACCACTACATCATCAGCTTTGACCCACGGGACGGCCCGGACAACGGCTTGACCGTTGATCGGGCGCAGGAGCTGGGCGAGAAGTTCTGCGCCGAGCATTTCCCCGGACACCAGGCCCTTGTCTGCACCCACCCGGACGGACACAGCCACACCGAAAATATCCATGTGCATATCGTCATTAACAGTCTGCGGATTGCGGAGGTTCCCATGCTGCCCCACATGGACAGGCCAGCGGACAGGAAAGCAGGCTGCAAGCACCGCTGTACGGACGCAGCTATGAACTATCTGAAAGCCGAAGTCATGGAGATGTGCCACAGCGAGGGGCTTTACCAGATAGACCTTTTGAACGGCAGCAAAGAACGCATTACCGAGCGTGAGTATTGGGCGCAGAAGAAAGGACAGGCTGCCCTTGACAGAGCCAACGCCCCTATTGCTGCGGACGGTATCGCGCCCCGGCAGACCAAGTTTGAAACGGATAAGGCGAAGCTGCGCCGGACTATCCGGGAAGCCCTTGCCGCTGCTTCCGGCTTTGATGAGTTTGCCGCCCTGCTTCTCCGGCATGGTGTGACCGTCAAGGAGAGCCGGGGGCGGCTAAGTTACCTCACGCCGGACAGGACGAAGCCAATTACCGCCCGGAAGCTGGGGGACGATTTTGACCGGGCTGCTGTCCTCTCCGTTTTGGAGCAGAACGCCGCCAGAGCCGCCGAAAAACCCGCAGCCATAGCGGAATACCCCGGCAGTATCAAAGACCGCTTACGGACGAAAAAAGAAGCGAAAAACGCCCCGAACAATGACGCTGTACAGCGCATGGTAGACATAGCCGCCAAGCGAGCCGAGGGGAAAGGACGGGGCTATGAGAAGTGGGCGACCATGCACAACCTCAAACAGATGTCGGCTACCCTCATGCTCTACCAGCAGTATGGCTTTTCTTCCCCGGACGAGCTGGACGCTGCCATTTCCGCAGCCAACACCGCCACGCAGGAGAGCCTTGCCGGACTGAAAGGGCTGGAAGCCGCTATCCGGGAGAAAAAGGAATTGCAGCGCAACCTTTTGGGCTATATCGGCACGAAGCCCGCCCGTGACGGTCTGAAAGCGCAGAAATCGGAGAAAGCCCGGAGAGCCTACCGGGAACAGCACGAAAGCGATTTTATCATAGCGGACACAGCCGCCCGTTATTTCCGGGAGCATGGAATAACCAAGCTGCCAGCCAGCAAAGCCCTGCAAAGGGAGATTGAGCAGCTTACCGTCCAGAAGAACGCCGGATATAACGACTACCGGGAGAAACGCCAGCGGGCGCAGGAGCTTCAGACAGTCAGACGCAATATCGACCAGATTTTAAGGGGCGCACCGAGCCAGCAGAAAAAGCGTGAACAGGAGCGTTAAAGACCGCCCCGAAATGATACCGAAACCCTACAAAAATACAGGTATGATATGAACCCTTACCGCAATACTCCCCGACTTCCAAACGGGGCTTACAGGGCAGAAAAAGCCCGAAAATGATACCGAGAACATACAGAAAATGCCCCCTATCCCGCTACACCGATAGGAACGGCAGAAAGGAGCTTACCATTGCCGAGAATGAGCAAGAAGCGGCGGCTGGAATGGTCTTTCTTCCTCAACCACCGCAACCGTATCACTTACAACGACCTATGCCGGGGCTGCACCCGTGACTGCAAACAGAGCTTCCGGGCGGTTATCATACTATGCCCTCGCTATTATTCCAAACGCTGGAAAAAGGAGGACGCAGCCTATGGCAGATAACCGCAAATATTACTACCTCAAGCTGAAAGAGAGCTATTTTGACGATGATGCAATCGTTCTGCTGGAAAGTATGCAGGACGGCGTTATCTATTCCAACATTCTCTTGAAGCTGTACTTGAAATCGCTGAAAAACGGCGGGAAATTGCAGCTTGACGAGAATATCCCCTACACCGCCCAGATGATTGCGACCATTACCCGCCAGCAGGTAGGTACCGTAGAGAGAGCTTTGAAAATCTTTATGAAGCTGGGGCTTGTGGAGCCTTTGCCAAGCGGCGCACTCTACATGAGCAACATTGAGCTTTTAATCGGCCAGTCCTCTACCGAGGGGGAGCGCAAGCGCAGGGCGCGGCTGGCTTTGCAGGAACAAAAAGCCCTGCCGCAGACAGGGGCGGACAAATGTCCACCATATCGAGCGGACATTTGTCCACCAGAGATAGAGATAGAGAAAGAGATAGATATAGAAATAGAAAAAGAGAGAGAGTTAGAAACGGGACACCCCGCCCCCGCCGCCTATGGCAGATACCACAATGTCATTCTTTCCGATACGGAGCTTGACGGGCTGAAAACAGAGCTTCCCGGCAAGTGGGAGTATTACATTGACCGCCTATCCTGCCATATCGCTTCCAGCGGGAGGAAATACAAGAGCCATGCAGCCACGATTTTCAAGTGGGCGCAGGAGGACGCAGCCAAGAAAGCCCCGAAAAAGGGCATACCCGATTATACCTGTAAGGAGGGCGAGAGCTTATGACGAATGGATTTGATGAAATGATTTTGAATATGACCGACACCACGCCGGAGCCGGAGGACTACACCGGCGAGGACGGGCTTTTATACTGCGGGAAGTGCCACAAGCCCAAAGAGGGCTATTTCCCCAAAGAAACCGCCGCATGGCTGGGGCGTGACCGCCACCCGGCAGAATGTGACTGCCAGCGGGCAGAGCGTGAGGAACGGGAAGCCGCAGAGAAACAGCGCAGTCACCTTGAAACTGTCGAGCGGTTGAAGCGGCGGGGCTTTACAGACCCGGCTATGCAGGGCTGGACGTTTGAGAACGACAACGGCAAGTGCCCGCAAATGGAACACGCCCATTTCTATGTGGAGAACTGGGAAACCATGAAAGAGCGCAACATTGGCTATCTGCTATGGGGCGGCGTTGGCACAGGCAAGAGCTATTTTGCGGGCTGTATCGCAAATGCCCTTATGGAGCGTGAAATCCCCGTGTGCATGACAAACTTTGCATTGATATTGGGTGACCTTGCCGCCAGCTTTGAGGGCAGGAATGAATATATCTCCCGACTTTGCAGCTTCCCGCTGCTTATCCTTGACGATTTTGGAATGGAACGGGGAACGGAATACGGCTTAGAGCAGGTCTACAACGTGATTGACAGCCGTTACCGCAGCGGCAGGCCGCTGATCGTCACGACTAATCTCACGCTGGAGGACTTGCAGCACCCGGAGGACACCGCCCACGCCCGCATTTATGACCGTCTGATTGAAATGTGTTCTCCTGTCCGCTTTACCGGGAGCAACTTCCGAAAAGCCACGGCGCAGGAGAAAATGGGACAACTGAAAAAGCTGATGAACAGAAAGGAGAGCCGCCTATGACCAACACCCCAAAGAATGACCGCAGCACCCGCCGCCCGGATTGCGTGACGGAAATCCGCATAGGTAATTCTGTCCTTGTCGTTTCCGGCTATTTCAAGCAGGACACCACCGCCACCGCCGCCGATAAAATGCTGAAAGTGCTGGAAGCGGAAGCTGCTACACAAAAATCGGCAATTTGACGGGACGTAAAGAAGCAGAAAGGACTGTACAGCCAGCCCCGGCGTGTGGTATGATAGTCATACGGAATAGTGGGGCTGGCTGTCGGAAATGGAGGACACTATGTTAAGACAGACCACCCGAAACCTTATTACCGCCCTTTATCCGAGATTATCCCACGAGGACGAGCTGCAAGGTGAGAGCAATTCTATTTCAAACCAGAAGCGTATTCTTGAAACCTATGCGAAGCAGAACGGCTTTTCCAATCTGCAATGGTACACAGATGACGGTTATTCTGGGGCGAACTTCCAAAGACCCGGTTTTCAAGCCATGCTTGCGGACATTGAAGCCGGAAAAGTCGGCACCGTTATCGTCAAGGATATGTCACGGTTAGGGCGAAACTATCTGCAAGTGGGAATGTATACGGAAATGATTTTCCCACAGAAAGGCGTCCGCTTTATCGCTATCAATGACGGAGTGGACAGCGCACAGGGCGACAATGACTTTGCCCCGCTGCGGAATATCTTTAACGAATGGCTGGTGAGAGATACGAGCAAGAAAATCAAAGCAGTAAAACGGTCTAAGGGTATGAGCGGGAAGCCCGTCACGAGCAAACCCGTATACGGCTACTTTATGGACGAGGACGAAAATTTTATCATTGACGGGGAAGCCGCCCCTGTTGTGCGGCAGATTTACAGCTTGTGCCTTGCCGGGAACGGGCCGACCAAGATAGCCCGTATGCTCACAGAGCAGGAGATCCCCACGCCGGGAACGCTGGAATACCGTCGGACGGGAAGCACCCGCCGCTACCACCCCGGCTATGAGTGCAAGTGGGCGACCAATACCGTGGTACATATCCTTGAAAACAGGGAGTACACGGGCTGTCTGGTAAACTTCAAGACGGAGAAGCCGTCCTACAAGACCAAGCACAGCGTAGAGAACCCCATTGAGAAACAGGCGATTTTCGAGAACCACCATGAGCCTATCATTGACACCCAGATGTGGGAGCGTGTGCAGGAGTTACGCAAGCAGCGCAAACGCCCGAACCGCTATGATGAAGTGGGCTTATTCTCCGGCATACTCTTTTGTGCCGACTGCGGCAGCGTCCTTTACCAGCAGCGTTACCAGAACGCCACCCGCAAGCAGGATTGTTATATCTGCGGGAGCTACAAGAAGCGTACCCGTGACTGTACGGCGCACTTTATCCGCACCGACCTGTTGACCGCCGGAGTGACCGACAATCTGCGGAAAGTCACCAGCTATGCAGCGAAGCACGAAGCCCGGTTTATGAAGCTGCTGATCGAGCAGAACGAGGACGGGGGCAAGCGCAGGAACGCCGCAAGGAAAAAGGAGCTGGAAGCCGCCGAGAAGCGTATCAGCGAGTTATCCGCTATCTTCAAGCGGCTGTATGAGGACAGCGTGACCGGGCGCATTTCAGACGAGCGTTTCACGGAGCTGTCGGCAGACTATGAAGCCGAGCAGAAAGAACTGAAAGAGAGAGCCGCCGCTATCCGGGCAGAGCTTTCCAAAGCGCAGGAAGCCACGGTAAACGCAGAAAAGTTTATGAATGTTGTCCGCAAGTACACCAGCTTTGAAGAACTTACCCCTACCCTTTTGCGTGAGTTTGTGGAGAAAATCGTTGTGCATGAGTGCAGCTATGACGAGAACGGCACACGCAGACAGGACATTGATATTTATTACTCTTTCGTTGGCAAGGTAGACCTGCCCGAATGACCGCCCGACCTATCCGGCGCAATGCGCAAACGCCGGATAGGAACGGCAAAATTTTTTACACTTCTACTACTTCTTTATCACACATCAGCAAAATCGCAGGGCGTCAAGCAGCTTGTCGCGGGCGGCGGCGTCGCCCTGATCGGCGTGACCCTGATCCCCCTGCTGTCCGGCCTGCTTGGCTGAGCGGCGGCAGGACCATCCCACCCGGAGGCTCCCGTTTCACGGCGGGAGCCCCCGAAAGGAGGTGTGACCACCCGTGATAATTGAAATGATCCAGGAGTGGTTCAAGGAGCTGCTGATCGACGGCATCATCTCAAACCTTTCCGGGACCTTTGATACCGTGAATACGAAGGTGGCCGAGATCGCAGGCGAGGTCGGCATGACGCCCTCCGGCTGGAACGGCGGCATCTTCAACATGATCCGCAGCCTGTCCGAAACGGTCATTGTTCCCATCGCAGGCATCATCCTCACCTTCGTCATGTGCTATGAGCTGATCCAGTTGATCGTCGAGAAAAATAATCTCCATGATTTTGACACCTGGCTTTTCTGGAAGTGGATATTCAAGACCTTCTGCGCGGTGCTGATCGTCACGAACACCTGGAATATCGTCATGGCGGTGTTCGATGTGGCGCAGAGCGTGGTCGATCAGAGCGCAGGCGTCATCATCTCCGACGCGGGGATCGACATTTCAGGCGTCGTGGGTGATCTGGAAACGACGCTGGCAGACTGGAGCATCGGTTCTCTGCTGGGCCTGTGGTTTCAAAGCGTCTTTGTGGGCCTCTGCTCCCATATCCTCACCATTGCCATCTTCCTTGTGATCTACGGAAGAATGATCGAGGTGTATTTGACCGTGTCCGTGGGGCCGATCCCGTTTGCCACGATGGTCAACCGGGAATGGGGTCATACGGGGCAGAACTACTTGAAGTTCCTGCTGGCGCTGGGCTTTCAGGCATTTCTTATTATGGTCTGCGTCGGCATCTATGCGGTGCTGGTACAGAATATCGCCGTGGGGGATGATATCACCGTGGCGATCTGGGAGTGCATGGGCTACACGGTACTGCTGTGCTACACGCTGTTCAAAACCGGCAGCCTTGCAAAAAGCCTGTTCGGAGCGCATTAAAGGAGGTATCAATTTTGGCATATGTAACGGTCCCGAAGGACCTGACAAAAATCAAAAGCAAGATGCTGTTTGGCCTGACGAAGCGGCAGCTTGTGTGTTTCGGATCAGCGGCGCTTGTTGGAGTGCCGCTTTTCTTTTTGAGCAAGAGCAGCATGGGTACGACCTCGGCGGCGCTGTGCATGATCCTTGTCATGCTCCCATTCTTCCTGTTTGCCCTCTATGAGAAGAACGGGCAAACGCTGGAAGTGATCCTGGGTCACCTGATCCAATGCAAGTTCATCCGTCCGAAGCGGCGCATCTATCAGACCAACAACGCCTATTCCGCCCTGGTGCGGCAGGCAAAACTGGAAAAGGAGGTACGGGCGATTGCTGAAAAGAACGGCAAAACCGGAAAACGCGCAGCCCGCCGCAAAGCGTAAGCTCACGCGGGCGGAGCGAAAACAGATTGAAGCCATCATCCGGCAGGCGAAGGGCAACGGCAAGCCCCATACCGTGCAGGACAGCATCCCGTTTCGGAACCTGTACCCGGACGGCCTGTGCAGGCTGGACGACCGGCTTTTCTCCAAGACCATATCCAAATCGAACGGAGCCTCACCACCTCGGCGCTGGCGGTGTTCGTGCCCTTCGTCACGCAGGAGCTTTTCATGGGCGGCGACGCCATGTATTACGGGCTCAACGCCCTGTCCGGCAACATGATCCTGCTGGACCGCAAGCAGTCCCGTTGTCCCAACGGCCTTGTGTTCGGCACGCCGGGCAGTGGCAAGTCCATGAGCTGCAAGCGGGAGATCACCTATGTCATGCTGACCACGAAGGATAACGTCATCATCTGTGACCCAGAGGATGAATATTCCCCGCTGGTGAACCGGCTGGGCGGTCAGGTGATCCGTCTCTCGCCCAACAGCCGCGACTATGTGAATCCGCTGGATATCAACCTCAATTACAGCGAGGAAGAAAACCCGCTGGCACTGAAAAGTGATTTCGTGCTGTCTTTCTGCGAGCTTATCATGGGCAGCAAGACGGGGCTGGAGGCCATCGAGAAAACCGTCATTGACCGGGCCGTGCAGATGATCTACCAGCCGTACTTCGCGGACCCGCGGCCGGAGAATATGCCCGTGCTGGGCGATCTGCTGAACGCGCTTATGGCGCAGGGCATCCCGGAGGCGGAGCGTGTGGCCCAGGCGCTTGACCTGTATGTAAACGGCTCGCTCAACTTCTTCAACCACCGTACCACCGTGGATATCCGAAACCGCCTTGTCTGCTTCGATATCAAGGGCCTCGGCAAGAATCTGAAAAAGCCGGGGATGCTCATTGTCCAGGATGCGGTGTGGAACACCGTCACGGTGAACCGCTCCATTGGACGGGCCACCTGGTATTTCGTGGACGAGTTCCATTTGCTCTTGAAGGAGGAACAGACAGCGGCGTACAGCGCCGAGATCTGGAAGCGTTTCAGAAAGTGGGGCGGCGTCCCCACCGGAGCAACGCAGAACCCGAAGGACTTGCTTTCCTCGCCGGAGATCGAAAACATCCTGGAAAACAGCGATTTCATCTACCTGCTGAACCTCTCCGCGGGCGACCGCAAGCTGATGACGGAGCGGCTGAACATCTCCGCCGAGCAGCTTGCCTATGTGACCAACGCGGCCCCCGGCAGCGGCCTTCTGTTCTTCCAGAACGTGATCCTGCCCTTCCGGGACGAGTTCCCGAAGGATACGGAGCTATACAAACTTCTCACGACCAAGCCCAGCGAGGTCACCCACGATGGGGAAAGCGGATAAGGAAAGGATGGGACAAGATATGAAATATGTGATCGACAGCGAAACCTACGAAAAGCATATCCGTGACGAGGTACATCTTTACGGCCTGCTGCATCAGCTCGCGTTTCTCGCCGGAAAGGCGAAGGACGCGGAGGACATGGCGAATCTGGTCGAGACGGCAAAACATTATGGCGAGATCGCGGAGGAAAAGTTTGATGACTGGCTCATTCCCGGCCGCTATCTGGTATTTGGCGACCGGGCCGACCTTGCCGAGATGAAGGAGGCGGAGCTCACGCCGCTGACCGCCGTGCTGAAAGAGTATGAAGCAAAAAACAGGGAAAAGCAGCGTGCCGCCACCGCCCACGCTCCCGCCTACATCATTTCCGGCAGCGCCTTCCGTATGCTGGTGGGCGACCTCTTTGACCTGCTGGCACAGTACGGATATCTCCGCAACCGTGTTCTGGATGTGAAAACGGAGCGGCAGCTTGCGCGGCTGCAAAAGAATCTCTCTGGCGAGCATCCTGCGATCCGCAGGATGTACCGCAGATGGGGTATCCCGGACAGCACGGGTGTCACGGGCTTCGATATGCTGGAAAGTGCCATCCGCAGGACGCATCTGACGCCCTATGACACGGACGGCAGCGAGGACGACGATGACTGAGCTGACCCATGTGGGAGTGATTATTCGATACCGCACCAAATCATAGTTTCCAAGTCAATACAAAAATGATATAATGCACATAAAAGGTGGTGAAGTGTATGGCAAGAAAAGTCCACGGTATTTGTTGTATTTGTGGAAAAGAAAGTGATTTAACATTTGAACACATTCCACCTCGGGCTGCGTTTAATCACTTCAACTTGAAACTATATGATTTTTGGGGCTATTTAACGCAAAATAAAACAAGGTATCAATCGTTGCAAAACGGGGCTGGTCGCTACTCTTTATGCGCCTCATGTAATAATCGAACTGGTGAGTGGTATGGTGCAGCATTCGCTGAATTTGTATCACAGGGAATGCAATATTATAAAAGCGGAGCAACTGGCATAGTCGGTGTGCCGTACACGTTCTATCCACTCCGAGTTCTAAAGCAGGTCGTTTCTTGTTTTGCAAGTGTTAATGGCCCACAATGGTGTCAGCAGCATCCTCTTATACGGCAATTTTTACTTAATCCAGAAGAACATCGTTTTCCTGTCAATATCGACATTAGAATGTATATGCAAAGTGTAGGAAGGAGTAAACTTGATGGGATTTCAGGGCAAATGAATCCATTCACAGGAGAATGCTTTGTGGGTAGTGAATTTGGGCATCCACCCTTTAGCTTTATTTGTGTTGCAGACCGAGAACTTACTTCATTTAGAGTTCTAAACGAGTTGCCATCGTTACTTGAATTTCTAAAGTATGGCTATAATGACCGTGTAACACAGTATCTACAAATACCACGGAAACCTTGTAATCCCGCAATTTTAGACTTCCGCGAAGGGATTCCTGATGTTGAAACGTTTATCAAGTATCAAAAAGAACATAAATCATAAATTGAACCTCGCTTCAACCGAAGCGAGGTTTTTCTATGCCCAAAATCAGGAGGTGAACACAAAATAGCAAATCAACTGACCCATGTGAGCCTGTTTTCCGGCATCGGCGGGCTTGACCTGGCGGCGGAGGCGGCGGGCTTCCGCACCGTCTGTCAATGCGAGTGGGCGGACTACCCCTATTCCGTTCTGGAAAAGCACTGGCCGGAGGTGCCGAGATTCCGGGATATCACGACTTTTACGAAGGAGGCGTTTTTTGAAAAAACAGGACTTGAAACCGTTACCGTCCTCTCCGGCGGCTTTCCCTGTCAGCCCTTCTCCACCGCCGGAAAACGGAAGGGCTTTGCGGATGAACGCTACCTGTGGCCGGAAATGTGCCGCATTATTACCGAGCTGCGGCCCCGTTGGGTGCTTGGGGAAAATGTTGCTGGCTTCATCAATATGGGGCTCGACAAAACGATCTTTGACCTGGCAAAAGCGGGATACGCTGTTCTCCCATTCGTATTTCCGGCTTGCGGCGTCGGCGCATGGCATGAGCGCCAGCGAACTTTTATCGTCGCGGCTGATGTTTCCCACACCCCTTGCCTCAGACAAGAACACCTGCAGGGACGCGGCCAACCTGGATGTGTACCTCTCCGACAACGGAATATTCCGCAAGGTGAACAAGAGCGGCGCGATCTGGAGCCTGAGCCTGTCAGCGGCGGTGTTCTATCTGACCCCGGCAGCGTCGGAGGGCTACCGCTCCACGCTGAAACCGGCGGCGTTTCGGAGCAGCGCCCCGTCTGCCAACCTGTCGGCGCAGGTGATCCGGCAGGAGCGGCCACTATCCGAGACGGCGGCGCTGAATCCGGATTGGGTGGAATGGCTCATGGGCTTCCCCCGGAAATGGACGGACGTATCCTCTGGGCCGCCGAACCGGAGGGAGTCCCCCGTATCACAGAAAACACCGCAGACCGCGCCCTCCGGCTGAAAACCCTGGGCAACGCGGTCTGCCCGCCGCAGGCATACCCCATTTTCAAATATATCTCTATGATCGAGACGGGCGAGTGCGTGAGCATTTGCCCCTACGGAAAGGCAGGTGGTGAAGCATGAAGGAGTGGAAGGCCGCTGAGAAGGAAACGCGGAAGATGACCCGCGACGGAGCCATTTCCGTCAACATGGTCACAGGCGAGGCGAGCCATGTTTCAGACCGTGCGCCGGAGCAGGACTATTCCCCCTCCGGCGATTCCGCGGCGTTTGTTCACAGCGCGGCGGAGCGGTTGGATGACCGGCGTATCCTTAAAAGCGAAAAGAAGAAGCACCGGAAACGGCACCGGACTTACCGGGAAGGTACGGCGGCGAATGACCGTCCATCCTCCCGTTTGCAGTTTTCAGACGAGGAACGCGCCGCGCCGGAGCTGCAAAAGGTGATCCGCAAATCCGACAAGGCGGCGGATAAGCTGGACGTGGCACGGGCCGCCGTTCCCGAAAAATCACCCTCTTTCCATCAACCTATGAATCCGCTGGCGCGGCCGCTGCAGGAGATCGGCCACGCCGCCCATGCGAAGGTGCATGAGGTGGAACAGGAAAATGTCGGCGTGGAGGCGGGGCACCTGACGGAGCGCGGCATGGAAAAGGCTGTCCGCTACGGAAACCGCAAACTCCAAAACTGGCAGGCGGACCGCAAGCTGAAACCCTGGCGGGAGGTATCCAGCGCAGAGCAGGCGGCGGTCCAGGCCAATGCGGATGCGCTGTATCAAAAGGCACTGCGGGAGAATCCGCAGCTTGCGGCCAGCAACCTCATTTCCCGGATGTGGCAGAAAAAGAAGCTGCAAAAGCAGTATGCCGCCGCATACCGGGCAGCGCATAGCGCCGGGGACGCGGCGGCAGCGGCGCAGACGGCAGCGAAGGGCGCAAAGAAAAGCGCGGACGCGGCGAAGAAGGCCGGAGAGTTTGTTTCCAAACACAAAAGAGCATTTCTGCTTGTGGGCGGGATCGGCCTGCTGCTAGTCATGCTGCTGGGACTGCTGCAATCCTGTTCCTCCATCTTCGGCGGAGGCGTGTCCAACATTGTCGCGTCCTCCTATCTCTCCGAGGATTCTGACCTGCTGGCGGCAGAGGCCGCCTACTGCGCGATGGAGGATGAATTGCGGGAGTATCTGGACACCTATGAGCAGACCCACGATTATGACGAATACCATTTTGATCTGGACAAGATCAAGCACGATCCCTATGTGCTGCTGTCCATCCTGTCGGCGCTCCATGAGGGTCAGTTCACCATTGACCAGGTACAGGACGATCTTCAAATGCTGTTCGACAAGCAATATATCCTTACCGAGACGGTCACCACGGAAACCCGCTATCGCACGGAGACCAGAACGGACAGTGAGGGCAATGAGTATGAGGTAGAAGTCCCATACACATGGTATATCTGCACCGTGGAGCTTGAAAACTTCGATCTGAGCCATGTTCCCGTTTACATCATGGATACGGAGACGCTTTCCATGTATGCCGTGTATATGTCCACGCTGGGGAACCGATCCGACCTGTTCCCGTCCTCATGGTATGTGGACAAGTACATCACGACCCCGCCGGAGGACTATGAAATCCCTGCGGAATACCTCTCCGATGAACGCTTTGCGGCGCTTATTACGGAGGCGGAAAAATACTTGGGATATCCCTACGTCTGGGGCGGCAGCAGCCCCTCCACTTCGTTTGATTGCAGCGGCTTTGTCAGCTATGTTCTGACAAGCAGCGGCCTATGCAATATCGGGCGGCTGGGAGCCCAAGGCCTATACAACATTTCCGCACGGGTATCCGATCCGCAGCCGGGCGACCTGGTATTTTTCGTTGGGACCTATGATACCGCGGGCATCTCCCATGTCGGCTTTTATGTAGGACTGGACGAAGCGGGTAACCCCATGTTTCTGCATTGCGGCGACCCGATCCAGTACGCGAGGCTTAATACAAGCTACTGGCAGCAGCACTTTTACGCCTACGGCAGGCCGCCGTATGATTGATGGAGGTGAGTATATCAATATTGTTTCCTATGGCGGGGGGGGGGACAAAAACCCCCCCCCCCTTTTGGCGCGCAGAGGAGCCGCCATGCGGCGGCACTGGTCGTACTCAATCAGCTGGCCGGTAAGTTCCTGTTTCATGCGCTCGCCCTCTTCGCTGCGGGGCAGAGCAGAAAGCTTTTCATTTCCACCAGATGCGCCGCCATCTCAATGAAGGCGCTGGCGGTCTCGGGGTCAGGGTCAGCCTGCTCCACGGTGCGGGTGTACTGGTCGATCAGCTGCAGGATGGGGATATTATGCAAGTCCATTTTATGTTTGGCCACCAGAGCCAGCAATAATTCCAGCGGGCCGTCAAAATCTTCCAGATGGAAGGTCAGTTCTCCTGCCACGCTCACACCACCGTCCCGATGCTGGAATAATAGACCG
>ERZ791624.1144-NODE-1144-length-13538-cov-1.930431_pt1 | contig 13538 bp, 9 predicted proteins | sample MGYA00510058_ERZ791624 | MGnify/ENA primary metagenome ERZ791624 (study PRJEB30046, sample SAMN00715158) | human gut metagenome | study: EMG produced TPA metagenomics assembly of the A metagenome-wide association study of gut microbiota in type 2... | reverse complement strand
AGGTTGCTATAAGCTCAGTTCCCTCATAGATCTCCAGATACCAGCTGGCTGATCCGAAAAAGTCTTCATCCAATTCCAATGTGGTTGATGCAGTATATGATGTCATTCCTGCAGAAGCAGCTCCTTTTGTAAGAGTTCCCTCTGTATGATAATCACTTGAATCAAATGTCATGTTACGATCTTTATCACAATATAACTTATATGTATATGTGGCATCCGACTTACTGCTTCTGACCTCGAACTCAAATGGAAGACTGGTCGTTCTCAGATAAGAACTCGTAATTCCTTCCTTATAGGTAGCAGGTTTATTTGTAAATACTACTCTCACTCTGCTTGCTGAACTCTTGATCAGACTGTTCAGTGAGGTCTTCATCGTATCAGATGGTACGACTGCATAAGACTTAATCACTGAAGGATCGTCATTCTGGAACCAGCTCTCATTCTCTACATCCGTAGTCAGATGAATCTTGTAAGATCCGCCTGTACCGATCTCTTTCGCCGTATATAAGGTCTGACCATACGTTCCATTCTGATTATCTATCATCTGCGTATCATCATGATCATATCCCCATAATACATTTTTCACACTTGTAGAAGCTGCTTTTTTATCATATGCATACTTCACAAGCTTATACACTCTGGAAGATGGATCCAGGTAATAATTTCCCTTTTCGATCGTTCCATCATCTTTAAACCAGTAACCTGAAAGAAGCTGAACCTGAGTCAATGCATTCACGCCGTTCTTAACATTGTAACCCTGCATCTTCTCATATACAGATGTCAGTTCATCACCGAAGATAACCGGTTTTCCGGCATCTATATATTCTACAAGTTCATCATACTTTGTCTTTGTAAGATCATTACCGTTTTCAGGCATGTATACTGCCTTACCTACCAGATCTGCCGGCATATAATTATCTGTAATATACTCTAACATACCTGTATGTGTGTACATAATGAATGTCGGTAAACCATAACCTAATGCTTTGATCGCATCACCATTCAGATTACCACTATGTGCAGAATAAACTTCCTCAACGCTTCTATCAAGTGCTGTATAATCACCACCGATATAAACCAGATCATAACTTGTTGCGATATCATCTTTCATACCGATCAATGCTTCCGTAGAAACCTGAGTAAGTTCGATATCACCATAGTTTAATCCATCTATTGCATATGCAAGTTTGGCCTTTGTCAGATCAAAGTCATAATACTCAACATTCTTCTGAAGTTCTTCTTTGGCCTTACCCTCAATCACATCTGACGGAACAGTATAATAATCACCCTTTATCTCTGAACCATCCATATGTTTTGAATAGGAAGAATTTTTATTCTTGGTTTCTGCTAACTCGCGATCAATCGGATAATCCGGTTGAATTTCAAGAACCTTGAACTTATTATCAGAGCCATCACGATACTGACCTGCATTAATGATATCTGCAATTGCTTTTGCTGACGGACTGATAATGGTCTTATTTCCGCCATTATTGTCATCATCACCATCTCCAGAGCCAACACCATCTCCGGCTTTATCACTGGCAATTACATATACACCACCTTCAACAGCGTCGCATAATGATTTATATGCATCTTTTCCAATCTCATCTTTATAAGCACCCGACTCGATAAAGATAAAATCAAACTGTGTAAAGTCAATCACCTGTTTTGTAGAATTCTTGGTAAGTGCTTCCGCTTTGTGATCTAGATATAACTTATTGACATAATTAAATGCCTTATCTCTACCTTCTGTAGAATCTTCTGAATAATCCAAAACAGTATATTCATAAGATAAGTTTGATGAATAATTTGCATCATAAGCAGGATCTGATTCTGTTGTCTTCTTTGTAAACTCTGCATATGTATCTGCAACGTTTGTATAATCATAATCTGCTGATTTCTGCTCACCATTCTTTGTAACAATGAAATTACATCCATTGCTGCCAACTTCATAAGCACCCGTCACTATAGTATCATCTGTTCCAGTTCCGGTTCCAGTTCCGGTTCCAGTTCCGGTTCCACTTCCTGCAGCTGCAACAAGCTCATCAATTGCTGTTCCGGCAGGCTCAATGATCACTCCATACTGGAATTCAGAACCGGCATTCAGATATGAGAAATTATAATTGTACACATAAGTATTTGTCGCACTGTCAAAAGAACCGTTTCCACCTTCTAAAGATGAAAGCATAACTGAATACTTCTCTGTCTCATTCTTACCAACCAGATAAGTCTTTCCGTCTATTGTAACAGTAAGATATACATTTGATCCGGTAAGATCTACAGATGAACGAACCTCTCCGGATAATTCCTTAGTTGCAACATCCTGAAAACCGGTATTTGAAAGATCGGTCGTTGAATAGACAGCACCTTCACCTGAGGTCAAAGCATTCTTGATATCACGGCTCTGAAGAACATAGATATTCGCACCACTTGGCACATATCTGTATCCACGGCTTGCATAAGCGGCTCCTGTGAATACACTGTTCTCTGCTGTTTCTTCTGCTTCCCAGGTATTAGTCTTCTTATTGAAAGTATAGGCACTTGCATCCATATGTGTGGAATCATTGTTTGCTGCTAATTCATCAAACATCCTCGATGACTCACCATTTGAAATAACAAGTACTTCTGCATTATCAAAATCCCATTTTGTTCTGGAAGCTGTAATACCACCAATAGAACTTGATACCTTAATATATGCAGAATCACTGTGATTCGTCTGGAAATTCAGGAAGTCTGTCAATGAATTATCTTCATACCATTTATAATATCTGTTTTTGTTGATATAGTCATTTCCACCCTCTGTCGCAGAACGTTCCGCTGTAAGGATGAAATCTGAAATTGTCTTTGTTGTCTTTTGGGTTGGATCCGGTACATCATTATCACTTGCTTCTTTATAAAGCACATTGAAATATCCCGGCTCTACTGCTAATACATTATCTATACGGGCTGTCAGATTTTTTGTAATCAACTTGAATGCTAATGTTCCCATACGATATGTATCATTATTTCCCTTTATCGAACTTGCATCTTTTACACAAAGTGTATATTTATCAAGAACGATCGGATGGCGGTCATCCATTGTATAGCTTACAAGCCAATTATATAATGCTTCGCTTATATCTTTGTCTTTTGATGCATATGCATTCTCATCCGGTGCAACGATATATATGAAATCCGCTGCAGATAAAATTGCTTTTGCATTTGTATCCATACTGTTCAGATTGTCAACAGTAACCGTTGTTAATGTCACTGCTCCGGCTGCCATCTTCTGGGATGCAATCGTCTTATAACCATCAAATACCGCATATCTGAAATACTCACCATCATACACATACTTCCATAATGGTGTTGTATTTGTATAATCAGACTCATTTTTGATATTACCTTTATAGTTTGATGCAGTAACTTTAGCAGTCATATCTGTATCTGCTTTCGCAATATCGTCATTTGATTTAGACTTTGGAAGGATCTGAACAATACGATATTTGTCATCACCTGTTGCCTTTAAACTGGCGCTGTTCGAATTGATAACCGCAAGGTCAATATTCGAATAGCCTACAAGTCCTGTTGCAGCACTCAGTTCTGCGTTATTTTCATTTACAGGAGTTCCAGAATTAGCTAATGTGAAATTGACGAATACCGCACTAACAATCAGTGTAAAGATGATTGCTACGGAAGATAAAACAACTTTTTTATTCTTAAACACTATTCTTTCCTCCTTTTAGTTTGAATGCGCTTTTAACACATTTGAATTTCTAAGGCTGACAACTCCATCCACTGTATAAGATGCTGCTGTCTGTGCATCCTGAAGTTTCATGGTGATTGCAAAACTATCCTCATCCGGATTCACCTTCACATCAAACTGCTCAACATTCTTTGCAAGCAGACAGGCCTCATCATTACTTGAATCAATAAATGATCCGCCTCCGGAATTAGACGCCTTCATTCTGTAAGCATATAACTTCTTGTTTGTCTTATCATATAATAGAGTACAACTTGTTATCTCGCTATCACCTGTTGTTGAATCCAGACCGGATGCATAATTAAGCTTAATATAAAGCTTATCCGCCGTCTTTGAACCTACCGTTGTCGATACCGTACTGAGTGCTACATCTTTATCCAACTCACCGATGTTGTAGCAAGGTCTTTTATTCGATCCGCTTGCAGGATTTGAAGAAGGGGCTACCTGCACTGTTTTGTTTCCGCCTCCTTCTTTATAAGAACCATCATCCTGTCTTAAATCCGACGCATCAGGAACCAGATATACGCCTTCTTTCGATGATGTTTCACCTACTCGCTTTGCTTTTGCATAAATCTTAACATCTGTTGCTGCCATCAGCATATCAGACATAGTATCATAGGCTTCTTCAGCCTGTGTCTGTATCTTCTTTCTGGATGTCATCTTCCGATTGGAAGCAACCACTGATCCAATCAGGGTTGTAACTGCTACCATAAATACACTTAAGATACCTATGTAAAGTACCAGTTCAATGAAAGTGAAACCCTTATTCTCTGTTTTTTTCACTATTCATCCCTCCTTATGATCCTGTATAATGACTACCAGTCGTTTTGTTTAATGTTACTTTACCTACTGATGCATTCGACCGCTCCTTATTGAAAGTATAAATACCATCTCCCGACCAAACCGAACCATCTGCTTTATTAAACATAACGATCATAAAACCCGCTGTGCCATTTACTTCAGTAACCTCTTTTGCGGTATCTGAAGATTTTGCCGCGTACATAATCTTTACGCGATCCAGCGTTATAGTATCTATTGATGTGTCTGCAGTAAAGTTAGCTCTGTCTTTAAAATCATCTGAAGGGTCTCCATTCGCTTTACGCGTAACATCACCCGTAAAGGTCCGTATGTAATCTGATATTTATCGTCAACCTTTTCAATCAACATAGCAGCTTTTTTATTTTGAGATTTTGTCAATTTTACTAATGTAGACAATTCCTCATTGAATGACTCTTTAGCCGAGGTAGCCCGGGCAGTTGATATCGCTGATATCGTAACAGCTGCCAGTCCGGATAACACCGCTATTATTCCAAGAACAATAATCAGTTCTACCAGAGAATATCCAGCATTGTTTCTTTTCTTCATCTTCACCCCTCCTAATCTACATTCTTCTTCCAGTTCTGGAATTCAAGAATATCACTATAAGAGATGTCAGATAAAGTAGAACTCTTCACCTCTGCACTACTGTCTTTTTCTTCTTTTACATAGTTCTTTAAGATTTCTCTTGTAACTACGCTTACATCTGTATCTGTGCTGTCTGCGCACTTCTTCAGTACACTCGCCGTATATGATACATCTGCTGAAAGGCTGATACTGCTGTTACAGATCACCTTACCGCCTGCAATGATCAATCCACGGAAAGATTTTACTTTATTGCTGAACTTCACATCACCGCCACAGATAACAACTCCCTGTAAAGAATTACCAGTAGCTGTATCAAGCGTTACATCTCCATCATTGATAACAAGAATCGAATCTGCTGATCCATCATCAGACGAAATCGTTTTACTGATATTCTTATGCGCTGTATGGTTAGTGCCGTCAGGCAGTGTATGCGTTCCAAAAATCTTTGTAAAGTCAACATAGTTATTTAATGGTGTCAGACTGTAATTATAAGAGTACGAATCACTTCTTACATAATCTCCCTTATACTTTCCATCTGCATCCTTGCCAACATATGTGTACTGATACTCGCCTGATGCTAACTGAGTTCTTGTATAATCACCTTTATTAGCACCTACATTTTTGAATTGTGCATGCTCGTATCTGTACTTCTGAGACTGCTTTCCATTACTGGTCTCTGTATAATCTGTATATTTTACTAATGCCCATGCAGATTGCTCTTCATCGGTCTCCTTACCTTCAGCATCCAACACCTTATTGTTTAATACAGACAGATGATCTTTCATGTTGATATACATGTAATTAAGGAAATTACTCACCTTATGTGCCTCTGTTTCAGAATCTGATCCAGTTAACTGTCCTGCACTTGTTTTAAGGTTTTCATAAGCAAGATTATTTGCTGTCGTGTCTCCATTTCCAAGCAACATGGTGAATGTCTTAGATGTAGCTGCTGCTTTTAAAGCCGTTTCAACACTCATCGTACTCTTTGTTGATGCCTGAATATATAAAGATCCGTCATTCTTATTCTGTGCCGTTACTGCCGCGCCTGAACCAACCTTAGAAGAATCTACCTTGCCATCTGCACCAACAGGAAGTAACAATGTCACATCGAAGCTGTCATAATTAGATACGTTATATATCTTCTTATTTGTTTCTTCCAGATTCTCTGCCAGAAGATCATAATACTTCTTTACAAAAGCTTCTGCTTCTTCTACATTACTCTGCTTATTATCTCCCGCTTTAATATAAAGATAATAATAATCATGACCAGACACCGTCTGTTTGATCGCATTAACTACCAATTCATTATTACTCAGTTTTTCAGTAAACTCTTTGTATAATTCCTTTAATTTAACATCATTGTTAAAACTATTTGGGAACTTCAGCTTAACATGTGTATAACCATTTGAATCTACTGTCTCGCTGCCTGCAACCGGCTCCCACTGTGTCAGGAAAATCAACTGATTGGATTTCACATCAAGCGACTGACCAGTTGAATAATCCTTCAATGTTGTAAATGCATAGTCCAGATTCTTTTCATTTCCATCTGCATCAACAAGACCGAGTTCTTTTCTCTCATTAGCATCTGTGATAGAAGAAGCTGCCACTTTTGAGAACTCAATATATGATTTACCCGCAATATAAAGAGATTGTAAGCTCTTCAGATCCAATGTGGACTTCTTACCATTTACAATAATCGCACTATCACTAAAATGAGATTTTAAACTGTAATTTGTAGGGAGTTTGCCCGCATTCCCGAGAAGCTTAATGCTCCGAATATCATCTGTAGAATAGCTATATCCAAAGTATGTGCCCTTAAAGAATGTCAAATTAGATTCTTCTGCATTTAACTCTGTATCATCATATACATAAGCGTTTGCTGCCGCTGTAATAGAACCGCCTTTATCTCCATCAATGATAATATTATCGGTCCAGAGCTCTGAAAGGTTCGAACTTCTACCTGAAAGAGTAATATCTGCACCATTATATGCTGTCAATGCACCAGAATTTACAATAACATCTGAATTCATTGTCAATGATGCTTTGTCAACAAAAATACCAGAATTAGCGCTTTCATCTGTAGCGCCCCAGTTTCTTACAACACTATCATTATATTTGTTTGTAACTTTTGTTGCAGTCACAGCATTATAATCTTTATTATAATAATCAGATGCTGTGTATACATTTCCTTTAACATTTACAACTGTTGCACTTGCATCGTTATAATTCGTAGTTGTTCCGGATACCTGCAGTCCCATATCTGCCAGAAATGCATAACTATACAAACTATTGCTGTTTATACCTGTCATATCAAACGAAACATTATATTCTGGTTTTTTAAGTACCAAGTCCGTCATAATTGACTGCTCATACGTTCCTGGAGCCATCGTCTCCCTATCTGTTGCAGCAGTCAATGTAATTGTTCTCTTAACACCTACGTTCTTAAATGCAATCGTCTCTACAGTTCCTGAATTAAATCCCGGTTCCGTATTTGTCTGTCCGGAAATATCTCCCGTCAGGGAATTCTTAACATATTTGATATAACTGTGTTTTCCCGCATTATCTGTATATACAATTCGAAGATTATCACAATCAAGTGTAACATTCGGATCTGTAATATAACCCTGCAATGTAGCTACTAATGTAGGGATTTTATTCAGATTATCATCATCCATAATTCCCTGCATAAAAAACTTTTTGAACAGATTATTTGCCTCTGTCTCAGAAAGATTCGTATACTTTCCATCTTTATAATATACAACTAACTCTGCAGTCGTTGTATATGCGGAATATAAGTGTTCATTTGTCGTTGCACCAATTCCTGCATAAATCTCATCCATTGCCTTCTCTACACTGTAGAAGTTATTCAATGAATTAATCTTGTAATATCTGAGTTTGTATGCTAATAACATACCCATTAACAGGGCGGATACCAGAATACTCAAAAACGTTGCAGATACAATTACAAGGACAAAACTGGAACCACGATTACTCATGTGCTTCAGTCTGCTCTTTAATTTTTTAAGCATCTTCTAATTCCCCCTTGTTCCTGATATAGTCGTCTTGTCAGTCGTCTTATCATTACTGTCTTTTTCTTCCATAAGAACAGTCAGATCGTACATATAGACATCGTCCGCCGTATCATCCTTTGTTCCCATAACACTTACAGTTGAATTTGGTTTATCTACTGTAAAGTTCGCATATACTTTAGTCTTTCCGGCTAATGTATTAATCTTTGCTTCATCTGCCGGTTTCTTAAGTGTTCCGGTTGAATCTGCAAAATTCACACGCACCTTTACAGATGATGGAGATACCTTATGCTGATTATTTACATAAATCAGATCATCAAGTGTCTTGCTGCTATCACCGCCCTGCAAAGCTTCATTGATAATTTCTGCATACTTATCATCAATATCTGCTACAGTCTGGAAAATATAAATCTTTGCCTTTTCATCCGCATCTAATGCATTTGTATCTATATTCACATAATCACGATTTACATAGATACCATTACTGGTTGCAGGAACATATAACAGATAGATTGGTGGCAGTTTATCATAATCATTCTGATATACTACACCTTCTCCATTTGCACTGGCTGGTTTATATACGTTATTTGTATTGTTCTCATATTCAGACTTAATAACGCCGATTGTTGTCTTATCTACATACTTTACGATACACTGCACACGATATTTGTTATTTGCAGTCTTTGACACTTTAATCGTCGTTGTCTTTGAGAACTCATCATTCTTCCAGAATTCATCACCATCACTGGAAAGCATCTGATTATACTGCACTGTATGACTCTTTAACAGTTCTGTCTTCTGATCCTTAAAATATGCACTTGCCTGATTATCCAGATTATTTCCATCTGCGGTTCCGGTATCACCTGTGTAAGTTGCCCCGGCAATGATCGCTGCCTGTTTATTATCCAGTGTACGAACAGTACCTACTGAAGATGTGATCTTAACATAATCACCATTTTCATCAACTTTTGCATCTCCTGTTGCCGGATCCCAGATATACCCCATCGCAGCAACCTGCTGTGCAAGATCACTGACCGTGACTGTACAGCCATACTTCGCGTAATTTCCTCCTATAGATATGTCATTACATGTGTATGTCTTCTCCGTATAATTCACCTTCTTCACTCCGGCAATCTTATTATCCGTTGTTTTCGGAGTTGTAGTTGTGCAGGTGAAATTATAGCTACCTGTAGAATTGCCATCAGGTATACTGATGGCACTACTACTCATATCTGCAGTTTTAAAGCTTTCCATGATCTGTTCTGCTTTATCAATGGCATACTGTTTCTTGGTTGATTTCTTATTGATTTAACAGCGGAAATCAACTGGGAGGTAAGAGGAACGATCAATATGGCAAATACGGCTACAGCAATGATCACTTCTATCAAACTAAAGCCTTTATTGTTTTTCTTTGTCATTTTCTACTTCTCACTCCGTTTAAAAACTGTTTACGGGTTTCAGGTTTATAACTACCTACTGAGCATTATCGCTTGATGTAGTTGTTGTAGCTGTTGACTTCTTTGTCGGGTTACCGAAGATATTATCCTTTCCGTTCTGAACATTAACATCTACCTGATCTGTAGTTCTGTCTCCACCATTTACTGCGTATGATGTGAACGACATATCACCTGTATATTTTCCTGTCTCCTCATCAAAAGCGATACTGATAGAATCAACAGTCATACGGAAGTCTCCACTCTGAATATAATCAATGACATCCTTAAGATCCTTGTATGAACCTGAATAGGTAACAGGGAAGTTCGCTGAATAGCAGTTATAATTATCTCCTGAAGCTGCAGCACTATCAGCTACGGTTGTGTCAGCCGCAGTCGTATCGGTTGCTGCTGCTCCATCTCCGAGTGTAGCATCACCTACCGCACCGGTTCCGAGTGTGTAGAATAACTGTTCTTCTCCCATCGTTACAGAAGGGAAGTCAAACTTATATTCATCCTTGATACCCTGTAAATACATAATTGTATTCTCCTGATAGAGCTCTGATGGGAATTCATCAAGGATTGCCTGATACTCTTTCTTATAGTTCTCTGTATCTTTAATATACTGGTCACGATTTACATCCTTTGACTTCAGATCATTATAGTAAACCTGCTGTTTGTCCTTTTCGGATATGATACTCTTCCGGTCTTCAAAATTATTCATAGCCACATAACGAATCGGCACGAATAATATTACAACACCCAATAAAAATAATAATAAATTTCTTTGTCCTTTTGTCATTGCATCCATGTTCGTACCCTCCTTACTGAGCTAATGTTGCATCTGTCTCTGTAGTATCTTCTGTTGATGCATTCGCATCCACATAGATACAGGTTACAGTGAAATCATATGTAGTCTTGCCTGATTCCTCATCTACATTCTCTGTAATGCTTCCGATGAATGAATTATCGATACAGTCAATTTCTTTTAAGCTGATCGCAAGACCCGCAACATCGTCATACTTTTCTGCAGTACCGGATATGGATACACCGCTCGCATCTGAATTGAACGCTGTTACTTCTGTTCCCTTTGGCATCTTCTCTTCTAAAGCATTGATAAAGGTTACTACATTCTCATTCAGATTCTTAGTGTAGCTGTACATGCTCATGGCATCCACATAGATGCTCTCTGCATCCTCATAGTCCTGTACAATGGTTTCAATATCTTTAATTGATTCAATCTTTCGGTTTACATCATCCAGCTCACTCTGTGCCTTATTCTTCATGATAAATGAAGTCGCAGTCACACCACCGGCAACGAGCACTGCCAGAATCAGAAACGCGATTACAAAAGGCGTAGAATCAACAGCTCCTTCTTTCTTAGATGCTGTTGCCCCTTCTGATATTACAAAGCCCATAGGTGCAAAAGCCGCACCGATAGGAACCATAAGGTATACAGGATTATAAATCTTCAAATCAATCTTCGGGTCAAACTTGATATTGAATAAACTATCCATAACTCTGGTTGATACATTAAGCTGTACCTTGAATAAACCATCGATTCCTTTGATCAGTGCTCCATCGCCTGTCAGGAATACATCATCAATCGGCTTATCCGGATTTTTTGATGCAAAGAAATCCATCACACGTCCAATGTTATTGATCAGGTAACGGAATGAACCGGTAATCGCATTATCATCGAAATCAACTGTGATCAGACGTTCATTCTGAAGTAAGGTCATAGCTGTCGTTGCATCTACGCCCTTTGCATCCATTACTTCATTTACTACAACATTGGTACCATATGGTACAGTTCTCTGGAGTAAAAGGATATCTCCTTTTACAATATTTAATACGGTAGATTCACTACCTAACTGGATTACCATCGTTGTCATGTTCTCACTGGTCTGTGTCTTGATCAGCTGTAACATGGCATTTCCAATGTAATCGAGCGCCACTACTTTCAGTCCCGCAAGTGCTGCCACTTCATAGTAGGAACGAACCATACTGGTCGGTGCTGCTACAGCAAGGACTCTTAACTGTTTGTTATTTTCTTCATCAGTGACTGTCTCTAATACAGAATGGGATACGGTGTAATCCTCTATATTAACAGGGAAATACTCTGATGAGTTCGCATTAATAATTCCTTTGATTTTGTTCTCCTTAACGAAAGGCACAAGGACCTCTCTGTTAACGATCTTTGTAGAGGTAAGGACGAAAATCGCGTCCTTGTTAGTGATTCCGTTTGCAGCAAGCTGTGATCTGATTGCTTCTGCAATTCTTTCTTTGTCTCTGATAAAACCATCTTCGTATGAGTCTTCCGGAGTCTCAAAGATGATGGCATTATGTACGGTTGAAGTCTTCTTCTCAGAAGCGGTTACTTCTGTGATAGTAATACTTTCATTTGTAATGTCGATTGTTAAGACTTTTTTATTACTCGCCATTTTAAATAGCCTCCCTCGCTAATCAGTAGTTTTGTCGGGAATTCTCCCTTAATTGCCTGAGTACCAGCTTACATGCTGTTCACCCCATATAAATAAAAATAGAATACGCCTGCATCTTACAGGCTATAAGGTGAACAACCTGTCACCCTCAAAATGGTCTCTATGTTTGACCCTCCATATGCGACCATTCACTTGTTTTCCAGCTTATATGCAAGCCGGTTGCCGTCATTAGTTTAATCACTCACTAAACTACTGACTGCTTCCAAGACATCATATATCTTTTCTGCATTGCATTATGATATAGTGATGTCTATAAATCCACAAACATCTTACTCATGTTATCGAAAGGCAACAACTAGCTATAATATGTCATACGAGGAATTTCAAACAGCTTAATTTTGTTGCCTTTCAATACTATTAAAATAAAATATTTGTTTTCAGTTAAAGCCTAGTTCTGTGGGGAAAGTAATTTATTTGTAGATCCGCCTGAATAAACTTCAACTTTATTGTTTGCTACATCAATTAAAACTTTGAATTCAGAATTCTTGTCGTAATATTTACCCTTTAATGATGCGCTACCAAGAATCTCGCTAAGTTCCTGTCCAAAACTTCCTGATGCTTTCCATGAAGTTACAGTAGCTGTTTTTGCAGTACTTCCAAGTGAAGCCATAGCCTCTTCATTTGACATTGCGGTCTGACATGCAGAACGAATAGTGTCAGCATTTGAAATATCTGTTGATGCTCTTGACTTGTTAATGTACTTGATAAGTGCTGGTGCAAGTGCGCCTGCAAGGATTGCCATGATAGCAATAACGATAATTAATTCTACTAATGAGAAACCTTTGTTGTTCTTCTTCATAATTATTCTCTCCTTTTTCTTTCTTAATTATTTTATGTTGTTGTTGTGTCATATGACACTATATCAATACCGGCATCCTCGTTCTACCGGAATCAATCAATGTAAAACTGTGTAAGTAAATTATGTATTGTTTATTGGTTTATTGTATTAATACTGATCCATTGCATCGTACATACTCATGATAGGACCGTATACAGCTGCTACGACATACCTACGATACAGGCAAGTATAACCATGATCAACGGTTCCATTGCTGCCGTTAATTTATTAGTAGCTGCGTCTACCTCTTCATCGTAGTAGTCGGCAACCTTACTGAGCATCTCCTCGATATCACCGGTCTCTTCACCGATCTTTGTCATCGCTGATAACATCGGCGGAAGAACCTCCATATCCTTTAATGGTTTTGAAAGCGGGATACCCTTTGCAACCTGTGTCTTTGCATCCATCAGGCCATCACGTATGATCTTATTATCCATCATCTCGCTACCTGTTCTACAGCATCGATCATAGAGATACCGGATGCCATCAAAGTGCTCATGGTTCTTGCGAATCTGGAGCAGGCTGATTTGATCGTCAGGTTTCCGAATACCGGAGCCTTGATCGCGATATTCGAGAAGAACTGTTCAC
>ERZ791624.1143-NODE-1143-length-13547-cov-1.343389_pt1 | contig 13547 bp, 14 predicted proteins | sample MGYA00510058_ERZ791624 | MGnify/ENA primary metagenome ERZ791624 (study PRJEB30046, sample SAMN00715158) | human gut metagenome | study: EMG produced TPA metagenomics assembly of the A metagenome-wide association study of gut microbiota in type 2... | reverse complement strand
ATTATTTTTCTTTAGGCTATACAAACCAAGAAGGTATATGGTTACAAAAGACCATAATTATAAGAAATACAATGTTCGTTCAAATATTAGTGCGGAAATAGTAAAAGGATTGACTGTAGGATTACAATTAAGTGGTGTCTTGATAATAGGGTTAAACCATATGAACAAGAAGTATTTAAAGGGATCTATCTTGCAAGTCCATTAAAATCAATATATGCAAATAATACGGCGCCTTATTTTAGTAATACAGGTGACAAGCAAATCCTATGCAAGTGATAGATATTGATGAAGTGGGTTATGATAAACGAGATAGAAGAGAATTTAATGGTTCTTTGACAATCGACTGGCAGATTCCATGGCTAAAAGGTCTATCATTAAAGGCTTTATTATCATATGATTATAATAATGTGTCTACAAAACAATGGTTTAAAGAATATTATGATTACACTTACGACCCAGTAAATGATACTTATAATAAATTGGCAAGACATTCCATTTCAACTATGGATTTGAAAGATGAGAATTCTTTCAATCCTTCACAACAATATTCTCTTAATTACCAAAATACTTTTGGTAAACATGATATTGGAGCTTTAGTTTTGTGGGAAATGAAAAATTATCGTAAGGATTGGGTTTCTGCATATAGACAGTTTTATATTGGAGCATTGGATCAAATGGATGCTGGCGATAATGTAAATAAAAATAATGGAGGTAATGCTGCGGTATCTGCTCATGAAGGTTTAGTAGGACGTGTTAATTATGCATACGATAGTAAATATTTGGCTGAATTTAGTTTTAGATATGATGGTTCTTATAAATTTGCTGAGGGTAGTCGTTGGGGATTCTTCCCTGCAGCCTCTTTGGGATGGAGAATGTCTGAAGAACCTTTTTTCAAGGAAAATATCTCATTTGTTGATAATTTAAAAATCAGAGGTTCTATAGGAAAGGTTGGAGATGAAGGAGACTTTGCTGCTTTTCAGTATTTAACAGGATATAAATATCCTTCGGGCAATTATGTTTTGGGCTCTGATGGATTGTCTAATGGAGCTTCAGATAGAGGACTTCCTAATTTGAATTTAACTTGGTATGAATCAACAACAATGAATGTTGGTTTTGAAGCATCAGTTTTACAAGGTTTGTTGTCTGCCGAGTTTGATTACTTCCAACCCACAGAAACGGTTTGTTGGCAAATCGTTTGTTGACATTGCCAACTTCTTTTGGATTAGCTTTACCTCAAGAAAATTTGAATTCAGATTTGACAAGAGGATTTGAATTAGTCTTGGCACATAGAAACAAGATAGGAAAGGTCTCTTATAGTGTTAGTGCAAATTTTACACAACGAGAGAACTAAATAGGTATGTAGAAAGAGCCGCTTCTGGTAATATGTATGAGAATTGGAGAAATAATACAAATGACCGTTATAAAAACATGACTTGGGGATACGAGGCTATAGGACAATTCCAGTCTTATGAAGAAATATTAAATGCTCCGATTCAAGATGGTAACGGAAATAAGTCTTTATTACCAGGGGATATTCGTTATAAGGATATAAATAACGATGGAATAATTGATAGTAAAGATGAAAAACCAATTGGACATAATAATACTCCAACAATGTATTATGGATTGAATCTTACAGCTGATTGGAATGGTTTTGACTTTACAGCATTTTTCCAAGGTGCGGCAGGACATGAGGTGAAGGTTGGTGAAACATTCCTTGACCCATTTATTCAACAAGGCCTTGGTAATGGTGTTGTATTTTGGCTAGATCGTTGGCATCGCGAAAATCCGGAAGATATTAATAGTCCATGGATACCTGGTGAAATGCCTGCAGTTCGACCAACAGGATTTAGTGCAAATAATAAAACTAGTACTTGGTGTTTGTTAAAAGCTAATTATTTGCGTTTGAAAACATTGGAAATTGGATATACATTACCTAAAACATGGTTGGAAAGAATTAAAGTATCAAATATTCGTGTTTATGCAAACTGCTATAATCCGATTACAATCACAAGTGGAGGTATGATGAAGTATATGGATCCTGAGAATTCAAATGTATATTTACAATATTACCACAAATGAAATCATATAACTTTGGTGTTAATGTAACTTTTTAAATGATATAGATTATGAAGTGTTTTAATAAAATAATATATGGGTTTGCTTTTACAAGCCTTATAAGTTGTAATTATTTAGATAAGGAACCATTTGATATTGTAACCCCAGATCAAGTGTGGCAGGATCCTAAATTAATTAATGCTGTATTGGTCAATTTATATGATAAAATGCAATTAGAGGATTTCAATTATTGGTATGACGCTGATTGGAGATTGATGAATTTGACAACAATGTCAGATGAAGCTCAAGGTTCTTTTCAAAAGGATCCATTATTTGATAATGCTAATGCAACTTATACTTATGGAGATGAATTATTTGGAACATATTCCGATCCATATAAAGGAATAAGAAGTTGAATGATTTTCTTGCTCAATTGAAAACAGCTTCTTTGGATGAAGCCGAAAATAAAAGATTGACAGCTGAAGTTCGTTTTATAAGAGCTTATCATTATTTCACTTTAGTAAAGAGATATGGTGGAGTCCCTATTATAGCAGAATCTCAAATTTATGAAGGTCCTGATAATTTAGAGGATTTGCAAACCCCTCGTTCGACTGAAGAGGAAACATATCGTTTTATTATAACAGAGTGTCAGGAAGCTGCAAAGGATTTACCAAAAACTAATGAGGCTTCTGCAAAATATAGAGCAAATCAGGGAACGGCTTTAGCGTTATGTTCTATAGCTAAATATGGAAAAGTGCAATTAAATGGAGTTGTTGGTATTCCTTCTGGAAAAGCTAATGAATTTTTCAAAATAGCTTATGATGCCTCCAAACAAGTTATTGATTCTGGAGTTTATACGTTATATAATAAGACCCCAGATGATAAAGCTAAAAATTATTGTGACATTTTTTTAAATGGAAATGGTGACAATGGAGAATATATATTTCAAAAACAGTATAATGTTGCAGGAGGAAAAGGACATGATTTCGATAAAAGAAATGCTCCATTTTCATTTCGTGCAGGAGGTTGGGGATGCGGAGCTGCTCCAACGCTAGAAATGGTTGAGGAATATGAGTATGTTGATGGTTCTGAGGGTACTCTAAAATTAACAAATCCTGATGGTTCATTAAAACGTTTTGATAGTCCAATTGATCTTTTTAAAGATAAAGATCCAAGACTTTTTGCTTCAGTTTATTTACCAGGTTCTCCATGTAAAGGTTCTATAGTTGAATGGCAACGCGGTATTATTAATTCTGATGGAGAATATATACAGGCAGTATCTCAACCTGATGCCAATGAAACATATACAGATCCTAAAACTGGTAAAACTTATTCTGTCTCAGGAAAAGATGGTGGTGCAGATGCTGGAGACCCATCAAAAACAGGCTTTTATCAAAAAAAGTTTTGGGATGAAAATTTGCAGAATTTAGATATGGGAAAATCTGAAACACCACGTCCTGTTTTCAGATTAGCTGAAATGTATTTAAATTTAGCAGAGGCTGCTGTTGAATTAGGAGGTAAAGAGGCTGAAGCTTTGTCTGCTATTAATATGATTGAGAAAGAGCAGGTATTGCACTTTTATCTTCTATTGATATTAAAAAAGTTAGACATGAAAGAAAGGTTGAATTAGCTTTTGAGGGGCATCGTTATTGGGATTTAAGACGTTGCAGAATTGCTCATTTAGATGTAAAGCAAGGAGGATTGAATGGTTTCAGAGGTTCAGCCTTGTACCCTTGGTTTGATATAAGAGATAATAAGTATGTATTTGAAAGAGGAAATAAACCTCCTAAGCAAGTCAGATTGTTCTTAGAGAAGAATTATTATGTTAAAATTGGCGCAGATGATATGAATTCAAATCCGAATCTCGTTCAAAATCCAGGGTATACAAATTAATTAATATGATATGATTATGAAAAGCATTAATATTTTTTTATCAGCTATATTCTTTTCTGTCATTTACATAATGACTTCTTGTGTGAATGAACTAGATAACTATGATGAACCCAATGGAGGGATAAGTGGTACTATTGTTGATTCTGAAACAGGTGAAGCAGTCCCTTTACCAGTTCAAGGTTCAACAGGTGTAATTATTAAGATGATGGAGCAAAATACGGAATCTACAAAATCTGTTGATTTTTACGCATTGCAAGATGGCACTTTTAAGAATACAAGAGTTTTTAATTGTGAATATTTGGTTACTGTTGATGGTCCTTTTGTTGAACCAGGTGAGGTTCGTACTACAGTAAATGGACAAACTAAGGTGGATATTCCTGTTACTCCATATGCTCGAATATCTGCCGAAGCACAATCTGAAGGGAAGAAAGTTTCTATAAAATATCATGTAGAAAAAACAAAAGAATCTTTTATAACTTCTGAAATTTATGGTTATTGGAATTTTGCACCAGGAGTAGATGATGGAGGAGCTAATCAAGCAGGTAAAATAACGGTAAATGAATTGGATGGAACTATTGTTTTTGATTTAGAGAATGACCAAGTATTCAAGGATAATGAATATAAAATTAAAGACAATGGAAATAAAGTCTATGTTCGTATTGGTGCAAAAACTGAAGGTTCAATAAATTATTCTCAGGTAATAACTGTTGTATTAAATTAATAGTAAAATGAAAAAAATAAAATTATATTCTTTTATCCTTTTAGGTTTAATTACTGCAGCTTGTACAAATGGGCCTAAGGGTTCTGTTAAGAATGAAATAAAAGAAAGTAATGGCTTGCCATCTTGGGCTTTAGGTGAGTTTGTTCGTCCTGAAGGTATTAACCCAATAATAACTCCTAATGTGGAGTCTCGTTTTGATTGCCCAATGCGTAAAACATCTGTCGGATGGGAAGAAAGTGATACCTTTAATCCAGCAGCGACTATCAAAGATGGTAAAGTTTATGTTCTTTACCGTGCAGAAGATAATTCTGCAGTAGGTATAGGAAAAAGAACATCTAGGATTGGTTTAGCAGAAAGTTTAGATGGAATTAGCATGAAAAGACAATCTACTCCTGTTATGTATCCAGCAGAAGATAACGTAAAAGAATATGAATGGAATGGAGGGTGTGAGGATCCAAGAGTAGCTGTTACAGAAGACGGCTTGTATATAATGTTATATACTGGGTGGAATAGAGATAACAATATGGGTGTTAAATCAGTTCCAAGATTATGTGTTGCTACTTCCAGAGATTTGAAGACATGGGAAAAACATGGTCCTGCCTTTTTTAAGGCTTATAATGGTCGATTTAAAGATTTGGGATGCAAATCTGGATCAATAGTTACTAAACTTGTTAATGGAAAACAAGTTATTACTAGGTGAATGGAAAATATCTTATGTACTGGGGTGAACATATGGTTGCCGCAGCAACTTCTGATGATTTAATAAATTGGACTCCAGTATTGAATGAGCAAAATGAATTATTAGGACTTATTTATCCACGTGAAAAATATTTTGATAGTGCATTAACAGAATGTGGACCTCCAGCAGTTATTACAGACAATGGTATTCTTTTATTATATAACGGTAAAAATAGGACAGACGAATTAAGAGATAAGAGATTTAATTCAGGAACATATAGTGCTGGACAAGTTTTATTTGACTTGGAAGATCCTTATAAACCTATAGCACGTTTAGATACTCCATTTTTCCGTCCGACTGAAGATTTTGAAAAAAGTGGTCAATATGTTGATGGTACGGTTTTTATTGAGGGGCTAGTTTATCATCAGGGAAAGTGGTTCCTTTATTATGGTTGTGCTGATTCAAAGGTTGGGGTGGCAATTTATGATCCGAAAAATTAATAAGGTAATTAAATTATATTCGTTGGCGGAATTAAATTGATAAAAGATTAATGTGTAAAAAAGTTGTGCATATTGTTGATATTTAGCAAATTAGATGTGATTAAACTTTTAATGGGTAAATATCGTATGCACAACTTATATGCAATATTCACAAAATTTCTGAACACATGCAAGCAAGTAGCCGGCAATTTAGTCAATGAATTAGGGAATGTACCAATAAAAGGAATAGTCCCAGATTCTAAGACCTTGAAATAGTGGCATTGAATATAACATCAGAAGCTGTTGGTATTGACAGAGAGTTATTGTTGTTTGCAAAGCTACAGGAATATAGGATTGAAATTCCCAATCTTATATCCCGCAGACAATACAATGACAGACGTAAAAAACTCTTTGCCCCTATGTAATTTTGCTTGATGCCCATTGTGTGCTAACGGATAAAAGCGAAGCAGATATATTGGTTTGGGATGGTGTGGGTACTCGTGATGATGAGATTCGTACAATTCTAACAATACTGCAACCTTTTTTAGCGGAAGTGAATCAGATACCGATCATTATGGGAGGTGACTTTAATATTTATTCTCACTTGGATTGGACTGAAGCAACGAAAGATTTATATCTTCATGGAGGAGCTGTTGTAAATTGGACAGTTTCTAAAACGATGGAATCTGCAGGCTTTAAAGATAGTTTCCGAGAAATAAATCCAGATCCGGTAAAAAATATGGGTACTGGATGACGGATGCTGATTCTTTGGCAACGCCTGATCGACAAGACAGAATCGATTATATTTATTATCAAGGAAAGTCACTCCAAGCTGTTTCTTCACAGTGCTATGATAACTTACTAGGAAGTCCTTTTCTTTTTGAAGGGAAAAAATTCTTTTATGGATCAGATCATGGATTTGTTTTGACCAGTTTTCAAGTCGATAAACCAATGAAGTAATAAAGAGTAAAGAATCGCTACAACACGCCATTCGGTTATAAGAAACAGAGGCTCTTTCATTTACACACCGCCGCCTTCTGCGCCCTCGTCTTTATCGACGGTGAAACGGGCGAACTTGGCGACATCGCGCATTTCCTGCAAGCGCTTGCCCGGATGGAACACTACCTTCGGCTTGCGGAGCATGGTTGCCGTGAATTCTTCGGGCGTGGCTGATCCGGCACTGCCCACGGCGATGCGGAAATTACCCAAATCACCGAACTGAACGATCTCGCTGTTCTTCAGGTGTGTTACCATGCCCCAGATCACACGGTCCAACACAGCCTTGATATCGGCTGAAGTCAGCGTACAGGTTTCAGCGATCTCATCGCACAAATCGTCGAAGTCCACCCGGCGCGTGTTAACGGCCAACGCATAATACAACTTCGCTCTTCCAACGCACCCTCACTCATGTCTTTTCTCTGCACTAACGTATAAGAAATTGCCATAATTTTATCAGGACAAGTTTTTAATAGGTTCGGCAACCGCGCCTCTTCCTCTCTTGTCACACGACAAAGATACAACGCCCCAAAATCGTACTGTTGACGTGTGTCGCCCAATGTCGCTCAGTGTCGCCCAAAAGGATAAAAAATATATTTTACCCTCTTTTTTGTGTGTGATCTTTCCCCATAAAAGATGCCTACCTTTTCTCCAAAATACGCCGGCTTTTTATCAAAATCCGCCGTAAGCCGATGTATTGATGTAAGCTGCCATGGATACGTAAAATGGATTCGTCACATACTGGCCAAAAGCTGTAATTGAAATAGCCTGATTAAATCTATAAGTCAGCAAGGCGCTCATCCCGATTTGCGTTTCTTGCTTACCTGGCATCCAATATTTATAGGCAGCAATACCGCTTGCCATTTCCAGTGCCCCGTAATGCTGGATTAAGTTTACCTCTACGCTTCGTTGGTCGAACAAACCCCACATCGAATTTTGGGTATGACTTCCATGGATTAAACCATTGTCCCATTTCCACAGATACCCGCTTGCGTTTATCCCCATCGTATAAGGATTCCCTGCAACTATATTCAAATCTTTTGATGTCGGGAAATAAACAGACGGATCGAGTAGGATGGGAGATGATGGCATCTCATCCGGCAATCTCCATTGTATTTCATGCTCTTGTTTTAACGGATTCGGAAGGTCAATAACATTCTCTTGAGAATATATTTGCTGCGTATATCCAATAATGAAGAAGATCAGTTCAAACAGATAAATATTCGTTTTTCACATTCTATATCCTCCTAAAGAAAACTCCCGTCCTCTGGCTTCCGGGTCGTGAAGTCGAGGACGGGACTTTTCAGTGTTATGCCGGTTGCTCGCCTTTCTTGCGGTTCAGCTGGGCGATACGCTGGTTGTAGCGTGTGTTCACCTCGTCGATCAAGGCGTTGAGCGAAGTGACAAAAGCTGCGGTTGCCTCTGTCGGGTGCGCCACGCTTTGCACAAAAGCCATGGTCGACATGTAATCGTACAGCTTGATCATGCGGGCACGTACCGATTTGGTTTCTTCCAGTCGGGCAGCGGCATTTTCTTCGGTCCGCTTAGCCATCAGGATAGCATATTCTCCATTCGTTTCCTCCAGGCCGACGATGATCTCATTCAGTCCCAAAGTTGTTACCAAACTGGTATTCTCCGGCTTCTTCAGATCGATCAGGAGACCTTCGATTTTACTCGTTTCTTGCATACCGGGCAAGCGATAACAACCTGTGTACGGTTTAATGATATTGTACAAAGAAATAGCGGCTTCGCGGCGGCTGGCAACCTTCGATGCCTTTCCCGAACGCACCTCGGCAAACAGGCTGACCACCCATTCGTCTCTTTCCTTGTCGATACCCAGCAACTGGGCCGTATAATCACTGATCCGGCTTTGATCTACCAAGTCTTTGATCAGGTTCAGGTCACTGCCGAAAGCTTCCAGTTCCGTTATGGCAAAGCCCAACGCCGATTTCTCTTCTTCCCCTTCCAACGTCCCAGCTTTGGAAACCAGTTCGTCAAAACGGGTCATGAAAGCCACGAATTCAGCGTTATTCAGCTTGTCTAGGCCGATTTCTTGAATTTTGATAATGTCATTCATCTCCAAATAGATTTTTGTTAAACCATCTTTCTGTTTCCATCAGCTGCGACCCGTCAGCTTGAAGGCGAAAACAGTTTCTAACTCTTGTTTGAAACATATCATGGTTCCCTAAAAAAACCCCGGAAAACGTGCAAAACTCCAGATAGAGGTCTTTCTTGCATTTTGCACGTCTGCGAGAAGTGATTTAGTGGTCTTTCTTGCATTTCGCACGTCGTGTAAAATCCGAGACAGAGGTCTTTCTTTGGCTTTGCACATTTACGAGAAGCGATTTGGAGGTCTTTCTTGCATTTTACACGTCGTGTAAGGTCCCGGAAAGACCTCTTTCTCGCGTTTTACACATCTTCCGATCTGTTTCGGGGATAAATATACGAGGAAAGACAATAGGTTTGACCTTTTGGGAGGATTTATTGGATATGCTATTAAACAGATGTTTTATGACCTGTCATTAAAAACAAGAGAAATGGTATGAATTAAAAAGAAATCTGTTCGCTTTTATTAGGTAAAACTGTATTTTTGCAACCTGTAATTTGGATAAAAAAACAGCATATAATTATGGTACAGAAAAGTTTGTTAACCCTGGTTTCCCTGTTGGTCTTATCTCTCGGAAACGTGTTGAATGCCAAAGAGTATGTAGTCTCATCGCCCGATAAAGCGATTCAGATGAAGCTCGTAGTGGAAGAGGACATTTCGTATGATGTCATGTATCATGGGAAAACATTGATAAGTTGCCTTCTTGCCGGTAACAGCTGATTGTGGCGATGGCGTTAAGGTGACGATTCTGGAATCTGATCTGGAGAATTATCCGGGTATGTTTGTGCTTGCAGATCCGAAAGCTCGTGCTTTGAAGGCCGACTTTGCTGAATATCCGGAAGAATACGCGGTACACAGTACGCGTGCCATGAAATATGTAACGAAGCGGAGTAATGATATAGCCCGTTGCCAGGGTACACGTTCTTTCCCTTGGCGAATCATGGCAATTACGAGTGATGATACGCAGATGCCGGTGAATAATCTGGTTTATGCCTTGGCTTCTCCGAATCGGATCGGTGATTATTCGTGGGTGAAATCAGGTAAGGTTGCTTGGGACTGGTGGAACGACTGGGGCATTTGGAATGTCGATTTCAAGGCTGGCATTAATATGGATACTTATAAACATTATATCGACTTTGCCGCAGAGAACCAGATTGGTTATGTCGTGCTGGACGAAGGCTGGTATAATCCGAAGAGTGGTGATATGCTGACTGTCATTCCGGAATTGAATCTGGAAGAATTGATCGCTTATGGAAAATCCAAAGGTGTTGACCTGATTCTTTGGACGGTATTTAATGTATTGGACGATCAGCTGGAAGAAGCCTGCAAGAAGTATTCAGAAATGGGTATCAGTGGGTTTAAGGTAGATTTTCTGGACCGGGATGATCAGACAGGCGTTGAAATGGTTTATCGGATTGCCGAGATGACAGCGAAATATCATCTGACACTGGATCTGCATGGTATTTATAAACCAACTGGTTTGAACCGGACTTTCCCGAATATTATCAACTTCGAATCGGTGTTTGGTATGGAAGAAATGAAATGGAGTACGGTGGAAAAAGATATGATGGAATATGATGTCACGATGCCGTTTATCCGCATGATGTGCGGACCGATTGATTATACTCCTGGAGCCATGCGCAATGCAACGAAAAAAGATTTCCAACCGATTTATTACAATCCGATGAGTCAGGGAACACGCTGTCATCAGCTGGCTACGTATATCGTTCATGATTCACCTCTGACGATGCTGGCTGATAATCCTACGATTTACAGGCAGGAACAGCCTTGTGTTGATTTTATCTGTTCTGTTCCCAATACCGGTATTGAGGAGACACGAGTGCTTCAAGGGAAGATGGGTGAATATATTGTTACGGCTCGTCGGGTAGGAAAGAATTGGTATGTAGGAGGTTTGACTGACTGGAATGCCCGGACTGTCAAACTGGATTTATCTTTCTTAGGAGAAGGCAACTATGAAGCCGTATTATTCTCGGATGGTGTGAATGCCGGTAAGCAGGCTGCTGATTATGAGAAGACGGAACAAACCGTAGAGCGTAGCAGTTCTTTACAGATAGACCTCGCTCCTGGAGGCGGATTTGCTCTATCTCTTGTTCAGAAGTGATATGAATTTAAAGTTAAAAGCAGTCAATGAATGTTGACTGCTTTATTTTTATCTGAATATTTGGTGAATCAATAATGATTTAAAAGATAAATCAGACAAAATGTTTGAAATAATAAATAAATAATATACTTTTGTCCTGCCTAAATAATAATAGTACAAAAATGAAAGACAACAAAATTATCGGATCAAAGATCCAACATATACGTGAGATGAAGCAGCTTTCTGTTGAAGATGTAGCTGAAAGATCAGGTTTAAGTGTAGAACAGATTCAGCGGATTGAAGGAAATGTTGATTTTCCATCACAGCTCCGCTTATTAAGATAGCGCGTGTTTTGGGCGTTCGCCTGGGAACTTTCTTGGATGACCAATCTCAATTAGGACCGGTAGTTTGCCGCAAAGGTGACATGGCTGGCGACGGTATTGGATTTACCAACAACAATACGGAAGGTCGTAAGCATATGGCCTATCACTCTTTGTCACAAGACAAGTCGGGACGTCACATGGAACCGTTTATGATCGATGTGGCTCCGTCGGCTGAAGGCGAAAGCTTCGTTACATCTTCGCACGAAGGTGAAGAGTTTATCTATGTCTTGGAAGGTAAGCTGGAAATTGTATATGGAAAGAATACCTATCAGCTGGAAGCCGGTGACAGTATTTATTATGATTCGATTGTAGCTCACCATGTTCATGCAGCCAAGGATGCCTCGGCTCGGATTCTGGGTGTGATTTATACTCCGTATTAATTGGGATCAGGTTATGTTAGCTTTACAGAATAAGACATTGGGACAGTGGCTGGAACATTGGGCTGCTGTTACGCCGGACAAGGAATATATTGTTTATTCAGACCGTGACCTTCGGTTTACATGGAAAGAGTTTAACGAACGGGTTGACCGGATGGCAAAAGGTATGTTGTCCATGGAGTGGAACATGGCACGCATGTCGGCATTTGGGCTACCAATGTGCCGGATTGGTTGACATTCCTGTTTGCAGCAGCCAAGATTGGTGCGGTTGCGGTTACGATCAATACGAATTACAAGCAGAACGAGCTGGAATTTTTGGTCGAGAATGCAGATATTCATACCATGTGTATTACAGATGGTGTCTTCGACGGCAGTTATATTGACATGGTTTATACGATGCTTCCGGAACTGAAGGAATCGCAGCGCGGTTACCTGAAGAGTAAACGTTTCCCGAAACTGAAGAATGTGGTATATATCGGTCAGGAAAAGTTTCGTGGTATGTATAATACGCCGGAATTACTGCTCTTGGGTGAGAATATCAGCGATGAGATCTTGGAAGAGGCAAAAGCCAAAGTCGATTGTCAGGATGTTGTGAATATGCAATATACTTCGGGTACAACCGGATTCCCGAAAGGTGTGATGCTGACGCATTACAATATTACGAATAACGGTTTCCTGACAGGAGAACACATGAAGTTTACTTCCGAAGATAAGCTGTGTTGCTGTGTGCCGCTTTTCCATTGCTTTGGCGTGGTATTGGCATCCATGAACGTATTGACTCATGGTTGTACGCAGGTAATGGTCGAGAAGTTTGATCCGCTAGTAGTTTTGGCTTCCGTACATAAGGAACGTTGTACGGCTCTTTACGGGGTTCCGACGATGTTTATTGCCGAATTGAATCATCCGATGTTCAATATGTTTGATTTGAGTTCACTTCGTACCGGTATTATGGCTGGTTCGTTATGCCCGATTGAATTGATGAAGCAGGTAGAGGAGAAGATGTTCATGCGGGTAACGAGTGTGTATGGACTGACTGAAGCTTCTCCGGGTATGACACATTCTCGGATTGATGATCCGGCAGAATGCGTTATACAACCGTAGGACGTGATTTTGAATTTACCGAAGTGCGTGTGATCGATCCGGAAACGGGCGAAGAATGTCCGGTAGGCGTACAAGGTGAAATGTGCAACCGCGGATACAACACCATGAAGGGTTACTAAAAAACCCGGAAGCCACAGCCGAAGTCATTGACGAGAACGGTTTCCTGCACTCGGGAGACCTTGGAGTGAAGGACGAGGACGGCAATTACCGCATCACAGGACGCATCAAGGACATGATTATCCGCGGTGGTGAGAATATCTATCCCCGCGAGATAGAAGAGTTCCTCTATCAACTGGAAGGCGTAAAAGACGTGCAGGTAGCCGGTATTCCCTCTAAGAAGTACGGTGAAGCCGTAGGCGCTTTCATCATCCTGCACGAAGGAGTGGATATGCACGAATCGGATGTACGAGACTTCTGCATCGGCAAAATATCACGCTACAAGATACCCAAGTATATCTTCTTCATCAAAGAATTCCCCATGACGGGAAGTGGCAAGATACAGAAATTCAAGCTGAAAGACCTGGGATTACAGCTTTGCAAGGAGCAGGGGATTGAGATTGTGTGATAATAAAGGATAAGGGATTAAGGGTTAGGGATTATTGGGGTCGCATAGACTTTAATATAGGTATAAACCCATCCCTAATCCTTAACG
>ERZ791624.1142-NODE-1142-length-13553-cov-1.568010_pt1 | contig 13553 bp, 14 predicted proteins | sample MGYA00510058_ERZ791624 | MGnify/ENA primary metagenome ERZ791624 (study PRJEB30046, sample SAMN00715158) | human gut metagenome | study: EMG produced TPA metagenomics assembly of the A metagenome-wide association study of gut microbiota in type 2... | reverse complement strand
TGGGGGGCCGTACCGGAGCGGCCCGCCGGGAGCCTCATTCTTGTCGAAGACGGTCACTGTGTACCCTTTTCCGTTGAGCTGGTTGGCGGCGGCCAGTCCGGCGGGTCCGGCGCCGATAATGGCTACTTTCCGTCCGTTGCGTTCAATGTTCCGGGGCTTGATGTAACCTTCGCGGAAGGCTGCTTCGGCAATGGCCGCTTCGTTCTCGCGGATGGTGACGGGAGAGTCCATGCTCAGTTTCAGCACGCAACTCTTTTCGCAGAGGGCGGGGCAGATGCGGCCGGTGAACTCAGGAAAATCGTTGGTTTCGTTCAATATCTTGTAGGCTTCCTCCCATTTGCCTTTGTAAAGGGCATCTTGAAATTCGGGCTGCTTGTTGCCCAGCGGACAAGCCCAGTGGCAGAAGGGAACGCCGCAGTCCATGCAGCGTGAGGCTTGAAGTTTCCGGTCACGGCTGTTCAGAGTCTGTTCTACCTCGCTATAATCTGATATCCGGTCGTGGATGGGACGGTAGCCCGCTTCCTGACGCGGTATAGTTAAAAATGCTTTTGGATTTCCCATATCTTTGTTGTATTTCTTTGTTGATAATTTGTGTGATGTATTAATAATCTCTTTGTACATCAGCTATTTTTTGCTGTAGCTTGCGCATTTGTTCTTCTTGCAATACTCGTTTATATTCGATAGGTACTACTGGATAAATTCATCCACATAGTGATTCCAGTCATCTAACATTGTTCGTGCCAGTTTGGAACCGGTATAGAGGTAATGCTGACGGATCAGTTCATGCAGCTCCTTCCGGTAAGATGCCTCCTCGATAAGTGAGAGCTCCACCATCTCCATGTTGCAGAAATAATCGAAGTTGTGGTTCTTGTTCCACACGTAAGCCACGCCGCCACTCATTCCGGCAGCGAAATTCCGTCCGGTTTCCCCCAGTACCACGACCCGTCCTCCGGTCATGTATTCGCAACAGTGGTCGCCTACACCCTCTACCACGGCCGTCACACCGGAATTGCGGACGGCGAAGCGTTCGCCCACCCGTCCGTTGATATACACCTCGCCGTCAGTAGCGCCATACAACAGGGTGTTTCCGGCGATGGTATTCTTTTCCGCATCGAAATTGCTGCGCATGGGGGGCAGTACAGCAATGCGTCCGCCGCTCAGTCCTTTTCCCAGGTAGTCATTCGCTTCGCCTTCCAGCTTGAAACTGATGCCGTGGGTCAGGAACGCACCGAAACTTTGGCCTGCCGAACCTTTGAATTTGATGTGGATGGTCTGTTCCGGAAGTCCTGCCTGCCCGTATTTCTTGGCAACCGCTCCTGCCAGCATGGCGCCTACCGAACGGTCCGTATTGGCGATGGTGTATTCCAGGGAAATTTCTTTTCCGTTTTCTATGGCATCCCTGGCGGCGGCCAGTATGGTCACATCCTTCACATGGGCAATGTCGTGCTTCTGTTCCATGACATGGTGTATGGCAGCTCCGTTGTCCACCCGGTGTAGCAGTCTGCTGAAATCCAATAGTGAGGATTTCTTCTCACTTGGTGCTTGTTGTATTTCAATCAGGTCTGTCCGTCCAATGATATCCTCCAACCGGGTGAATCCCATTTCGGCCAGATATTCGCGTACTTCCTGTGCCAGGAAAGTGAAATAATTCACTACATATTCATAGTGTCCGCGGAAATGTTTGCGGAGTTCGGGGTCTTGGGTGGCCACGCCTACGGGACAGGTGTTGGTGTGGCACTTGCGCATCATGACGCATCCCAGTACAATCAATGCGGTGGTACCGAAACCGAATTCTTCCGCACCCAGCAAGGCCATGTTGATAATATCCCGTCCGGTTTTCAACTGTCCGTCCACTTGCAGTTTCACTTGTCCGCGGAGTCCGTTCAACACCAAGGTCTGTTGCGTCTCGCTCAGTCCTATTTCGGGCGAGATACCTGCATACCGCATACTCGATGCAGGCGACGCGCCGGTTCCTCCTTCGGCTCCCGAAATGACAATCAAGTCGGCTTTCGCTTTGGCCACTCCGGCGGCAATGGTTCCTACGCCGCTTTCGGCTACCAGTTTCACGCTGATTCGTGCCTGTGGATTTACGTTTTTCAGGTCGAAAATCAACTGGGCCAAATCTTCGATGGAATAAATGTCATGATGGGGTGGAGGGGAAATGAGCGAGATGCCCGGAATGGAGTGGCGGGTTTTGGCAATCACCTCATCTACCTTGAATCCCGGCAGTTGTCCTCCTTCTCCCGGCTTGGCGCCTTGGGCCACCTTTATCTGGATCTCTTCGGCATGGACCAGGTATTCGGCGGTGACTCCGAAGCGTCCCGATGCTATCTGCTTGGTCTTGCTGCAAAGTGAGATACCCTGGTAAGTGCCGGTAATGCGGTCGCTGTCCTCACCTCCTTCACCCGTATTGCTGCGTGCGCCCAGTTTGTTCATGGCCAGTGCCAGCGCCTCATGTGCCTCCTTGCTGATAGCGCCGAAGGACATGGCTCCTGTCACGAAATGTTTCACGATGTTTTCTACCGGCTCCACCTTTTCAATATCAATGGGGTTTCGTTTGTGTCCGAAGAAGTCGCGCAGGAAGAGGGGTGACTCTTTTCCATCTACCATGGAGGTGAATTCCTTGAACTTCTTGTAGCTGCCCAGCCGGGTGGCCAGTTGCAGGGTGGAGATGGTTTCCGGATTCCAGGCGTGCCGTTCTCCGTCTTTGCGGAAAGAGAACAGTCCGTTGTGCGGTAAAATGTCGCTCATTTCTTTTGCAGCGAATCCGGCATCGTGCAGGGTGATGGCGTCTCTGGCGACTTCTTCCAGACGGATGCCTCCGATGCTGGATGTCTGTGTGCCGAAATAGCTTCTCAACAATTCCTCGCTGACCCCTACGGCTTCAAAAATCTTTGCGCCCCGGTAGGAACGGATAGTCGAAATGCCCATCTTGCTCATGATCTTGAACAAGCCCTTGCGGATGGCCTTGATATAATTCTTCTCGGCCGTTTCGTAATTCATCTGCACATCGCCTTTCCTCACCAGTTCATCCAGTACGGCGAAGGCCATGTAGGGATTGATGGCACTGGCGCCATATCCCAGCAACAGGGCAGCGTGCATCACCTCGCGAATCTCGCCGCTTTCTACAATCAATGCGGTTTGCACGCGTTTCTGAACGGAGATGAGGTGATGATGGACAGTGCTAACTGCCAGTAGCGACGGGATGGCGGCATGGGTGTCGTCCACAAAACGGTCGCTCAGAATGATATAGTTCACTCCGTCCGTAACGGATTGCTCGGCTTTTTTGCACAGGTCGTTCAGGGCCTCTTGCAATCCGGCTTTTCCCTTGCTCACCTCGAATACGATAGGGAGTTTCACGGTATTGAATCCTTTATACCGGATGTTGCAGAGGATGTCCAGTTGGGTGTTGTTCAGCACGGGATGGGGCAGACGTACCATTTTGCAATGGCTTTCGCTGGGCACCAGGATATTCATTCCCACGGCCCCGATGTACTCGGTGAGCGACATGACTAACTCTTCACGGATAGGGTCGATGGCGGGATTGGTCACTTGGGCAAACTGTTGCCGGAAATAGTTGAACAGCAACTGCGGCCTGTCCGAAAGGACGGCCAGCGGCGTGTCGTTACCCATAGAGGCGATGGGTTCGGCCCCTGTGTTGCACATCGGCATGAGGGTGCGTTCTATATCCTCGCGCGAGAAGCCGAAGGTACGCAGCATACGGTCATAGCCGTCTATCCGGTTGTCTATCTTGCGTCCGCTTTTCAAGGTATCGAGCTCGATGCGGTTGGCAGACAGCCAGGCGCGATAGGGACGTGCCGATGCCAGTTGTTCTTTCAGTTCACCGTCATAATATATTTTACCCTGTTCGGTATCAATCATTAGTATCTTTCCCGGTTGCAGGCGCCCTTTCTCTTTAATCTCTCCCGGTTCGAAATCCATCACGCCTACTTCACTGGCCACTACCATCATGTCATTATTGGTAATGAGGTAACGGGCAGGGCGCAGACCGTTGCGGTCCAACATTCCTCCGGCAAAGCGTCCGTCACTGAACAGCAGTGCGGCAGGCCCGTCCCAAGGTTCCATCAGGATGGAATGGTATTCGTAAAACGCTTTCAACTCTTCACTGATAGGGTTTTTGTCGTTGAACGATTCGGGTACCAGCATCGCCATGGCATGGGGCAGGCTCAGTCCCGACATCACAAAAAATTCCAGCACATTGTCCAGTGAGGCACTGTCGCTCATGCCCGGCTGGATAATGGGACGGATGTCTTTGATATCCCCTAGTGCCGGAGAGGAAAGGACACTTTCGCGCGCCTCCATCCAACCCCGGTTACCGCGGATGGTATTGATTTCGCCGTTGTGCGCTAACAAACGGAACGGTTGGGCGAGGCTCCATGTAGGAAATGTGTTGGTCTGAAACGGGAGTGTACCAATGCCAATCCGCTGGTAAAGTAGGGTTGCGTCAGGTCCGGGAAGTACTCGCGCACTTGCATGGACGAGAGCATACCTTTATATATAATGTTTTTTGCCGATAGCGAAACGATGTAGAAGTCCGTGTGCCGCACGCGCTTTTCTATCTTCTTGCGGATGATGTAGAGGGTGCGTTCCAGACTGTCCGCATCTGTCACTCCGGTGATGAATACCTGTTTGATGTCCGGTTCGGTGGCCCGTGCGTCCTTTCCCAGGCAGGCGGGGTTGGTGGGCACATTGCGCAGGTGCATCAAGGTAAGTCCTTCGCGTTCTATTTCTTCAATCATAATGCTTAGGATGCCGGCCTGCTCTTTTTCGTCTTTGGGCAGAAATACGAGTCCGGTTCCGTATTTTCCTTTTTCGGGTACGGGTATGCCTTGCAGGAGGATGAATTCGTGGGGAATCTGTAGCATGATTCCGGCTCCGTCGCCGGTTTTGTTATCGGCTCCTTCTGCGCCTCGGTGGCGCATGTTTTCCAATACCTTTAATGCGGAGTCTACCAGTTCATGCGACTTGTTGCCATGAATGTTGACTACCATGCCTACGCCGCAAGCGTCATGTTCGTTGGTTGCGTCATAAAGACCTGTTTGCTCTGTTTTTACCATTATTGCTATCTTTAGTTTATAATAATGCTGGTTTGTATTTCATATTGTTCTGCAAAAGTAGGTAATTTATTTCTTTTTGATGAAGAGTTGGTGCTTTCTTTTGATAAAAAGATGCAGTCTTGCGTCTCTGTATTACAGTTTGTTGTATATATGACGTGTATATTTAATATTTGAAAGCTAAATTGTGAAAAATACTTTTAAATTGTAAGTTTGGGCATTTCTTTTATTCATATAGATTGTATTTATGACGGCATATCCCCTTTATAGTCAATCGACCGAATATAATAATGGGAATATTACATTCCCCAATCATATAACGACCTATTGACTTACAATTCAAAACTATCTACCCTTGTTTTGATACAATTTGAAAGAAAAAATAAACGCTTCTGTTTCTATTTGTTATTAGAATGAAAATAAATAAGAAAATAGAAACAATTATATCTTATAAAATATCAAAAAGATATATATTTGCACAGAATTAAAAGCAAAAGGAAACCACAATAAATAAGTATTAATCAAAATGGCAACAACTATCAAGTTCACCAAGATGCAAGGAACCGGCAATGATTATATCTATGTAAATACCTTGTCTTCTCCGCTGCAAGATCCGATAAAAGCCGCCAGAAAATGGAGCGCTTATCATACGGTATCGGTGCAGACGGTCTGGTACTGATTGGAGTATCCGAAAAAGCGGATTTCAGTATGCGTATATTCAATGCTGACGGCTCCGAAGCCATGATGTGTGGAAACGCCTCGCGCTGCATAGGCAAATATGTATACGAGAAAGGATTGACGGATAAGGAGGTGATCACACTGGAAACCCTTTCGGGAATCAAAATCCTGAAACTTCATACAGGCAACGGGGTGGTGAAGGATGTAACCGTAGATATGGGTACGCCCCTGTTATCGAACCCCGGACAGATAGCTACGAAAACCGGCGGAATGCTGGCAGAAACTATCTTGGCCGATGGAAAAGAATACAAAGGAACATTCGTCTGCATGGGAAATCCGCATGTTGTCATTTTCGTAGATGATATAAAAGAGGTGGATTTGCCGGCGGTTGGCCCGAAACTGGAAAATCATCCGCTTTTTCCTGAGCGGACCAATGTGGAATTTGTAGAAATATTGCCGGACCAATCCCTACGGATGAGAGTGTGGGAAAGAGGTTCAGGCATCACAATGGCTTGTGGAACAGGGGCTTGCGCCACCGCCGTGGCGGCCGTACTGAACCATAAAGCCGGACGAAAATCGTGGGTAAGGATGGACGGAGGCGATCTCCACATCCATTGGAACGAGAAAGACGGACATGTATACATGACCGGTCCGGCCGGAAAGGTTTTCGAAGGCGAAATAGAGATGTGATAATGATTTTGAAAAACTTAAAACAACGATAAAAACAATAACAACGATGGCACTAGTAAACGAACATTTTTTAAAACTACCAAACAATTACTTGTTTTCGGACATTGCCAAAAAGGTAAATGCATTCAAAGTCTCTCATCCCAAAACGGACCTTATCCGCCTGGGTATCGGAGATGTAACCCGCCCGCTGCCTCAAGCTTCCATCAAAGCCATGCATAAGGCAGTAGACGAGCTGGCAAACAAAGAGACATTCCACGGTTACGGTCCCGAACAAGGTTATGATTTCCTGATAGATGCCGTCATCAGGAACGATTACGCTCCGCGCGGCGTCTATCTGGAACCCGGCGAAGTCTTTATCAGTGACGGCGCCAAGAGCGATACGGGAAATATCGGAGACATCCTTCGCCACGACAACAGCATCGGCGTGACAGACCCCATCTACCCCGTATACATCGACTCGAACGTAATGTGCGGCCGTGCCGGGATACTGGAAGACGGGCGATGGAGCAACGTGGTATACTTGCCTTGCCTGAGCGAGAATAATTTCGTGCCCGAAATCCCCGACCGCAGGATAGATATCCTATACCTCTGCTATCCCAATAACCCTACGGGGACGGTCATTAGCAAGGCCGAACTGAAAAAATGGGTGAACTATGCATTGGAAAATGATACCCTCATCCTTTACGATGCTGCCTACGAGGCCTACATACAAGACCCGGACATTCCTCACTCCATTTATGAGATAAAAGGAGCGAAGAAAGTAGCGATAGAATTTCGCAGTTTCTCGAAGACGGCCGGATTCACCGGGGTGCGTTGCGGATACACCGTCGTACCGAAAGAACTCACAGCCGCCACGCTGGAAGGAGAGCGCATTCCGCTGAACCGGATGTGGAACCGCCGCCAGTGCACCAAGTTCAACGGCACATCCTATATCACCCAGCGTGGTGCCGAAGCGATCTATACCCCCGAGGGTAAAAAGCAAGTGAAAGCCATCATACAGTATTATATGGCTAACGCCCGCATCATGAAAGAAGCGTTGGAAAGTACAGGACTCAAAGTTTTCGGCGGAGAGAACGCCCCCTACCTGTGGGTGAAGACACCGGGTGAGGTAAACTCGTGGAAATTCTTTGAACAGATGCTGTATGAAGCCAATGTAGTGGGCACGCCGGGAGTAGGCTTCGGCCCCAGTGGTGAAGGATATATCCGCTTGACCGCTTTCGGAGAGCGGGCGGATTGCGAAGAAGCCATGAAACGGATCAGAAAATGGTTGCTCTGAGCACAGTACATGACAACACCTTGAAGCACTTTGTGCTTGCATCGGACTTACATCAATCAAGCCAATAGGTATATAAAATATGACATACTCACTATTATTGATTAAAAGGTAAAAAGCTATGAAGATGAATTTTAAGGAAACGGCATTGCTATTAGGCCTGTCCATGACAGTGCCGGCAACGAGCATCGTCAAGACAAGGTGGAAGCCAGCGTAGGAACTGACTTGGTAAGCGGCTATATTTGGCGCGGACAGGATTTGGGAGGCGTAAGCATACAGCCGTCATTGTCCGTTGCCTACAAAGGATTTTCGCTCGGCGCATGGGGATCCGCAGGCATTGAGTCCGCTGATACGAAAGAACTGGACCTGACGCTGGGCTACAGCACCGGCGGTTTCAGCATTTCGGTGACAGACTACTGGTTCAATGGCGGCCCCGGCTATTTCCACTATGGCACGCACCATACCAGCCATGTATTCGAAGCGCAGATAGGTTACGATTTCGGTCCGCTGGCAGTGAACTGGTACACCAACTTTGCAGGTGCCGACGGGGTGAACAAGGACGGCGACCGGGCTTACTCCTCTTACATATCACTCGCCGCCCCCTTCAAACTGGCAGGCTTGGACTGGACGGCAGAAATAGGAGCCACGCCATGGGCCAATGACTTCTATAACGTGTCCGCAGATCCGGAATGCAGCGGTTCGGACGGATTCGCCGTATGCGACATCAGCCTTGGGGCATCCAAGGAAATCAAGATTACAGACTCTTTCTCAGTCCCCGCCTTCGCCAAGGTGACGGTGAATCCGCGCACCGAAGGGGCCTATTTCGTATTCGGGCTGAGTTTCTGACAGGAAGTGCAGAAAATGCAGATACAATAACAAATTCAGACATAACGACAAAGTAGAGAGAGGTATCAGTTTTTAAAAAGGTAAAAAGATTGGAACATATAAATTACAAGTACAACAATGAAGAAAATTGAGGCTATTATCCGTAAGACCAAGTTCGAGGACGTAAAGGACGCGTTGCTCGAAGCCGACATCGAATGGTTTTCCTACTACGATGTAAGAGGCATTGGCAAAGCACGCCAGGGACGTATCTACCGTGGCGTGGTGTATGATACCAGTTCGATTGAAAGAATCCTGGTTTCCATCGTGGTGCGCGAAAAGAATGTGGAGAAAACAGTGCAAGCCATCATCAAGGCGGCGCACACCGGCGAGATAGGCGACGGACGTATTTTCGTCATCCCCATTGAAGACGCCGTCCGCATACGCACGGGCGAGCGGGGTGACATAGCCCTGTATATGCAGAACAGGAAAAATAAGCGCAAGCTACTTCCCTTTACCGGCAAAAAGTAAAGTCGGGAATAAAACAATACTACAACGTAAACGAGAAAAATTATGGATACTATACTCTTATTTATGCTCCCCGCCGGCCTTTGGGCGCAAGATGCAGGCGTGGCAGCCACCACCGCGGCGCCCGATGCAACCGCCGGGGCCCTGGGCGAACTTGCTACCGGACTCAACACTGTATGGATGCTACTTGCCGCCATGCTGGTATTCTTCATGCAACCGGGATTCGCACTGGTAGAAGCCGGGTTCATCCGTACCAAGAACACGGCCAACGTGCTGATGAAAAATCTGGTAGACTTCATGTTCGGCTCCATCCTGTTCTGGTTCATCGGCTTCGGGCTGATGTTCGGCATAGGCGGTTTTGTGGGCGCCCCCCATTTTTTCAACTTGGAGGCGATGGACAAAATCATCGACAACGGATTGCCCATCGAAGGCTTCCTGATTTTCCAGACTGTATTCTGCGCCACGGCAGCCACCATCGTGTCCGGTGCCATGGCGGAACGTACCAAGTTCTCCATGTATCTGGTCTATACTGTCTTTATCAGCGTACTCATTTATCCGGTTTCCGGCCACTGGACCTGGGGCGGCGGATGGCTGATGAACGGAGACGAAGTCTCCTTTATGATGAGGACGTTCGGCACCACTTTTCATGACTTTGCCGGTTCTACGGTGGTTCACTCCGTAGGTGGATGGATTGCCTTGGTGGGCGCCGCCATTCTGGGACCGCGTATTGGCAAATACGGGAAAGACGGCAAATCAAGGGCCATCCCCGGTCATAGTTTGACGCTTGCCTGCCTGGGCGTGTTTATCCTTTGGTTCGGCTGGTTCGGGTTCAACCCCGGTTCGCAGTTGGCAGCGGCAACAAGTGGAGACCAGACGGCCATTTCGCATGTGTTCCTCACCACCAACCTGGCAGTTGTGCAGGAGGTTTCTTCGCACTGGTGGCGAGTTGGATGAAGTATGGCAAACCTTCCTTGTCCCTCACACTGAACGGTGTGCTGGCAGGACTGGTGGGCATCACGGCGGGATGTGACCTGGTATCGCCTTTCGGGTCTGTACTTATCGGTGCCATTTGCGGCGTGGTAATGATATTTGCAGTCGACTTTATCGACCATGTGCTGAAAATTGACGACCCCGTAGGCGCATCGTCCGTACACGGTGTTTGCGGTTGCCTGGGAACGATCCTTACAGGACTCTTCGCCACAGAAGAGGGGCTGTTCTATGGCGGCGGAAGCAGCTTCCTGCTGGCACAGCTCTTCGGCGCGGCCGTGGTAGGAGCGTGGGCGGCAGGCATGGGCTTCATTGTTTTTAAAGTGCTGGACAAGATACATGGCTTGCGTGTTCCGAAACGCATTGAAGAGGAAGGACTCGATATCTACGAGCATGGCGAGTCGGCATACAATTAAATTAATCACAAAAGTTTTTTCCATTCATTCTACTAATCAACAACTAAACAAATTTAGGTATTATGTCAAAATTAAGATTCAGAGTAGTCGAAACGGCTTTCAAGAAGAAAGCAGCAACGGTGGAGACACCAGCCGAAAGGCCCAGTGAATATTTCGCCAAATACGTTTTCAACCGCGAGAAAATGTTCAAGTATCTGCCCGGCGCCGTCTATGCCAAACTGACGGACGCCATGGACAACGGCGCCCCCCTGGAGCGTGCCATAGCCGACGAAGTGGCGGCAGGCATGAAACGCTGGGCAACCGAGCTAGGTGTAACCCACTACACCCACTGGTTCCAACCCCTGACGGAAGGCACAGCCGAAAAGCACGACGCCTTTGTGGAACACGACGGCAAGGGTGGAATGATGGAAGAATTCTCCGGCAAGCTCCTCGTACAGCAGGAGCCTGATGCTTCCAGCTTCCCCAACGGCGGCATCCGAAACACCTTCGAGGCACGCGGCTACAGTGCATGGGACCCCTCATCGCCTGTCTTCGTGGTGGACGACACCCTGTGCATCCCTACCGTTTTCATTGCTTACACCGGCGAGTCGCTGGACTACAAAACGCCACTGCTGAAAGCCTTGAGTGCTGTGGGCAAAGCCGCCGTGGACGTGTGCCGTTACTTCAACCCGGAAGTGAAGAAAGTGGTGGCCTACCTGGCTGGGAACAGGAATACTTTCTGGTGGACAAAAACCTGGCCGCCCTGCGTCCGGACATCATGCTAGCGGGCCGCACCCTGCTGGGCGCGCCCTCGCCCAAGGGCCAGGAAATGGGCGACCACTATTACGGCACCATCCCACCCGTGTTTCTTCCTTTATGAAGGACCTGGACGAACAGCTCTGGCGGCTGGGCATTCTGTCCAAGACCAAGCACAACGAAGTGGCCCCCTGTCAGCACGAAATGGCCCCGGTGTACACCGATGCCAATACCGACTGCGACAACAACCAGCTGGTCATGGAGATCATGAAGAAGTGCGCTGCCAAGCACAATCTGGTGTGCCTGCTCCATGAGAAGCCCTTCGCCGGGGTCAACGGTTCCGGCAAGCATAACAACTGGTCGCTTTCTACCGATACGGGCATAAATTTCTTAAAACGGGTAAAAACCCAAGTGACAATTTACTATTTTTGTTAACCCTTGCGGCTGTTTTGCGCGCCGTTGATGAGCATCAGGATTTACTGCGTATTTCGGTTGCTTCTGTTAGTAATGATCACCGTTTAGGCGGTGCAGAGGCCCCGCCGGCGATAGTTTCTATGTATTTAGGCGAAGACCTTAATGAGATATTATATGCTATTGAGCGCGGTGAGCATCATACCGATTCTGATAAAATTAAAATGACGGTAGGCACTGAAATTATTCCTTATATCAGAAGGGATAACACCGACCGAAACCGCACTTCACCTTTTGCTTTTACGGGTAATAAGTTTGAATTTAGAATGTTAGGTTCAGCATCTTCAATTTCAGAAACAAATGTTGTGCTTAATACAATTGTTGCCGATGTGTTTAAAGATTTTGCGGACAAGCTTGAAAATTCAACTGATTTTAATAATGATGTTTTAGAATTGATTCGCACTACAATAACCGAGCATAAGCGCATTATCTTTAACGGCGACGGTTACTCAAAAGCTTGGGAAGAGGAGGCCGCAAAACGCGGTTTGCTCAATCTTCGTACTACTGTTGATGCGATACCCTATTTGCGCAAACAGGAAAATATTGAGTTGTTTGAACGCCACGTGTATATAACAGCGTCGAAATAAACTGCCGCGCAGATATAGCACTTGAAAATTATAGCAAAACTATGCATATAGAAGCACTTACCTTGCTTGAAATGGTAAAGCGTGATGTTATTCCCGCAATAAGCCGCTATGAAAGCGCATTATGTCATATTGTGTCAGAAAAGCGAGCTGTTAGCAGTGATATAAATTGTGATGCAGAAACCGAGATTATCGAAAAGCTTTCTTGCTTTAACGGTCATCTTAATACGCTTGTTAAAGATTTAGAGCAGGCAGTTCAAAAATCACAAAATACTAAGGATTTACTTGAGCGTGCACAGCTTTACTGTAAAGAAGTTTTGTTTATAATGGACAATATTCGCAACATTTCTGACGAAGCCGAAACCATAGTATCACGCGAGTATTGGCCGTATCCTACATACGGAGATATATTGTTTAAAAATAGCAAATTGAAACGCCCAAAAATTTTTTGGGCGTTTTTGCAACCTTTTAAGTGTTTGAAAAGTTTTATAGTCAGGAGGGGAAAATAATGGAATACAAAATTTCTGCGCAGGAAGCCTTTAACAGGTATTCAGATATGGTATACCGTCTTGCTTTTGCAAGAGTAAAAAATAGATATGATGCGGACGATATATTACAGGAAGTCTTTTTAAGATTTATAAAGCAAAAAGGCAAGGTAAATAATGAGGAACACGCAAAGGCGCTGCTTATTCGCATTACCGTTAACTGCAGTAACACTATGCTTTCAAGCAGTTGGTTTAAAAAGACCGAGCCTTTGAGTGAAAATTACAGCATATCAGATTCTGAAAACGATACGCTATATCAAGTTATGCGTCTGTCTAAAAAATACCGTACTGTAATTCATTTGCATTATTATATGGGTTACAGTATAGATGAGATTGCCGAAATTTTGAAAACCAAACCCTCTACGGTGAAATCGCAGCTTCACCGCGCAAGAAAACAACTTAAAACAGAACTCGAAGGAGCTGAAAGTTATGTTTGAACAATACTATAAAAACGCTATGGAAAAAATATCACCCGATGCCGACACACGCGATAAAATTTTAGATAAAATTATACTCAAAGAAGACTTAAAAGTCACAAAAACCCTGCTTTGCCTTGGCGAATTGCATTTGCCTGCGTTGCTTGCATTGCAATAGTTTTAGGCATAGTTTTTGTGCCGCGCGACAGCTTTAAACAAACCCTGAAAATTCAGAAGTTCAACAACTTACGGTTACAAAATCGTATGATGAAATTTACAAACTGATAAAACCGAAAAAAAGTTTATTTGTAAATTACGGCGCAAATTACAATT
>ERZ791624.1141-NODE-1141-length-13553-cov-1.736702_pt1 | contig 13553 bp, 14 predicted proteins | sample MGYA00510058_ERZ791624 | MGnify/ENA primary metagenome ERZ791624 (study PRJEB30046, sample SAMN00715158) | human gut metagenome | study: EMG produced TPA metagenomics assembly of the A metagenome-wide association study of gut microbiota in type 2... | reverse complement strand
AGGAGATTTAGGATCCCTGAAACGTTTCAAGGATGATGTCAAGGAAGTTAAGGCAGGATTTGAGTGTGGTCTTGTTTCGACGGCTTTAATGACATTCAGGAACTTGATCAGGTAGAAGCTTATAAGATGGTAGAAGTACCAAGATAGGATAGAATATGAGAAAAAACAGTATTAAAAATATTCGGATCAATGAGGAAGTGATGCGTGAGCTTCCAATATTATCCGCGGGGAAATCAAAGACCCGCGGATCAATCCGATGACCAGTGTAGTTGCAGTGGAGGTCGCTCCGGATCTGAAAACGGCAAAGGCCTATATCAGTGTGCTGGGGGATGAAAAATCACAGCAGGATACGATTGCAGGACTTCGCTCCGCAGAAGGATTTATTCGCAGGAGCCTGGCAAAGTCCGTAAATCTGCGCAACACACCGGAGATCAAATTTGTATTGGATCAGTCCATTGAATATGGAATCCATATGTCAAAAATGATTGATGAAGTGACCAAAGATATAAAGGAGAAACCGGATGAAGAAGCTTGATGAGATTCTTGCAGGGAAAAAATCGGTAGGTCTTGCCGGACATGTACGTCCGGATGGGGATTGTGTGGGCTCCACACTCGGAGTTTACAACTATATCCGGAAATATTATCCGGATGTGGATGTGCGATTGTATCTTGAGCCGATTCCCAATATCTTTAAATTTCTGAATTTTTCATCGGAAATCCGCAGTGACTATGAGGAATCCGTGGTGTTTGATTTGTTTATCGCCATGGACTGCGGAGATGAGAAACGTCTGGGGAATGCTGCACGTTATTTTCAGGAAGCAAAGCATACAGCCTGTATTGACCACCATGTCAGTAACCAGAGTTTTGCAGAGGAAAATTATATTTTCCCGGATGCAAGTTCCACTTGTGAGCTGATCTGTGAACTGTTAGATACGGAGAAGATCACAAAAGAAATCGCGGAATGTCTTTATACCGGAATGGTTACCGATACCGGAGTGTTTCAGTATTCCTGCACGTCTTCCTCCACGATGAATATGGCGGGCATGCTGATGGATAAAGGAATTGATTTCACAAAAATTGTGGATGAAGCTTTTAATCAGAAAACATACAACCAGAACCGTGCCATGGGACAGGCGCTGCTTTCCAGCAGACTTCGTCTGGGTGGCAGAGTAGTGACTTCTTTTCTGACGCTTGAAGAGATGCATGCACTGGAAGTTCTTCCAAAACATATGGAAGGAATCGTGGAGCAGATGCGCAATACCAAAGATGTGGAACTTGCAGTATTCCTTTATGAGAATGAGGATCATACGTTTAAAGTAAGTTTTCGTGTAAACGGTGCGTTTGATGCGGCATCGCTTGCGATGCATTTTGGCGGCGGCGGACATGTCAAGGCTGCCGGATGTACCGTGGAAGGACCGGCAGAAGAGGCAATTGAGCGTATTCTTGCCGAGGTTGAGAAGAGATTATAATATGATAAACGGAATTATAAATGTTTATAAAGAGCGGGGCTTTACTTCCTTTGACGTGGTAGCAAAGCTCCGCGGCATTTTACATGAGCGTAAAATTGGACATACCGGAACGCTCGATCCGGAAGCGACCGGAGTACTTCCCGTATGCATCGGAAATGCAACAAAGGTATGTGAACTTCTGACGGATAAGGATAAAGTGTATCGTACGGTGATGCATCTTGGCATTACAACCGATACACAGATATGACCGGAACGGTGAAAGAAGATCGTTCCAGAGAGGCTGCATTGCTGAAAGAACAGACCGTGGAAGCGGCTATTTTGCAGTTCGTTGGAGATTATGAGCAGATTCCGCCAATGTACTCGGCACTCAAAGTCAACGGAAAGAAGTTATGTGATCTGGCCCGCGCCGGAATTGAGGTAGAGCGGAAAGCCCGCACGGTTAAAATTTTTTCCATAGAAATTGAAAAAATCAATCTTCCTTATGTGACGATGCAGGTGCACTGTTCCAAGGGAACTTATATCCGTACGCTGTGTGCGGATATCGGAGAGGTGCTTGGCGTAGGCGCGTGTATGGAATCCCTGGTCCGGACAAGAGTGAGTGCTTTTCCTCTGGAAGAGGCACACACGTTGGCAGAAATTGAAAAGATAAGGGATGAAGGAACGCTGGAAGAACTGATTCTTCCGGTGGACCGCGTGTTTGATGGAAAGACGAAACTGACGGTTGTACCGGAAGCGTTTCGTTTTCTTCAGAATGGAAACCGTTTAAACGATGGAAATTTTACGGATGTTCCGGAAAAAATTGCGGATGGTGAGCAGGTACTGGTTTATGATCCGATGGGACATTTTTACGCTGTATATCAGTATGAGAGAGAAACAAAGGACTATAAAGTCCGGAAAATGTTTGGTGCATAAATATGATTTGCTGGAATAAGATAGAAGATTTTCATATAGAAGAACCAACGGCATTGTCGCTGGGAAAATTTGACGGAGTACACCGTGGACACGAAGCACTGATTGAACACCTTCTGGAAAAGAAGAAAGAAGGGTTAAAGGCCGTTGTTTTTACGTTTGATATTCCACCGAAAAAACTTACGGAGAATAATAATTACCGTGTCCTTTCGACCAATAAAGAAAAGCAGGAAATTCTCAAAGAACGTGGAATTGATTACCTGTTGGAATGTCCGTTTACCAAAGAAGTCATGTGCATGGAGCCGGAGGCTTTTGTTGCATGGATTGTAAAAAGTCTGCATGTAAAGAGCATGGTAGTCGGATCGGATTTCCGGTTTGGCCATAACCGGAAAGGGGATCATATTCTGCTGGAAAAATTGTCCGCGACATATGGCTATACCCTTAGGGTGGTAGACAAGATCCAGTATGAGGGACGGGACATCAGCAGTACGTTTGTGCGGGAACAGATCATAAAAGGCAATATTAAAAAGGCAAATGATCTGCTTGGGTATCCGTTTTTTGTAAAGAGTGAAGTGATTCATGGAAGGCAGCTTGGAAGAACCCTCGGAATCCCGACGATCAATATGGAACTTGTGGCCGAAAAACTTCTTCCGCCGAAAGGTGTATATGCAACTGCGGTAGAGATTGGTGGAAAATATTACACAGGTGTGACAAATGTCGGATGCAAACCGACCGTCAATCATTCCAATAAAGTAAATGTGGAGACGCATATACTGGATTTTTCCGGTGATCTGTACGGATATGAACTAAAGGTCAGTTTTTATTCTTTTATACGTCCGGAACAGAGATTCTCGTCTGTAGAGATGTTAAAAGAACAGATGGAAAGAGACATTGAAACGAGCCGCAGTCGTATGATGTCGATAAACGGCGACATGTAAACATATTACATAAATATTACAAAAATATGTTGACATTGTAATTATTTGTTGTTATACTCGTTTTGTTATGAGATTTCATGAGACATGAGGGAGGAATCTGTGAAATGAATCGTATGACAAAAAAGAGAGTTGGAATGGTACTTGCTTTTTCTCTGACACTGACCGGTGCGGCAGCCTATATCGGGATACAGCAAGGAAATACAGATAAAACAGAGACGGCCGGATCGCTCACAGCCGGTGTTTCCGCATCTTTGAATGCAAGCGAAGTGGAGGCGCTGGATGTGACGGCAGGAGTAACCAGTCAGCTGTATGATAAAACAGATGTTGCGGTGGCTGCGAATGAAAAGCAGATGGTTGCACAGGGAATCGAAGATACGCAGACAAAAGAAGCGGTTTCGGAAAATACCACGGAGGATACCAGCATCTGTGGGTATAAAAATCTTGGAATCGCGCAGGTGCAGGGAAGCCTGAATGTGCGAAAAAAGGCATCCACAGACAGTAAAGTTGTTGGAAAAATGACGGATAAAGATGCCTGTGAGATTGTCTCGGTCAAGGGAGATTGGGCAAAGATCACCTCCGGCAAGGTGGAAGGTTATGTAAAGACAGAGTATCTTCTGGCAGGAGATGCGGCAAAAAATGTAGCAAAGAAAGAAATTACAAAAGTTGTTACAGTAAATACCACAACCCTTCGTGTGAGAGAAAAGGCTTCTGAAGATTCTGCAATACTTTCTCTGGTTGGAGAGGGAGAGGATCTTGTTGTGGAAGATACAAAAGACGGCTGGTATAAAGTGGAAGTGGATGATCAGAAGGGATATATTTCCGGAGATTATGTAGAGGTAACAGAAAAACTTCCGACAGCATCGACGGTAAAAGAACTGGAATACGGAGAGGGATACACGGATTCCCGCGTTTCTTTAGTACAGTTTGCATTACAGTTTGTAGGAAACCGTTATGTCTGGGGTGGAACAAGCCTGACAAACGGAATTGATTGTTCCGGATTTACGATGCAGGTATATGCGAGATACGGAGTCGGCCTCCCGCATCATGCGGCAAGTCAGCCGGCATACGGAAAACGAATCAGTGCATCTGAGGCAAAACCGGGAGATCTCTTTTTCTATGGAAGCGGAAGCAGCATCAGCCATGTGGGAATTTATATCGGAAACGGTCAGATTGTGCATGCCAGCAATGCACGTACCGGAATTAAAATTTCCAATGCCTATTACCGGACACCAATCTGTGTCATATCGTATTTAAATTAAAAAACTGTTTACAACGATACGGATTTATGATACATTAGATTAGTATGGTTTAACCCATATTCGGTGAATGGACACTCCGACCTTTTGCTGAGTATCGGGTGCAAAAATATTTTAAGGAGGATCATAAAATGATCGCAAAAGAAAAGAAACAGGCAATTATCAATGAGTATGGAAGAACACCAAACGACACTGGTTCACCAGAAGTTCAGGTAGCTGTTCTTACTGCAAGAATTCAGGAGCTTACTGAGCACTTAAAGCAGAATCCAAAGGATCATCATTCCAGAAGAGGTATGCTTAAGATGATCGGTCAGAGACGTGGATTATTATCATACTTAAAGAGCATTGATATTGAAAGATATCGTTCTTTAATTGAGCGTTTAGGACTCAGAAAATAATTGTAAACAAAGAGCGGAGTTTTATATTCCGCTCTTCTTTTTGTTGTATGGCAGAACTTTTTTCCGGGACCACTGAAGAGGACAAAACGCTGTTTTGTATTGTTCAGTAGTTTCGGGGTTTTGACATACCGTATTAAATTTTGAAGGAGAGAATACATGTACAAAAGTTATTCAATGGAACTGGCAGGCAGAACACTGACCGTTGATATCGGAAGAGTATGTGCACAGGCAAATGGTGCCGCATTATTAAAATATGGAGAGACTACCGTATTATCTACGGCTACTGCTTCCGACAAGCCGAGAGATGGCGTTGATTTCTTCCCACTGAGCGTGGAATTTGAAGAAAAAATGTACTCGGTTGGAAAAATTCCTGGCGGATTTAACAAGCGTGAAGGAAAGGCATCAGAGAACTCTATTCTTACCGCACGTGTCATTGACCGTCCGATGAGACCTCTGTTTCCGAAAGATTACCGCAATGATGTAACCTTAAATAATATGGTTATGTCTGTAGATCCGGAGTGCCGTCCGGAGCTGGTTGCCATGATCGGTGCAGCACTTTCTACTACCATTTCCGATATTCCGTTTGACGGCCCATGTGCCATGACCCAGATGGGAATGAAGAATGGTGAATTTATTGTAAACCCATCCCAGAAAGATTGGGACGAGGGAGATTTAAAGCTTACGGTTGCATCTACAGCAACAAAGGTCATCATGATTGAGGCCGGTGCCAATGAGATTCCGGAAGCAAAGATGATTGAGGCTATTTATAAGTGCCATGATGTCAACCAGACAGTCATTGCATTTATCAATAAGATCCGGGAAGAGGTTGGCAAACCGAAGCATGCGTATACAAGCTGTGCGATTCCGGAAGAAATGTTTGCAGCTATGCGGGAAATCGTCACTCCGGAGCAGATGGAAGAAGCGGTATTTACCGATGAAAAGCAGCAGAGAGAAGAGAATATCCGTGAAATCACAGATAAATTTGCAGAGGCTTTTGCAGAGAACGAGGAGTGGCTTGCTGTTCTTGACGAGGCCGTTTACCAGTATCAGAAGAAGACTGTTCGTAAGATGATCTTAAAGGATCATAAGCGTCCAGACGGACGTGCGATCGATCAGATCCGTCCGCTGGCTGCAGAAGTAGATCTGATCCCTCGTGTACATGGTTCTGCCATGTTTACCCGTGGACAGACACAGATCTGCGATGTTGTTACACTTGCACCGCTTTCGGAAGTACAGAAGATTGACGGACTTGATGAGAACGTGACAACCAAGCGTTATATGCATCAGTACAATTTCCCGTCCTATTCTGTTGGAGAGACAAAGCCAAGCAGAGGTCCGGGACGTCGTGAGATCGGACACGGTGCGCTTGCAGAGCGTGCATTACTTCCGGTTCTTCCTTCTGTGGAGGAGTTCCCGTATGCAATCCGTGCAGTTTCCGAGACATTTGAATCCAATGGATCTACTTCCATGGCATCTACCTGTGCGTCCTGTATGTCACTGATGGCTGCAGGTGTTCCGATTAAAAAGATGGTTGCAGGTATTTCCTGTGGTCTGGTTACAGGCGATACAGATGATGATTATGTAGTATTAACAGATATTCAGGGTCTGGAAGATTTCTTCGGAGATATGGACTTCAAGGTAACAGGTACTTATAAGGGTATCACAGCAATCCAGATGGATATCAAGATCCACGGACTGACAAGACCGATTGTAGAAGAAGCTATCGCAAGAACAAGAGAAGCAAGATTATTCATTATGGATGGCGTTATGAGCAGTGCAATTCCTGCACCAAGAACACATGTTAATGAATTTGCTCCAAAGATCGTTCAGATCAAGATCGATCCTGATAAGATCGGTGAAGTAATCGGTCAGAGAGGAAAGACGATCAATACGATTATCGAGGAGACAGGCGTTAAGATCGATATCGATGATGACGGCAATGTATCTGTATGCGGTGTTGAGCAGGAGAGCATGGACAAGGCTATGAACATGATCAAGATGATCGTTGAGCCGCTTGTTGTTGGTGATGACTACAAGGGTAAGGTTGTTAAGATCCTTGACTGTGGTGCGATCGTTTCACTTGCACCAAACAAAGATGGTCTGATCCACATTTCAAAGCTTTCTGACAAGAGAGTTGCAAAGGTAGAAGACGTTGTAAATGTAGGCGACGATGTTGTTGTTAAGGTTATCAAGATCGATGAAAGAGCTGGACGTATCAGTCTCAGCTTAAAGGATGTTGAGAATAAATAAATAAATACAAAAATTATACGGGAGGGTATGTGTGTGAAATACGGACATTTTGATGAAACCAGAAAAGAATATGTAATAGACAGACCGGATACTCCTGCACCTTGGGCGAACTACCTTGGTTCGCCTGCCTATGGTGCGATCATCTCTAATAATGCAGGCGGTTACAGCTTTGAAAAGAGCGGTGCAAACGGAAGAATCATCGTTACATCTTCAACAGCTTTGATCAACCTGGAAGATATGTATACTTAAGGGATGACGATACTTCAGATTTCTGGTCAGCATCCTGGCAGCCGGTAGGCAAGAGCCTGGATGAGTATAAGAGCGAGTGTCATCACGGAACTGCTTATACCAATATCATGGCAGATTATTCCGGTATCCATTCTGAGGTACTTTATTATGTACCGCTGGATAAGACACATGAGGTATGGAATGTAACTCTTACAAACAAATCCAATAAGACCAGACATCTGTCTGCAATCGGTTTCTGTGAATTTACAAACGACTGCAACTATGAGCAGGATCAGGTAAACTTACAGTATACATTATTTATTTCAAGAACCTACTATAGAGATCAGAAAATCCTTCAGGTGATCAATGAGAATGTAGTGAATGATTCAGTGGATGGAAATGCTGTAAACAAGCGTTTCTTCGGACTTGCAGGCAGTGAAGTTGCTTCTTACTGTGGAGATAAAGAAGAATTCCTTGGTATGTATCACACATATGCTGATCCGGTTTCTGTTATCAATGGTGACTGTGGTAATAAATTAAATTATAACGAGAATTCCTGTGGTGCACTTCAGACAAAGATCACACTTGAGCCGGGCGAATCAAAGACATTTTCATTTATTCTTGGCATGAAGGATGAAGCTACAGCAAATGAGATCATGAAAGCCTATGAAGATGAGAAGACCTGCGCTGCAGAGCTTCAGGAGCTGATCGATTACTGGCATGGCAAGTTAGATAACTTCCAGGTTAAGACACCGAGCGAGTCATTTAACAACATGATCAATACATGGAATTCTTATCAGTGCTTTATGACCTTTATCTGGTCAAGGGCTGCATCCTTTACATACTGTGGTCTGAGAAACGGTTATGGCTACAGAGATACCGTACAGGATATTCAGGGTATCATCCATCTTGCACCGGAAATGGCACTGGAAAAGATTCGTTTCATGTTATCCGCTCAGGTAGATAATGGTGGCGGACTTCCGCTGGTTAAGTATACACATAATCCTGGCCATGAGGATACACCAGATGATCCATCTTATGTAAAAGAGACCGGACATCCTGCATATCGTGCAGATGATGCATTATGGTTATTCCCGACCATTTACAAATATATCGCAGAGTCAGGTAATATCGGTTTTATAGATGAGGTTATCCCATTTGCAAATAAGGATGAAGGAACCGTATACGAGCATTTGAAGAGAGCAATCGACTTCTCTATGAATCGTCTGGGTGACAATGGAATGCCTGCAGGACTTCATGCGGACTGGAACGACTGCTTAAGACTTGGCAAGCGTGGAGAGTCTACATTTGTAGCAATGCAGCTTTATTATGCAATGACTGTAATTAAGTATTTTGCAGAGTTAAAAGATGATGCAGATTATATTGACTATATCAATGAGATCCAGTATAAGATGGGTAACACCATTCAGGAGAAGTGCTGGGAGGATGACCGTTATATCCGTGGATATAAAGAGGGCGGTATGGTGATCGGTTCCAAGAATGATCCTGAAGCAAGCATGTGGCTGAACCCTCAGTCATGGGCAGTTATCAGTGGCCTTGCTACCAGAGAACAGAGCGAGCTTGCATTGGAATCTGTTCACAGAAAATAAAATACACCATATGGTGTCAGACTGATGTTCCCGCCATATAAGGAGCATGCGTTTGACGGAGCGTTAATGCTTCTGTTCAATGCAGGAACAAAGGAGAATGCAGGTATCTTTTCACAGCCACAGGGCTGGATCATCCTTGCTGAAGCATTGATGGGACATGGTAATCGTGCATTTGAATACTTTGACGAGAGTTCACCGGCATCTATGAATGATAAGGCCGAGGTTCGTAAGTTAGAGCCTTACTGCCATGGTCAGTTCACGGAGTCAGTTGGAAGTCCTTATGAAGGCCGTTCCCATGTTCACTGGCTGACAGGAACAGCATCTACCTGTATGGTTGGATGTGTTGAAGGTATCATGGGTATGCGTCCTGATTTCTATGGAATTAAGATCGCGCCTGCAGTACCATCTGACTGGAAAGAGTTCGATATCACAAAGAACTATCGTGGTAAGAAGTTAAATATTCATGTTACAAATCCGGATGGACATGAAAGTGGCTGCCAGAGCATGACTGTAAATGGAAAGGTAATGGAAGATAACTACATTCGGTTTGATGAACTGGATAATGTAAATGAGATTACACTCGTTATGTAATTTATGAATAATTTCATATAAAGTATCAAACAATAGGCAGGAAGAAATGAAAAAATCTTCCTGCCTGTTATTTTTTTGCAAAAAAGTTATGGTTGAATGGAAAAGCAAAAATGATATTCGATTTATACAGGCGGAACATTTCTGACTATAAGAAAGGAAGTCGTTTATATGGATCAGGAATTAAAAAGACAGGAACTTATTGTAGAAAATGGTCAGATCATCATAAACGGAAACAAAGAAAAATATAATATATTGTTACTTGATATCATCGGGGAGATTGAGGGGCATGTCAGTCTGCCATCTGATACCAAGACTACAAAATATGAGCATGTATTGCCGGAGCTTGCGGTTGTTCAGGATGATGAGAGCATCAAAGGTGTACTCGTATTATTAAATACAGTAGGCGGGGATGTAGAAGCTGGTCTTGCAATAGCAGAGATGCTGGCATCGATCAGCAAACCGGTTGTTACACTGGTGCTTGGAGGAAGTCATTCGATCGGTGTGCCGCTTGCGGTATCGGGTGATGTATCATTTATCGTACCGACAGCAACAATGGTCGTACATCCTCTCAGAGTGTCTGATACCGTATTAGGTGTGAGACAAAATTACGAATATATCGAACGGATGCAGGATCGAATCATACAGTTTACGTCCTGCCATTCCAAGATCGATGAAGACTCATTAAGATCGATCATGTTCAATACACAGGAATTATCCAAAGATATCGGTTCGGTTCTCGTCGGAAAAGAAGCAGTCAAATGCGGCATTATTGACCGGATAGGAGGAGTATCGGATGCATTAAACATACTCTATGACTTGATAAATTGATGGAATGATAGTAAAATAGGCTGATGGTTCGTTTTTTTACGGCTTTTGGCCAGTACATAGAAAAACGGTATAGATAGAGAAAAATAATAAAACAGTGCTGGTTCATAAGCAGATCGGAGCAATTATGTCACTATTAGAATCAATCATTATGGGAATCATTCAGGGAGCAACCGAGTTTCTTCCCGTCAGCAGCTCAGGACATCTCGCAATTTTTAAGAATATGTTTCATGTAAATACAGATACAGGTATCATGTTTGATATTCTGCTTCATTTTGGTACGTTGGTTGCCATCTTTATTGTGTATTGGAAGGATATTGTTGAACTGATTGTAGAAGGATTTACTATTATCGGTCTTGCCTGCTGCAATGTAGGGAGATTTTTTGTAAATCTGTTTTCCAAGGAGAAGAAACCATATCGTAAGATCATTGAAACGGAATACCGTAAATTTGTAATGCTTGTTATTTTATCAACACTTGTAACTATGGTGATCGCACTTCCGTTTGAGAGCAAGATTGAAAATGCCGGAAATACTTTATTAGTTCCGGGATTTTGTCTCTGTATCACATCTGTGATCTTATTTATTGCTGATCGTGTTCAGAAGGGTAATAAAGGACCTGCAGAGGCTACATATAAGAATTCGTTATTTATCGGTCTGGCGCAGGGTATTGCAACTCTTCCCGGTATTTCCAGATCGGGTTCTACGATTACAGCAGGTCTGGCATGTGGATTCAACAGAGAATTTGCAGTAAAATATTCATTCATCATGTCGATTCCGACAATCCTTGGAGCATGTATTCTTCAGATTCCGGATCTGGCAGGAGCAAGTCTTACCGGGTCAGAGATCCTGAATTATGTGAGCGGTATGATCGTTGCGGGCGTTGTAGGCTTCCTTTGTATCAAAGTGATGCTGAAATCAGTAAAGAACAATAAATTCAAAGGATATTCCATCTATTGTTTATGCGCAGGTGTGATATCTGTTGTTTATTATTTTGTACGTTAATTTAAGTAAGTAAGTGGGAGAAGAAAATGGCTGAAACCAGAAAGAAAAACGGGACGGGAAAGAAAAATAGTACAGCTAAAAGGTCAAATACAGTATCAAACCCCAATACATCAAAAAAGCAGATGGAACAGCAGATAGAAGAAGATAACAGGGAAGTACGTCTGGAAGTAATCCTTTTAGTCATTCTTGCTTTTTCCATATTTTTGATGATCGCTAACTTTGGCAAATGTGGAAAGGTCGGCGATGCAATATCCGGGTTTCTGTTTGGGGTGATCGGATTTGCTGAGTACATATTCCCGGTGTATCTTTTTATATCATCGGCATTTGTTATTTCCAATTTGGGCAATAAAAAGGTCAGAAATGAAGTAATCTATATCGGTGTGGTTCTGATGATCATATCGATGATCAGCCAGATGATCTTCACAACTGATTATTTATCGGTAAAACAGTTATATCTGGATGGATATAAGGAGCATATGGGCGGTGGAATTATCTGTGGCGGTTTGTTCTTTATTTTCAGAAATACGATCGGTATTGTGGGCGTAACACTGGTAATGATCCTTGGTGCGCTTGTTATGTTTGTCCTGATCACGGGAATCTCAGTGATCGATACATTTAAGGATCTGATCAACAGCTTTTACAGGGAAGAAGAATATGAGGAACCGGAGCAGGAACACAGACCGGTCAAGAAGAATAAGAAAAAGTCTGCAAATAATCAGGTAAGGCTTGAGAACTGAAGGTCTATGAAAGCGGTGAAAAGCAAAAGGGCAAAGCGAAGGACTTCTTTGAGAATGAGGATGAGATTCATGAAATAAATGTACCGGATGACGATTTTCTTACATTTAATAATGATGTAGAGAAGATTGTACTTCATGATGAAAGAGAAGAACAGATACCGGTATCGTTTGCGAAGAAAACGTCGGTTACAAAGAGCAGGAGAAAATCAGAACCTGCTCCTGTAGAAACGGCAGCCGGTGTTTCGTCGGCAGTTCCTATGGGTGATACACAGGAGATTCCTGTTCAGCAGACAAAAGACATCTTTGATGCAGAATTTGAGGATGAAGAAGATGTTCTTTCCGGTGCGATCAATGGAAATGAGCATCCGGAGGTTGTCAGTGTGATACCGGATGATTATGATCCGGATATGGATTCTGCGTTTTCCAGTGTGACAGGAAAGACAGAGAACTCTCAGACGGTGAAGAAGCATGCACCGGCGGCAGACAAGCCCGGACAGAAGAACTATAAAGAGGGAGCAAAGTATAAATTTCCGGGATCCAATCTTCTGGCACAGCCGCCGAAGAATCACAATGCGAACCGGATGCACAGGTACGTTCTACAGCGATCAAGTTGAAGAATACATTGGAAAACTTTGGTGTTAATGTTACGATCACAAATTATAGCTGCGGACCGGCGGTTACCCGGTTTGAAATGCAACCGGAGCAGGGCGTTAAGGTCAGTAAGATCCTTGGTCTTGCCGATGATATCAAGTTAAATCTTGCAGCCGCGGATATTCGTATCGAAGCTCCGATCCCCGGCAAGGCAGCGATCGGAATCGAAGTACCAAACAAAGAAAATTCAATTGTTGCATTTCGCGAACTGGTGGAATCGAATAATTTCAAGAATTCCAAATCCAACATCGCATTTGCAGTCGGTAAAGATATCAGTGGACAGGTTATTGTTACGGATATAGCCAAGATGCCGCATCTTTTGATCGCCGGTGCGACAGGTTCCGGTAAATCGGTCTGTATCAATACGCTGATAATGAGTATCTTATATAAGGCAAAGCCGGATGACGTGAAGCTTATCATGATCGATCCGAAGATGGTAGAGCTTGCCTGTTATAATGGCATTCCACATCTGCTGATCCCGGTTGTAACCGATCCGAAGAAGGCATCCGGTGCACTGAACTGGGCGGTAGAGGAAATGACCAGAAGATATCAGATGTTTGCAGAATGTGGAGTCAGAAATATACAGGGATATAATGACAAAGTAGAACAGGCACTTGCTTCCGGATCAGTAGATGATGAGAAACTTAAGAAAATGCCGACGATCGTTGTGATTGTGGACGAGCTTGCC
>ERZ791624.1138-NODE-1138-length-13558-cov-4.936310_pt1 | contig 13558 bp, 22 predicted proteins | sample MGYA00510058_ERZ791624 | MGnify/ENA primary metagenome ERZ791624 (study PRJEB30046, sample SAMN00715158) | human gut metagenome | study: EMG produced TPA metagenomics assembly of the A metagenome-wide association study of gut microbiota in type 2... | reverse complement strand
TGGTAAATGGCTATGGGTATCACCTCCCGGATAGGATAATAAAACCCGCAAAAATGGTACAGACGCCAACGGCGGGTGTACTGTTTTTGTGGGTGTGCAGGGATAGCCGCGAAGCGGCGCAAGGGGTGCAGCCCCTTGTTGCGGCAAAGCCGCCATATCGGAGCGCGGGGAAAGTTCCCTGTGCGGAGATAAGCCCTCGGCAGAGCGCACACGCCCGCAAGGGTGTATAAGTGCGCCCTTTGTTCCAAAGGGATTACTCCGCATTCCCGTCCCCGGCTCGTTTTTTCAAAAACTCCTGTGCTGGCTCGCTCATCAAGGCAAGCCGTAAAAAGGCTTTCGCGTCCTCGTCCGGCATGGCAATCAGCTCCGGCACAAGGCTCTCCATGAAGCCGCCGCGCTTACAAAGCCTGTGGTTTCTCGCCTTGCGTTCCTCGACGGATAGCTTCTGCTTGATGATTTTCTCCCGGTTTTCAAACTGCCGGATTTTCTTCTTGCCTTCCTCAATCTCGGCGGTCAATTCCTCACGGGTTTTCTCCCTCGGTTTCGTCATAGCTGGTCGCTCCTTTCTGCCCGTAGGCATGGAAAAAGGGCAGTCGATTTTCTCGGCTGCCCTTGTGGATAATATATTTAGTTTTAATAAGCAGAACTTATAATTTCAAAGCTTAAATTCATATCAGCATTTGCGGCTTTTTCTTCATTTTCTATTGGTTGTATCACAAATTCAAATGTAGGCTCATAGTCCCCGTCCTGCAAGGTTTCTCCACCCAAAATCTCGATATGATACCAGCCATTTGCAAGTTCGACAATTGGCTTTTTATTCTGTCTGTAATAAGAAATTAGAGTTTTCACTTTTTCGGGAGTAAACTGTTTTAATATGTGCCATGTAAAAAGCATAAGCATATTATTATCCACTTTGAGGGAATAACCACTCCTTCTAAACTGCAATCGGCTTTCCCCTTTGCACAACTCCGGTTTATCACCAGAGAGATTAAACAATACGGTATAAGGATAGTTTTCAATGCCACTCATGGGGATAACAATACCTTCACTAAAAGCCCTATCCCCACTTTCATTTGTGGTAAATTCCGTTGCCAAATCGTCTGAAAGATTATTGGCTCTTTTCCAACTTTCCAGTAGTAAAATGTCACCAAGAATAAAATAATTAACAAGATCGTTTAATACTTCCGTAAACTTATATATCATAGTAAACCTCCTCAAAATTTCGATTTGTTGTTCTTTTTTCAAGAGAAGTATAGCACAGGATTATGAACAAATCCACCTCATTTCAGTCTGCTGGCGGCATTGTTTTCCTTGGCAAACTGCCGCGCTGCTTCCCGCCGTTCCTCACTGTATGGGGCGGTCAGACGGAAAGAGAAGCGGCCTTTCTCAATATCAAACTCCATGCAGCCCGTTTCCGGGTCTGCGTCGGTCTGCTGGCAGATCGCCGGATAACGGCGGCTGTATGCAAGCAGACGCTTCTTCAAGGCGGTGTTGTGGGTGCGGATATGGATAAGGGGGTCTTTCTCGTCAAACCAAATGTCGGTGGTCTTTTCCCGCTTGGTAAGCCCTGTTCTCATAAGCTCTCCTTTCTGCGCCCCTGTTATGCAATAGGGGCATTTTTCGGGTGTTTTCTCCGGCTCTTGACTTGGAGAAAACGGCGTTTTTGACGATAAAAACCGCCCGGACGGGGAATGGTTCGTCAGGGCGGCTGTTATCGCAAGATTTCCGATTTTTCCGGCTCTTGACCGTTAAACATAGATTAACTCATGCATTACGATTTCCTCGGCTATCGCCTTGCAGTTGTTCATCAAACCTACCCATTTCATCGGGTCGGCGGCTTTGAGGGCTTCGGTGGCTCCCGCTTCTCTGGCAAGGCGGGGCATGAGGTAGTCCAGCATATCCCGCGCCGCCCGGTCTGTTTCCGCAAGGTGGGGGTATAGCTTCTCGCTGGCTACAAGGGCGGTATAAAGGCGGTGGCGGTATTGTTCCAGATAGGCTTTCCGCAGCCGCCCGTAGTGGCCGATATGGGGCTTTGGGGTAATGGGGCGGTTCCCGTTATCAATCAATCTTCTCATGCGATTTGTTCTCCTTTCTCGTCGTGCTTCTTCCTGTGGTAGTTCTCCCGCCTTGCAGCAAGGAAGTTCTCATACCGGGCTTGGGCTGCGGGGTTTCCGGCTGCGGCTTCCTCGTACATCTTCTGGCGGGATTTCTTGGTGGCTTCCGAGTGGTAAGCCCGCCGCCTTGCAAGCTCGGCGGCTGCGGCGGGGTCGGTTTCCGCTTGGGCTTTCAGTTCTTGGTAGGCGTTCTTCTTCCGGCTCCGGCTGGCTTCAAGGCGTTCTGTTTCCTCTGGCGTGAGGGGCTGTCCCGCGACTTGCGCGGCGGCAAGCTCTTTGAGCGTCCGGGGCTTGGGCGGCTGCGCTGCTTTCTGCCGTTCATACCATGCCTTGTGCTGGCGGTTTTTCCTCTCGCGGTAAGCGGCAAGGCGTTCTGCTTCCTCCGGCGTGAGGTCGGCTCCGGCCTTTTGCAGCGCGGCAAGCTCCTTTAAGGATTTCGGCTTCGGGGGCTTGGGCGGCTCGGCGGCTTTCCGTTTCTTCCGCCATTCCTTTTGCCATGCCCGGTTATGGGCTAACCGCGCTTCGTCTGCCGCCTGTTCCTCCGGGGTCAGCAAGCCCGCTTTCTTCCTCGCGGTAAACTCCCGCTTCTCTGCCTTGCGCTTTTCCTCCCGCGCTTTGGCAAGCTCCTGTGAACGGGCTTCCTTTGCCGCCTGTTCCTCCTGCTGGCGGCGTTGTTCCTCGGCTTCCATTGGGGTAACGATATGGGCGGGGACTTCAAACGCGCCGATGAAGTTGAGGTAAATATCTATCCGCTGGCGGCGGCTGTTCCCGCGCCCCTCGCCCTCATGGACAACCACTTTCTCGATAAACTCGTTGAGCATGGGCGTTGTCAATTCGGAAAAGTCGGTGTAGCGGCTCACAAGCTCGATAAACTTATCTGTTTTCAGCCTGTCGGCGTTCCAGCTCTCGATTGCTTCCTGCCATTGTGCGATAGCGGCTTCCAGCCCGGTCTGTTCCTCGTCATATTCGGCAAGCAGACGGGTAAAGTGCTTATCGGGTATCTTGCCTGTGGCGTTTCCCTCGTACAGCTTTTTTACAAGCCCGTCCAGCTCCTTATACCGCCGCTGCGCCTTGCTCACTTTCTGCCGGTACTCCTTGACGGCATTTTCTTGGTGCTGGTCGGTGGCTTTCCGCACACGCTCGATAAACTCCGCTTCATTGTGCCGTACATACCAGCTCACGCGCTGGATTGCGGCAAGAATGGCGGCTTCCATTTTCGCGGTGGGGATATAGTGCATGGTGCAGTCGCGGGTAAGCTGGCGGTAGCTGGAACACACAAAAGCGTCGTCCAGATACTTGCCTTGCACAAGGCTGCTGCGGTGGGTCAGCTTCGCGCCGCAGTCGGCGCAGTAGAGAAGCCCGGTCAAGCGGTTTGGGGTGTTCTGCCGCTTGGGGGCGCGGCGTTTTGTTCCCATAAGCCGCTGGACGGTGTTCCATGTTTCCTCGTCCACAATGGCGGGGATTTCCCCGTCAAAAATATACTGTTCCTCCGGCGCGGTCTTGCGGGTGCTTTTGGTCTTGTAGTTCTCGCAGACGGTTTTCCCTAAAACCTTGCGCCCTGTGTACTCCGGGCGTTTGAGGATATAGCTGATAGTTGTTGTTGACCATGCGTAGGGGTCTGTGTACTTCGCCGACCGGACGGGTGCGCCTATCCGCTTCCAATGCTCGGACGGGATAGGGATTTTCTCGGCGCGGAGTGCCCTTGCTATGCTGGCGATACTCTCCCCGGCAACAACGCTGTGGAAGATACGGCGCACAACGGCGGCGGCTTCCTCGTCGATTACCCATTCGCCCTTGTTCTCCTTGGACGCAAGGTAGCCATAGCTGACGCTGCCGGAGCAGCGCAAGCCCTTTTCCATTCTCGACTTGAAAACGGTCTTGATTTTCCGGCTGGTGTCGGCAACATACCACTCGTTTATCACATCTCGGAAAATGGACATTATATCAAAGCCGTTGGCGGTATCAAGGTTGTCATTTGCCGCAATAAAGCGTACATGGTACTCGTCAAAGGTGCGCTTCAAAAGCCCCACTTCGACAACATCACGGCCAATCCTGCTTTGGTCTTTGATAATGACCGTAGCCACATTTCCCGCCCGGATTTCTTCCAGCATAGCGTCCAGCCCCGGACGCTTGAAAGTCGTTCCCCGCACTCCGTCATCGGTGAAGTGCCGGATATTCGTAAAGCCGTTCTTTTGGGCGTAGTCCTCCAAAATGCGCTTTTGGTTTTCTATCGACACGCTTTCCCCGGCTCGCTCATCGTCATGGGAAAGACGCTCGTACAGGGCTGTGATTTTTCCCTTGTCCGGCTGTTTCTTCATGGGGTGTAACCTCCTTTCTTGAGGGTGCGCGCTCCCTTTATCCTTATTGTAAATTACCATTCGGGTCAGACACGAGATAGCTGCTGTGCATTTGCATCAGGTTGGGTTTGACGAAAAAGCGGGTTTTGCCGCTTCCGCTGCCGCCCACCACCAGCACGTTTTTGTTCCGTGCGTACTTCGGCTGCTTCGGGCGGCTGTTCATCATCAGCCGTTCCGTCTGTGTGAGCAGCACATTGTTTTCAAACACCGGGTCGATGTACGGGCGTATATCGTCGGCGCTGCCCCATCTCGCGCTGCCGTACTCCACGCCACGGCGATATTTCTTCGCATTTTTGCCTTTGACGTAGACAACAAGCCGGATCAGTGCCGCGCCTAAAACGCCCACAAGTAAATCTATGGGGTGAAAACTCGGCGCGAATGAAGAAAAGGCGGCGGCAAAGCCGTCACCAATGGATAAGAGCTTGTCAGAAAGGTCAGCCCCCGGCGCAAGCCGCGCCGCCTGTCCCACTTTATCAAAGAGATACACAAAGAGCAGATACGGGAGATTGGGAAGTATCAGCCTTTTCAGATTTATGCTTTTCATCGCTCAATGCCCCCTCTTGTCTGATTTTTCACCTTTTGGCGGTCAGCGTTAAGCTGCTTCGCTTTGTCCTTAAAGGCGGCTAACGCCTTGCGGATCGAGGGCTTTTGTTCCTGTGTCAGCTTCTTTGCGGAAAACTCCTGAAAGGCTGCGGTCAAAACGTCCGCGTCACGCCCCTTGAAAAACACAAGGTAGCGGGGCGGGCTTTCCGTCGCGTCCTTTTTCAGCGCAAAGTCAACGCCGTATTTCTTTGCTGTACTCTCAAAGGCTTTGATATTGCTGTCAGTGATTTCGATGCTGCTTACGCCTGCGTTCTGCTTCATAAGCTGTTTTAGGGTCTGCTTGCCGTGGTGCTGCACCGGCTTATCCAACTGCTTTTTGATTTGTGAAAGCATGAAGCGAATGGATTTTTGCAGCATTTCGGCGGTGAGTTTGGTCGTCCTTATGGATAAGGCAATGACTTTTTCGTTGATTTCATCTTGCATTTACCGTCCTCCTTTCGCGGTGATATGTGCTGCGCCGCTTTTGGGCGCAAAAAATGGGCGTCCGCTGCCTGCGCCGCCCCGCTTAAATCCGCACCAGTAAGCCGTTCAAGTCCTCGGCGCGGACACCCGCAAGATACCAGTTGTCGCCGTACTCCATGCGGGTCGGCTTCCACTTGCCGCCTGTGAATACCTCCAAGCACTCGCCGCAATGCAGCCCGCCGTAGTAATCGGCAAGGTCAAAGCGGATGTCGTAGCGGTCAGCGGTTTCGTCAAAAAACAATGCGCCCTGCTTCATAGTGCGTCCTCCTTTGGTTTTACAGGCTTTCGCCCTCGTTGTAGGTGTAATCGGGAATACCGTTTTTCTTTGGCTTGCCCCAATCGGGCTGCGCCATATCGTGAGCGACAAGAGAGGTATAATAGCTGTCAATGGTGGACGGGGCATTGAACAGCACCGCACGTAGATACTGCTTGATATTGCGGATCTTCGTGGTGTTCTCCCGCATACAGTCAAGGACAAATTCAATATGGCTGCTCGTCAGCTTCAAAAACTTGCTTTTGACAAGCTCTGCCGGATAGTCATCCCCGGCGATGCGGAGCGTCTTTCTCGCTGTGCATACCGTTTCCAGTATGAGGTCAACGATTTCGTCCAGTCGGTCTTTATCCATGTGCGGATCCTGTATGAGAATGTCATACTCGATATTGTCCTTGATAATGTCCCGGTAAATCTCTATTGCGCTCTGCGTTTTCGCTTCCGTTCCTTTCCGTTCCAGCTCTGCCGCGTCCTCTGTGAAAGGTGAGAGGTAAGGGGAAAGGATAGGAATGGAATGGGTATTTGATATATCCGTATTTGATTTCTCTTTTTTTGATAAATCAGTTCTTGATATATCTTTATTTAATTGCGTTGGATTTTCCGACGTCGGATTATCCGTCATCGGATTTTCCAACATCGGGTTATCCGTTGTTGGATTTTCCAATATCGGGTTTTCCAACTGCGGCTGCTCGTAGATGGTGTACTCGATTGCCGCCATCTTGCCCTTTTCGTCGCGCCCCTGCCGCCGGGTGATATATCCGGCTTTTTCAAGCTCCCATACGGCGGTACGGATCGCGTCAATACTTTCCCGGTTGATGTGGGACAGCCCCGCAAGGGTATAGTCCCAGTTGTCCGGCAGGGACAGCATTTGCGAAAGTAGCCCCTTTGCTTTCAAGGTCAAGCCCCTGTTGCGTAGATGATGGTTGCTCATTACGGTATAGCCGCGGTTTCGTTCCACACGGAAAACTGCCATTGTTCATCACTCCTTTGCTGTGGTTTTGTTACGCAGTAGAAGCACGTTTTTAAGGGAAAAGGTATAAACACCTTACCCCGTCAAAGCCACGCCCCAAAAGTCGCTTGCTGCAAGGCTTTTTCCTGCTCTACTGCGTAACATGAGGGCATGAAAAAAGCGGCGTTCCTGTTCTCCCCGGTGGGGAGTGAGAAACGCCGCCTGTGCGGTACGCTTATGTTTTGGAAATAGCTTGTCCTATCGTTTTTTGATGATATGTTGTTCTTACGCAGTCGTACCATCGGCGGCCAGGTCCTCCGTCAGGTCGGCGATCAGGTCGCCCTTGACGGCCATGGACGCCGCGTTCCACGGGGAGCCGGAGGCGGCGGTGGGATACACCCCGGCGGTGTGATCCACGAAATACGCCTCGTATCCCGCCTTCTTGACCTCCTCCGGCGTCATGTTCCGGGTCAGCTGGTGGACAATAGCGCCGATGATCTCCAGGTGTCCCAGCTCCTCGGTTCCGATGTCCGTCAGCAGGGCCTTCAGTTCCGGATAGGGCATGGAGTACCGCTGGCTCAGATAGCGCAGAGACGCTCCCAGCTCGCCATCCGGACCACCGTACTGCATTTGGATATAGTTAAGTGTAGAAATAAATGGCCAGGTCCTGACTGGCCTTGTGGAAGGTGATGTGGTCCACCACGGAGCGGAGGGCTTCGCTTTTGGCCGCTTCGTCGGCGTCCGTCTGTAGGTAACGAATGACGGACGCCACTTTTTTTGCATAGGCGGCCTTGTCGAAATCCTTTGGAGCGGAGACGATTGCGGCGGCCTGCTCCTCCAGGCGGCGGATGTTAGACTCCAGGCGGGCCTTATTCTCCCGGTACTCGTCCAGAGTGTCTACACCGGATTGATAGGCGTCCCGGCAGCGGGAGAGTTTGCGGCGCTCCTGTTCCAGCAGACGGCCATAGTCCACCGCAGCGGCGGATTTGACGGGCGCGGAGCGGCGAGGGACCATATCAAAATCCAGACGGTCCACGGCGTCCTGCAGACCCGCCAGAACAGCGGCGTTGGCCTTGCGCAGGGACAGGGCGTGGGAGGTGCTGCACTTGCCTTTTGCGTAATTGTGGCATTGCAGAGAGGGGCAGGGAGAATTTTTGCCGGACAGGATCAGGGTGGCCCCGCAGGCGCTGCACCGGATCATACCCCGGAGCATCCAGTCGGCGGCGGCCTGGCGCTGATACTTCCCATAGGCGGCTTTGCGCTGGTCGATGCGCCGCTGGACGGCGTCCCAAAGCTCCATAGACACGATGGGCGGATGCTTACCGTCCACCACCTCCACGCCATCAGCCACATGGACCCGGGAATACCGGGTCTTGTGGTCCGGGGTCCAGCGGATCTTCCCGATGTACACGGGGTTGCGGAGCATATACTCCACAAAGCGGTTGTCCGGCGGGTTGCCCCGGTTGGTGGTGACGCCCATGGCCCCCAGCTCCACGGCGATGTCCCGGAAGCCTGCGCCGCCGGCATAGGCCCGGAACACGGACCGGACGATCTCCGCCCGCTCCGGATCCGCAACAAAGGTCTTGTTGGCGCTGTCGATGCGGTAGCCGAAGGGGGCGGTGCCCATGGCCTCGCCCCGGAGAAACTTTTCCGTCATGCCGCGCTTGACCTCTGTGGACAGATTGATGAGGTAGTACTCGTCAAACCACTCGATGATGCTCTCAATCAGGGTGCCGAAGGGGCCGTCTACAGCGGGCTCCTTGATGGAGATGACGGAGATGCCCTGCTTGCGCAGCAGGCCCTTGTACAGCACTGATTCCTCCCGGTTCCGGGCAAAGCGGCTGAACATCAACACCAGAATGACGTCGAAGGGCTTCTCTTTCTCCTTGGCCAGGGCAATCATCCGATTGAAGGCCGGACGCTTCCGGGCGGTGGCGGCGGATATACCATCGTCCTGGAAAATAAAATCTTCCGGCAACAGGTAGCCGTTCTTTTTGGCGTACTCCCGGATGAGTCGGAGCTGACTGTCGGGGGAATACTCCTCTTGGTCGTCGGTGGACACCCGGATATAGGCGGCGGCAATTTTCAAATCACGGTCGGGCATGAGGGCCTCCTTTCGGTTAGGCGCTGTAGTAACGGCTGAACCTGGAAAAGTGCGCATAAAGGGCGCGGGTAAAGTCCGCAAGAGCGGGGGAAACCTGATCCTTCAATGCGAGCGAGATCTGCTCGCATTGAAATGCGGACCGAAGATATATGCCTGCGTCGCTATCCTGTACAACGTATGGGTTGACAATGCTGTCGCCGAGCGCGCACAACAAAATCAGCGAGCCGTTTCGAGGGTATTCGTCCAGAAAAGAATTGGCATAATAAAGAAATTCGCAACGAGGGAGGGGAGAGCCGGGGACCAGGAACGACTGGAAGTACGATAAGTATGAACCGAATTTATCCGAGTCGGATGTGCGACACGTGCGTTTTGCGGCGGACAGGAGTGCAGCGTCCGTTTTGGAATCGCCACGATGAAGCTGCCCGTTGAGAATCAGAGAATAACGAGAAAACACCAGGAGAAATGCGGGGAGGGCCACAAACGCATTATCGTAGATAGGTAGAGAACAGAAGTAAAAACCAATGCGATCCGAAAAGCGGGAAAAGATGGATTCCAGATCGGACACTGGGTCGGCGGAATTGCCTTTCGGCGTTACGGTGCGCCGTTGATTGTTGGGGGTGCTGCGGCACAAGAGCAGAAGCGCAACGGGAGAAGAGACAATCAGGGCAATGAGAATCCACCAAATGGGGCTCATGGTTCCACCTCCAGAAGTCAATTATGATCACCTGATACACGGGACATAATCACAGAATAGACTCCGGTATACGAATTGTCAAGGGGCGAAGTGGCAAAAATGTGTAAAAAATAAAGAATAAGTGGACTGATTTCAGGCCAAAATTGACACATGGGCCAAATATTGTGGTAGGATGGAATCAGGATGAATGAAAAACTACGAGACAGGCGGGAATATCTTGGGCTGACGCAGAGACAGCTGGCCAGAATGGCGGGCGTGGGAAAGACCACCATCACGGAGGTGGAAGGGGGTGACAGACTGCCAAACGTGGTGACCGCGCTGCGCATTGCCAAGGCCTTGAAAACCACTGTGGAAAACTTGTGGGAGGATAAGCTATGACCGGAGACGAGGAGAGAAGAATATTGATCGGGCAGATCGTGCGCCTGCTGGAGCAGGCCACGGCGGAGCAGCTGCGGATCCTGTACATCGCTGCGCTGCACCTGGTCTGAGAGACAAACAAAGACAAACAAAAGGGAGAGGCCTGCCGGGCGGCGGGCCTCTCCTTTTTTACTGGTCCTCCGGCGGCGGGACCTTGTCCGGCGGGGCGGTGCGCTGGCGGATCAGCTCGTCCAGCATCTGCTCCATGAGCTTCCACTGGGCGGGCTCCAGCCGGGCCATGGTGGAGATCAGCTGGCGCTGGAACTCGCTGGCGGGATCCCGGATGACCTCCATGGCAAACTTGGTGATCTCCTCCTCCCGGGAGAGCTGAACGAACATCTCTCCCTCGCCCGTCCGCAGCCACCGCTCGCTGACATTGAACTCCCGGCAGATATCCAGGATCGTGCGATCGCTGGGAACGGATGCACCGACCGCAAGGCGAGATACGAATGATTGAGACACATTAAGCCTCTCAGCAAATGCGGTCTTTGTAAGGCCGCTCGCCTTAATGACGGCGGCAATGCGCGCACTAATTGTATCCATGATTCACCTCCTCACCCAACATTAAAGCATGCAAAAGACTACAAGTCAAGAAAAATATACCTTGGGAATAAAAATATTCTTGACAAAATACCTGAGGCATGCTATTTTAGACGTAAGGAATGAACGGGCATGAGTAAAGAGTAAATCAATTCAATAGATTGGCCCGCCGAGAACTGCAAAAACGGCATACCTTATATCCCTGATCAATCGCTGCCTCACTGTTATATATCCAAAAAGCGGTGAGGTCGCAATCCGCGCAATCGGGGAAAATGTGATACTGTGAGGACCCATCTGGGGCAATCGCTCCAAACTTGACCCAAAACAGATAGTCGTCGTGAATGTGGTCGTAGTCGTTCTTCACGGCATTGTAGTCGGCGCAGGTTTGGCTGTGAACTTGCCGGAGCTTTGAGAGTTCGTCTGACAAATCCCCCTCCACTTGCTTGCCATGCATAAACTGAAAAATGTTTCCAGAAATTGAAAGCGCCAGCAATACAACTGCGGCAACGAGACACCACCTCCGGGATTTGGATGGAGCTTGGCGTGTCGGAGGCTCTGGGACGGGTCCACCGTTTCGATAGGCAGTGTCATAGGCTAAAGAAATATCGGGGTGATCCTTGGCGAGTCGGAAAACGACAAAGTTTCTTGCGATGTAGAGGACTGCTGCGCCGCACAGAATATAGAAGAACACCGTGACACTCTTGAGCGAAAGAATGACGCCGAACAGCATTACAACGCAAACGACGAAAGGGCTCAAGGGAGCGATTAAGGGGAATAGGCAGACGATTGTACAAAGAAAGCCTATTATCAACGCGGCCCACCACGGAAGATCTAAGGGAATAAAAGCCAGATAGAAAAACGAGTAGATCATTAGTGGAACGGTAATCCATCCGGATAGACAGAACTTATAGAAGCGGTAGGAAGGCATTTTAATTCTCCTTTACTTTAGATTACGCATGATGAAAGGGGGTGAGGGGCGATGAAGATCCTGAAAAGGACCGTCTCCCACGATGGACAGCGGGAGGCGGCCCGGTGGGTCCCCCGCCGAGGGAAGCACCGGCGGCGGGAGAACCACCGAATGAGAAAGGCCCTTATTCGCCAGAAGAAATCTGGCGGGCGTTCTTAGGAAGAATGACCAGGCACTCCGCCTGGGGAAACTCCTTTTTCAGCAAATGCCGGAAGTCGGAAAAGCTGACGGGAGAAATCACGTCAAACGAGGTTTCGTAGACATGTTCGACGGTACAGCCCTGCGCTTCCAGGAAGGGAACGACTTCCGGCGGCGGGGCATGACGAAAGTGCAGATAGAACCAGCGACCCACAAAATCACCTCCCTTCGCCGACATCATACCACATTGGCGCGGGAGGGGCAAGGACAAACTGAGAGGGGGTGACAGACCGTGAGCGAGCAGGAAAAGAAGATGCTGGCCATTCTGGTGGAAAAAGCCAGGCAGGTCACGCCGGAGCAGGAGAAGCTGGCGCTGGCCTATATGGCCGGGCTGGCTGATGGAGCCAGAAGCGTGCAGATCGGCGAAAAGGCAGGATAGGACACGCCACCCGGCGCATAGGGTGGACGGAAAGGAGGCGTAGGAGCAATGGCAGGAAAGAAACGGCAGCCGCTGACCTGTTCGTTTTACCTGATCGACCGGGAGACCGGCGAAACCAGGCAGATCGACAAGGTGCCCCCGGAGGCCCTGGCAAAGATGCGGGAGCGCCTGAGCCGGAACATGAGCGACTATTACAGCCGCCACATGGACCAGTACGTCAGGCTGAAGCTGGATACGTAGACAAAGGAGGAGCGGGCCAATGGCAGAGAAAAAGAGGGCTGTGTGCTGGGTCATCCGGCACCCGGAGCTGGGGACGGCCTGGGTCATCGCAGACGACTATGAACAGGCCACCGTGAAGGCGGCGGAATGGTGGGGCGTCCCCTGGGGCAAGAACGTGGCCCAGATGCGGGAGCAGGCGCGGGTGCCGTATATGCGGCACGTCTGCCCCCGGTGCGGACAGATCTATAACAGCGACGAGCCCATGTGCGACAAGTGCCTGAAGATTCAGGAGACGGAGCGGCAGGAGACCACCAGGCGGCTGAAGGCCACCTGGGGCAGGGCAGAAAGGACAAGCCCTTCGGGCAGTGAGCCCGGGGCGTAAAGGAGGATCACATGATCGATGAAAGAGGCCTGCTGGCGGCGGTGCGGTCCGCATGGCGAGGCGGCGGCTATGAAGTGGTGGGCAACGGCCAGGAGCTGGTGCTGCGGGGCCAGGGATGGCTGGCGGTGCTGCCCCGGGGCATCGACCCGAGAAAGGTGCTGGCCTTGCTGGTGGAGCATCTGGGCGAGATCCCGGAGGGCGCCGCCTGGAAGGTCTACAAGAAGCAGGGTGCCCAGGCCCAGATGGTGGACATGGCTCTGGAGGCGGTGGACATCATCCGGCGGGAGCTGGAGAGTGAGCCGAATCCCCGGGAGGCCCACCGGACGGCCATGACCTGGAAGAACTGGGAGGTCTGGCAGACAGAGGACCTGAAGGTGGCAACCTTCGACCCGGACCTGGTGGCCATGGGCGTTGGAGACGCTATGGCCTACGGCCAGCGCCTGGTGTGGGACGACGAGGGCGGCCTGTTGGTGGTGGCCCCGCGCCGGGACGACATTGAGGATGCACTGCGGCAGCGGCTGGAGCAGCTGCCCCTGGCGTAAAGATTTTTTTAGGAGGACAAGCTATGGTACGCAAATGACCACCATCGTGTGGAACGAGATCAACCTGCGCAAGCAGGAGAAGAACCTGCCCCAGCGGAACAGCCGGTGCCTGCTGATGGTGGAGGGCGGAAGCATCGAGCGGGCCTATTTCAACGGCCTGAGCTTCACGGCGCCGGGGATGCAGCTGAAGGCCAAGACCGGCATGCTGTGGGCACCGGCGGACGGCCACAAGGCCCAGTGAGGTGGGACAAATGGAGTGGACAAGCCATCTGCACTGGAACGAGATCAACCTGACCACCAACCCGCGCCGGAAGCTGCCGGAGAGCTATCAGCGGTGCCTGGTGCTGCGCAGCCCCGGCG
>ERZ791624.1137-NODE-1137-length-13562-cov-2.370845_pt1 | contig 13562 bp, 14 predicted proteins | sample MGYA00510058_ERZ791624 | MGnify/ENA primary metagenome ERZ791624 (study PRJEB30046, sample SAMN00715158) | human gut metagenome | study: EMG produced TPA metagenomics assembly of the A metagenome-wide association study of gut microbiota in type 2... | reverse complement strand
CGACGATCGCCGCGAGCAAAAACAGCCTCGATCGTGCCGGTCTTGGCATCATGATAGTTTAAGGTGATATTTTTATATTTTTTGATTTCATCCTTCAGCAGGAACTGCTTACGTCGAATTTCTTCCAAATCATTCTGCGCAAACCATTGGAAAGCAGTATACGGCTTAGGTACGAAGGACGAAGCACTTACGGTAACCTTGCAGCCACGCTTACCGGTAATCTGGAAATATTTATACTGTACCTTGCGTGCCAAATCGGCAATCGCCAGTACATCCTCATCAGTTTCATAGGGCAGGCCGATCATAAAGTACAGCTTAACACTGTTCCAGCCGGATTCAAATGCTGCACCGACAGCATTCATCAAATCCTCTTCCGTTACGCCCTTGTTGATAACATCACGCATCTTCTGGCTGCCTGCTTCCGGAGCAAAGGTCAGACCGCTCTTGCGCACTGCCTGTACTTCCTTAGCGATGGCAACACAGAAGCTGTCGATACGCAGAGAAGGCAGAGAAACGCTGACGCGTTCATCCTTAAACTCGCCAATCATCTTATGTACCAGCGGAGCCAGGCAGGAATAATCAGCGCTGGAAAGGGATACCAGGCTGATTTCGTTATAGCCTGTGTTATCTACCAGCTTACGCGACAGGTCCATCAGCACCTCCGGCTTGCGCTCACGCACGGGGCGGTAAACCATGCCTGCATGGCAGAAACGACAGCCACGGCTGCAGCCACGGAAAACCTCCAGCATGATGCGGTCATGAACGATTTCACCGAAAGGAACAATCGGAGATGTCGGGAAATCTACGCTGTTCATATCCTCTATAACACGCTTTTGGATAACAGCAGGAATATCCTCGCGCAGCGGCTTAATTGCCTTAAAGGTGCCGTCCTCATTATATTCTGCATCATAGAAGGAAGGTACATAAATGCCCTTGATTTTTACCACACGCTGCAGAAATTCTTGTCTGCCGCCGGGTTTGCCTTCACGCTTCCACTCCTTGTAACAACGCATAACCTCAACTAAAACCTCTTCACCTTCACCGATAACAGCAAAATCGAAGAAATCAGCCAAAGGCTCCGGGTTGTAAACGCAGGGACCGCCAACAATAACAAAAGGATCTGCATCAGTACGGTCCTTAGCAAGCAACGGCACGCCACCCAAATCAAGCATATTTAAGATATTGGTATAGGAAAGCTCGTATTGCAAAGTAAAGCCTACAACATCACATTCGCTCAAAGCCTTTTTGGTTTCCAGAGTACAAAGTGCAATTTCACGATCACGCATCTTCGCCTCCAGGTCAATCCAGGGTGCGTAAACACGTTCTGCGGCAATACCGTTTTCCTTGTTCAGCAGATGGTATAAAATTTTAAAGCCAAGGTAACTCATACCTACTTCGTATACATCCGGGAAGGCCAGAGCAATAGTTGCCTCTACTTCTTCAGCAGGCTTAACAATGCTGGCGAACTCGCCGCCGGTGTAGCGCGCAGGCTTTTGCACGCTGCTTAAAATATCAATAGTTAAATCCTTTTTCAAATTCATTTTCTCCTCTATTTTTAATGATTGAAGGGTTTATCAAAAACAGTTTTCGTCAATATTTATCTGATATGATGCTTTAGCCTCGACCGCTCCCTCTAGTTTTTTATAAAAAGGTTGACGAGAAAGTGTCAGAGGCGAAGCGACGGCGATGACGGCGTACTAAACGTACTCCTAGGAGTCGTTGCTAAGCATATGGCACTTTAGCGTCGACCGATTCCTATAATATTTTATAAAAAGGTTGATATCATCATCCTCAGAACTGTAAGTTCTGTTTTTTCACCTTAATATTCAACAAAATCGCCACCAACATAAGGTTCGTCGTCAGCGAGCTGACGCCATAGCTCAAGAACGGCAAAGGTACACCGGTTACAGGCATAATACCGGCAGTCATACCAATGTTGACCATAACATGGAACATAAACATAGACGTTACACCGGTTGCCAGAAGCATACCGAAGGTATCATCGGCATCAAGCGCAATCGCAATACCGCGCCAGATAATAATCATATACATACTGATGATAAACACCGTTCCGATAAAGCCAAACTCTTCACCGGCAACAGCAAAAATAAAGTCCGTATGGTTTTCCGGCAAAAAGTTCAACTGGCTCTGCGTTCCGGCCAGCCAGCCTTTGCCAAGGAAGCCGCCGCTGCCGATAGCAATTTTAGACTGAATAACATGATAACCGCTGCCGAAAGGATCAAGCTCCGGGTTCAGAAAAACACGGATACGGTTCTTCTGATAATCCTTCAGAATCATCCAAAACGCCGGCAGCAAGGCCATAAAAGCTAATCCCATGCGGAAGAACCATTTATACTTAAAGCCGCTGACAAAAATCATACCTATCAGGATTGCAATAAATGTCAGCGAGGTTCCTAAATCCGGCTGACGCATAACAAGTATAAACGGCACCAGAATATATGCAAAAACCGGCAGATAATCCTTAAATTCCTCCAGCCATTCAATTCGCTTATCCATAAAGGTAGCTAAGCAGATAATGAGAAAAACCTTAGCAAATTCACTGGGCTGAAAAGACATAGAGCCTATTTGGATCCAGCGCTGTGCACCCAATTGACTCTGACCTACGAACATTACAGCCAAAAGCAGTATGATATTAATTATATACAGCTTGGTGGCATAATTTTTGAGAACACGGTAATCAAAAGCCAACGATACAGTAACAATAGCCAGGCCAAAGAGCATAAACATACTTTGGCGCTGCACATGCCAGGCCTTACCGGTGCTGACAGCAAAGGAATGGGTAGCACTGTCGATAAGTCCCAAGCCACAGCCCATAAGAATCAGTACAGCTGCAATCAGCCACCAGTCAAGATTTTTCAGGATACGTTTTAAATCCACAATGTACTCCTTCCTGCATTATTGGATGGTGTCCTTTTTCGGGGCATCCTTATCAGGGCGGGGCATATAACCCCTTTCCTGGAAAAATTCTTCAAATGCTTTATAAACAATAGGGCCTGCAGCAACAGAGCCGAAACCGCCCTGTTCCACAATGCAGACTACAACAAGCTCCGGGTCATCTACCGGTCCATAGGCTACAAACAAACCATGGTCACGTCCATGAGAGTTTTCGGCAGTACCGGTTTTACCGGCAATAGGCTTAGGCAGACCGGCAAAGTACGATGCCGTACCGCCCTCCTGCGTAGTAGCACTCATGCCCATGCGGATATAGTCAATTGTCTGCTGTGATACATCAATATGCTTGCCTTCGGCACGTTTAGGTTTTTCGAAAAGACTGCCGTCACTGTTTATAATACTGTCAACCAGATATGGCTGATACTTGGTACCACCATTAGCAACAATACTCAGCATAACAGAAAGCTGAATCGGTGTCGTCAGGTTGAAGCCCTGACCGATGGCAGCATTGAAGGTATCACCCAAGCGCCAGTCCTCATCCCAGATTTTACGCTTTACTTTTTTAGAGGCAACAAGGCCTTTGCTTTCGCCTTCCAGGTCAATACCAGTGCGTTCGCCAAAGCCAAAGATATGCGCATATTTTTCAATATTATCAATGCCGACGCGATAACCAAGCTCGTAAAAATAAACGTTATCACTCATCGCCAACGCTTTGATAAATGTCAGCCATCCTAAAACCTCGCCGCCGGCGTTACCCATAGTAGGAACCATCGGATGAAAACCACCGTCGAAAATTGGCTCGTTCAGGCCAACCTTTTTCAGCTCGAAGGCAGCGCTACCAGTAACAATCTTAAAGGTAGAACCAGGCGGATATTCACCGGTAATAACTTTGTTATTCATCGGGTAATTGGGATCGTTATTAATAGAATTCCAATTCTTTGAGGAAATGCCATGCACAAACCAGTTGGGGTCATAACCAGGACGGCTTACCATCGCCCTTACCGCACCGTTACGCGGGTCGATAGCTACTACCGCCGCTGCTCTCGCTCCGGGAGCAATACCGGAGCTTCGCAGAAAGGCAAGATGCTTATCGGTAAAAGCCTCCAGCTCCTTTTGCAGCTCGTAATCAATTGTCAGCTTCAGATTTTTGCCGGGAATAGGTTGCACGGAATCGTAATGCTTGACAACGTTACCGGCAACGTCAACCTCCTCCATAAAGGCGCCGTCCTCACCGCGCAGATATTTATCATAATTCTTTTCCAGTCCGGCCTTACCGACAAGACTGCCCTGAGTAATATTCTTGAACAAGCCCTGCTCAATTTCATAAGCACTTACCTCGCCTACGTAACCCAAAGCATGTACAGCAAGCTCATGATATGGGTAATTGCGGATAGGCTGCACCGAAAGCATAACCTCCGGCATATAGCGGCGCTGTTCTTCTATTTTGGTTACCATCTGCTGATCAAGATTATTTTTCAGCATAATAGGTTCATAAAAATTTTCACTCGCCTTAATTTTAGCGTTAATTTCTTCTACAGGCATCTGCAGCAGATTGCTGAGACGCTGCAGCGTTTCCGGTTTATAGCTGGATTGCTTTTGCAATACTACCGCATATCCCGGCAGATTGTTAACCAGCTCTTTGCCCTCACTATCATAAATAATTCCACGGGGAGCAAGAATACGCGACTGGCGCAGCCTGTTGCCGTCAGATTGCTTGGCGTAGTAATCACCGCGCCACAGCTGCAAATAAACCATTCGTCCCAGCAGCACAGCAAATAATACCAGACACACAACCAGCAAGGTATGCAATCTGGTTATCCGGTTTCTATCTTCCATAGGCTACGTCTGTCTCCTTTCCTGCTTCCTGGTTAATAAGATATATCTTCTTTTCTGATCCATTCATAAATCATCTTCATTATAACTACAACAGGCCATACCAACAGCGCATTGCCTATAATATAGCCCAGGGAATCCCATAAATATGCAAAAAATATGCTCAAGCGTCCGCCACTGCGCAAAAGTTCCAGCCACCAGTAAACAAAACGCAGGATAAAAGTAATCGTCGCAATAGCGCTCATATGATAAAGATAATTATCCTTAAACACCTTTTCCTTTGTCAGGCCCACTATATAACCTACACAGATACGACTGAGAATATGGAAGCCAAAAATACCCACCGTCATTGCATCCTGCAGCAGTCCGGTGATACCGCCGACTACCGCACCAGCTTTTTCGCCGCGCAGCATCGCATAAGCATATACCGCCAAAAGCAGCAAATCACAGGAAAGCCAGCCCGTATAATATACGGACATCGAACCCTGCAGCAGCATTAAGAACAGAAACAGGACGGGCCAAATCAGTCTCCTCATTTTGCCTGTCCTCCCTGTAATACAATTTTCGCTTCCGGCGTAAAGCCAACAATAACCAATACCTGTTCAACATCTGCAATATCAGCAGCAGGTACAATATCTGCTTCCTGCAGCAGACCTACACTATCCATATGAGTAGCAGTAACCTTACCGATAAGAATATCCGCAGGATGGCTGCCGCTGTAACCGCTGGTAACGATAATATCACCCTCACGCAGGCTTGCTTCGCGGTAAATATGCTCCAACAGCAGCTTATCCTTGCCGCTGACACCGCCGGCTACACCGACAGCACGTGAATCAGCGCGCAATACCCTAGCACCTACACGACAGCGCGGAGAGGTGAGCAAAAGTACACGGGCATAATCATCATATACCTCGTCAACCACGCCTACCAAGCCGCCGTTTACTACAGCCATATCAGGTGCCAGGCCTCTGTCCTTACCGGCAGCGATATATATGCAGTCACGTAAATCGCCAAAGCTGCGGGCAATTACCTTTGCTGCTACAACCTTCTGCGATTTGTGCTGCTCCTTATACTCCAGCAAGCCTCTCAGCTGCCTGTTTTCTGCATACATCGAAGCCATCTGGATATTGGCATTACGCAGCTCAATATTTTCTTGTTTCAGCTTTGCATTTTCGCTCTGCATTACTGTCAGTGCCTTCCAATAGCCACGCACGCCATCACCGGCATTGCCTAACCCGGTCAGCATACTTTCTACCGGCAGCACCACTGCTGCCACCGCTCTGTTGACCAAAGGAAAACGGCTTCTGCCTGCTACGGCCATCGCCAGCATAGAAAACAGGACCAGAACGAACAAAGCTACCAACATAACCTTCTTATTCATGCTGCATTCCTACTTATTTAGAGGTCATAAAGCCTTTGCGGTAAATGTCAATATTTTCTACAGCAATACCGGTGCCGAGAGCAACACAGTTCAAAGCTTCATCAGATACGAATACCGGCATACCGGTTTCCTGAGAAATAAGTCTGTCCAGATTGCGCAGCATAGAGCTGCCGCCTGTCATAACAATGCCACGATCCATAATATCAGCGGACAGTTCAGGCGGTGTACGCTCCAATGTGTTACGAACAGCGTCCACAATCATGCTTACAGGCTCGTTAACAGCTTCGCAAACATGGTTGGCATTAACCTCTATACTCTTAGGCAGACCACTGAGCAGGTCGCGGCCGCGAACTTCCATAACAGCAGGCTCATCAACCTTCATTGCGGTACCGATTTCAATTTTAATATTTTCTGCTGTACGCTCACCGATAAACATATTAAAGGCTTTGCGGATATAACGTACAATAGCACTGTCGATAGCATCGCCGCCGCAGCGTACGCTCTTGCTGACAACAATGCCGCCCAGAGAAATTACGGCAACCTCACAGGTGCCGCCGCCGATATCAACAACCATGCTGCCGGTTGCTTCCTGTACAGGCAAGCCTGCACCGATTGCTGCCGCCATCGGTTCTTCAATCAAGTAAGCCTCACGCGCACCTGCTTCAATAGTAGCATCAACAACTGCACGCTTTTCTACTTCGGTAACACCGGAAGGCACACCAACCAGAATACGCGGACGTACAAAGGTACGGTTGCCCATAGCCTGCTTAATAAAATATTTCAGCATAGACTGAGTAATTTCATAGTCGGCAATAACGCCATCCTTCATCGGACGGATAGCGACATGTTACCGGGAGTACGGCCAATCATTCTCTTAGCCCCGCACCGATTGCCAGTACCTCGTTAGTGTCCTTTTCAACAGCTACTACCGACGGTTCGCGGATAATAATACCCTTATCCTTGCAATGCACCAGCGTATTCGCAGTGCCCAAATCTATACCCATGTCATCCGACATATTGTTAAAAATACTGATATTAGGGAAAGTAAACTTCATTTCCGACTATCCTCCTAAACTTCTAATGCTCCATCTTCCTGAAAGCTGTAATAAGCACCGTCCCCGATAATCAGATGGTCCAGAAGCGGAATCCCCAACGTTTGTCCTGCCGCCAGCAAAACAGCTGTCAGCTGCCTGTCCTCAATGCTTGGCATCGGATCACCCGATGGATGATTATGTGCCACGCAGATAGAGGCTGCATGCTGCAGAATCGCCGGCAGAAATACCTCACGCGGATGCACCACCGAGTTGGTCAGCGAACCCTCTGATACCAGCTCTGTGCCTATTACTTTATTCTTACTGTTCAACAAAATTACTAAAAATTGTTCCTTTGTGGCATAACGCAGGCGTGGCATCAAAAATGCCGCACCATCCTGCGGACAGCCAAAATGGATTTTATCCAAAGGGCGGGCCGACGCAATACGTCTGCCTATTTCCAGAGCTGCCAAAACTGTTGCTGCCTTGGCCTGCCCCATACCCTTGATTTGCATAAGCTCATTTAAGTCCCTCACTCCTGCCAGACGCCTGTACAGGCCTCCGTCAGCTGTGAGCTCCTTAGCAATCTCCAACGCTGATTTTCGAGCAGTGCCTGTGCGCAGCAATATTGCCAGCAGCTCCGCATCCGTCAGCGCTTCCACCCCACGCAGAAAAAGCTTTTCCCGTGGTCTGTCCTCTAAGGGAAGATTTTTAATACTTTCTTTGTTTGTTGTTTTGTCGATACTACTAAAATCACTGCAAAAATCGCAGGTCCTGCTTACCGCAGGATTAGTCACTCTTCATAGCTCCTCATACTCCCAATCTTTGCATCATTAAGTACAACAATGACAACGGCAGGCCTACAACATTGTTATAGCAGCCATTGATTTTTTCCACCAGGACAGCACCTCTGCCCTGAATGCCATAGGCTCCCGCCTTATCCATAGGCTCGCCTGTAGCAATATAAGCATCTATTTCTTCAGCAGTCAGCTGACGAAAGCTTACATCAGTAACGCACACCTCGGACATCTTTTGTCCCTTATAACATACGGCAACGCCTGTCATAACCTGATGTGTACGTCCGGACAAACGCTGCAGCATAGCCTTAGCAGCTGCTGCATCCTGCGGCTTGCCCAAAATAACATTATCAATTACTACGATTGTATCTGCAGCAATAACCGGAAGCTCATCTCCCATTTTTGCTGCTACAGCAGCGCATTTGCCGGCTGCATTATGCAAAGCAACCTCCTGCGCCTGGCTGGCAGTGCCGCTGCCTTCGGCAAAATCCGCCGGACAAACCAACGGAGTAATACCTATTTGTTGCAGCAACGCCTGTCTGCGCGGAGAGGCTGATGCCAAAATAACTTTCATGCTTCAGCCTATTCCTTTTGACCCATATCAATAACAATCTTCGGCTGCTGGATTTCAAAAATAACAGCCTGCTTGCCTTCGCGTACCGCATCACGTTTAAAAATACGTGCATAGTTTACGGTTACCAAAAGCCACAAAACATACAGCCGGCAATAAACGGCAATTCATCCATATGAAAGAACGTAGCCATACTGTGTCCGCAGGCAACACCTGCAAGAATGCCTGCTACCGGCAGACCGTAAATAACCAGCTTAGCCTTGCGTTGGTCAAAATCGCGGTATTCCGCACCAACCACATCGCCGGCCTTGGCACCTACCGGGTTCCAGCAATCTATATATTTAGGCAGGCCTGTCAGTTCGCTTTCAGCTTTATCAACCTTTACCTCAGCGCGCTCGCCCTGCTTTTTAACAACAATACCTCTAATTTCTGCCATTGAAGCAAATCCTTCCTCTACCAAATATTTAGCTTAATAAGCGTGTACGAAAATATACCAATAGCCAAAGCCGAAAACTACGCCGTAAATCGCCAGGAAAACAAGAACGCCTTGCCAGCATACAGGATAACCGAAGTTGATATCCTCGCCGAAAATACCACGGCGGTTAAAAAAAGTATATTTTTTACGTTTTCTGAACCAGGCCAATTTGTTATCGGGGCCAACCAACTTGGCAATCAGATAAATGTAAATAAAAGAACCAAAAAATATTTGCATAACGCGGGCGCATACTACCACCGGTTCTACGTTAGCTATAGTTTCCATATCTCAAAGCCTCCTATATCAAAAACAATCATCAATTAAAGCTGAATAAATTTATCCGGCATTTCCTTACGCAATACACGGACAAACTCATCACTTGATTTAAACAGCAAGCCTGCCAGCTTATTTTTCTTGCCTTCGGTAAATACCAGCAAGCGCTGCGGATTTTCATCAAGTGAATTATAGCGATGGATATAATGCTTAATCGCTGTTTTGCGGAAAAAGCTCTTTACATATTTATCGGTAAAGCTTTCTGTACGGGTCAGGTCAACAACATAACTGCGTTTAATAAAGCCTAAACCGTGGCTGATTACCTCAAGCTTCATATCCTTGTAGAGTATCAGAGTATAGCCAAAGGCTACGCGCCAAATCCACAGAGCCAAAAGCACTGTATCCATACCCCAGCCTAACATATCAAAGCGTCTATGTTCCTGCAGCCAGGTCCATTCATGCCAATAAAGGCTCGCAATCATCAGCAAGGCAATCACTGCAAAGATTTTTCTTTGCGTACTTGTTCCAGATTCTTCACGATACAATTCTTCCAAAAGAGTTCCCTCCAGCTTCCTAAATTGTGCAATAGCAACAAAGCAATCTTATCCAATTAATTATATCAAATTTTACACTTAAAGCATATACCTCAGGCAATAAAAATCAGTGCAAAAATGTGAATTTTACCTGCATCAGACAGCTTTCATGCAAAAGCAAAACACCGCTTCGCCGGCTTACGCCATTGAAGCGGGTTTCAGTAAGTATTATGCTTTATTAAAATATAGCATCTGATATTACGTCAGCCTTAAGTAACATCTGTCATCCCTTAGGTTTTTCATTGCTAACCATTCAGCAACACCGTTACATATGAGCTTATTTGCGCACCTGACCGTTACCGTTAATCAGATACTTTGTACTCGTAAGCTCCGGCAGCGCCATAGGTCCGCGGGCATGCAGCTTTTGTGTGCTGATGCCGATTTCCGCACCGAAGCCGAATTCGTTGCCGTCGGTAAAGCGGGTAGAGGCATTGACGTAAACAGCAGCAGCGTCCACGGTATATTGGAAAAGCTGTGCCGCCTGATAATTATTCGTAACAATACATTCGCTGTGACCGGTGCCGTATTTGGCAATATGCGCCATGGCCTCCTCAATGCTGTCAACAATCTTTACGGAAAGGCGCAAATCGCCGTATTCCGTAGACCAGTCTTCTTCCGTTGCCGGATGCACCTGACCGCTGTACTCCTGCACAGTCTCGTCACCGCGTATTTCTACGGCAGAGGAATTATACATCATCAGCATCATCGGCAGGAATTTATCCGCAATATCCTTATGCACCAGCAGTGTTTCCATTGCATTGCATACGGAAGGACGCTGTACCTTGGCATTGAAGGCAATCTTCATCGCCATCTCCACATTAGCATCCTTGTCCACATAGGTATGACATACGCCCGCACCTGTTTCGATAACAGGCACGCTGGCATTACGCACCACCGCCTGAATCAGCCCAGCACCGCCGCGAGGAATAACCACGTCGACAAGGCCATTCATATGGATTAAATCCTGCACAGCCTGTCTGTCACTGGTATCAATAAACTGAATAGAGCCCGCAGGAATGCCTGCACCCTCCGCAGCCTGCGCCAAAATCGCAGCAACAGTTTTATTGGACTCCATCGCCTCACTGCCGCCCTTAAGGATACAGCATTGCCGGACTTAAGGCACAGGCCTGCGGCATCCGCCGTAACGTTGGGACGTGCCTCGTAAATAATACCGATAACGCCCAAGGGAACGCGAATTTTAGTAATATGCAGACCGTTAGGCAGAGTTTTACCGTCAATAACATTACCAACAGGGTCAGCCAGGCCTGCTACCTGACGCAGGCCGTCAGCCATACCGCTGATGCGCTCGGCAGTCAGCTTCAGACGGTCCAGCATTGAGCTTTTCATGCCCTTGGCTGCAGCAGCAGTCATATCACGCTCATTCGCAGCTAAAATTTCAGACTGTTGTGCCTCAAGCGCAGCAGCCATCGCCAAAAGTGCCGCATTCTTAACTGCGGTAGAAGTAACGGCAAGCTTTGCTGCAGCCTGCTTTGCAGCCTGCGCCTTAGCCTTCACCAATTCATACGTTGCCATAATCCTCACCCTGCCTTATAAAATAACCAGGTCATCGCGGTGGATAACCTCATCAAAATTTTTATGTCCCAGAATATTTGCAATCTCGCCGGAATTGCAGCCCTTAATCTGCTCCAGCTCGGCAGAAGAATAATGCACTAAACCACGCGCCAGCTCATGCGCATCCTTATCGATAACGCTCACCGTACTGCCCGGCAAAAATTCACCCTGCACGGCAAACACGCCTGCCGGCAGAATGCTGCAGCCGCCGGCCTTGCGAATAGCCTTGGCGCAACCATCATCCACAACAATACTACCGGCGATTTTGGCACCAAAGGCCAACCAGCGCTTGCGGAACTGCAGACGGTTTTCACGGCTCACGAACAAGGTTCCCAGCTCTTCACCCTGCAGCACACGGGTAATGGCATTCTTCTCGGTACCGCTTGCAATTACCAGATGAATACCGCTGCTTGTCGCAGCCTTAGCAGCCTGAATCTTGGTAGCCATACCGCCTGTACCACGGGAAGAGCCGACACCGCCGGCACTTGCCTCAATCTCCGGAGTAATTTCCGCAACCTCAGGCACAATAACAGCATCGGGATGCGTTTGCGGATTAGCGGTATACAGGCCGTCAACATCAGAAAGAATGATAACAAGGTCAGCATCCACAATGCCTGCAACAAGAGCAGACATATTATCGTTATCGCCGATTTTCAACTCATCAAGTGCCACAACGTCATTTTCGTTGACGATAGGGATTACACGCTGACGCATCAGCTCCATAAAAGTGTTACGCGTATTGGTATAACGGTGGCGGTCAATGGCCTCTGTTTTGGTAATCAGCACCTGCGCCACAATCTGACCGTAATCGGCAAAGAATTTTTCATAGGTGTGCATAAGAACGCCCTGACCTACGGCAGCAGCGGCCTGCTTGCCGGGAATAGTTTTCGGCTTGCCGGGCAAGCCCATGCGGTCCACACCCACAGCCACAGCACCGCTGGTTACCAGAATCATTTCCTTGCCCTGATTCTGCAAATCACTGATTTCGCGCGCTAAGCGGTCAATCTGACTAAAATTGCGTTTGCCGTTGGCATAGGTAATCGTACTCGTACCAACCTTAATGACAATACGCTTAGCCTTTTTTAAAGCCTCACGGCTTGCTTCATTGTTTAACATTTCCCCTCACCTGCAGTTCTATTTTTTTGTGCGTTATCCGCAATAAATCTCGTTCGCCAAGGGCGCAGAGAATGTGTCGGATGCTAAATGAAACGGACGACGGCGTACTCCTTGTGCGTCGAGGAAATTTCATGACGCAGATAGCACGTTATCCGCACACTTGCTTTTTAGAGACTTTGGAGAATGTGCCGGATGCTAAATGAAATTTACGATGGCGTACTCCTCGTACGTCAAGTAAATTTCATGACGCAGACGGTGCGTTATCCGCAGTCTCACTCTTTGTAGTCGAAAACCATATCCCTAATACGCACACTCTGACCTTCCTGTACGCCTCTCTCCTTCAGTGCCTCATCAATACCAAGACGTTTCCAGATCAGCTGGAAGCGGTAAAGTGCCTCATCATTATCAAAGTTAGTCATAGCAACAAGACGCTCTATGTTCTTGCCGCGAACTTCCCAATCGGTATCATTGCCGACAACAATTTCATAGCTGTCCGGATCAATCTCGTCAAAGCGTGCCATGTCTTCTTCATCCTCTTCCGGAACATACTGCAGCAGCAGGTCGTAAGCCTTAAACATCAGCTCACGCAATCCTTCGCCAGTAGCAGCACTTGCCTTACAGATTTCGTAGCCTTTAGCTTCAACGTATTCCTTTAAGCGCTCAAAGTTTTCCTGCGCTTCCGGCAAGTCCATTTTGTTGGCAACAACCAGTTGCTTACGACGTGCCAGACGCTCGCTGTATTCTGCCAGCTCTGTATTGATTTTGTCAAAATCCTCAATCGGATCACGGCCGTCAACGCCTGCAACGTCAACAATATGCAGCAGTACCTTAGTACGCTCTACGTGACGCAAGAAGTCATGACCAAGGCCTACACCCTCATGCGCACCTTCAATCAGGCCGGGGATATCCGCCAACACAAAGCTGCGCTCTTCATCCAAGCGTACTACGCCCAAAACCGGGGACAGCGTTGTAAAATGGTAGGCAGCAATTTCGGGGCGGGCAGCACT
>ERZ791624.1136-NODE-1136-length-13566-cov-5.619199_pt1 | contig 13566 bp, 11 predicted proteins | sample MGYA00510058_ERZ791624 | MGnify/ENA primary metagenome ERZ791624 (study PRJEB30046, sample SAMN00715158) | human gut metagenome | study: EMG produced TPA metagenomics assembly of the A metagenome-wide association study of gut microbiota in type 2... | reverse complement strand
GTCGGCATGGATACCGTTCCGCTCTCGCTGATAGTTATAACTCCTCTGTTCATTTCCCGTCCTCCTTATTTCTCTTTTGGTCAGTTTCTTTTGTTTTTCTGCGCTGCATCAGCTTGTCCATGTCCTTGGATATCTTGTCATCGGTGATGACGGCATAGACCTGGGTGCTTCGCAGGTTGGAATGCCCCATCATCTTGGCGATGCTTTCCATTGATATGCCCGAAGTAACCATGTTTACTCCGAATGTATGTCTTGCAACATGTGCGGTAAGGTTCTCATTGATACCCAAAGCCACACCGAGTGAATGAAATTCAAACCACATGGAATCACGTGAAGAAAGAGGGAAAACAGGTTTGCTATCATCCGCTGTATTGTATAGCGACATTATTTGTTCAGCTATCGGATGCAAGGGAATGAACGCTTCGTTGTTGGTCTTTGCTCTTTTCTCACGGATGTATTTTCTACCGTCTGCCGTCATCCCGATATGGTGTGGATACAGGTTACGTAAATCGACATAAGCCAAACCTGTAAGGCTGGAGAAAACAAACATTCTGCGTGCCAACTCCAAGGCCTTATCCTCCATAGGAGTCTCCATAATGAGCAGCAAGTCATTTCTGGATATATGTCTACGCTTTGGTGAGCCTTTCTTTTCATATCCGACATCTTCCAATGGATTGAATTTCAGCAGACCTCTGTCAACAGCGATATAAACCAAGCGTTGCAGCCAACAAAGATTATGGTTCGTATTGGATGCACTATACCCTTTGCCAATCAAGAACAACTTATAAGATTTGCCAAATTCCTCAGTCAAATCTTCAAATGCAATGTCATTCATTCCTCGTAACCCGATGAACTCTCGCAAGTTGAGCTGCGATGTCTTAGATTGGCGATAAGAAGATGTTGAGTTAATACGGATGGAGCGCAGCCTAAGGCGTTCACGCTCCTCCTCGCCAGTGGCAAGCAATGTCATCGGGATAGTATTTGCATCAACAATAACATTCTTCAGAATCTCGGCGGTAACGATGCCCTTTTCCTTTGTTGCCTGCTCGTAGGCTTCGTCAATTCTTAGTCTGAACGCTTGCAGTTGTCCGTTCACTCTTGCATTCTTGGCTTCACCTTTTTTCGTGTCCCATTCTTCGGGAGCACAGTAAAGACCTGTTGCTATGGCTGACACTTTGCCGTCAATCGTGATACGGCAAAATATAGATGTGGTTCCGTCTGCCTTTACTCTGCCACGGTTGATATAATAAAACTGCTTGTATGTACTTCTCATTGTTATGTTCCTTTCTTATTTTGTGATAATATTACAGGACAAACTTGAAGTCCTTGTTAGCTTCGATGAACTTGTCCATATCCTCAAATAGCTTTTTCGGGGTGACACGTGCATAGATTTGCGTGGTCTGAATGTTGTTGTGACCAAGCATTCTGCTGATAGTCTCTATCGGAACACCTTCTTCGAGCGTAACGAGCGATGCGAAACTGTGCCGTCCAACATGATAGACCAAATCCATACTTATGCCAGATAGTACTCGGAGACTTTTCATGTTACCTCTCAGCACTCGAAATTCCTGTGGCGGTAAAAGAGTAGGTCTTGTCGGGTCTTTGTATTTCTCCAACATGGCAAGCGCCTCTGGCAGTAACTTCACACGTGCAAGCATCTTGTTCTTCTTTCTGTGGTATTTCAGCCAAAGGCTGCCCTCCTCATCACGAAAGAGGTTTTCTTCCGTGATGGAAACCGTATCGGCATAAGCCGTGCCTGTATAGCAAGCGAAAAGAAAAAGGTCACGGGTCAAAGCCAACGATTTTCTTCGCTCTGGTATTTCGAGGTCACGAATTTTTAGGAAGTCCTCACGTGTCAATGCCTTTGGTGGATTCTCTTTCTTTTGAGGTAGCTTGAAGTGCATGAAATGATAACGCTCGGAGTGTCCTGCCTTGAAAGCTATTCGGCAGGTCTTCTTCAAGATGGCGAGATAGTGGCGGACTGTATCAAGTGCAAGACCTCTCTCGTCCAAGCAAAAGTCCATGTACTCACGGATAAACTGCTCGTCAAGCTCACCGAATGCCACATCGTCAGTTCCATAACGCTTCTTGACGAACAATCCCAATGTCAGGCGAGTGTACTGGTAGTTTGGCAGCGTGCCTTTCTTGTAGTCGATGCCGATTCTTGACTCAATGTCCGCAATGATGGCCTCAAGCTGCTTCAACAAGGTCATCTGAGTGTCTGCACTGCATTGAAACAGATCCTTTATCGCCTTTGCGTCAAAATCCGTCTTGCGCTCCACAAGTGACTCGTAGGCTGAGTTTATTGCCAGCAACAGCTTGTCAATCTTGGCGTTCACTTCCACAGCCTCCTTGCTCTTGCCGTCAAGTCTGCTCTCACGTGGATTCCATAACTTTGGCGTACATGACAACTTGCAACCGAACTGCGCCATTGTTCGGTTGAGGGTGATGCGTCCCATGATGGGAGCCTTACCGTTCTTGTCCAATCCGCTCTTTTTGAGGTAGAGCAGCACCTTGAATTTTTCAACTTTCATCTGCTTACTTTTTTAGTTTGCAAAAATAATCAATCAGTAAGCATTCTCCGTCATTGAAAGTTGTGCAGAACAGTGCAACAAACACTGGTGACAAACTATTTGTTTTTCACCTCGTTAGCAGTGTTGGTTTCGGTAACTGACCGCTAACGGTTTGGTAACTGAAATAACTCAATAGACTGCTCGGCTTTGCTTTGCAGCCAATTGGCAGAATTATGAAATATTGCTCATTCTCAACCACTTGCAGTTCATTTCTCTCATCTTCACTTTCCGTTGCTTTTGCTTAAATTGTGCATTGCTTCCGGCACTCGTATGCAACAATCCAAATCGCCTTAGGCACAGACATTTACACGGTTTCGAAGATGCTCACCCATAAGAATGTAAGCACAACACAGATATATGCCGACCTCGTGAACGCAAAGAAAAGAGAGACAGCAAATAAGATTTCTCTTAAATAAATCCATTGCATTCATTTCATGGTGCCCGATATTGAAAAAATGTTCAATATCGGGCTTTTTAGTTAAAGGCTCCTAAAAGTTTTACGTGAGTCACGCGTGACTCACGTGTCAGTTTCCGCAGTTTTTCCTATTTTTGCGCCACAAATGATTAATAATACGCAATATGAAACAGTTTAAAAAAGAATTTTTGACACAGCATTTATTGGTTTTGTGTGCAATGTCTATCATTGGTGCACTTGTTCGCAACGAAGCTATGCAATATGGTGTAGACACCTTTAGCTGCAACTTGACGTTCGTTATCTCAACCACCATACTGATGGTTGTTTATCTCCATGCATTAGATAGTATCGTACGATTGCTTGCCCCATGGTTTAAGCATATCTTTTGTAATACAGTAAACAATACAGAAAGAAAGCGTCTGTCTTCTATTGCCATCAATGAAACAAATACATATGACGAGGGGGAAGAGCTAAACCTGGAAGATGTAACTTTCGTCTATGCAGATGAAGCCTCTTCATGTATTACAAGCTATGAACAGTTGAGACAGGAAGCATTGGAAGACAAAGCCAAGAAGGAAAAGGTCTTGTTAAACTCAGCTATCGATTATACCAGAAGAACTTTTGCTGCCTACATGAAAGAGGAGCATTTGAACCAACTTTGTGACAACATCGCTATTTTCCAGTGTTGTGCCTCTACACACATGAGACATCATTCATTGATTGTTGACAAGGCTATTCGTACTATAGACTTAATGCATTATGCTTGGAATATAGGAAATCTCTTCAAGAAGAAAGGCATTGATACAGCAACCTTTATAAAACAAGTTTTTGCTGATGCGCTGGTAGATGTGGAAATATCCACTATTATAAGGAAGTTAAGAATGGAAGGTACCTGCATCATAGAATTACTACCAAGCTTAGATGTTCAAGGCGGAATCAAGACACATTATTGTTGCTGATAAGCATTGAGCGGTTATTCAGAGGTTATATCTCAGTGATATTTATCTCCATTACATAACTCATTTACTTTGTACCCGAATAATAAAAATGAACAGATATGATAAATGAAAGTATCACCTTTGATAAGTTACCACAAGCGGTATCTTATTTAACAGAACAAGTTATCGAGTTGAAGCAAATGGTATCAGCACTTCAACCTACATCATCAGCAAATAACCATATATTGGTTGAGATTGATGAGGCAGCTATTATTATAATGAAGTCGAAGCCAACCATTTATCGATTGGTTAACCAAGGCATTCTGCCATCCTATAAAAAAGGTAAGAAGCTATACTTCTATAAGGATGAGCTGCTTGCATGGATTGAGAATGGTCGAAAAGCTACCAAGGAGCAGAACCATTCTGAAATGCTAAAAGCCATGCAAGGAGGAATGAAGCGCAAACCCAAGTCAATGTATAATTTTTAACTCTATGCCAAATGACAGCTTTAAATAACAATAAGGAAACTTCCATCAATCCAATGATTATCATGGATAAGGCTATTGATATGAGTACTCGCCTATCAGGAAGCCAGTTTCCCGTAAGCATCTTTCCTGCCAAGATTCAGAGAATCATCAAGGAGGTACACGAATGCCACAGTTTTCCTACCGACTATATATCAGCAGCCATACTCACTGCATTGGCTGTTGGTATCGGCAACACGCACTTGGCACAGATGAAACAAGGTTGGCTTGAAAGTCCTATCTTATACATGGCTCTTATCGGAAGACCAGGAGCCAACAAGAGCCACCCACTTAGCTTCGCTATGAAGCCATTCCTCGATTACGACTATGAGCAAAACAAGTTGTTCGAGGAGCAATACAGTAAGTTTGAGGAAAAGATGTGCATGTCTCGCAAGGAACGCATTGAAAATGGAGAGGATGGATTTCCGCAAGAACCTGTACGCAAACGTTTCTTGGTCTCTGATGTCACACCAGAAGGCTTGAGCTATATTCATGCGCAGAACAAGAGGGGTTTATGCCTATGGACAGACGAGCTATCTGCATGGTTCAAGAACTTCAACCGCTATAACAATGGTTCAGAGGAACAGTTCTGGCTATCTGTCTTTAGCGCCAAGACAACCATATCAGACAGAAGAAGTTCCAAGAGTTCCATCTTCATTAAACGCCCCTATATCTCAGTAATCGGAACCATCCAAAAGAAGATACTTAGTGAGTTGGCGAAAGGCGAACGCTCCAGCAACGGCTTCATCGATCGCATTTTGTTCGTCATGCCTAACCTTCAGCAGAAAGCGAGATGGAGTGACCGAGAGTTGCCCGATAATATAGAGCGAGATTGGCAAGCCATCATTCAACACCTTATTGATATGGAGTGTCCAATAAATGAGCAACAGGAAATCGAGCCTCATGTCTTATCATTCACTGAAGAAGCTAAGGCAAGGCTCTATGAATGGCAGCATCATTTCTCCGAGCAATGCGACAATGAAACAAATGATACCATTGTCAGCATCTATTGCAAGTTGGAGATATACATCATCCGTTTCTGTCTGATTATTCAATTGGCACGATGGACGTGTGGAGAATGTGATAAGGAAGCCATCGACCTGCTGAGTGTAGAGCGAGCCATCCGATTGACAGAGTATTTCAAGAACTCTGCCATATCAGTACAAAATATCCTCAACGAGAATATGCTCACCGCTCAACAACAAGCAATCGTCAACCATCTTCCTGCAACATTCACTACTGCCCAAGCTCATGATGTCGCCAAAGAGAACGACATGAAGTCAAGGACATTGGAAAGATTTCTGAATGATAACATCGGAGTTCTATTTCGCAAAGAGAAGCATGGAGAATATTCAAAGATTAACTCGTGACGGTATTGTCGGAATTGTCGCTTTTGGCGGTTTTAATACCAAAAGCGACAAAACCGACAGAACCGCCACATAAAAAAAGAAATGAAATGAGTACACATAGATTCATATTAGAGCCATACAAAGGCATCGCTACCCGACATACATGTCCAGAATGTCATAAGAAACGTAGCTTCGCCCGATATATTGACACAGAAGGGAAGATTGAGTTTCCTCCTTATGTGGGGCGCTGCAACCATGAGCAAAGTTGTGGTTATCACTTCACTCCCAAGGTTTTTTTTGAGAAGAATCCCGAAAAGAATGAGACATTCACAAAGGATGAGACTATTTCATATAAGAAGAGAGAAATGCCGAAGCCATTACCCACTTCTTATATAGACGAGAACATCATGCGAAGTTCTCAGAAATGTTATGAGGCAAACAACCTTTTCTTGTTTCTATCTTCTCAATTCGGTGAAACAGCTACTCTTTCTTTGATGGAGAAATATCATGTCGGAACTTCCAAACACTGGACTGGTGCCACGGTATTTTGGCAAGTTGACAATCAAGGTAAGGTGAGAACTGGTAAGGTAATGCTCTATTATCCCGAGACAGGTAAGCGAGTAAAAGAACCATACAACCATATTTCATGGGTACACTCGCTTATCCCCCACAAGGATTTCAATCTCAGTCAATGCTTCTTTGGCGAACATCTTATAAATAAAGACAAGACCAAGCCTATAGCATTGGTTGAAAGTGAGAAGACAGCCTTGATAGCCTCCTACTATCTTCCTCAATTCTTATGGATAGCAAGTGGTGGTAAGAATGGTTGCTTTAACACGAAGTCGCTATCTGTTCTGAAAAACAGAGATGTGGTCTTATTCCCTGATTTGGGAGCGACAACAGTTTGGCAAGACAAGCTGACAATGATGCAAGTTCTCGGCATCCGTGCAACGCTTTTCGACTTTTTAGAGCATCAAGCCTGCGAAGAAGATAAAGCTAAAGGCTTGGACATTGCTGATTATTTGCTCAAAATCAAGCCTGCAGAAGCAAAACTTCAAGCCCTCATCAAACAGAATCCTGCCATTCGGAAGTTGATAGATGTCTTCAAACTCGAAATTGTTGACGAGCCTCAACCACGTTTCCGCACTCCTAAAAGGCAACGTGGTTTCAGACTCTGAGATGATTTGAAAAATCGAGGTATCTGACGATAGCAAGTTATGTTTTGAGTTACTCAAAACCTTTCGAGTTACTCTCGAAAGCACTTGCCTATCGGTAGATACCTCTCCAAAGTCGAGTATCTGAATCAACCTATCGGTAAGCAGAGAATTGCATATATGATGACTTACTGTCGTATAGATTCATTGATTTACTGTCGTATATATATGCATGTCATATGATAAAACGTTTTAATGTTTGGCATGAAATTACTTGTCCTATCTTAACATATGTAGAATCCCATTTTTACCATTTTTCTAAAATTAGTTTAAATTAATATAAAATACGGCATTAAACTATTCGATTGTGATAAATTTACATAATAATGTGTTAAATTTGCTTCTTGAAAAGAAGTTGATTCACATCGAGTAACTATAAAAAGAAAATTATGGCAATATTCTATCCTTCACTTGAAAAGATTTCGATGTTCAAAGTTCCTGCGACCGTTGGAGAATGGACACTATTGGAGTTTCTTAAGAATTGCTTAGATGATTCTTTTGAAGTCTATTTCAATCCATTTTTAAATGGAGACAGACCTGATGTGCTCATTATGCGAAAAGGGTATGGGGTTATGATTATAGAAGTGAAAGATTGGAACTTGAACAATTTTCGCTTAAATGAAAAGAAAAAGTGGATATTTATACAAAATGGATCAGTAGTAAAGTCACCAATAGACCAAGTTTTGAAATACAAGAATAATCTTTATGATCTTCATGTCACAGACTTGCTACAAATGAAGATAAAAGATTATCGCCATTTCAATATAGTCGCATGTGCTGTTTACTTCCATTGTGCCAGTCAACATGAACTTGAGGATAGGCTTATAAAACCGTATAAAGATGATAAGAAATATCAAACATTCATTAAATATAACATGGACTTTATCGGGAAAGATGGACTCAACGAAGAGGATTTTATTAATCTTCTTAAAAAGCGACGTATTATAGCCTCAAGCCCTTCTTGGCTATTTACAGATGTTATATATGAAAATTTCAAAAGATTGTTGTCACCAGCAGAACACTTAAAGGCAGAAGGTGAACCATATAGATATTCTGACAAACAAAAAAGCATTATATACTCAACAAATCTTGAGCAAAGAGTACGTGGTGTTTTTGGATCTGGTAAAACTACAGTTTTAGCAGCTAGAGCAGTACAAGCATACAAACGGGCTTTGTCACGTAATAACACCCCACGTATTTTAATTTTGACTTTCAACATTACGCTCAAAAACTTTATTCATGACAAACTTAATCGGGTTGATGAAACATTCCCCTTGGATAGTTTTATCATTATAAATACCATCAATTTATAAATGCTGAGCTCAACAATCTAAATATTGAGATGGAAATTCCTGAAAGTATGGACAAAGCCCACATATCCGACTATCTGGAAAGAATGTATTATGGGAATGTTCAATTGTTTTACGAGCACAAAAATCAAATTGTTAAATATGATGCTGTTCTCATTGACGAGATACAAGATTACCACAGGTCTTGGATGGAAATAATTAAAAATTTCTTTAGAGACCCTAAAGGTGATTATGTTTTATTTGGTGATGTTAAGCAAAATATTTATGGTCAACCTACTCTACAAAAGGATGTTGTAACAAATGTTCGAGGCGTAAATGAGCTTAAGTATTGTTTCCGTTCTGATTTTAAAGTAAGAGATCTTGCCCAATCATTTCAACAGAATGTATTTGGTGACAAATATGATACTGACGATTTCTCTGAAAACGGCAGCTATGATTTCTTTGGCCAGCAACAGCAAAAAGAGGGCTATATTAATTATATGTATCTTCAAGACAAGAATAATATTGCTTCCTTATATACTATTATAAGAGGGAACATACTTAATAAAGCAGGAAACATATCACCTAACGACATAACAATTTTGGGATATACTACTGGACTACTCAGGACATTTGATGCCTACTACCGATATGCAAGCCGAGAAAAAACAAATAGTATGCTTGAAACGATAGAGACTATGTATATGACTCACCTCAATTATATTGGTAAAAACAATGGAGGCAATCCAAATCTTGCATGGTTCAACAACATTACAGAACATTTCAAGAAGAAATTGTTTCCCAAAAGGACTACGCTCTATGATTATGATCTCATCAAATTAAGACAGCACATTGCTGTTTTATTTACTATCTATGATTTATATGTGTCATTTCCTGATACTTTCAAAGAAAGATTGATTGAAGAATGCGAAAAATGTAGAATCAGCTTTGACGTATTAATTGCTTTTAGGAAGCACTACGAAGAAGTTTTAACTCAATTCAAAAAAGAAGTTTACAGTTCAAATTACAAAAATATTAGAGATAACAAAAAACTACATTTTTGGATGAATAGTGGTACTAAAAAATATCTACTATTAATTCATTCAAAGGATGGGAAAGTGAAGTTGTTTTTCTTGTTCTTGAACCGAAATATGACAAATCAACAACTTTCAACCTATCTTTTGATGAATTATTATATACTGGGATAACTCGGTGTAAACGGAATCTTATTGTTATAAATTTTGGCAACGAAGAATACGACATAAAAATTCGTCCTCTGATAGCCAAATTGAAATAAATTAGAGAGTGTAAACTAAACTCTGTGTCAATTTACCATTTTAGTTTGCACTCTCTAATTAAGAAACACACATTGAATCTCCACAGATTGTTTCTGTCGAAAATCTACGGGGGCAGATACATTAAGTCATGAATATTCGATTAAGTGGGCGATATCCTTTAAAGAGTAATGTGTATTACTCTTTGCTGCAACAAAGCCCTTGAATGCTATATATACAATAAACGAATTTTTAACAGCATCATTTATATCCGTAGTAAAGACATGAGTGTGCCATTGAAAAAACAGCATGGTATCTGAAATTAAAAATACGACATAAGTCAACAAGACCAGCATATTTACCAAACTCTTGTCTATCAGTATTTTTCGTAAGTACATATTCTCCTATCCCTAAAAGTCGCAGGATATATTTCGTTTTCTGGCTCTCCTAAACCATAGATACAAAAAAGAATAAATCTAGTAAAAAAATTATTTGCATAAACGACAGTGAAAGACCCAATAATCAGAGAACAAAAAATCATATTTGCATACGATATAGATGATTGAGTAAAACTTCTCAACCCAATCAATATTGCAAAAGGAACACCACAAGAAACAAATAACGAGACAACATAAGGTAAGACCAACATCAAGGGAATCTTAAAATAAAAATCAAAACAACGCAATAATCTATCACCAATTAGACCATTTTTTAGAAATAAGACACCGACTCCCATACTTCCCCATACAAATGCCATTAAAAGCATTAAGCCATAGATGCCTTTCATATAGCCAACAAAGAGCACCAATATAAGATAGATTAGTCCTAAAGCTATATTTGTCAGCAATTTGAGTACAGAAGCATCTAACTTTGTACCTGTTTTGACAGCATTTAACGTTGGCTTACGGATGTTTTTGTTACATTTCAATGTATCTAAATCTAACAATAGATGTATCTTGTCAGGAAGAACTTTAACGACAACACATTTAAACTCATAAATTCTGCCTTCAGATAAGAATATAGTATAATTCCATCTCATATCAGAAATTTCAATACATGAAGCCACACGGCTGAGTTTCCTTTCAACAACTATGCCTTTTGATATGTTTAGAACTCCTAATATTACTGAATCAGAAAGAATACATCTTAGCTTATTTTTTACATTTCTAGAATATCTACGGATTTCTATAATAAAATAAATTAAGCAAAAACCTATAAAGTCGAAAACACAAGCCATTATGGTAAACCCCAACATTAAATCTGGTAAATAAACCTTAGTTAATGAGTAGATAGTCATCAAAAGTTGGCAAATGCCAATAACTATCAAAGAATAATTGGGCTTAAGTTTGGGTATGTCAAAAAATAAAACATTCTCCATTGTCTCTTACAGATTAATACATTTCATAAAATCAAAAACCTTAGCCTCCCCATGACACACCACCCAAGTTGATTTGAAACACAATGGGTATTACCTATCACCTTATCTATGTTTCGATGGGAATGACCATAAATCCAATAGTCTATGCGACTATAAGCAATGAAGTTTCCAAGTTCCGCAGTGAAGGCTCCATTTATCGGACTTCCTATGAAATCTGGTGATACCAATTCATACGATGGTACATGATGGGTTGCCACCACGATGTGTTTAGCTTGACTTTCGCCAACTGCTTTTTCTATGAAAGCACGGCATTTCTCATGCTCTTGATTAAATCGCTCACTATTTATCACAACACCACCATCCTTGATACGATAGAAGTCATTAACCATGCGCTCTGTCGCAAAAGCATCCTTAGGCTCAATATGTCCCCAGAGCGTTGAGACGATGAGGTCTATATCATCTGAGAGGTGAACAGCAGCATTATAATAACATTTTACATTAGGACGTATGTCCAGGCACCAACCGTCATAGAGCTGTCCGAGGTCATACCCCTTGTAAAACTCATGATTGCCTGGTGTAACTATCACTTGCTTGAAATTCCCTGAAGCCCAATCCCAGAAAGGATGCTTGAGAAAACTTTCATCCCCTAAATAGCCAGTATCACCTGCCAGCACCAAGATGTCTGCTATAGATTGGATTGGGTTGTTCTCCAAGTAGCGAGTATTCGCTACAAACTCCAGATGCAAATCAGAAACATATTGTATTTTTACCATAACTACAACATTGATTTCTTTAGTTGTTCGACAATCTGTTGACTCGTCACATTACCAAGTCCTGCCGACTTGATAAAGTCAGCGTTTGGTAAATCCTGCATGATGGCAGTACAAAAGTTACCAACATCTGCTTTCAATGTGTCGGGCAGCTCATATTTACTTGCTGGAGTAAGCATTGCAGCAAGACGAAAGATGTCTTTCTTATGCTTCGCTATATGCTTGCTGTCCACACTTTCACCTATAGCTTTCCTTTGACTTAAATCCAAGAAAGCTTTGCTTTTCAGACATATAAGGCTCTCAATGTTAGCAATATGCACTTCGTCTTCAAGCAAGCTATGCTCTATCGTAAAGTGATAATAGTCGTTATCCATAAGGATGGCTGACAAACTCGACAAGTCTTCATCCACAGGAATCGGTGTGATACGAGCCTCCTCTGGGAAATTCATCAAGCCAAGGCTTCTGGAAAACAATTCCACTTGATATGGAAAAGCAGAATCGGCAGGCTTCATAAAGCGGAAATACTCATGTTTGGGTTCCACACTTTCATTCACTCCCTTGTTGCGCTGCCCATAATTGCCTTTCTTTACGAACTCCCAAAACTTAGCGACAAACTCAGCAGACAAAGCCTCAACTATCAAGATGATGTCTATATCCTTTGTCGCACGAGCACTTGGGCATACAAATCCTCATGGATTTCACATGCCGTACCACCGATTATCACATAGTTGTCTTCAAAACCTTTGAAGAACTGCTTGAATGTATCTATACCTCTTACCATGGCATTTCACTTATTAATCGTTCCAACTCTATTTGTATTCTCTCATCTTCATTGTCTTTCAAAGAAAGATAAAGCGATAACTTATCAACTACCCCTGTTGAACTCAGTATTTGTGGATTATACTTCCATACCTGTATCTCGTTTTGACCAAACTGCTTATCCACCGCAACGTTTAAAGCCTTAAAATCTTTTTTCGGCATGGCAAGACATTGCTTGTTTTCTTCGTTAAGCATCGTATAGGAAGCCAAGGCATTCATTCCACTCATCATCTGTCCTTCAAGAAGAGCATCCGTATAATAGACTTTTTCTATCGGAGACACTAACAATGGCAATGCTTTATCCCAAAGTTCCCTATTGCTGAAATCTATTTGTATGGTCTTCGTCTTAGCTCCCTCCAACCTTATAAGGTCTTTGGATACAAGCCAACGCAACGCCCGATTTACAGAAGCGTATGATACAGCCAACATGTCAGCAAGTTCATAGCTTGTCTTTCCCGAAATTGATTCTATTTCCAAATGATACAGTAACAAACATTGCGTCAAAGGAGTAATGGCATCCTTCTTATCTTCTCCGCCTATTGTATTAATAGACTTCAAATCTAACAATAAAGAAGGAATAAACATCTGCTTATTTGGGACTATAAAATTTACTTTCTGAGCAACCAACCTATTTATATTATAAGAATATAAATGTTCAGATACAAGTATGGCAACCATACCTGTCTTTCGCTGAATAATGTCTAATTGCTTCTTAGTCTGAGCAGGAGCTATCACGTTGCCATCTTCAATAAAAGCAAAAAGAATATCCTTTCCTAATATTCGCCCATTATATAGTTCAAAATTACCAACAACGGATACAGGAAGTATATCCTGCACACTTTTGCACACAGGTTTCGCCACAATATTGTCCTCCAAAACTGAAGCAACATAGTTAGCTGCGTTTTTGATATATTCATTGTTTTTGCTCATAATCATTATATAAAGATTATGTGCAAAAGTAGTGATTATATTCTGAATACCAACAGAAACAATGAAATAAATAAGATTTTTTAAGATATATTC
>ERZ791624.1134-NODE-1134-length-13585-cov-3.833999_pt1 | contig 13585 bp, 16 predicted proteins | sample MGYA00510058_ERZ791624 | MGnify/ENA primary metagenome ERZ791624 (study PRJEB30046, sample SAMN00715158) | human gut metagenome | study: EMG produced TPA metagenomics assembly of the A metagenome-wide association study of gut microbiota in type 2... | reverse complement strand
GCCCGCATATAACAGTACCCACACCCCTGCAGGGTAGGGGAGTGGGTAAGAAATAGGAATGATTATGAAATGTTAGGTCTTAAAATCTTGATAGCAGTCATGCCGTCATGGTTGCTCCATCTGGGGAAATCCATGGGTGTGCCGTCCATGTTGCGGATACGGTCGAGAATAACCGGGGAGTTACCAGGCAAGAATCCCGATACCTGCACAGTAACGTCATAAGATGCCGGGCGCTTAAAATACAGGATGATGGCAGCACCGTCATTGACATAATACAGCTTGTCAAGGTTAGTGACCACGTCACAGGTAACTGTCTTTCCAGCACCGGGGGCTGCTCCGTAAATCGCTTGATTGAGCTTGCGGTTGTCAATCGCACTGATTGCAAACAAGCTGCCAGATTCCGGATTGTTAGAAATATAGACAGTATAATCAATGTTGTTGCGGTCCATAACACGGATGGAGCCCTGCGACGTATTGGCACCGGACGGAATCGGGATATACGCAAATGCCTTGTACTGCTCCGGGTCTCCGGTCTCTGCCTGCCCTGCAACGGTGTATTGTGTCTGATCTGTGATTGCAAGGTCGATGCACCGGTGTTCTCCTGCTTTGCAAAGGTACTGATTGTTACCGCTAAAAATATACTCGCGCTTGGTGTATATATACGCATTGTTGATCTTACATATCATGGCCGTGACGGGATACTGCCCGATTGTCTGCACCGTGGTGGATACTTTTGCCGTGCGATTGATAACACCCCCGTTGACCGTCAGCTGTGGGCTGGGACTTGTGCCAATCAGTGCAAGTGCCGCGTTGCCCTCTCCGGTGGTTGCCGTGTCTTCATTGATCGTATAAATCAGGTTGTTGATATATGCGGCAGCCTTGCCCGGCCCGTCAAATACAATGCCCCTGCGGCAAGTATCAAGATACAGGTTGGTAATATGCACATCATTGTTTGTGACTTTGAGGCCGTTGGTATCCTCCCACCAAGTATTAGCGTCTACTCCCCCGGTACCACCGGAGGGGATGCCGTTGTAAGTAATCCAGTTGCAACCAAACACGTTAGTACGGCAGTCAAAACCGGTCTGGCATACCATTGCCAGCAGGTTGTTGCAATTACAATCCGGGGACTTGTCACCCCAGTAGAACGCCACATTGCCAGCAATACGCTCGGAGGGGCTCATATCACTAAAGCCCCATACCGAAACATTATCCATGTAGCAATACCGGCTTAATGTGCTGGTAGCGGGTTGCAAATACACGCCATAGGATTTTACACCGCTGATACTTACATTAGCAATATAATTATCGGTGTACTTGTCGGTCGTGAACACAATGCCGCCGATCATGCCATTGCAAATGATATCCAGATTTGCGATGACGATGTTACCGGTGACATCATTGCCGGATATCTTCAGAACGCCGCTTTTGTTAAATTCCGTGGGGGCACCGGTATACTGCAAAATCGTGTCACTGGTTCCGCGTGCCGGGTCACGGGACGCGCCTGCACCGTACAAGCTATGCTTGAGATACACCGTGGCGCTGATCTTGTATGTGCCGGACGGGATAAACAGCGGGAATTGTTGGGTGTAGACATTAAGTGTGCGGGTAATGTCGTCGGTGCCGTCCATTTTAAGGGTCTGGAAAGTACGAATGTCAACAGGGCTGTGTGGGATGGACGCATATTTAGTGCCAGGTTTAAGAACAGCTACATTAAATTCTTGGCCGGCTCCGTCGTGAATAACCCATTTATTAAATAGGTCATCAAAAGTCTGAATATACGCGTCAGTGTACAATTCGCCGGCGATTTTAACACCGCCGTTAATGTTACCAACTACGACCGGTTTATTAGCGGCGGTTGTGCCGATGATATTTTTGTTACTGTTTGCGGTGTTAAAATTGACAGCCAAATTATCACACTGCATGCTATACTTGCCGTCAACCGTCTGCGCAAGGTCCCCGGCGGTGTCCTTGTCGATCTTGTTGGGCAGGGCCTCGTTAATGGCCGTGACGCTGTTTTGCAGCTGGGTGTCCGCGTCCGCGCGGGCCTGCTGCTCTGCCTCAAGGTCCGTATGCAGCTGCGTGTCGGCTTCTGTGCGGGCCTGCTGCTCTGCGCTCAATTTAGCCAGCAGGTAGCGCAAAATCTCGTTGGTGGAGCTAGTCACGCAATTGGAGCCCTGCACATACGCGTCGCCTGCGCTCATGGCGCGCGTGATACGCACCAAAGCACCATTGACCCATACCAGGTCATCAATGGCCCTTGCTGCCGTTGCGGTCGTGCTGTGGCCCTCATCGTTGGGCGTGATTGCCTTTTTAACGTTGACAAAAAGCTCGTCAAAATTGCCAATCTTGGTCCAGTACTCGGTGCGGTCCAGAGATACACCGGAGGGTACCGGCTGCACAGACAAATAGGCGTTGCCCTGGCTGTCAACTACTACGGTGTTAGCCTCGTACTGGCTGGTGATATCCCACAAAATGGGATCTGCATACTTGATGGTGGCAAGGCTGACATAATTTGTCAGCCTGACATTGAAATCATTGAGCGTGTCAATAATCCAGTCAAGGTTTAGGTCATGGAAATTGGTGTAAGGTGCCCCGTGAATCGGATAAATGGTGCTCATGTTGGTCATCTCCTAATATACCAGCAGGCAAAAGTTTGCCTGAATATCTGCAACGATCTTATTCACCGCGTTTTTGGCGGCAAGGGTCAGCTCCTTTGCAATCAGGTCTTGCGGGTCTTTGCCCGCCCTGCCCTTTTCGGTCACGGTGTCTTTGTACTCGTCTTGCGCCTTGGTGGTCCCGTCATTGGTGGTTGTTTGGTCGTCGGTGGTGGTGTCCGTGCCGGTGCTGGTGATCTTGTTACCGGTGCCAAGGGTGGTAGTACTCTTTTCGGCCGGCACCATGGTGCCGCTGTCAAAGCCCGTGACATCCCTGGTTGTGTTGTCGCTGCCATTGTTTTGGCCGATGGTAGTAAGGTCAGGGGTGCGGGTTGTTTTGCCTGCCACCACATTTTTGCTGTTATTGGTCCCGGTGTTGGTACCCTTGTGCTCCACGGTCCTGGTGCGATCATCGGAGGCCAGCACGTCATAGTCAAGGCCCAGGGCTGCCGCGTACCGGGTCCAGCTGGGCAGCATGGTTTCCGAAAACACCCCCAGGGCCCTTTGCATGGTGGGGCCATCGGTATAAAGTACCTCCAGCTCCAACGTATCAAATAGCAGCTGATTGCATACCGCCTCTTTTGATACGCTGTCAGGGACTTGCAGGTCGTCAAATAATGTGGGGTATCCTGCCAGTAACCCGTTAAAGCTTAGTGTTGCGTGCATTGTTGGTCACCTCCTGCATGCCGGTGTCGGGTGGGAATCTCCAATCAACCCACAGCTGCGATCTGTCAATCCCAAAAAGCTTGTGGACCCGCTCGCAGCTGCGCTGCAAGCTGTCCAGCCACAGCGACGCTTTTGCAGCCGTCTCCACGTTGTTGGAATTGACCTCATCGGTCAGCATACGCTCTTTTTTGCTTGTGTTGGTGTTGGGGATGCCCACCTCCGTGTCAAAGAGTGCCTTGATGGTTTTAAGGGCCGTCAGCAGCTCATTGGTAATAAAATTGCCTTTGAGGTCGGAGGAAAAGTACATCCATGGGCTTTGCCCAGAGGCCCCGGTCTTGGAGGCCTTAAGCAAAGAGGAATCGACGAAAACAGCGGGATTACCCTGCATGATCTCGTCAAACATTTTTTTGAAAGATTCTGCGCCCGCCTTGTTGCCGGCAGCAAACACATATGCAAGCCGGCTGTTGATTAGATTACTCTGGATGGTCTGGGCGGCAAGGGCCATCATGTCCCCATAATATGCCACAATGTCCACCATGCCCCGATAATCTGGCTGCAAATTGATGATCTCACACTGCCTGCCGATCTGCAAATACGGGGACCCCTTGATAAAAGGATTTGCCACGATGGAGTGCGTGGGATTGTAAAAGATATTGATACCGGTAAGCCCCATGCGATCATATACCAGGCCGTACCGGTCGGTGTCAAATACCGTCACACCGCCATCACCAAATACCAGGTATTGCAAGCGGTTGCTGGGCCATGTGTCGGGCAGTGTCCACCGTACCATAGATACCGCTTCCAGGAACAGGTATTTGCGAAAATAATAAGACAGATTGTTGCCCTTAGTGTGCATAACAGAGGGTGTTACCGGTGATACATGAGCATTGATCTGCTCGTAACTGTAGGGTGCCGTCATAACAGCTTGCCTCCCTTTGCCATCTTAAACAGCAGCCACACCGGTAATTTACCGGTAGGCCACGGCCCCGGCCCAGGACCCGGCCCCGGGGGATTGCTTGCATCCCATTCTACTTCCCAAGTTCCTACCTGGTTCGGGATACCCAGAATAGCGGATGGGTCCGTTCTGTTTGCCGTGCCATAACCGCCCACCCAGTATTCCCAGTGCGTGTGGATGCCGCTGGCGTTGCCTGTCTGCCCTTGCTGCCCGATAAATTGGCCGCGTGTGAAGGTCTCGCCAACCTTGTGAATCTGCCTGGCAAAATGAGCTGCCAGCCAGTAACTATTATCGCTCATCTTAACTACGATATAGTTGCCCCAGGAATCGTTGCCGGTCGTGCCGCCTTGCCAAGTATGGGCCGTGACAACGGTACCGGCCATTGGTGCATATGCCTTGTGATCTTTGTGCACCGTGTCAATGCCACCATGAGGGCTACCGTCAGAGTATGCGGGATATGCTGCAGACACTCTAATAGGCGATACCCCTGTAATACATTGCTTATATACTGCCATTATAAACACCTCCTACTCAAGGAAAAATCCATTGCGCATAAAGCTTTTGACGCTGTCGATCTCTGCGGCCGTTGCCGGTAAGGCAAGGTCAGGGTCATCAACCATGATAAACCCCGGGATGGTGGACAGCTGCACCCGCTGGCACAGGGGCCTACCATGGTCCTCGTTGTTATCCTCCACGATAATTTTAAATCGGGCCACTATATATGGTGCCATGTCAAAGGCTATTGTAGACCCTGTAGCACCTTTGCTTGCGACATCCGCATTAGTTGCTTGTGCCGCATTTAAAATACCGTTTCCGACGTCCGACAAAGTCCCCCCAGATAATGCCGCTTGCAGACCTCCAAACGCTGCAGCAATGCCGGTTTGTAAAAGCCCACCACTGCCGGAGGGGATACCAAAGTTAATATTTGACAGCTGTATGGACACACCTAGTTTTGCGGTTGTCTCGTGCACCAGCTGCTTATTGTCGGTAAATATGCGCATAACGCAGTCCCCGGTAAAAAGGTCCGTCACATATTGTATAGATAATGTGGCAGCTCCCCACAATTTAGAGGCATCAAGGGGTATCACTCCAAAGGGCTGCAAATAAATAGTGTAATCTGTGTAAGGGGCAGCATTGCAATACTCGCCACGATTTGCCGCCTGGGGGTGCTTCGGTACAGTCACACTTACCGATTTTTTGAGGTTATTGTTATCTTCGCCCAAAATCCAGCCGGGGACATCCACAGACCACCACCCCACGTCGATCTTAGCCACAAGCGGCAAATGCGCGGTGAGTTCGGCGATGTCAAATGGAAAATAGTTGCAACTTACGATATACTGGTACGGATTGAAAAGGACCTTTGTCAAATTGTCGCTGATTTCGGTATTATCAATACTAAGGTATGATACATCGGTCAGCAATTTTGCAGATAGTTTTTTAGCGTTTCCGGGGGTCATAACTACATAGGTTATAGCTCCGATGGAGTTGGCGGCCTTAGCGATAAATCCGATAACAAAAAAGCCTCCGCTGATTGTTTCGGCAAACCCTCCCTGAAAAGCGGTTGTTACACTCTGCACTGCAGCCGTCGCCGGATAAAGGCCATCTGAAATTGTGCCGTCATACTTGGCGGACGATCTCACCACGTACTCGGTTGCGCTGCTGATCTGATCCCGGTAACTGGCCAGGGTGTCAACGGTCAAGGATGCAATCCAGCGCGCGTCTGAATATGTCCAGTTTTTAATCCAGTAGTACCGGCCAAAAATGGGGATATTGCAATAATTGTACCCGGTGGGGTTTCTCTCTGTAGCAATCTTAATTTCAGGGTCGATGATGGTACACGGGGATTTTAAGTTGATCTCAAACGTCTGCCCGCCGGTGGGCAGCTTGGTGCTGTTTGAACGCTTGTTAATCTGATAAAATATTGCCTGCATGTTGCATACACCTCCTTATAAAATAACCGGCGGGGGCAAATGCCCCGCCGGTGCCGGTCAGGACTTGGAAGGGTCTGCGTCCTTGTGCATGGTGGTTTTCAGGGTGGTGGCGTTGGCTGCTTTGCCGGGCGCGGTCACGTCGCCGGCCGTCATCAGGAACAAAACGGCGTTTTCGGTGAAATCGTCGTACCAGCTCCAGCCGTAATGGTACCAGAAATTGGTGTAAAGGCCGCGGGCGTTCATCGGCGTGGGGACCACACGGGACAGTTTCGGGGTGTAACCGATTGCATCCCAGTCCAGCAAGCACCCGAACACATTGGTCAGCTGCACAGCGGCATTTTTGGTTGCCACGCCGGCGGTACTGGTAATAACAGGGGTCGCCGAAATCTTTTCGCGGTCGTTGATGTCCTGCCAGAACGTGACCTGTTCCGCGTCACGGTACCGGAGCATGTCATCGTGGAATACCTCCGGAATAACGCGGGCATCAATCTGGCTCTGGGTGCCGCTGTACAGATACAGGTGCTGGCGATCATACGGGGTATGCCGCATAATGTTGTAAGTCTTGCTGCCGATCGTCCAGTTCTGGTGCCAGTTGATCGTGCGTTCTTTCATCAGGCGGGAAATGTCGTTGATACGCCCGTATGCAAACTTAGCAAATCCGGGGAAATTGGCCTCTTTGTACACGTCGGCAACCGTGAGCTTGGTGCCCTGCTGGGCGTTGTACTCATCCAGCAGGTAAATCACGCTTTTGGGGCTGGTGACGGTCATGCCGGTCAGGTGGTTGGCCATCAGGTTGTTGGCCAGGTTGCGCCGGTCGGCCTCGATCTGGTTGGACAGATGGAGGACAAACGAGGACCAAAACTGTGCCAGCTCTTCGGGCCCCTTAAATGCCGCCTGCATTTGAGTGTCAGCCTGGGTGTACACGCGGCTATAGTTGGTCTGACCATAATAGTTGGTCTGCAGGACCTGGGGCTTGTGTACCTCGTACATGTCGACGCTATCGCCATCTTCCAGGGCCCAGGCTTTATCCGTCACGGGGTCAGAATCGCAAAAATTGATCTTGCGAACGTGGTTGGTCCAGTCGTCGCCGGTAACCTGCAGGCGCTTCATCGGCGCGTCATAGGGCCGGACCGCAAAAATAGTGCGGCCCAGCACCTGGCTGATTGCCTTGGTGTAGTTGTCGGGGCCGGTCAGCAAAGTGGCCTGCGCGACAGATACAAAACTTGAGGTGTCCACGATGGGAGACGTGGGCTCCTGGCCAGTTGCCATCTTGTTGATCTCGGTCAAAATTGCGGCAATGTCCGCAAAACTCATACCAAGCGGCATCTTATTTCACCTCCTGCCCAAAAGTGGGGTCAATAATCCGGGCCGTCACCGTGCTTGCATCGGCTGCGGGCTGCTGCTGGATACCAAGGCCCAGCGCGTTGGCCTGCATGGTCTGGGTCATGGTCTGCATTGCCTGGGTGGTGGACTGCTGACCCTGCAAAATCTGCTGCAGCAGAGCTTCAAGGCCATCATACTGGCCGACGGGCTGCGGGGCGGGCTGCGGTGCGATCTGCTTGGCGGGCGGAGCCGCCAACGGCGGGACCTGCTGCGGGATAGCAGGATTCTGCACAGCTGCGGGGGCCGTCTGCGTGGGCTTGTCCATGGCCTCAATCTCGGCTTTGGTGTACCCGGCCATGGCAAGGGCCGCTTTTTCACTGATTTTCAACTTTTTTCGCCTCCATAATAACGTACATGTCATGTGCCAGGCACTTAACTACCTGGTCTTTGTCGCCTTTGGTGACAGGACCCACGGCGCAACACTGCCGCGTGCGGGCATCGTTGGCCCAGTCACTGTAGTAGCCGATACCCAAACGAGTGCACAAGTCAGCCAGCAAGTATGCACGTTCGTTCGTAATCGACTGGGCAAAAATAATATAGCATCCCATGGCGATCACCCTTTTTTAATGTCGTCCAAGGCCACACGCATTTCAGTAATAGCTGCCGTGTTTTCTTTGACGACCGTGTTGCACTGATACCACATCAGCAAAAATGCCGCGATCGGAAAACCCACGTTAGAAATAGCCTGTAAAACAGTGTTAGCATCCATTTTGTGCACCTCCGTAAAAATATGAATAGAATAAAATCCCCGGTTCTTGCGCTGGCTGACGCCTGCCCGCCCCTTCTGGGGGCTGCCTTTGGGCACCGGGGATTATCTTTATTATATGCGATTGTCGGGAAAAATCAAGTGGCGCTGCAGTATTCCCTGAAAAATATTTCGTCAGAATACCGCTCAAATTCAACTTGCCGCTGCAGATACGCGGGCCAGATATACCCATACGCGGCCCGGAATCGTTTGCGCTCATAGTCGCCGGTGCCGTACATTGGCATTTCGCCGGAGCGGTGCCGACATACATAATAGACGGGTTTGCTTTTGTGCTCATAAATGCAGCACCGCCCGATCTGCACAAGTGGGTAATATTCGCGCAAGGGACGGGACGCCACAAGGCTTTTTTCCTCCGCGCTGTACTGGTTTTCGATTGCTGACCGGTAAAAGTCTGTTCCGCTCATGGACCGGTACAGGGCCGTATTTGCTTTTTCCTTGGCGATCGGACTGTCCACCAAGTCAATCAGCAGAATGCCCTTGTCTTTTAACAGCTTAACGCGCTCTTTTTTGCCGATCATCTTTTCTACCGTGTCGGTGATATCCCATTGCATATAGTAAGGGTTTGCCATGCCCACGGCATTCGACATGCACAACAGCGTGATGGGTTTTTGCCCTTGCAATTCGCGGTTACGGTTGACCGTTTCGTATATGTTCGCCAGGCCCACACCCTCACCGCGCCGGTAATAGTCGGATTCCTCCTTTTGGTACTCATCCAGGATTATAATGTCAGTATTGGGGCTCGAAAAGCCACGGGTGCGGGCCATCGTGACAACATTGCCAAGTACCCCCGACATCTGCGCCGGTCGAATAGGGACCCCGGTGTCAGTATAGGCCCCTGCGTTGCCCACCTCATACATGCCCGCAATTTTGGACATTTTGAAAGGTGCATAATGTGTTTGCAGGTCATTATTTAAGGGGGACCAAGGCCACATCAAGGGGGACGAACAAATCAATTCCGCCTGCTGTGGCGTGCGACGCAAGTACAAAAACTCTTCCTCTTTTTCGTGCACGTGCTTGAGGGCTCCATACGTTTTGCCGGTGCCGCGCCCGCCCCAGATAAAAATGATGGGGGCACCGGTGGATAGAATGCCGTCATCCTCTGAAAAGTTGGGCCAGCCCTCGTCTGTATAAAGCTTAATCATCAAACTACCTCCATGATCTTATACCCCAGTATCTTGGCATACTCGTCGGTGATACCCAAAGTATAGGTATTGTCACAGATACATAGGTTGCGGGTTATGTGGACCGTGTGGCCGTCAACTACAAAATCTGGGACCTTTGGGCGATCATTATAAATGACCTGGTTACCAGCTGCCAGGCAAAACGTAAAGCCTGGCTTAAAGGCATCAAACCCACCCCAAAGGGCCAATTCTAGCCCACCTTTGCGCTTGCTGACCCCGGCTATTGTGGTAGTAATCCTGCCGCCCTTGGTGTAGGTGGTGGCGTATTTTTTGGCACCCCAAGTCATAAACTCCGCGTAACTGTGTTCTTGTTCGTACACGCCCATATAGTGTGTATGCCCTTTGGGGTCTGTAGCACAGGCACCATTATCTTTTGCAAGCTGTTTCACGGCCTTATTAAATTCCGTCAAGTCAATGACGCCCATGTACTTGACGCTGTCAGTATCACAATACACGCCATTTTTGCCTGCGGCCCATTGTGCGATCTTGAGGCGCTTGCGCGTGTGGGCCGTGGTCCACACGCCCCACTGATACGGCAAAAACAGATGGGGGCAATGGTCGTTATAACTGCCCTCGGGGTCGTCGGTGCACTCGCTCCACAGGTTGTCGGGGTCGTCCTCGTCAAAAAGCGTATCCAGCTGCAGGGGATCTTGTGCTGTCATGCCGTAATAACTGTTTAAGTCGCCTTTGGCTTTGACATAATACAAATCTTGACCGGCTACACCTTTTAGGGACGTTTTGCCGGTGTAGCTCTCTTTTACGCAGTCTGTCAAGGGCGCCGGCAGCTTGCCATAATCGGACGTGTACAGGTCCAGCACATTGAGGGCGTCCCAGTCGTATTCCTTGGCAATAATCCTAAAATCTATATCGGTTATGGTAATCTCAAAATGATCGGCAGACAGCAAACGGCCATTATCATTTATGTACCCCTCACAGTGCCGGACCTTGGCAAGCGGGATATAAGGGAACCCCCACCACTTATAACGCTGACGCAATCCTTTGATCTGCAGGCGCATCAGGCAGGCTTTTCCGTGTCGCATACATTGCATGAGCCGCTGCACGGTGGCTGGCTCCTGCCGAAATGGCGACATCGGGAAATAGCATTCGCACTGCACTGCGGGGTAGGCGCTTGACATGTCGACGGACCCGACGTTCTCCAGATGGAGACCGACATAATAACGATTTGCATGGGTGTCACCGCCCCGGAATGCCTCGCGCAACATCTGGTACAGTTCCCAGGACGGCAGCAGGCGCTTAACTCGGTTAATGCCCCATTTATACATTGCCTGCCGCGCCATGCGCCGAACGTATCCGGTTCGCGTCAACGGCAAAGTGTACAGATCATCTCCATCGCGCTCCATCTCAATCAGCAGGCACTCCACAATGCACCGCACGTCATTGATACAATACGCCAATTCTGTGGATGACAGCGGGGTCCAGGGATACCGGACTTTGGAGTAGTCAAGGGCCCCTGTTAATTTTGCATGAGGCGCTCCCAGCTGTTTGCCCCATGCATCCAGTGACAGGTTGCTATGCCGCATACTGCACCGGTATTCTATCGCACGGTTATCGCATTTCAAAACTCGCCGGGGCTTGCTGGCAAACACTTCACCGGGGCCAAAAGTCATGACCCCGGAAAGGTACTGAAACTCATGAGCAAGGTTATGCACATACATGCAGAGATACCAGGTACCTTGTGGCCCACTATTGGCCCGCAAGTAGTCGCTAATTACCTCGGTAAAATGTAACCATTCGTCCCACGTCCGGCCTATGATCGTAACATCCAAACCAAGCTGACATTGCCAGATATACATGATGGTGTGGGGGTTGCCGTCAATGTCCGTGCACACTCGGCTGGTTTCGATGTCAAACGCGCACGGCATATTGACATATAACCGCTTTTTGCTCGTCTTGCGCTTTTTGCCCTTTGTGTGCTTGTAATCCAAGTGCTCCATGAGCCATGGCACAGGGTTATAATTACAAGCCTCCACCAAAACCTCCGCGCAAGTCGGCGGAGCTGCTGCCCTCACTGTAGTCCCAGTCTTTGCCATAACTGACCTCACCTTGCTGCCACTTCACAAAATCGTCAATGCTGACATTGTAACCGCCTTTTTCTCGCCAGTACATGACGGGCTGATCTGACGGATAGTAATACACCCCGGAGGCCTTGACGATCTCCCACCATTCTGACAGGGCTGTGTACTGATCTTTAGGGACCTCGGACACGTCGATGCCTCCGACTTTCATTTTTTCGGCAAATTCCTCACGGGCTCCGCCCACAGTGGACCCCTTGGCGCGGACAAACCGCGCAACATCGGCAAGGGCTTGTTCAAGCGCTTTGCGATCCCCGCGCATTGCTTTAATGGTCGGGAAACCTCCGGCGAATTCCTTGTAAATGTCGCTCGTGCTACTGATTGGGTCCTTTGACAGTCGCTTGATACGTTTTTGCGCAATGTCACGCAATCGCGTGTATTCTTTGCGCATTTCGCTGTCCGGCCAGGATTCCAGGGCATACGGGGTATATAGCTCTGGGCCATATTTAAGGGTTGCGCTTGCTTTAGCTGCACCTGCGGCCATGCTTCTCACGTTCCTTTCTAGCCAAAATCATCAGATACCAGTCTAGGGGATCTGTTTCAATACCCAAATACCTAAAAAGGGCCTTGGCCCAGTCGGAGCAAAAAAACTTTGCGTCTTTTTCGGCCACTCCGCTGTATACAATGGCCAGTGCAAGGGCCTCTATAGGGTCTTCACTTTCCAGCAGTACGGACCTGTTAATGCTTTTCATGATGATCTCCTAACAAAAAAGGGCCCCAGCTCTTGGTGCTGTGGCCACCGGTCAAATTAAACCAGGTTCAGGGACAGGACCTGGCCCTTCTTGGTGCTAATCAGCACGGGCTTGATCTTCACCGGTTCGGTCCAGGTGTCGGGGGTGCCCAGCAGCGTAAACATGCGTTTGAGCGACTGGTAAACACCAACGGACACACACGCGTACGACTGGCCGTCCTCCGTGATAAGGACGATACGCGGGGCGATCACCTTGTCCTCCGGTGCATCCTCCTTGCTGACCTCCACGCATTCCACGGACACATGCACCAAGGACAGTACCTCGTTGACGTGCTCTTTCAGCTTGTTGACGGGGTTGCTTGTCGCGTTATAAAACGCAACTGCTGCAGAGCGGTCAGTAAGATTCATGTCGGTGTACCCAAGACCGGTATTCATCACATCAGCCACCGTCATAGCGGTACCAGTGTTTTCGGATTTGGTCATTGCTTCAGACATAATACAAAACTCCTTTCATTTGGCCCTGTCATCATCAGTACCGGGCGGGCGGTCCCGGTAGACGGCCCGGAGGGCCGTTTCGACTTATTAGTGACGGTATTTACAGTACCAGGATGCAACCACGTCACGGACCTTGGCAGCACCCTGATACCGGATATTTGCGGTAAGGTTGGTACCCTCAAAGGCCTCCAATAAACTCACTTGTTCATTGCAATGGGCAAGGGCCTTCCGGTACCCGGCCAGCCAGGCACTTTTGAGGGCATCGCGGGAATCCTCATATTCGCAGCACGTCACCCGGCCGCCCGGGTGAATCTCAACGATGAACTTGCGCATTTTCATCTGTCACATCTCCTTAAAGCTCCATTCGGCATTCAAAGCCTCTTCAAAATCGGGGTTGCTGCCGTTGCATGCATCGGTTGCATAGTCGTCAATGTAGTGGACATCCTCCACCAAGTAGATGCCATTGGCATCACGGTCAAGGGACCCGGCATTCAGGTACTCTTCCACAAAATCCATGCCGGTGTCATTGTCATACAGATGGACATCTGCAGTGTGGCCCAGTGCGTCTTTAATAATCATGGTGATGATCTCCTTTCATCCAAGGGCTGATCTGGACGGGCCCCCGGTCGGGGCAATCCGGTGTGGTCTCTTCCTTGGTACAATTATAGTATACTACATTCTATAGTGCATATGTTGCTATAAACATTACAAAACCGTGCAATAATTGCTGTGTTCTTACCCACTCCCCTACCCTGCAGGGGTGTGGGTAC
>ERZ791624.1133-NODE-1133-length-13586-cov-2.679625_pt1 | contig 13586 bp, 10 predicted proteins | sample MGYA00510058_ERZ791624 | MGnify/ENA primary metagenome ERZ791624 (study PRJEB30046, sample SAMN00715158) | human gut metagenome | study: EMG produced TPA metagenomics assembly of the A metagenome-wide association study of gut microbiota in type 2... | reverse complement strand
CTTCGAAGCAAAAAAAGATGACTGTCCGCGTAGACTTTACGCCTATGGTGGATATGAACATGTTGCTGATTACTTTCTTTATGCTGTGTACCACGCTGAGCAAACCTCAGACGATGGAAATAAGTATGCCGAGCAATGACAAGAACATCACTGAAGAGCAGCAGAGCAAGGTGAAGGCTTCACAAGCAATTACCCTGTTACTGGCCGGAGGAGATAAATTGTATTATTATGAAGGAGAACCTAATTATAAAGACTATACATCGCTGAAGGAAACTTCCTATAATGCAGATGGTCTGCGTTCCATTCTTCTTAAAAAGAACTCGGCGGCAGTTCGTGAAGTAAACGATCTGAAAAAACAGAAAGCTGATCTAAAGATATCAGAGGAGGAGTATACGAAAAAACTAGCTGAAATAAAAAGCGGAAAGGATACCCCGACTGTTATTATTAAAGCAACGGATGACTCTTCATACAAGAATCTGATTGATGCTCTGGATGAAATGCAAATATGCAATATAGGTAAGTATGTAATTACAGACATCGCTGATGCAGATCAGTTCTTGATCAAGAACTATGATACGAAGGGCGATCTGAGTAAAGACATTGCGGAATAGTAACACACATTTAAAAGGAGGAAAAGAAAATGGCAAAAATAGATTTGACCTCACCTGAATGGTGTGAACTGATATTCCAAGGTAAGAACAAGGCATACGGTGCCTATAAGATGCGTGCCAATTCACCTAAACGCCACACGTGGGCAATGGTGATTGTAGTGATCATTGCTGCCATAAGTTTCAGTATACCGACATTGGTAAAACTGGCAACCCCGAAGCAGAAAGAGGTGATGACAGAGGTGACTACCTTGTCACAACTGGAAGAACCCGAAGTGAAACAGGAAGAGTTCAAGAAAGTGGAACCGGTGGCTCCGCCTCCCGCTCTGAAAAGCTCTATCAAATTTACAGCTCCTGTCATCAAAAAAGATGAAGAAGTGCGTGATGATGAAGAGATAAGGAGTCAGGAAGAATTGACTCAGACCAAAGTGGCTATCTCTATTGCCGATGTGAAAGGTAATGATGAGCTGAACGGTAAAGATATTGCTGAACTGAAAGAAGTGATAACCAAAGCCCCCGAAGCAGAAGAAAAACCATATACTATGGTAGAACAGATGCCTCAGTTCCCGGGTGGTGATAGAGAATTGCTGTCTTTTATAGCAAAGAATTTGCATTATCCTACCATTGCGCAGGAAAATGGAATACAGGGTAAAGTGTTTGTCCGCTTTGTGGTTTCGGCTACAGGTGACGTAAAGGATGTGAAGGTGATGCGTTCTCTGGACCCGTATTGCGACAAGGAAGCCATCAGGGTGATCCAGTCATTGCCGAAGTGGATTCCGGGAAGACAGAACGGACGTAATGTTCCCGTGTACTATACCGTTCCTATAACTTTTAAGCTACAATAATATCTATATATGATGATGAAGCTGTATATTGCATTATTGGCTGCTTCGTTGCTGCTGCTTTCGGGCTGCGGCAACAAACCCAAACCGGGGGAAGACGATACGTTGACCTCTGGCACTATAACGATAGCGGTGGACGAAACTTTCCGTCCCATTATAGAAGAGGAGTTACAGGTGTTTCATGCATTGACACCGGATGCCACCGTGCATCCCATTTATTGCAGCGAAGTGGAAGCCATGAAACTTTTGCTGGCGGATAGTGTACGTCTGGCTATAACCACCCAGCAACTCACCAGCAGGAAACAGCCTATCTTAATGACAAGAAATTCTTTCCTGTATCGGTAAAGATGGCGACAGATGGTTTGGCCTTGATAGTGAACAAGCAAAATACGGATTCATTAATTACGGTTGACCAGTTTAAAGAAATACTGACGGGGAAAGTTACTGACTGGAAACAGTTGAATCCTGCTTCCCGTTTGGGTGAGCTCCAACTGGTATTTGATAATCCCAATTCGAGCACCGTACATTATGTACTTGATTCGATCTGCGGCGGTATGCCTTTGTCGAAGGACCTGAAGGCGCAGAAAACAAATCCGGAGGTGATTTCGTATGTGGCTAAGAATCCCGCAGCTTTAGGGGTTATCGGTGTCAACTGGATAGGAAATCCTGCGGATAGTACGCGACTCTCTTTCAATGACGCCATTCGGATAATGGCTGTCAGCCGTGCGGATTCGGCTACAGTAGGAAATAGGTTCAAGCCTTATCAAGCTTATCTGGCTTTGAACCAGTATCCGCTAACTCGCAATGTGTACATTTTACTCAATGATCCTAAAAGTGGCCTGCCCAGTGGTCTGACTTCTTTCCTGACAGATTTCCGGGGACAGCGTATCATCTTGAAATCAGGACTGGTACCTGCTACGGCTGCTGTGAGGATTGTAGATGTAAAAGAGGAATAATAAATGAACAAAAAAGAAGAACCATGAAAAAATTAGTATTAACCGTGATGAGCCTGTGCCTGGCCGTAACTATGTGGGGACAGACACCAGCAGGCAGCGAATGGTCACCCCAAGTGAAACAGGCTGCCACGATGATAAAGGAGAATCCGGCAAAAGCCTCCGAGGCTTTTGATGAACTGATGAAAGGTAAAAATAAGAAGAATACTTCCTTGTTGGTAGAGATAGGCCGGGCTTATCTGGACCAGGGAAAAACAGCAGAAGCTGCCGAATATGCACAGCGCGCTAAAGATGTGAACAGTAAATGTGCTGTAGCCTATCTGCTGAGTGGTGATGTGGCATTGAAACTAAATGATGTGAACAAAGCCAGCAGTGATTATAACCAGGCTATTTATCTGGATGAAAATTGCAGCGAAGCTTATTTTAAATATGCACAGGTATATAAAGGTGTAGACCCTCAACTGTCACTGGATATGTTGATGCGTTTGCAGACTAAGGCTCCGGACGATAACCGTATCAGTAAGGAATTGGCCGATGTATATTATACGATGGGGCAGTATGGCAAAGCAAAAGAAGCTTATGAAAGTTATCTGAAAGTAGGTACGCCTACCGAACAGGACTATACCCGCTATGCCACGTTGCTATATCTGAATAAGGATTATGCGCAGTCTTCGGATATGGTAAAGAAAGGTTTGGAACTTGCTCCGGAAAATCATGTGCTGAAGCGTCTGGCGATGTATGATAATCTGGAATTAAAGGATTACAAAGAAGGACTGGAAGCAGCTGCCACTTTCTTTTCTAATCCCGGTAATCCGGATTATGTATATTTGGATTACGTTTATTTCGCCCGTTTGCTGGAAGCTGACAAGCAGTATGATGAAGCGGTGGCACAGTTCGACAAAGCACTGTCCATGGACAAATCGCATACGGAAATCTATAAAGATATCTCTGATGTATACGAAAAGGAACGTGATTTTCCGAAGGCCATAGAGGCTTATAAAAATTATTTGGGCGGAATGAAAAGTGATCCGGATATTAGTGACCTGTTTTTATATGGACGTTTGAACTATTATGCGGCTACTGATTCTGCTTATCAGGATAAGCAACCACTTTATCTAGCTGAAGCCGATACTATTTTTGCACAAGTGGCTGCTAAAGTTCCCGATAACTATTTAGGAAACTTCTGGCGTGCCCGTGTTAATTCTTTGCGTGATCCTGAAACAACTCAGGGATTGGCAAAGCCTTATTATGAGGCTGCACTGAGTATTCTGGAACAGAAGCCTGATGCTACTAAATCAGTGTTGGTGGAATGTAACAGCTATTTGGGATATTATTATTTTGTAAAAGAAGATTATAACCAGTCAAAACTGTATTGGAATAAGATATTGGAAATTGATCCTGGAAACGAAACTGCTACTAAAGCACTAGGAGGAATTAAATAGTCCTTCTTTTTTCATTTATCATTTGAGTTGAGCGGACAGTACTTGGTTGCCGCCCGCTTAATTCGTTTCATAGTTAATGAATATTAAAGATGAGTCATTCTTCTTGTTTATTCAAATAAACTATATACATTTGCAGTGTACTAATCAACTAATACACTAAATAACTAATTAAACCATAAACACAATGATGATTGAAGTAAAGAACTTGTTTTTCAGTTATGGAAAGAGAAAACAGAAAGTCTTTGATGACTTCTCGCTAGCATTGGACAAAGGTTCAGTTTACGGCCTTTTAGGGAAGAACGGTACAGGTAAATCTACTTTGCTCTATTTAATGACAGGTTTGCTTCGTCCTCAGGCCGGACGGGTGCTTTACAAAGGGGTGGATGTTTCCATGCGCTATCCCCTAACTTTGCAGGACATGTTTCTAGTGCCTGAAGAATTTGCTTTGCCATCAGTCAGTTTGAAACAATACTTGAAACTGAATACTCCGTTTTATCCGAATTTCAGCAATGAACTCTTGAGCACTTGCCTTCGTGATTTTGATATGAATGAAGATATTCATTTGGGCGAGCTTTCGATGGGACAGAAGAAGAAAGCATTTATGTGCTTTGCATTAGCTACCAATACCTCTTTGTTGGTAATGGACGAGCCCAGCAACGGATTGGATATTCCTTCTAAAAGTCAGTTTCGTAAAGTAATCGCTTCGGGCATGACCGATGAAAAATCAGTCATCATCTCTACGCACCAGGTGAGAGATATTGACAGCCTGCTGGATCATGTGGTTATTATTGACGGTACTCGCGTATTGTTGAATGCATCGGTAAAGACCATCTGTGACAAAGTCTATTTTGCAGAGCAAGGCATGAATGAACCGACGGACACAGCACTCTATGTCCAGCCGTTCGTCCAGGGAAACAGTGTCATCTTCCCGAACACTGAGAATGAGGAGACGAATTTGAATCTGGAAGTATTATTCAACGCTATGCTGGCAGAGAGAGAAAAAATGCAAACCATGTTTAACAAGTAACACACACAAACACTATGGATACGAATAACTTCTTTAGCTTTTCGCGTATTGCAATGGTAATGAAACGCGAGATTATGGAAAATTGGAAAACGAATCTTTATCGTTTGATAGGAATTTATGCTGCATTCGCCTTGGTAATGATACTTCATATGTGGACAATGAGTTCTGGTAGGTCTTCTCAGATATCGTTTACTGCTTATTGTTCTAATATAATGGGGACCTTTGTTTTTATCATTGGTATTGCCAGTATTGCTTATGCTGCCAACATTATGGAAAACATGATTACAAAAGAAAAACGTATCGCTTTTCTGATGCTTCCGGCGACTATGATAGAGAAATTTGTAGCACGATTTTTAATTGTTACGGTAGGGATGGCCGCAGCCATTATAGTTGCCGCTTCATTGGCAGAGATTACGCGTTATCTTGTACTTCCTTTGTTTAATTTGCCCGAGGCATTCCATCAATCAGTGTTGTACCATCTTCTTTCTATGGCTGCTATAGATGGAGAACAGGTATTTAGGGGATCGGGATCCGCTTTGAATATGTCCTACCAGAACTGGCTGGGTGAGCTGTGCGGATGGGCTTTCTTGGTGTGGTCACATTCACTTTATATTCTAGGGGGTAGTTATTGGTACAAGAAACCTTTTTTCAAGACATTGGGTACATTGATGCTTATTTCTATTCTGTGTTCGGTCTTGTCAGTACATATCATATCATGGGTAGGCAATGACGGTATGCGTAGTTTCGCCGAATGGCTGGAAGATAATTTCCAGTGGATGACATTAAACAAGTTACTTTCCTTAGGGGTGGCGTTCTTCAGTGCATTCACCATGTTCAACTGGTGGCTGAGTTACCGGCTCTTTACCCGTTCACAAGTTATTAAACCCAAATTCCGCTTGCTATGAAATTTAAAGAAAGTAAATCCATTTACTTGCAGATAGCTGACCGGATATGTGATGAAATCCTGCAAGGACAATATACGGAAGAAGAGCGTATTCTATCGGTCAGAGAATACGCCGCCACAGTGGAGGTGAATGCAAATACGGTGGTCCGCACGTATGATTACCTTCAGGGACAAGAGATCATTTACAATAAACGCGGCATTGGTTATTTTGTATCGGCAGGGGCTAAAGACCGGATTATTGCTTTACGGAAAAATATATTCCTGCATGAGGACCTGCCTGAGTTTTTCAGACAAGTGAAGACATTGGATATTCCCATGAAAGAGATAGAGAAAATGTATAAGGAATATCTGACTCAACAATGACACAACACCAAACACATCTACGACAACACATACACAACATCGGTTAGATAAAGAAATCCCGGCAGAGCGATGACTCGCCGGGATTTCTTATATCCGGTTACTTGTCTGCTATAAAAATTGTAGTCCAGTATAACCATTCGGTTGCAGCTCGGAGGATATCGGGATTGATAGATTGGGTGTTATCTTTGGGATGATGGTAATAACCGCCTCCCAAGGCCCATAAGTCTATACATGGATAGCCGGCTTTCATAAAGACTGCACCGTCTGTGCGAGGGCGGGTCAGGAAATGAGTCTCACTAGTGAACAGACGTCGATGTACATACCTATCATTGGCTTTCTCTGATAGCTCAGCCAGTTCGGGGTATTTATAGTGATAATTCGCTCCTAGCATCTCACCTACACCCACTTGTTCCAGATTCAGGATTGCTGCCACTTTGTTTTGGGGCACAAGGGGATGGTTGGTGTAGTAGGTACTTCCGGTAAGTCCGGCTTCCTCACCGTCCACACTCATGAAGATGATGCTGCGTTTCGGCTTTATTTTTGATTTTGCCAGTGCTTCAGCTACTCCCAGCATGGCAGCGGAGGAAGAATTGTTGTCATTCGCTCCTTCAATCAGGAAAGGAATCATTCCTAAGTGGTCCAGATGGGCGGAAATGATTACATATTCATTGCATAGTATAGGATCACTGCCTTTGATCATGCCCAAAATATTTTTTCCAGTAGCATTGGGATTATAGGTAGCATTCATTTTGATGTGGGCTCTCTTTCCGGTATGGAAAGAGGCAGGCTTCTGAGTCTTATAAATCTGCCGGATGGTTTCTTTATAGGTCTTGCCTGTTCCCCTGAAAATATCATTGACCACAGTGTCTGTAACATGACAATAGACAAATCCCGGATTATAGGGGGCATTCGGACCGGGAACCCATTTGTATAACAAGCCTGCCGCACCATGGGCTGCAGCGTTGTTCAGCTTGGTCTGGTGCAAAGTATGTTTGTACCACATGGCCAGTGAATCGGGGTTACGGCTTATATTGGGTGTTTCTCCCTCTACCAGTACAATCTTGCCTTTTACATCTATGTCTTTGTAATCATCATATCCTAATTCGGGTGCTGTAACGCCAAATCCGGCATATACCACATCGGCTGTCACTTCTCCGTTACTGGTCATTCCTCCGGCAAACCAACCATCTGCCCAAGGGTATGTCTTGGAGATCCATACAGTTTTTTTCTTGTCTTGGGTGACAGGAAATAGGATATCCATAGTGCTTCCCGGTTGTATCTCTACACAAGGGTGGGGGAATAGCTGTATGTAGGAACCATTCTCACCACGAGGTATTAGTTTCCACTCTTTAAAATATCCTTTTACGATATCTACACTTTAGCCATTCCGGGCGAACCTGCGAGTCGTCCCTCCAAGGCCGGGTCTGAAAGTTGCTTTACATAACCGAAAATCTTTTCGGTAGTGATGTTACGATGCATGGCATCAAGGTACATTTCTTCATCAGTCATGGTAGCCGTTCTTCTTTGGGCGGATGAAGACAGGGAGCCCAATGCAAGAATTGCAGATAACAAGAGGAGTCCTTTTTTCATGTTAATATGTTGATTTAAGATTCGGTTCTAAAGATAAAAAGAAAAGATCAGATTCCTGTTTATCTCCTTGTAAAAATCTTAAGTTCGTATTTCTTGATATAAATCAAACCGTTACATCGTGAAAAGTCCGTACCTTTGCACCCCGAAAATCAAGGGTAACAAGTGGACGTAATTCAAGAACCGAGAAGTGTACGAAAGAACCTTGCCAGACTGGCGGTTCCTATTTTCATTGAAACATTGCTGATTATGATGCTGGGCGCGGTAGATACCGTGATGCTGAGTCAGTATTCAGACAATAGTGTGGCTGCCGTCGGGGTGGTCAACCAGCTCATCATGTTTGCTTTCCTGATATTCGAGGTGATTAATATAGGAACTTCCGTACTCTGTTCGCAATATTTGGGAGCAAGAATGCACAAGAATATGGTGCAGGTGGTGGGAGTATCATTGATACTCAATTTGGCGTTCGGTCTGTTTGTCAGTGCCATTTTGCACTATGGAGCCACTTCTCTGCTATCTATGATGGGACTTCGTCCCGAACTGATGGAATATGGAGTGAGTTACATGAAGATAGTAGGGGCATTCGCTTTTTTTCAAGCCATATCTCTGACTATTTCTGCCTCTTTGCGTAGTGCTAACAAAGCGGTTTATCCCATGATGGTAACGGTAGTTGTGAATATTCTGAATATCATCGGTAACTATTCGCTGATTTTCGGTAAGTTCGGCATGCCGGCTTTGGGAGTGGAAGGTGCGGCTATCTCTACAGCATTTGCCCGAGGGGTATCTATGGTGATACTTTTTGTAATTCTTTTCCGCAAGCATATTCCCAGATTTCCGTTATCCTATTTTTGCCCCTTCCCGTTTGTCGAGCTGAAAAACCTGTTGAAAATCGGAGTCCCCTCGGCCGGAGAAAATATGTCCTACAGTTTCTCTCAGGTAGTATTGACCTATTTTATTAATATGTTGGGGAATGAAGCGCTGGCTACCCGTACCTATGTGGTGAATATAGTGATGTTCGTTTATTTGTTTGCTATTGCCATGGCACAAGGCGGAGCCATCTGTATCGGACATCTGGTAGGTGAAAGGAAAATTCATGCAGCCTATCTGTTAGGCAAATATGTGATGCGTATTTCTATTTTGGTTTCTTTGGTTTTATCCTGTATCTGGGCTTTGATGGGGCATACCTTGTTTAGCTGGTTGACAGATAATCCGGAAATTATCCGTCTGGGTACTATTATCCTGTTTATTGATGTGATTTTGGAAGTGGGACGGGCTATTAATATTTATGCGACGAATGCTTTACGTGCAACGGGTGATGTAAATTATCCGTTTTATGTAGGATTTGTTGTTCAGTGGAGTGTTGCCGTAGGTTGTGGTTTCTTGTTCGGCATTCATTGGGGATGGGGATTGGTAGGTATGTGGTGTGCGTTTGTGCTGGATGAAAATCTTCGTGGTATTATCTTTGTACAGCGTTGGAACAGTCTGAAATGGACTAAAAAGGGATTTGTGAAATAAATCTTCATTTTCGCAAACTTTATGCATCTTCAGGCCGTTAAACTCAAGAAAAAGAATTAATTTTGCAGTCTGATAATTATCAAAGAATATAATATGGAGCTCGATTTACTCACGGCAATATCACCTATTGACGGTCGATACAGAGGAAAAGCGGGAGCTTTGGCCTCTTATTTTTCTGAATTTGCACTCATCAAGTACCGTGTGCAGGTAGAAATTGAATACTTTATCACTCTGTGTGAACTACCGTTGCCACAGCTGAAAAGCTTTGATCATGCACGTTTTGATGCATTGCGCGCTATTTATAAGAATTTTTCAGAAGCTGATGCACAGCGTATTAAAGAGATAGAAAGTGTAACAAACCACGATGTAAAGGCTGTAGAATATTTCATCAAAGAAGAATTCGATAAGTTGGGCGGAATGGAGGAATACAAGGAATTCATTCATTTCGGATTGACATCACAGGACATAAACAATACTTCTGTACCTTTGTCTATAAAGGAGGCATTGGAACAAGTGTACTATCCGCAAATTGAAGAGCTGATTGCTCAGTTGACTACATACGCTGAAGAATGGGCAAATATCCCTATGTTGGCAAAAACACATGGGCAGCCTGCTTCTCCTACTCGCCTGGGTAAAGAAATCATGGTTTTCGTTTATCGTCTGAATCGTCAGCTGGCTGTATTGAAAGCTTGTCCTGTCACGGCTAAATTCGGTGGTGCGACGGGTAATTACAATGCACATCATGTAGCTTATCCCGAATATGACTGGAAAGCATTCGGAAATCAGTTCGTGGCAGAGAAGCTGGGGTTGGAACGTGAGGAATATACTACTCAGATTTCTAATTATGATAATCTGGGAGCCATCTTTGATGCCATGAAGCGCATCAATACCATTATGATTGACATGAACCGCGACTTTTGGCAGTACATCTCTATGGAGTACTTCAAACAGAAGATTAAAGCGGGCGAAGTCGGTTCCAGCGCTATGCCGCACAAAGTAAACCCCATCGACTTCGAAAATGCAGAGGGTAACCTGGGGATGGCAAATGCTATTCTGGAGCATCTTTCTTCTAAGTTGCCTGTTTCCCGCTTGCAACGTGACTTGACAGACTCTACTGTGTTGCGTAACGTCGGTGTACCTTTCGGTCACATTGTGATTGCTATCCAAAGTTCGTTGAAAGGTCTGCGTAAACTGTTGCTGAATGAGAAAGCAATCTATGCCGACTTGGATAATTGTTGGAGTGTGGTGGCGGAAGCTATCCAGACTATTTTGCGCCGCGAAGCCTATCCTCATCCGTATGAGGCATTGAAAGCTTTGACCCGTACAAACCAAGCTATCACAGAAGGGGCTATTAAAGAATTCATAGAAACACTAAATGTAAGCGAAGATATTAAAAAGGAACTGCGAGTGATTACACCGCATAATTATACAGGTATTTAAAAAATAGTTAGTTGGATTTTAATCAAAAAAGCCCGAGAGGGCGTTATACATTAATTAATAAACAAAAGGAAAACCATGAGTACAGAAAATGAAAGCAGACAAGAAGGTGCTGCAAACGAAGAAAACCAGAATGTAAGCCGTGATGGTGGTTATAAGTCTTATAACAGAGACAGTAATTACAACAGATACAACAACGACGGCGAACAGCGTCCTTACCGTCCTCGTACGAACAGCTATAATCGCGAAGGTGGCGCCCGTCCTTACCGTTCTTCTTATAACAACGGTGACCGTCCTTCCTATAATCGCTATAATAATAATGGTGACCGTCCGCAACGTCCCCGCTTTAATCCTAACAGTGAGGATGGAGGAGAACAACGTTCATACCGTCCTCGTACAAATTATAATCGTGAAGGTGGTGAGCAGCGTCCATATACTCCGCGCCCTCGTTTCAATAATGGTGAGGAAGGTGGTGAACGTCAATACCGTCCCCGTACAAACTATAATCGCGAAGGTGATGAGCAGCGTCCTTATACTCCGCGTCCCCGCACCGGAGGATATAATCGCGAAGGTGGTGAGCAGCGTCCATATACTCCGCGTCCCCGTTTTAACAGCGGTGAAGGTGGTGAACAGCGTTCTTACACTCCGCGTCCTCGTACCGGCGGTTATAATCAAGGCGGCGACCGTCCTTATCGTCCTCGTACCGGTGGTTATCAAGGTGGTGGATACAATCGTCCCTATCGCCCCCGTACGGCTGATTATAACCCGAATGCAAAGTATAGTCTGAAGAAACAGATTGAATATAAAGATATATTGACCGATCCAAATGAGCCGATTCGTCTGAACAAGTTCTTGGCTAATGCAGGTATATGTTCCCGTCGTGAGGCTGATGAGTTTATTACAGCAGGTGTAGTCAGTGTAAATGGTGAAGTGGTAACCGAATTAGGTACTAAGATCAAGCGTACTGACGAAGTGAAGTTCCATGACGAACCGGTAAGTATTGAACGTAAAACTTATATTTTGTTGAATAAACCGAAGGATTGTGTGACTACTTCTGATGATCCTCAGGAACGTAAGACTGTAATGGATTTTGTGAAAGGTGCTTGTAAGGAGCGTATTTATCCAGTTGGGCGTTTGGATCGTAATACTACCGGTGTATTACTGTTAACTAACGATGGTGATTTGGCTTCCAAGCTGACTCATCCTAAGTATTTGAAGAAGAAGATTTATCATGTATATTGTGATAAGAATGTAACCAAGGCAGATCTTGACCAGATTGCAGCAGGTGTGACATTGGATGATGGAGAGATCCATGCAGATGCCATCAGCTATGCATCGGAAACAGACAAATCACAAGTCGGTATTGAAATCCATTCCGGAAAGAACCGTATTGTGCGTCGTATTTTTGAATCCTTGGGATATAAGGTAATCAAGCTGGACCGCGTTTATTTTGCTGGCCTGACTAAAAAAGGTTTGCGTCGCGGTGACTGGCGTTACCTGACGGAACAAGAAGTGAACATGCTCCGCATGGGCTCATTTGAATAATAAACAATAAAGAGACAAAACAATGGAAAAAATTAGTAGAACAAAGATTGTTGACTTGCTGAAGCGCCGTGATTTTGGTGCGATGGTCAATGTAAAAGGTTGGGTTCGTACCCGCCGCGGTAGCAAACAGGTAAATTTTATCGCCCTGAATGACGGTTCTACAATAAATAATGTGCAGATTGTTGTTGATTTGGCAAACTTTGACGAAGAAATGTTGAAGCAGATCACCACCGGTGCATGTATCAGTGTGAACGGTGAGTTGACCGAATCCATTGGCTCTGGTCAGGCTGCCGAAGTTCAAGCGCGTGGAATCGAAGTATTAGGTACTTGTGATAATACTTATCCGTTACAGAAGAAAGGTCATACGATGGAGTTTCTTCGTGAGATCGCTCATTTGCGTCCCCGTACCAATACATTTGGAGCTGTATTCCGCATCCGCCACAACATGGCTATCGCTATCCATAAGTTCTTCCATGAACGTGGTTTCTTCTATTTTCATACACCTATTATCACAGCATCCGATTGTGAAGGTGCGGGACAGATGTTCCAGGTTACTACCAAGAATCTTTATGATTTGAAGAAAGATGAAAACGGAGCGATTATTTATGATGATGATTTCTTTGGCAAACAAGCCAGTTTGACGGTTTCCGGACAGTTGGAAGGTGAATTGGCTGCTACTGCTTTGGGGGCTATTTATACATTTGGACCTACATTCCGTGCGGAGAACTCCAATACGCCGCGTCACTTGGCCGAGTTTTGGATGATTGAACCTGAGGTTGCGTTCAATGATATTACTGATAATATGGATTTGGCCGAAGACTTTATTAAATATTGTGTACAGTGGGCGCTTGACAACTGCTATGATGATGTGAAGTTCTTGAACGATATGTTCGATAAAGGATTGATAGAACGTTTGCAGGGCGTGCTGAAGGAAGAATTTGTCCGTCTGCCTTATACGGAAGGTATCAAGATACTGGAGGAAGCTGTAGTAAAAGGTCATAAATTTGAATTCCCGGTATATTGGGGAGTAGACTTAGCCTCTGAACATGAACGTTATTTGGTGGAAGAGCACTTTAAACGTCCTGTAATCCTGACAGACTATCCGAAAGAAATCAAAGCATTCTATATGAAGCAGAATGAGGATGGAAAGACGGTGCGTGCAATGGATGTATTATTCCCGAAGATTGGCGAAATAATAGGTGGGTCTGAACGTGAGGCTGATTATGACAAATTGATGACCCGCATTCAGGAACTGGGAATTCCGATGAAGGATATGTGGTGGTATCTGGATACCCGCAAGTTTGGTTCATGTCCTCATTCTGGTTTTGGCTTGGTTTTGAACGGTTGTTGCTGTTTGTTACCG
>ERZ791624.1131-NODE-1131-length-13628-cov-2.403374_pt1 | contig 13628 bp, 13 predicted proteins | sample MGYA00510058_ERZ791624 | MGnify/ENA primary metagenome ERZ791624 (study PRJEB30046, sample SAMN00715158) | human gut metagenome | study: EMG produced TPA metagenomics assembly of the A metagenome-wide association study of gut microbiota in type 2... | reverse complement strand
TGCAAACCACCGGCACGGCCGGTGGTTATGATTCTAATGATGCTGATATTTTGAAATGATGGGCGGATGAGGAATTCAACCTTTGATCAAAAACATATATGGGTAGATCAAAAATAGCGCAAAACCATTTCCGGCTGTCCGTTTGGGCAGCTGGTTTTTTACATGCCGCGGGCTTTGGAGGCGGCTCCTGCCTGCAATTTTTTTGTCCTGCTTTTGTGCGGTGGGCCGCTCCGGCCTGCGAAATTTGGTAAATCCCGAAAATGCGCCCCAATATCTGGACATATTTTCGGCAAAACGGAGAAAAAGGAAAACCGGAACAAAATTTCTTTTCATCCACCCAGGCACGTGATATACTCGGAATATCAAGAGAAAAAAGGAGGAAGCCGGGATTGAGTGAATTGCTGCGCATGGAGCACATCAGCAAACGGTTCGGCAACTTTTACGCCAATCAGGACATCAATTTCTCCGTCGCCAAGGGCGAGGTACATACGCTCCTCGGAGAGAACGGCGCGGGGAAATCGACGCTCATGAATATCCTCATCGGCCTCTACCAGCCCACTGAGGGCAAGATCTTTCTGAACGGGCAGGAGGTCCGCATCGAATCGCCGAGCCAGGCGGTCAAGCTTGGCATCGGCATGGTGCATCAGCACTTCATGCTCGTCGAGGCGATGACCGTCTTTGACAACATCATCCTCGGCGACAAACACGCCAAGGGCCTATTTATCGACCGCGCGGCCCGCAGAAAGGAGATCGAGGCGCTTTCGGAAAAATACGGCCTCGACGTCCAGCTCGACAAGCTCATCACGGAGATCTCCGTCGGCGAACAGCAGCGCACCGAGATCCTCAAGGCCCTCTACCACGGGGCCGAGTTGCTGATCCTTGACGAGCCCTCCGCCGCCCTGACCGACATCGAGGTCGAGGGACTGTTCGCCATCATGCAGAAGCTTGTCGGCGAGGGCAAATCCATCATCTTCATCAGTCATAAAATGCGCGAGGTGCTCCGCATCTCCGACCGCATCACCATTCTCCGCCTCGGCAAGGTCGTCGGCACGGTCGACCGCGCCGAGACCGACGGCCAGAAGCTCGCCGGCATGATGATTGGCAAAGAGCTGACCGAGTCACACTATGAAAAGGTCGACGCCTCCGGCCATGAGATCGTCGCGGAGCTCGACCATGTGGACTATAACAAGGAGAGCAAGCACAGCGGCCTCGCCGATCTGTCGCTCCGCATCCACGCCGGAGAGATCGTCGGCGTCGCGGGTGTCGACGGCAACGGCCAGACCCAGCTGGCCCAGCTCATCACCGGCGTCATCGCCCCGGAGAGCGGCACGGTCCAGCTCAAGGGTGACCGCGTCGCCGTCTTCGACCCGAACGGCTTCATCGAGCACGGCGTCAGCCATGTCCCCGAGGACCGCAACCTGCAGGGCCTGATCGGCGATATGTCGATCGCGGAAAATCTTGTCCTCAAGGACACCGACGATCCGCGCTTCAGCCACGGTCATGGTTTGCGCCTGAACAAGCGCGCCATCCACGCCTACGCGCAGTCCATGATGGAAAAATATGATGTCCGCGCCACCTCTGACAGCCAGAGCGTGCGCGAGCTGTCCGGCGGCAACCAGCAGAAGGTCATCATCGCCCGCGAGCTCGAGAGCGGCCCGTCCGTCCTCGTCATGGCGCATCCTACGCGCGGCCTCGACATCGGCGCGACCAGCTTTGTCCACGACCAGATGATCGCCGCCCGCGCCCGCGGCGTCGGCATTCTGCTCATCAGCGCCGACTTTGACGAGATCCTCGAGATGTCCGACCGGATCGTCGTCTGCTTCGAAGGCCGCATCATGGGCGAATTCTCCGGCAGCAAGCCGCCGATCAACGAGATCAGCCTGGCCATGACCGGTAAGTGAGGGGGAGAGGTATGGGAAAAGTGAAAAAAGCGTTTGGCGCGTTCCTTGTGCCGCTGCTGTCCGTTCTGCTCGCGTTCCTGATCGGTGGTATCATCATGGCTGCCCTCGGCGCGAACCCGTTCCTTGCCGTGAAGTTCCTGTTCCAGGGCGCGTTCGGCTCCAAGGCCGGCATTGGTACCACGCTCACCAAGGCCACGCCCCTGATCTTCACGGCCCTCTGCGCCTGCTTCGCGTATAAGTGCGGCGTGTTCAACCTCGGCGGCGAGGGGCAGTTCCTGATGGGCTCCATCGCCGCGTTCCTGACCTGCTATTTCACCGGCCTGACCGGCTTTGCTGGCGTGCTGCTCGCGCTGCTGGCCGGCGCGGTGGCCGGCGGCTTCTGGGGCATGATTCCCGGTGTGCTGAAAATCGGCCGCGGGCAGAACGAGATGATCATCTCCATCATGCTCAACTATGTCGCCACGCTCTTCATGGGCGTCATCTACACCAGCTGGATCCGCGATGCCTCCGTCCCGCAGACACCCGCCATTGCCGATGAGGTGCATCTTCCGCGCATCATCACCGGGATGCGCTTCACTTGGGGCTTTGTGATCGCGGTCGCGGTCGGCCTGATCCTCTATTACGTCCTGTTCTGGACGAGCGCGGGCTTCCGCCTGCGCGCCGTCGGCTGCAACCTCACGGCCAGCCGCTTCAACGGCATTCCCGTCAAGCGCTTTATGCTCGCCAGCTTCATTGTCTCCGGCGCGATTGCCGGTCTCGGCGGCGGCGCGGAGCTGCTCGGTACGCAGTTCCGCCTCATCAACGGCTACGGCGCGGGCTACGGCTTCGACGGCGTGGCGATGGCCCTCATCGGCCAGCTGCACCCGATCGCGACGATGGTCGTCGCGCTGTTTTTCGCGGTGCTCCGCGTCGGCTCCACCACCATGCAGGCCGCTACCGGCGTGCCCACCAGCGTGTCCGACATCATTCAGGCGCTTGTCATCGTCTTCTCCGTCGCTGGCATGGCGCTGACCAAGCTCCCGGAATTCCAGGCGTGGCGCAGCCGCGTCTTCCACGGCAGAAAGGCGGGTGAAGCGTAATGGATTGGATCTCGAGCCTCCTTCTTGCAACGGTCCGTCTCGCCATCCCCGTGCTGCTCATCTCCCTGGCTGAGCTCTACGGCCAGCGCGCGGGCATGGTCAACATCGGCCTCGAGGGCCTCGCCTCCATCGGCGCGCTCGTCGGCTTCCTCGTCTGCTATGTCACGGGATCGAACTGGCTGGGCCTGCTCTGCGGCGCGCTTGCGGGCGTGATCGTCAACATGATCTACGCGTTCTCCACGGTCACGCTCTGCGCCGACCATACCGTCTACGGCATGGCCGTCAACATCTTTGCCCCGGCGCTCGCGTCCTTCATCTACCGCGTCTACTTCGGCACCGGGTCCGACCTCAAGCAGATCACCACCATGTCCTCCGTCGCCATCCCCGGCCTGAAGGACATCCCGGTGCTCGGGCCGCTGCTCTTCGACCAGAGCCCGATGGTCTATCTCACATTCCTGCTCGTCCTCTTCACGGCCATCTTCTTCGGCAAGACCCGTGCGGGCCTGAGCTATAAGGCCGTCGGCGAGAATCCGCAGGCCCCCGCCACGCTCGGCATCCCGGTCGTCGGCGTGAAGTACCTCGCCTGCGTGATCTGCGGCGCCCTGTCCGGCATCGGCGGCGCGTACCTCACCACCTGCTATTCCAGCACCTATACCGATGGTATCGTCGCCGGGCGCGGCTTCATCGCGCTGGCCGCCGTCATCTTCGGCCGCTGGAACGCGGGCGGCATCCTGCTGGCCTGCCTGTTCTTCGGCTTCTGCGACGCGCTCCAGATCCGCCTCCAGGTCTCCGGCATCGCCATCCCGTATCAGTTCTTCCAGATGATCCCCTACGTGGCGACGGTCGTCGTCCTCACGCTCATCGGCGCCCGCCAGGCCGGACCCAAGGCCAACGGCAAGCCCTACCGCCGTGAACAGCGGTAAACCGGTAATAACGCTTCGGCGTTGTTATAAACTTATGGCAGCACCGCATTGTGCGCTGCTGCCGAATCCTAATATTCTATGGAGGACAAAAATGAAAAAGATCATTGCAATGCTTCTGGCGCTTGTCATGCTCCTGTCGCTGGCGGCGTGTGCCGGTACTGCGAAGACCGACACCGCGGCTCCTGCGGACGACACCAGCAAGACCGACACGACCGACACCGCCGACGAACCGGCTGACACCACCGAGCCCGCCGACACGACCGCTGAACCCGTTGTCACGGAAGAGCCCACCGCTGCCACCAAGGCTGACGACTCTGCCTATAAGGTCGCCATGATCTGCGACTCCAGCATCAACGACGGCGGCTGGGGCGCGGCCTGCTACAACGCCATGATCGCCGCGGCCGAAAAGATGGGCTGGGAGACCGAGGTCACCGACTCCATCTCGCAGGACGCCTACTATGATTCCATCGTCGCCTACTGCACCCTCGGCTACGACATGATCTACGCCCCCGGCAACCAGTACACCGACGCCGTCCTGCAGGCGGCTGAGGAATATCCCGACGTGGCCTTCGCCCTGCTGAACGGTGCGGAAGATACCCCCGCCAAGGCCGTCAACGGCAACGTCTCCTCCCTGCTCCCGAACGCGCAGCAGATCGGCTGGATCGCGGGCGCCCTCGCCGGCCTCATGACCGAGAGCGGCAAGCTCGGCTTCATCGGCGGCATGGAGCTCGACACCACCAAGGGAAAGATCGCGGGCTTTGAAGAGGCGGCCAAGTACGTCGCCGAGCAGGAAGGCAAGACCGTCGAGCTGCTCAACGTCCCCTATGCCAACTCCTTCTCCGACGCCCCGAAGGGCAAGGAATTTGCCACTGAGCTGATCGCCCAGGGCGCTGACGTCTTCTTCGGCGACGCTTCCGCCGTCGACTCCGGCGCGCGCGAGGCCATCGACGCGGCCAACGCCGCCGCGGGCGAAGTCAAGATCTACGACATCGGCCAGCCTGCCGACATCCTCGGCCAGAACGAGTGCATCATCTGCTCTCAGGTCACCGACAACTCCGCCATGATCGTCGCCTCCATGCAGGCTGTCATCGACGGCACCTTCGGCGGCGCGACGCTCTACGGCACGCTGCAGAACAACACCCTCTCCGCCGGCGCGCTGAGCGATCTTGTTCCCGCCGACGTGCAGGAGAAGTACCTCGCCTACATCGACCAGATGATCGCGGGCACGTTTATGCAGTAATCTCTTGCGGAACGCCCAAAGCGCCCGGCGGACCCTGTGTCCGCCGGGCACTTTCCCGTTTTCGGGCATTCTCGCCGGGAAATGCGGCTGCCGACCGGGGAAAACTGTCGATTTCTCCGGTTGACTCTTTTCCGATGCGTGTTATAATGTGGACTGTCTGAAACAATATAAAATTGTAGCGCCAAGGTGCCCACCGCAAGGCGGGTGAAAAGGGAATCCGGTGAGAATCCGGAGCGATGCAGTCACTGTGTACGGGAGCGGATCTGCAAAGGAAGCGCCGGACCGGCCAGATGGCCGGTGTGTGCGTCCTTACCACTGGGAAACCGGGAAGGGCAGAGCCGCGAAGAACGAAGTCAGGAGACCTGCCTTGGCGTGGAATCTCAGATCCGCTGTCTACGGGTCGGCCTTCCTGCAAGTTTGTATGGTCTTCCGCTTTGGAAGACGACATTCGATACGGCTAGGGAGAACGGCTGCGCCAGCGCAGCCGTTTTTATATTTTTCAGAACATTTTAGAAAAGAGGTAGACCTCACATGAAAAAGACCCTCGCGCTTGTGCTCGCAGCCGTGATGCTGCTGAGCCTCCTCTCCGCCTGCAAGAGCAGCGCGGACGAGACCCCCACCGTAGACCCCGCAGAAACCGAACAGACCACTACCCCCGAAGAGACCACTACCCCCGAAGAGACCACGCCCGCCGAGGAGCAGACTCCGGAAGAGCCGCAGCCCTCTCAGGAAGAGCTGGATCAGGCAGCCGCCGACAATGTCGCCGCCCTGATCGACGCGATCTATGTCCAGTCCCGCACCGATGAGACCGACGCCCAGTGCGAAGCGGCCAAGGCCGCCTGGGACGCCCTGACCGATGCGCAGAAGGAGCTCGTCGAAGGCGACGAGGCCAGCCCCGATTACTTCGGCCTCGATACCGGCGACGCTTCGCTCGACGATGCGCGCAATCAGGATGAGATCGGCGAGAACGAGCTGCTCGTTGTCTCCTTCGGCACGTCCTACAATGACAGTCGTGTTGCCGACATCAAGGGCATTGAAGACGCCCTGCAGGAAGCGAACCCCGACTGGTCCGTCCGCCGCGCCTTCACCGCGCAGATCATCATCAACCACGTGCAGGCCCGCGATGGCGAGAAGATCGACAACATGACCCAGGCGCTCGAGCGTGCCGTCGCCAACGGCGTCAAGAACCTCGTTGTCCAGCCGACGCACCTGATGCATGGCGCAGAGTATGACGAGATGTGCGAAGCCATCGAGCAGTATAAGGACAAGTTTGAATCCGTCTCCATTGCCGAGCCGCTGCTTGGCGAAGTCGGCTCCGACGCTACCGTCATCAATGCCGACAAGGAAGCTGTTGCCAAGGCCATCACCGCTGCGGCTGTTGCCGATTCCGGCTTCGAGAGCCTTGATACCGCCAAGGACGCCGGTACCGCGTTCGTGTTCATGGGTCACGGCACCGCACACGTTGCCAAGGTGACGTACAGCCAGATGCAGACCCAGATGCAGCAGCTCGGTTATGAGAACGTCTTTATCGGCACCGTCGAGGGTGAGCCGGAAGAGACCGCCTGCGAGGCTGTCATCGAGGCCGTCAAGGCTGCGGGCTATACCAATGTCGTGCTGCGCCCGCTGATGGTCGTCGCCGGCGACCACGCCAACAACGATATGGCTGGTTCCGAGGAAGATTCCTGGAAGACCATGTTCGAAGCCGCTGGCTTCACCGTCGACTGCCAGATCCACGGCCTCGGCGAGATCGCCGATGTGCAGGCGCTCTATGTCGCCCACACCAAGGCTGCGATCGACTCGCTGAACGCCTAATTTGACTTAAACTGAGCTCCGGGGTGGGGAAGACCTGCCCCGGAGCCAAGCGCCATTCAGGAGGAACCATCATGAAAAAGACCATCGCCCTTGCGCTCGCTGCGCTGATGCTGCTCGCGCTGCTGACCGCCTGCGCGGCCAAGCCCGCAGAGACCGAACCTGCAGAGCTGGAACAGACCGTGCAGACCGAACAGCCCGCCGAACCCGAAACCGACGAGACTGCGGAGGATGCGGATGCGTCCGCCGAAGAAGAGACGCCCGCCGAACCGGCCCTGCCCGACGGCGTCTATACTGCCGACTTCAACACCGACAGCTCCATGTTCCATGCCAATGAGGCCTGCGACGGCAAGGGCACGCTCACCGTCGAAAACGGCGAGATGACTATCCACGTCAGCCTTGCGGGCACCAGCATCCTCAACCTCTTCCCCGGCGTCAAGGAAGACGCGGAAAAGGAAGGGGCCGAGCTGCTCCAGCCCACCACCGACACCGTTACCTATTCCGACGGCCTCTCTGACGAGGTCTTCGGCTTCGACATCCCCGTTCCTACGCTGGACGAGGAATTTGACCTCGCGCTCATCGGCAAGAAGGGCACGTGGTACGACCACAAGGTCTCCGTCTCCAACCCCGTTCCCGCCGAGGAATCCGGCAAGACCGTCGACGATCTCGCCCTGGCCGACGGCACCTACACCGCCGAGCTGACCTTCGCAGGCGGCTCCGGCAAGGCTTATATCCAGTCTCCCTGCACGCTGACCGTCGCGGACGGCAAGGCCGTGGCTACCGTTGTCTGGAGCAGCAGCAAATATGACTACATGCTCGTGGACGGCGAACGCTATGACGTCCTCACGACCGAGCCCGGCTCCACATTTGAGATCCCCGTCGCGGCCTTTGACACCGAGCTCACGGTCATCGGCGACACCACCGCGATGAGCACCCCGCATGAGATCGAGTACACGCTGAACTTCGATTCTGCGACGCTGACCGCTGCCGAATGAAGAAGCTCTTTATAGCGCTCCTCGCCGCGCTGCTGCTGGCCTTCGCGGCCTGCGCCGCGCCGCAGCAGGAGACCGCCGCGCCGGAACCGGCGCAGAGCGAGCCGGCAAGCGCGGTTTCGTGGGACGACCTGACGTTTGACCGGACGCTCCCGCTTCAATACGCCACGCAGTTTTCTGTTTCCTACGCGGGCGAGGACTATACGCGCCTCACGATCGGCGACGATCAAACATTCCTCGTCGTCGCCGGGGACGCGCCCGTGCCGGACGGCGTCCCCGCGGATGTGACCGTCCTGACCCGGCCCCTTTCGCACATCTATCTGGTCGCGACCGCTGCGATGGACTATTTCCGGCAGCTGGACGCCATTGACGCCATTGCCCTCAGCGGCCAGAAGGAGGCGGATTGGTATATCGACGAGGCCAAGGCCGCGATGCAGGCCGGGACGATGGTCTACGCGGGCAAATATTCCGCCCCGGACTATGAGACGATCCTCGCTGCGGGCTGCGACTTTGCCATCGAGAACACGATGATCTACCATACGCCCGAGGTCATCGAGCAGCTCGAGCGCATCGGCGTCCCCGTGCTCATCGAGCGCTCAAGCTACGAGCCGGAGCCGCTGGGCCGCATGGAGTGGCTGAAGCTCTATGCCGCCCTGCTCGGCAGAGAGGACGCGGCCTGCGCATATTATGATGACCTCATCGCCGCGCTCGCGCCCGTGCTCGACCAGGAGCCGACGGGCCAGACCGTCGCGTTCTTCTACATCACGACGTCCGGCGCAGTCAATGTCCGCAAATCCGGCGACTATATCGCCAAGGCCATCCGTATGGCGGGCGGCGAGTATGTCTCGTTCGACGAGAGCGGCGAGGAAAACGCCCTGTCCACAATGACCATCCAGATGGAGTCCTTTTACGACACCGCCCTGGACGCCGACGTCCTCATCTACAACAGCACCATCGACGGCGGGATTACCTCTATCGATGAGCTGCTCGCCAAAAGTCCGCTGTTTGCGGATTTTAAAGCCGTCCAGACCGGCAATGTCTGGTGTATCACGAAAAACTTCTATCAGGAATCGCTCGCCCTCGGCGACATGATCCTCGACGTCCACGCCGTTTTGAACAACCCGGACGCCGCCGATCTCCGGTTCCTAAAAAAATTATCATAACAGGAGGAGCAGCATGGAACATACCCGCAAACTTCACACATGGGGCGGTTTCCTGCTGCTCCTCGTCCTGCTTGTTACCTTTTTGATCTGGAATCTTCTCGCGGGCAGCGTCCGGCTCCCCGCGTCTGAAATATGGGCGGTTCTCCACGGCGGCGGCGACCTCACGCAGCGCCGCATCCTGCTGAATATCCGCCTGCCCCGCTTGCTTGCGGCGATGATTCTCGGCGGCGCCCTCTCCGTCTCGGGCTTCCTGCTGCAGACGTTTTTCCACAATCCAATCGCCGGGCCCTTCGTCCTCGGCATCTCGTCCGGGGCCAAGTTCACGGTCGCGGTCACGATGATCCTGCTGCTCAGCCGGGGCGTCACGTCGTCCTCCGCCGCGCTGATCGCAGCGGCCTTTGTCGGCGCGATGCTCTCAATGGGCTTTGTCCTGCTCATCTCGCGGCGCGTCCGCCGGATGAGCCTGCTCGTCGTCTGCGGCGTGATGATCGGCTATATCTGCTCCGCGCTGACGGACTTTCTCGTCACGTTTGCCGACGACAGCAACATTGTCAACCTGCACAACTGGTCCCTCGGCTCCTTCTCCGGCATGAGCTGGGACAATGTCCGCACGATGGCCGTGGTCTGCGGCAGGGCCCTGATCCTGACGTTCCTGCTCTCCAAGCCCCTCCGGGCCTATCAGCTGGGCGAGGTCTACGCGCAGAATCTCGGCGTGCCGCTGCGCGCGTTCCGTGCGGCGCTGATCTTACTTTCCAGTGTGCTCTCCGCCTGCGTCACGGCCTTTGCCGGCCCGATCTCCTTTGTCGGCATCGCCGTGCCGCACCTGATGAAGTCCCTTTTTAAGTCCGCAGAGCCGCTTTTGATGATCCCGGCCTGTTTCCTCGGCGGCGGCGCGTTCTGCCTGTTCTGCGACCTCATCGCGCGCACGGCCTTCGCGCCCACCGAGGTCAGCATCAGCTCCGTCACAGCGGTCTTCGGCGCGCCGGTCGTCATCTATATGATGCTCCACGAAAGGGGGCGCAGTGATGGATTATCTGCAAACCGATGCCCTGTCCGTCGGCTACAACGGCAAGACGCTCATCTCCAAGGTCGCCCTCTCGGTACAGCGCGGCAGGATCGTCACGCTCATCGGCCCGAACGGCTCCGGCAAGTCGACCATCCTCAAGACCATCATCGGCCAGCTCCCGTCCATTTCCGGCTCAGTCTTCCTCGACGGCGCGGACATGCGCAGCCGCAGCCGGGGCGACGTCGCCCGCCGCATGGCCATCCTGATGACGGCCCGCATGGACCCCGAGCTCATGACCTGCCGCGACGTCGTCAGCACCGGCCGCTATCCCTACACCGGCCATCTCGGCGTCCTCCGCCCGGAGGACAAGGCCATCGTCGAGCAGAGCCTCCGCGAGACCGACGCGCTCGACTTTGCCGACCGGCCCTTCCAGTCCATCAGCGACGGCCAGCGGCAGCGCGTCCTGCTTGCCCGGGCCCTCTGCCAGCAGCCGGAGCTCATCGTCCTCGACGAGCCGACGAGTTTTCTCGACATCCGCTATAAGCTGGAGCTGCTGACCATCCTCAAGCGCATGGTGCGCGAGGAGCACCTCGCCGTCCTCATGTCCCTGCACGAGCTGGATCTTGCCGCCCGCGTCTCCGATACCGTCGTCTGCGTCGCGGGCGACCGGATCGACCGCGTCGGCCCGCCCTCGGAAATTTTCACGCCCGACTATATCGCGGCGCTCTATCGCATGGAGCCGGGAAAATACGATCCCTGCTTCGATTCCTTGGAATTTGTCCCCGGAGGTGCCAGATGAGCGAACAAACCGGAACCTTCTATGCCGTCTCCGTCGGGCCCGGCGACCCGGAGCTGCTGACGCTCCAGGCCGTCCGCGTTCTGGAGAACACGCCCGTCATCGCCGCGCCGCAGACGGCGTCCGGCCAGATGCTCGCGCTCGACATCGCGCGCGGCGCGGTCGATTTGACCGGAAAATCCGTTCTGCCGCTCCGATTCACGATGTCGCATGACGCTGCCGTCCGGGCGGAAAGCTATCGCGCGGCGGCGTCCGCCGTCGAGGCCGAGCTGCGGCAGGGAAGAGACGTTGCGATGGTCAACCTCGGTGACGTCGCCCTCTTCGCTACGGCGTATTACATCTTCGCGGAGATCGAGCGGGACGGGTTTCCGGCCAGAATGCTCCCAGGCGTGACGAGCGTCGCCGCCGTGGCGGCCCGCCTCGGGCAGAGCCTGACCGAGATGGAGCAGCCGCTCCACATCCTTCCGGCGAGCTGCGATCTGGATGCGGCGCTGGCCCTCCCGGGCACGAAGGCGCTGATGAAATCCGGCTCCGCCATCCACGAGACCGTTGCAGCGCTGGGGCGCGCGGGTCTGTTGAAGCGGGCCTCGATGGTCGCCGACTGCGGCCTGCCCAGCGAGCGGGTCTTCCGCGATCTGCGGGAGATCCCGGAAAATGTCAGCTATTTTGCCACCATTCTTGTCCGATCGGAGTGAGCCTATGCAGCAAAATCTTCCGCGTCTGATCCTCGCCGGGACGAACAGCGGCTGCGGCAAGACGACCGTGACCTGTGCCGTTTTGCAGGCGCTCGTGAACCGCGGCCTTTCAGTCGCCGCCGCGAAATGCGGCCCCGATTATATTGACCCGATGTTCCATAGCCGCATCATCGGGGCCAAAAGTTCGAATCTCGATCCGTTTTTCTTCGACGAAAATACGCTTCGCTTCCTCCTCGCGCAGAATGCCTCCGGCTGTGATGTCACGGTCATTGAGGGCGTCATGGGCTATTACGACGGCCTCGGCCTGACCAGTACGCGCGCCAGCACCTACGAACTCGCGCAGAAGACGGTCTCGCCCGTGGTCCTCGTTGTGAACGCGCGCGGCGCGGCACTCTCGGTGCTGGCGTCGGTACGCGGCTTTCTGGACTTTCTGCCGGACGACCGCATCTGCGGCGTCATCCTCAACGGCTGCACCGCGATGACCTACGCGCCGCTCGCGCGTGTGCTGGAAGACCGCCTTGGTGTCAAGGCGTGCGGCTTTCTGCCGAATCTGCCGGACTGCGCGCTGAAAAGCCGCCATCTCGGCCTTGTGACTGCGGCGGAGGTCGCAGATCTGCGCGAAAAAATGCAGCGCCTCGCCGCTGAGGCCGAGCAGACGATCGATCTGGACGCGCTGCTGACCATCGCGCGCGAAGCGCCAGCGCTGGACGTTGTGCCGCCGACGCTTCCGGCGCCCGGCGCACCGGTGCGCATCGGTGTTGCGCGGGACAATGCGTTCTGCTTTTACTATGAAGACAGCCTCGGCCTGCTCCGGACGGTCGGCGCGGAGCTCGTGCCGTTTTCTCCGCTCTCTGACAGCGCCTTGCCCGCCGGACTCGACGGCCTCTATCTCGGCGGCGGCTATCCGGAGCTCTATGCCGCGCAGCTGAGCGAAAATCGCTCCATGTGCAGCAGCGTCCGCGCCGCGCTGGAGGCGGGGCTGCCCTGCATTGCCGAATGCGGCGGCTTTATGTACCTGACAGAGGCTATCGGGGAGCATCCGATGGTGGGCTTTCTGCCGGGGCGCTGCTTCGACGCCGGGAAGCTCGCACGCTTTGGCTACGTCACGCTGACGGCCGAGCGGGACAACCTGCTCTGCCGCGCGGGCGGATCCATCCCTGCACACGAATTCCACCACTGGGATGCGGAGCAGACCGGAGACGCCTTCACGGCGGCGAAGCCCTTCGGCCGCAGCTGGCCGTGCGTCTTCGCCACGGACACCCTCTACGCGGGCTATCCGCATTTCCATTTTTACGCGAATCCATCCTTTGCCGTCCGCTTTCTGGACGCGTGCCGAAAGGGGAAACACCATGCTGGAACAGATCAGACCGATGGACATTGAGCGCCGCAGCTTCGAGATCATCACCGAGCTGCTGGGAGACCGTAAGCTCGACCCTGAAAACGAGCTCGTCATCAAGCGCGCCATCCACACGACTGCCGACTTTGACTATGCCGACAATCTCGTCTTCTCCGACCACGCGGTCACGAAGGGGATCGAGGCGCTGCGCGCCGGCTGCGACATCGTCACCGATACGCAGATGGCGAAGGCCGGCATCAACAAGACCATTCTGGCCTCCCTCGGCGGGGAAGTCCACTGCTTCATGTCCGATCCGGACGTTGCCGCGGAGGCAAAAGCGCGCGGCGTCACACGCGCCATCGTCTCGATGGAGCGGGCTGCGCAGCTGCCGAAGCCCTGCATCTTTGCCATCGGCAACGCGCCGACGGCCCTTGTCTCGCTCGAGGCCCTGATGGAAGCGGACAAGCTGCACCCGGCGCTCATCATCGGTGTGCCGGTCGGCTTCGTCAACGTCATTGAGAGCAAGGAGCTCGTCATCGCGAACTGCCGCGCGCCCTATATCGTCGCGCGCGGGCGCAAGGGCGGCAGCAATGTCGCCGCCGCGATCTGCAACGCGATGGTCTACCAGATCCGGCGCTGAGATGGAAGAATATGTAATCAAGGACGGAAAACGACTCCGTCTCGGCTA
>ERZ791624.1130-NODE-1130-length-13628-cov-4.165844_pt1 | contig 13628 bp, 10 predicted proteins | sample MGYA00510058_ERZ791624 | MGnify/ENA primary metagenome ERZ791624 (study PRJEB30046, sample SAMN00715158) | human gut metagenome | study: EMG produced TPA metagenomics assembly of the A metagenome-wide association study of gut microbiota in type 2... | reverse complement strand
CAAAGGTAAGGCGACTTTTTCATTCTACCAAATCTTTTTGCAAAAAAATTATGCTATAAAACATATTTTTTCAAGAAATTTTCTATCTCCCTAATTTTCAGCAACTTCTGAAAAGAGAAATTTTCCATTATTTTTCCATCATTTTTGTTCGTTTGTTTCGAGGATGATGATTTAGTATTTCATTTTTCAAAAATGAGCGATCAATATGTACATAAATTTCCGTCGTAGTTATACTCTCATGACCCAACATTTGCTGAATTGCGCGCAAATTTGCTCCTCCTTCGAGCAAGTGCGTCGCAAAAGAATGCCTCAAAGTATGCGGACTGATATTTTTATTTATGCCACATTTGTCGCACAAATCCTTTATAATATAAAAAATCATCACCCTCGACATCTTAGAACCACGACGATTTACGAACAAAACATCTTCGCTTTCTTTCTTTATAACCCTATCCGCTCGCAAAAGCATATATCTCTTAATTAATAAAACAGCCATTTCCGACATCGGAATCATTCTCTGCTTAGACCCCTTTCCTTCAACAATCAGATATTCCTCATCAAGATATATGTTTGAAATTTTCAATTCAACCAGTTCAGAAACACGCAAACCACAACTGTAAGCAACTTCAACTATGGTGCGATTTCTAAATCCCTCAAATGTATTTTCATCACATTCACTTTCCATCGCATCAATTTCCTCAACAGTCAGCACGTCTGGCAACCGCCTGCCCACTTTAGGCAAATCGAGTAGCACTGCCGGATTCTCGTCAATATATCCTTCAATTTTCAGAAAATGAAAAAAAGCCCTTATGCCTGAAACAATTCTTGCCTGAGAACGTGGAGAAATCCCCACGTCGTGCAAACCAGCAAGAAATTCATGCAAATCTTCAAGTTTAACAGAGTTCAAGTCAAGTTTTTTATCATCAACAAAACTTAAAACCTTAGCGACATCATCTCCATAACCAACGACAGTATTGCCCGACAAGCCCCTCTCGAACCTGATATATGCTTCGAATTGCTCAATAATTTTCTCTATACTAACGATTTGCCTCATTAAGTTTACGCTTTTCCGATGATTTTTTTATAAATTTGCAGACAAACTTAAGAAAAAAAACAACAAACCAAGTGCCAGATATGAAATTTTTGATTCTCAACGGTCCAAATTTAAACCTCTTGGGCAAACGCGAACCTGGTATCTATGGCAGCAGTTCCTTTGAAGATTATTTTAAAGAACTCCGCCAGCAATACCCTCTGCACGAAATCGAATATTACCAAAGCAACCACGAGGGCGATATTATAGACAAACTGCACGAAGTTGGCTTCTGCATCGATGGCATAATCCTAAACGCAGGGGCATATACACACACATCAATAGCAATCGCCGACGCAATCAGAGCAATAAAAAGCCCGGTAGTTGAAGTTCATATAAGTAATGTACACGCGCGCGAAGAATACAGACATAAATCTATGCTCTCCGCCGCTTGCAAAGGAATAATCATCGGCTTCGGTCTTGACGTTTACCGTCTGGGTATTGAAGCACTATCAAAATAACTCATGACAGAAGAATTAGAAGACTATATCCTCGCACATATCGACGAGGAAGGAGACACTCTTGAGTCTCTAAACCGCGACACCCACCTCTACCACCTCCGACCAAGGATGTGCTCGGGTCACTTGCAGGGCAAAATCCTGAAGATGCTCGTAAGAATGATTAACCCAAAAACAATCCTCGAATTGGGAACATTCACCGGCTACTCCGCACTCGCCATGGCTGACGGACTAACCGACGGCGAACTGCATACAATAGAAATCGATGACGAACTTGAGGAATTCATCATAAACCATTTCGAATCCGCACCCAACGGAGACAAGATTCATCTGCACATAGGCGACGCAAGAGAAATTATTCCGCAACTCAACAAACAATTCGACATGGTTTTTATCGATGCTAACAAACGTCAATACGTTGAATACTACAATCTCGTTTTCGACTATGTCAGACCCGGAGGCTTCATCATTGCCGACAATACACTATGGGACGGGAAGGTCGTTGACTGGGGAAAGAAACTGGATGCACAAACTGAAGGCATTCTGAATTTCAACGACTTCATTGCTGCTGACAAACGCGTGGAAAAGGTTATCCTGCCTATCCGCGACGGGCTGACATTGATACACAAACTATAACAAAACAAAACCTATGATATGAAAAGACTTTTTTTACCATTAATGCTAACTGCATGCAGCCTGTTTAGCAATGCTGCAACCACAATTGACGATTTGGGGATAACAACCTCCAAGCAAAGGGAATACTCTTTCAGCGACAAAAATGCGGGCTTCTTCTACGGAATGACAAATACCGACAATTTCAAGGAATTTTATGCCGGATGGAATATCGAAGCACATCGCATATTCTCTGACTACACCATTACCGTTAACGGCAAACCACTTTCCAAAGAAACAGCCAAAACTACAGTATATCCAAACCGATTGGAACGGATTTATGCTGACGGAACAACTGAAACCCTATACCTCGTTGACGGAAAGAAGATTATCTTTATCGACATTAACAATACCAACGGTGCTTTGGGCTTAAAACTCAAAGGCGAAAACCTCCCTGAACCAATAATCAGCGGGGGAAACGCAAACTACCAATTCAAAGACCTCCAGAACAGGGTCCTTGCCGTATGCACTCCCGACGCTCCTTGCCAAATCAAGGACGGAATTATCGAAACTGACTCTAAGAAAGGCTTTATCATCACATTCGGCACTCAAGAGATTAACGACATACTAATAAGCGAAGCCAAAAAGGACAAAGAGCAACTCCTCAACAGCCGAAAAGAGCGTATGCAGCAACTCGTTGACAATAACCGCACAGACTGCAACAGCGAAGACGCAAGCAAAGCACTACACTGGCTAAGACTAACCGCAGACGAACTTGTTACCAACCAGCACGGCGGATGGGGTATTTACGCCGGCTTCCCCTGGTTTACCGACTTCTGGGGTCGTGACATGTTTATTGCAATGCCAGGCACATCATTATGCTCCGGTCAATTCGACATTGCAAAAGACATCCTACAATCGTTTGCAAAATACATGGACACCGACCCAAAATCAGAAACCTACGGCCGCGTTCCTAACCGCTTGAACCTTGAAGGCATTCTTTACAACACAACAGACGGAACCCCGCGCTTCGTCATCCAAGTATATGATTACCTGAAATATACAGGTGACAAGGAATTCATCAAATCCATATATAAGAATATCAAAATGGCAACCGATGCTTCAATCGACAAATACGCCGACGAGAACGGTTACCTAACCCATGCTGATGCCGACACATGGATGGATGCCAAACGCCAAGGCAAGAAGCCATGCTCTCCCCGCGGCAACAGAGCCGTTGACATTCAGGCATTATGGTATGAGCAACTCGAAGCAGCAGCAAAACTCGCCGACTACATGGGCAAGAAAAAAGATGCTGAAAAATGGAGAGGTGTTGCACAAAAACTACACAGCAATTTTGAAAAGGACTTTATCAGCAACGGAATTATTGCAGATCACCTCAACGAAGACAATAGCCGCGACACACAACTACGTCCAAACACTATGTACGCTTATAACCTCGTCAGCAACGACAGCGTAAAGATGGCAGACATTAGGACAACTTGGAGTCACCTTGTATATCCTTGGGGCGTTTCATCACTCGACCAAATGGACGACCAGTTCCACCCATACCACGAACAGTGGCACAGATACCACAAGGACGACGCTTACCATAACGGAACCGTATGGCTATGGCAAAACGGCATGGCTATGCAGCGAATGATTGAATACGGTCAAAAAGACAAGGCATACCAACTATTCCGCAACATGAACCTGCAAGCACTGCACATAGGTGCTGTCGGCAGCCTGTCAGAATGCGCAGACCCATGGTGCAGGCCAGGCAAAACAATAGCAAAACTTTCTGGCACATTCCTCCAGTCATGGAGCAACTCCGAGCAACTTCGCGTATGGAGCCAGTACTTCCTCGGCGTTAAACCAAATATGCTTGAAAAGGAAATAACCATTGCTCCTCGCCTTCCGAAGGACCTTCAAAAAATATCCGCAACAGTGAATATCGCAGACGGAAAAATCATTTACACCGCAACAGCCGAACAGGCTTACAACATCGAATGGACGGGCACGGCTACTACCGAATTCAAATTCGACCTTGAAGGAGTGAAAAATTTCTCCATAGAAATGAACAAGGGCGACAAAATCAGCATTGAAGGGCTAAGCACACTGACTCCAACTGCAACCGTATTCAATAAAGACGGCAAGCAAATAAAGTCAATAAACCTCGAAGCAGATGCCGAAAAGATAAAATTTGCAGAAAAATGCGCAGAATTTTTCAAAAATACAGACTTTGCAAAACCTTGCTACCGCGAGAATTTGAAGTCAATGTCACGCTATTTTGATCCTCCATTAGACTATTACAGCATCGAATAGCACAAAAAACAAAGAAAAATGCTCTTTTTTGAAAAATTTTCCAAAAAACGCTTGCAAGTTTCAAAAAAAGCCTCTATCTTTGCATCGCTTTTCAGACGAAGAGTCTAGAAGTTAGGATTGTCTTATGGTGTAATGGTAGCACTGCAGTTTTTGGTTCTGCCTGTCTAGGTTCGAATCCTGGTAAGACAACACAAAGCAGGTGTATCAAATGATTCACCTGCTTTTTTTAACTAAAAAGCCAAACAGAAACACATACAACTGTCAGCGGCTTTTTTAGAAAAAACTTGTGGAATAGGAGCAAAGTGATTACCTTTGCTTGACTTTACACAAATGGCTCTGTAGTTCAACGGATAGAATAGAAGTTTCCTAAACTTTAGATAGGGGTTCGATTCCCCTCGGAGCTACAAATTTTTGCTTTACAGCAAAACATCTTGATTTGTTTGAACAATTTAGGCAGAAATAAAACAGATTCAAGAAATACATTCAGCAAAGTTTTCCAAATTCACCGCCACCAGGCGGTATTTTTTTGCCCAAAAATTCCCGAAGCAACAAATTGTAAACCCTAACCAGAGCTTAGTAGAAAATAAGTAGGAGGCTGACCTAAAAGCCATAAGACTTTGAGGCAACCCTCACCACGCACAACCAATAAAACCCTTTGCTCCTACTGAGCACTTTTGGTTGAATGATGCTTTCCTGTGGCGCTGCCCCAGGCTGGTGAACCGTTGGGCTAAAAGCCCGTAAACGGCAAAAATGTTTCAACGGCACTTATCGCGGACATTTTTTCAAAATGTCCCTACATAATAAGTTGTAAATCAGACGAATTATAGGAACACATAGCAAATGCGTCCACCACGCGGAAACAACGCAATTTGATTCTTCAACCCTGGTCGATGGGTCGTCGACTACTACAGATACCATTCTAATATTCAACCCATTACACATAAAAACCGCCTATATTTTGTAGGGACGATTCTCGCAATCGTCCGCCACGCACAATCAGAATGGATTTTAAAAGGAAACCCAAACCAGAACATTAGCCGATTTGGGTCTTAGCGGTGCATAAGAAATAATATTTTCCACGCAACCCATGCAAAAACAATAAACAATTAACTTCATCACTTCTTGGCTTTCTTATGCCCAGTGACTGCGATATATACGACGAGTAAAATAAATGCACCAAGGATTGTCCACATCTGCACGGCATACTTCTGCGGCTCTACCCAAATCTCATGGAAGAAGTCAAGGCGCCCAAGCACCTCAACAGGCGTCCAAAACACAATTACCGAAGCAATCGACATTCTTATATTTGCTCCCCATGACGACAATTTCAACTGCCTCTTGAAAATAAATATTGAACCTATAAAACAAGCAACGGCAACAATCGACGTTATCGGATGGGTATCGCCTATGAAATTCTTGTCGTAGCAGAACATCAGCAGCAAATAACTTGACCACAATATCATCATCAACTCCATAAAAGTCACAATACTTGCATGACGTGTCATCGGGCGTGCAGCGATCTCTGGTTTACGGCCTCTGAAGAGAATTTTCTGCCACCAGTTGATAAAGTTGCAACCGTTTCTTGTTGAGAAAATATATAGCGTCATTACCATCATCCAAAGTCCGAAAGTAGCAGGAAGTATCAGATACTCAGGACGGGTAACTATCTCCCCGTTTTCCATTTCAGGCTGAGTTCCCCACCGAACCGCATAATACTGGAAAAGGAATTCCACCCAACCAGTCCAAAAAAGCGACAATTCTCTTTGTAAAAGTTTTCATATCTATATCTGTTTTTTATTAATATTCCGCTCTGAAATTACAAATGCAAAGGTATAGACATCAGAAAACCCCCTCAATACCCAGAAATCAGCAATTTTAAGCACCAGAGTACCTACAAATAACTATCGTTTACCATTACCTGCCACCAAACCGACCAATGAGAATACCATTAGACCCACTACGGCAATCTCGAAAACAATTTTATTCGATATGTGCTGTTTTCAGTTGATTATTACAGCGATTTACATTAACTTTGCCTTGATAAAAACCCCTAACAAAAACCTAACATAATGAAAAATTTCAAAATCATTATGCCACTACTTATGGCATTAATAGCAACATTCGCAAGTGCTCAGATTCGCGTTGGCGCTGAAATGACTGATGAATACATTCCTCTGCTTAAAGGCAAGAAGGTTGCTTTGCTCAGCAATCACACCGGCATGGTCGGAAACGAACACACTCTTGACGTTATGCTCAAGAAAGGCGTTAATGTAACAACAATCTTCTCTCCGGAACACGGTTTCAGAGGAAAGGCTGACGCTGGCGAACATGTTTCAAGCGGTGTTGACTCTAAAACTGGTATTCCTATCGCTTCTCTTTACGACGGCAAAACTCGCAGCCCGAAAAAAAGCGTCATGGACAATATCGACATTATCGTTGTTGATATTCAAGACGTTGGCTTGCGTTTCTATACATACTATTGCACTATGGTTGACCTTATGAACGCTGCCGCTAAATTCGGCAAGAGTTTTATGGTGCTCGACCGCCCAAACCCTAACGGCATGTACGTTGACGGTCCTATACTTGATATGAAATATGAGTCTGGCGTAGGTCGCCTGCCAATTCCCGTCGTTCACGGCCTAACCATGGGCGAAATTGCAGTGATGACAAACGGCGAAGGCTGGTTGAAAGGTGGCAAGAAGGTGCCTTTGACGGTTATCAAATGCCGCAACTACACTCACCAGAGCAGATACGAACTACCTATCGCTCCGTCGCCAAATCTTCCAAATATGAAGTCTATATACCTATACCCTTCTACTTGCTACTTTGAGGCTACTCCCGTCAGCCTTGGACGAGGCACCGACAAACCGTTCCAAATCTACGGTCACCCGAATATGAAGGGATATTCTTTCTCTTTCACTCCGAGAAGCGTTGACGGTGCAAAGAACCCGCCACAACTTAACAGACTTTGCTACGGCGTTGACCTTACAAACCTAAGTAACGAGGAGATTATCGCTAAGGGTATTAACCTTGAATACGTTATCGATGCTTACAATAACCTTAATATGGATGACTATTTCTTCCGCTCTTTCTTTGAAAAACTTATCGGCGACGGAAATATCCGCAAGATGATCAAAGCAGGAAAGTCGGCTGACGAAATCAAAGCAACTTGGGCTGATGACGTGGAGAAATTCAAGAAGCAAAGAAAACCATATCTACTATACGCAGAATAAACGAATAAAAATATAAAATCATGACAAAAGCCTTGATCGTTCTTGCTACTATAGCATTCTACTTTTTACTACTGTTTCTGATTTCATGGATAACCGGACGAAAAACTGATAATGCCGGGTTCTTCACAGGCAACCGAAAATCACCATGGTATATGGTTGCCATTGCCATGATTGGTGCAAGTATTTCGGGAGTAACATTCATTTCTGTTCCGGGTGCCGTCTATGCCGGCGGATACTCATATATGCAGATGGTGCTGGGCTTCTTTGTTGGCTCTCTAATTGTTGCCCTCGTGCTTATCCCTATGTTCTATAAGATGAACCTTGTAAGTATCTACGGATACCTCGAAAACCGCTTCGGTATGAAATCATACAAAACGGGAGCATGGTTCTTCTTCGTTTCTAAGATGCTCGGCGCGTCGGTTCGCTTCTTTGTTGTTTGCGTAGTTCTGCAAACTCTTGTATTCGACCCGCTACATATCCACTTTATAATCAACGTTATTCTTACCGTTGCTTTAATTTGGCTTTACTCTAAGCAAGGTGGCGTGAAATCCCTTATCTGGACTGACTCGCTAAAGACATTCTGCCTTGTCCTTTCTGTTGTATGCTGTATCGTTTACATCGCGAAGAGCCTAAACCTCGGAATCTTCGACTTGCCGGAAGCGGTTTCTGCTCACGAAACAAGCAAGATTTTCTTCTTCGACGACCCTAACGACGGAAAATATTTCTGGAAGCAGTTTATTGCCGGTGTATTTATGGTTATCGCAACAACTGGCCTTGACCAAGACTTGATGCAGAGAACTATGAGTTGCAAGAACCACCGCGAATCTCAAAAGAATATGATTGTCAGTTCTTTCGTGCAGATCTTCGTTATCGGACTCTTCCTCGTTCTCGGTACTCTCCTTTATATGTACTCAGGCGACAACTTGCCAATGAAGGACGGTAAAGTTGTTGGTGACGCCGTTTTCGGTAATGTTGCATGGAGCGACGGCTTCCCCGTATTCATCGGAATCGTATTTATTATCGGTTTGATTGCTGCTGCATACTCTGCCGCTGGCAGTGCCTTAACTGCTCTGACAACGTCATTCACAGTTGACATTCTCCAGGCTGACAAGAAAAAGGATGATGCCGGTTTGACTAAGACAAGAAAACTCGTTCTCTTGGCAATGTCGGCTATGATGGTTGCCGTTATCATCGTTTTCTACTACCTGAATAACGACAGTGCTATCAATGCCGTTTACAGCCTCGCTGCTTATACTTACGGCCCTATCCTCGGTATGTTCATATTCGGATTGGCTTGCAAAAAGCAGGTTCGCGACAAATGGGTGCCTGCTGTTTGCATCATCTCCCCGATTATATGCCTTATCCTCCAAAAAAATAGCGAGCAATGGTTCAACGGATACCAAATCAGTTTTGAACTGCTGATTATCAACGCTGTTGTTACTGCTTTGGGTATGGCTCTATTAATCAAAAAACAATAATCTAATCATGGCTCGGAACCTCCTCGGAAAATACCTTTGGGTGCTGGAAACAATCCAGCGTTACGGAAAAATCACTCGACGACAACTCGACGAGTGCTGGAAAAAATCGGAATATTCCGAGGGGGAAGCCCTTGCCCGCCGAACGTTCTACAACTACAGAAACGCCATTGAGGAACTTTTCGGCATCTCTATACAATATGACCCTGCCACTTTTGAATACTTCCTCGGAACGGAAACGGAAGGCGAGGATATGAACAGGTGGCTCGTTAACTCAATGGCTATCAATAACACCCTTTCAACCGCTACGGACATAGCAAGCAGGATTATGCTTGAAGACATTCCCTCGGCAAAAGGGCACCTGTCAATTATTATCGATGCCATAAAAACATCAAACAAGATAAACATCTCTTACGCGGCTTTCGACAGGCAGACTGTTTCTAAAAACATAATAATCGAACCATACTTCCTGCGCATCTTCAAGCAGAGGTGGTACGTTATCGGCTACAACTGCAAAGATAAGAAGATTAAGACCTATTCACTCGACAGAATAACGACTGTAGCAGTTTCTCAAGAGAAATTCGAGATGCCTGACATCAGCGTTTCCCAATATTTCGACGGGTTCTTTGGCATAACAACCGACCACGGAGAATGCAAAAGGGTGATCATTAAAGCAGAATCCAAGCAGGCAAAATATTTGCGGGCATTACCTCTTCACAAATCACAAACGGAGCAAATATGCGACGGATATTCCATATTCACATATAATCTGCATATCACCTACGACCTTATCCAAGAACTGCTCTCTTTCGGTAGCAAGGTAACAGTCATTGCCCCTCCTGAATTGAAATCACAAATAAAGGAATCCCTCAAAAAATCACTCGAAAACTATAAATAACAAAACTAATGAAAAAATTATCTGCTCTGCTCTTTTCATTAATGAGCGTCATAATTGCATTCGGTTCTGACTACAAAACCATAAGCAATATATCGTACATCAATGAAAACGACAGCAACAAATACAAACAAGAGCGTTGTAAGTTAGACATTTACCACCCTATTGAAAGTGGCTACCCAACTCTTATCTGGTTTCATGGTGGTGGGCTGACTGGTGGAAACAAGCATTTCCCAGCGGAAATAATGAACCAAGGAATTGCAATCGTAGCAGTTAACTACCGTCTTAGCCCTAAAGCACAAAACCCGGACTATATCAACGATGCCGCAGAAGCAGTTGCTTGGGTATATAACAACATTGAAAAATATGGTGGGGATAAGTCTAAAATATTCGTATCTGGGCACTCTGCCGGCGGATATCTTTCTCTGATGCTTGCTACAGATAAAAAATACCTTAGTCAATTTGGAGTTGACGCTGACAGTATTGCCGCATACCTGCCTGTCAGCGGGCAAACTGTAACTCATTTCACTATACGAAAAGAAAGAAACTTGCCTGACGGTTTGCCTATAATTGATGAATTTGCTCCTGTAAACAAGACCCGCAAAGACACTCCTCCAATAATTCTATATACTGGAGATAGGTATAAGGAAATCGCTAACAGATGGGAAGAAAATGCTCTTTTTGAATCAGTTTCAAGAAATATCGGAAACAAGAACGTAAAACTATACGAACTGCAAGGCTGCGACCACGGAACTGTACTCGAACCTGCATATACAATGATACGAAGGTACATTATTGAACGCAACAAAAAGAAATAGGCACATATTTCGTCCCAACAGATCCCGGAAATGTGCCGTTAATATCGTTTTGTCAGGAGAGGCAAAACGGGCTGAAAGCCCATCGAATCAACAGCCTATGGCAGCGCCATAGGTGGGAGCACAGTAATTTCGAGCGCTCTGAAAGAGCAGCGTTTTTCATGGCAATGGGGATACTCTGTTTTTTCCGTTAGCCAGTCTTCTTTTTTACCAACATTGAATTACATAAAGAATCAAAAAGAACACCACAGAAAAAGAAGTTTTCGGGAAGAGTATCTGGCTTTTTTGGCTTTGTATAAAGTCGATTACAACAAGGACTATTTATTTACAGATTAGCAGTCGCTGCTCCTACAGAGCGCGTTTTCTTAGGATACCGCATACCTATGGCGTTGCCATAGGCTGGTTAGGGCATGGGCTTTCAGCCCGAAATTGAACGATACGGTTCTTCACGGAAAAGGCCTTGCCATAGGTGTTAAGGTCATAGGCTTTCTGCCAGAAATGCTGTTTGATTAAGAGAGGCTTACGCAAATTACGTCCCTACAGTAGCGTTTGCGGGCTGAAAGCCCAACGATTCATCAGCCTATGGCAGCGCCCCAGGCTGGAAATCAATTTCCCCTTCAGGGAAAAATTTGTTTTTATTCGTGCGTGGCGGATGAAATGCATTTCATCCCTACAAATAATTGACACACAACAAAATATACACAACCTGTAGGGACACTCTGCAGAGTGTCCGTAACCGTGCCGTTCATTCACACAGCGGACGAAATACATTTCGTCCCTACAGTACATTTCCCTCATACCGGACTAAATAAAAAAAGCCACGGTTTTGCATCGCGCAAACCGTGGCTTTATATATCAAATTGTCGTTATGTTCTTATTACTTCACTAATACTTTTGTCGCTGTCTTTGGTGTGCGAACGATGTAAAGACCGTTTGCCAATTCAATTGTTGCTTCACCATTAACCGCCACTGACTTAACGAGACGACCGTCAACGGCATAAACATTCACGCTACCGTTAACGCCACATACCTCAATTGAACCAGCCTTTGCTACTACCTTCTCGCTCAAGCCTTCAACACTCTCTACGCCTGACAATGCTCTATTGTTTGTGAAAGTAAGGATTCTTGTTTCGCCGTTGAGAGTAACGCTGTATGAATAAAGGAAATCATTTTCGTTTGCAATACCTTGAATTGCTACTGTAGCCTTGCCTCCAGCCAACTCAACTTCGAAAGTCTGCTTGCTAAAGTTCTTGCCATCTTCGCTGACAACGCCGCCAACTGTGATTGTACCGTATTTTGATGTATTAGGGATAATTACAGTATATTTGCCGTCTGCATTCTTCTTAAAGAAGAGTTTCATGTCTTGTTGCTGTACTTCAACGCTAAGACTGCCGTTTGGATTTTGTGTATTAACAGTGAAGATACCGTCAAGTTCTTCGTTCATATAACTAAGAGTATATGTATGCGTGTTCTTACCGTCGAAGTCATTAGCACCTGCTTGGTTAGCAACAGTTACAAGGATATCGCTACCGTTAGCAGCAAGTTCTGTGCTTACAGTCTTAGGTGCGTTACCCATTTTAGTAGCAGAAACACTGCTCAATGCAGGAACCTTTTCAAGGAAGTTGTATTCGAATTTCTTGCTATCGAATCCCGCAACAGTTGCACCGTTAACCTTCAAGTCAGAAAGACGTGAATAATAAAGCAATGTTACGTCATCAACTTTCAACTGTGTATTACCCTGAATATTTGGACGAGTCCAGTAGTCAGCTGCAGAAAGAATAATATTCATTTTTTCAGGAACTAAGTTGCCATTAGTTTCATCATAATTTAATTCAGCAACTAACTCTGTCCAATCAGTAGTGTTTTCTGTTAACTCATAATCAACTGAAGCAATTAATTTTCCTTTCTGGGTTATATTCTCAGTTTGCTTACCCAATACGGCTCTATCCAAATCTTCAAGTTCCCGACCATATACGTAAGTGAAATTTGGTTCTTTCCCAGAAACAGAAGTTGCAACCTTTGCTTTAAATGTTCCTGACCATAAATAGGCAATAACGTGAGATTTTTCAGTTGTATTTAATTTTTGATATCTTAATGAAACAGCATCCGGGCGATAAGTAAAACTAACTCCACCATAAGAGCCTCCATCTCCAGCAGCAGCATAGCTTAGAGCGTCAAACATACTTTTGCCACCTACAAATACCCAAGGTGTTCCTACTGTCATATAAGCAGGAACTTTTTGTCCAAACAACTCCTTATTTGTCAAAACAGGAAAGCCCTGAGAATCTTTCGTAACTAATTCAAATGTAACACCAAATGAAGAAACACTTGAACCATTCCAATTCTTAGGTTCAATTCCTGGTCGAACAAAATCAGAACCAGACATTGTAGATGTAGATGTAGTTTTATCGCATGCCGTTTTCCATTCTTCAAAACTGCTGTTAGGTAATTGTTGTGCGTTAGAAGTAATTGCTGCTGAAGCAATAAGCATAAACGACAACGCTAATTTTTTTGTTTTCATAATCTTAATAATTATTACTGAGATTTTTAAATAAATTACGCGTGCAAAATTACTCATTTTTCTTGAATTGTGCAATTTTCGAATTCCGAACATTTATTCACCATGCCGGACGAAACACATTTCGTCCCTACATTTAACTGATTATCAAGATATTACAATTACGCTGCCGTAGGGACACTCTGCAGAGTGTCCGCGATTCGTGAT
>ERZ791624.1128-NODE-1128-length-13637-cov-2.258798_pt1 | contig 13637 bp, 10 predicted proteins | sample MGYA00510058_ERZ791624 | MGnify/ENA primary metagenome ERZ791624 (study PRJEB30046, sample SAMN00715158) | human gut metagenome | study: EMG produced TPA metagenomics assembly of the A metagenome-wide association study of gut microbiota in type 2... | reverse complement strand
GAGCCCGCTCACCCCATAAAAAAAAGGCCCCGGGCCGAAAGGGGGCGGCTGCTTTTGCGTTTGTTACAGTTCTTCGCCTGTTATTCCTCTACATAAGCGGCAGTAATGATACCGGTGTAGCAGGTGTGCCAATCCTTATTGGCATACCATTTTTCGCCCAGCTCCTTGTCAAACTTATCCTCCGCCATGGTGTAGTGTTCTACAATTTTGCATTCCAGATGCAGGCCGCAGCCCTTGATAACAGGAACGCTGACGGTCTCGCCTGCTTCCGTAGTTAAGCCTGCAGCTGCAAACTTGTCCAGATCACGGCCGGACTTGCTGCCGCACAGACCGAGTGCTTGGGCAAAGCCTTCTTTTACCGGGAAGCTGACGGTAAATTCCGGGTTAGCGTCAATCAGCTCCTTGGTATAACGGCTTTGGCGCACCATAACGGTGAAGGTCGGCTGTCCCCACTTAAAGCCCAGGCTGCCCCAGCCGATTGTCATCGTGTTCTGCTTGCCATCGGCAGCAGTAGTAAGAAAGGCACCCTTGGACAGAGTTTTTAAAATTGCTTCGCCTTGCTCAAAGGCGTTTATTTTTTTCATAGTCATAACAAAAACCTCCTCATTTGCTTTACAAGAATATTATACAGCGTTTACGCCAGCTATGTGTAAATTTTTGGGGAACTCATCGTGCCGGCACCCAAAAAGGCTCCCCTCCTGAACGTTTCCGTTCAGACGGGGAGCCTTAAACTTACGCATACAGCTCATGCCATTATACACATCAAGTTCGCACTCAACGAAGCAGGTGGTGCTTTATGGACAGGCGTGCCTTATTGCATTTTTTCTTTGAGCATCTTAGTAACCATACCGGGGTTAGCCTTGCCGCGAGATTTTTTCATAATCTGGCCAACGAGGAAGCCGATAGCTTTATCCTTACCAGCCTTGTAGTCAGCAACGGATTGCGGGTTCTCAGTGATGGTTTCTTCAACCAGCTTGAGGATAGCGCCTTCATCACTAACCTGCTCCAGACCGAGCTTCTTAACGAGAGCCTTCGGAGCTTCGTCCTCTTTGAGCATTTCGGCAAATACCTTTTTAGCCAGCTTGCTGGACAGCACGCCGTCTTTAATCAGGTTAACCAGCTCTGCTAAGTGTGCAGGGGTTACCTTGAAATCGGCAATGGTAATGCCTTCGTTGTTCATGTAAGCAGATACATCGCCCAGCAGCCAGTTGGAAACTGCTTTGCTGTCCTTAGCGGTCTTAACTGCTTCATCAAAGTATTCAGCCATAGCCTTGGTGGAAACGATCTGGGAAGCATCATATTCCGGCAGACCGTGCTCGCTCATCAGGCGTGCCTGACGTTGAGCCGGCAGCTCCGGCAGAGTTTCGCGAATGCGCTCAATCCAGGCATCGTCCAGCTGTACCGGAACGAGGTCAGGCTCAGGGAAGTAACGGTAGTCATGTGCTTCTTCCTTAGAACGCATGGACAGAGTTACGCCGTTAGCTTCGTCCCAGGTACGGGTTTCCTGAACAACGTGGCCGCCGTCCTCGAGAACCTCTTTTTGGCGCTCAACTTCGTAGTTGATAGCGCGCTCCAGAGCACGGAAGGAGTTCAGGTTTTTGATTTCGGCACGGGTACCGAATTCCTTAGCACCTTCGGGCATGATAGAGATGTTAGCGTCGCAGCGCAGGCTGCCTTCCTGCATTTTGCAGTCGCAAACATCGGTATATTCCAGAATTGCTTTCAGGTTTTCCATGTAAGCACGAGCTTCGGCAGCACTACGCATATCCGGCTCGGATACAATCTCAATCAGCGGTACGCCTGCACGGTTGTAGTCAACTGCGGAGGAGTCGGAGGTGCTGATGGTTGCGCCGCTGTGGTTCAGCTTGCCTGCATCCTCTTCCATGTGGATACGGGTAACGCCGATGCGTTTATGCTCGCCGTCAACAACGATGTCAATATGGCCGCCCAGGCAGATAGGCTTATCAAATTGGGAAATCTGATAGTTCTTGGACAGGTCAGGATAGAAGTAGTTTTTACGGTCAAATTTGTTGTATTTCTGGATATCGCAGTTCAGCGCCAGGCCAGCCTTGATAGCGAAATCAACAACCTGCTTGTTCAGCACAGGCAGTGCACCTGGCATACCCAGGCAAACCGGGCATACATGGGTGTTAGGCAGGCTGCCGAAGGCAGTGGAGCAGCTGCAGAATGCTTTAGTTTTTGTTTTCAGCTCGGCATGAACTTCCAGGCCGATAACGGTAATATATTTAGTCATTATTTGTTACCTCCCAGCGGTGCGAATACTTTATGATATTCGGTTGCCTGTTCAAAGGTATAAGCAGCACGCAGAATGGTTGCTTCGTCCAGAACCTTACCGATCAGCTGCATACCGATAGGCATGCCGTCATCAGCAAAGCCGCAAGGAATGGAAATACCCGGCAGACCAGCCATGTTTACCGGAATAGTGGTTACGTCCAGCATGTACATGGTCAGCGGATCCATCTTGTCGTTAATGCCGTAAGCAGGAACCGGAGAGGTCGGGGTCAGCAGCACGTCGCATTTTTCAAACGCAGCTTCAAAGTCGCGGCGGATGAGGGTACGAACCTGCATAGCCTTGTTGTAGTATGCATCATAGTAACCGCTGCTCAGTACGTAGGTGCCCAGCATAATGCGGCGGCGTACTTCCTGACCGAAGCCTTCGGTGCGGCTCATGGTTGTCATTTCCGGAGCGGAGGTTGCATCAACATTACGGTAACCGTAGCGAACGCCGTCGAAGCGTGCCAGGTTAGCGGAGGCTTCAGCCGGAGCGATGATGTAATAGGTGATTACAGCATATTCGGTATGTGGCAGGGAAACCTCAACGATTTCAGCGCCCAGCTCTTTATATTTTTCTACAGCCTTCATGATTTCGGCTTTAACCTTAGCATCAACGCCTTCACCGAAATATTCCTTCGGCAGACCGATGCGCAGGCCTTTAACGTCATTTACCAATGCTTTGGTGAAGTCGGGAACCTCTACGTCAAGGGAGGTGGAGTCCATCTCATCCTTACCGCAGATAGTGTTGAGTACCAGAGCAGCGTCGGTTACGTCTTTAGTGATAGGTCCGATCTGGTCCAGAGAGGATGCGAATGCTACGCAGCCATAACGGGATACACGACCGTAGGTCGGCTTAATACCAACGCAGCCGTTGAAGGATGCCGGCTGACGGATAGATCCGCCGGTATCGGAGCCCAGAGTCCAGATAGCTTCGCCTGCAGCGATAGCAGCAGCACTGCCGCCGGAGGAGCCGCCGGGAACACGGTCTAGGTTCCAGGGGTTGTGGGTTACACCAAAATGAGAGGTCTTGGTGGTGGAGCCCATAGCAAATTCATCCAGGTTGGTTTTGCCCAGGAAAATGGTTTCGTCAGCGCGCAGGTTTTTGATAACATGTGCGTCATATACGGGAATGAAGTTCTCCAGCATTTTGGAGGAACAGGTAGTGCGCAGGCCTTTAGTAGAGATATTATCTTTGATTGCGCCCGGGATACCGGCCAGCGGAGCGATTTTCTCGCCGGCGGCAATCATAGCATCAACCTTAGCAGCCTGTGCCAGAGCGTTTTCTTTATCCAGGGTTACATAAGAGTTAACCTGGTCTTCAACTGCGTCGACACGCGCAATAACAGCGTTAGTTAATTCGACGGAGCTTACTTCTTTGTTGACGAGCTTTTCATGCAGCTCGTGCGCAGTAAGTTTATACAAATCCACAGCGTTTGCCTCCTTCTTATTCGATTACGCGCGGTACCTTAAAGCCGTCATTGTGAACAGCAGGAGCGTTCTTCAATGCTTCCTCGTGGGATACGCCTTCTTTGACAACGTCCTCACGCAGTACGTTGCTTACCGGCAGTACATACGGGGTAGGTTCGATACCTGCGGTATCAATTTTTTCAAGAATGTCGGCATAGTTAAGAATCTGGTTGAACTGCTCGGTGAACACTTCCATTTCAGAAGCAGGAACAGTCAAACGGGAAAGCTGTGCGATATGCTTTACGTCTTCAGCAGAAACTTTCATTTTTTCACCATCCTATAAAAACTCGTTTTATTTTTACAAATAACCTGTTTTATTATAACACATTTACTGAGCAAAGTACACTGAGTAAGGTGGTTCGGCAGTGGTTGCGGGGATATTTTTAGGAAAAAGCGGCTTTTAAAATATCAGACTGTAAAACAATAAGGCATCTCCTTGGGGAGACAAGGTGAATTGCCCGTAGGGCAAGAGAAGGCGCCCTGGGGCGGGTGGCATCGCGCAGCGATGACGGAGAGGGGTTACAGCAAAATAAGACATATACATAACCCCAACCCCTCTCAGTCGCCCTACAGGTGACAGCTCTCCCCAAGGAAACCTTTCTCTTCGTATAGCATCCATACACATAAACACAAAAAGAACCCCCCCCTCGCGGGGTTTCTCTAAACTCCAAGCATCTGGCGCTATTTCCCTTCTCGCTTGCTCACCTTAAAATAGAGCCTTTTTAAAATATCCATTGCCTCATCCTGCTGCATACTGCTTAGCTGCGGCGTTACTTTTCTTCTGTTCTTATTTTTATAGCTGCCAAGAGTAATATAAAACCTTTTTGTCGTCGCATCGTGCGCAAACAGCATATCCGTCTGCTTCTGCTTTTTCTCCTGCTCTGCGAGCGGCAGCTTCTGGATAAAAGCATCCAGCTCCGCCAAATCCTCACTTGTCACCTCTGCTGACGACAGCAGGCAATTCCCGCCCTTTTTATCTACAAAAAAGCAGCTGAAGGTACCCTGCCCTTCCTTAAAGGGATCATAATTAACCTCAAACCTGTAGCACAGGGTGCGGAACTGATGGTTCCGGCTCATATAAAAAGCAGACCATTCTACGTGTGTCATCTTATCTTCTCCTTGTACCGGCGCACAACCTATATTAACTGTCAGCAGTGCAAGCACCGCCAGCAGCATTTTGGTGATTTTCCATAATTTACTGTGCATACCGTTCACCGCCCTTGTTAAGCCTTAATTGCGAAGCGGAGCTCTGTCCTTAGCCTTCAGGTAAAGCTGCAGAAACTGCTTTTGCAGCTCCTCTCTTTGCTCCCCGCTCAAAGGCGCCGTCAGCTTCTTGACGCTTCTATCCTTATAGTTGGCGATACACACATCAAAAATCTCCATGGTTTCATCACAGACAAGCAAATCATCATCTACCGGCTCAGGTTCCTTGGGCGGCGCCAGCGGCAGTCCTTGGATAAGCGCATCCAAAGGCGCAAGCTCCTCGCGCGTCACAGGCACGCTTTCCAGCTCGCAGCGCCAGATACTGTCGTTAAGATTTGTCGGAGCCTTAAAGCTGCAGTCATAAATCATCTGCCCGCTTTTAGCATCCAAACGTAGCGCATAATTATAGCTATAATCATAATTCGAGCCGTTTCTGTATAATTGCATACTCGTCCATTCTATACGTCCCATGCTATCGCCTCCCCGCACCTGGGCATAAATCAGCTTTGCTGTCAGCAGCAGAAGCGCTGCCAATAACAGCAGATGAATAATTCTCAGCTTGTTGCTTTTTTGTTTGCGCATGCTGCTCACCGCCTTTTGCTATTCTTCTGATGATAGCATAGCGTATTTTTAGCAGCTTGTCCCCACCCGAAAGGCTGATTTCGGGTAGGAAGGATAAGGTGACTGCAAAATTTTTCGCAAAATCAGCAAATTTTTCACTTCACCCTACCCGAATTTGCCCTTTGGGGTGGGGCTTTTTCCTGCTTTCTGATATATAATGCAGATGTAGAAAAGAATCGGCTGATTAATTATTGTAATATTCTTAAAGTTTTCTTTATATTGGCCGATTTAAAGAAAGGTGGTCTTGTTTATGCAACGCAAAAAATTAATCTCCAAAACCCTGACAACAGCTGTAATGCTTGCGCTGTACATCGGGGTGGCACAACCATCCATAACTTCTGCACAGGAATATACTGACCAAATCACCGGTGCTAATGACGCTTATGCAGCTCATGGCATCCGCGCTACTGTCGGTATGGACTCAACTTATACCTTCGCTGAGGGTGACGTAGTAAAATGGACTAACGCCTACCCTGCTGTTGAGGTTTGGGACGAAGGAACACATTTAAAATTTACTACGCCGCTAAATCTGCAGCTTGATATTAAAGATGGTGCTACCAGCGGTATTTATGCAGCAACCTCTAACTACAATACTCCCGGCAGGCTCACTGCCCAAGATGTGAATATCACAGGTCAGTCTACAGGTGATGTAGATCAAGGTAGAATCTATATTTCCGGCATTGAAACTTATGCTGCCGATATCAAGATAGAAAACCTCAATATCGACATCATGGCTGACGGCAAGCCGGAAAGTATTGCCGATGGTATTTTCATGGGCCGCGATATTGAGGATGAAGACAGCGAACATACTTTGACCGTAAGCGGCGCTACAAATATCAAGGCTGTTTCTAAAAATGGCTATTATGCTTGGGCAGCAGGCATTGAAGCTCAAGACCAAGCAAAAATGAATTTTGGCAAGCTGAAAATCGCTACCGAAGCTACGGCTAAGGATGTAGCACGTACTAACGGCATCTTTGCAGCAGGCAACAGCGAAATTAACGCAGGAGAAACACATATTAACGTAAAAGGCAACGCTGTAACTGAAGGCTACAGCTACGGCCTCAACGCCATTCACAGCTCCAAAATTACACTTGGGGATGGCAGTTCCATTTACGCTAAAAGCAGCGGCGACGGCGAGATTTCAGCTATAGGTGTACGCGCAGGCTTCTATTCCGAAGTCAACCTGGGCATTACGGATATCAGAGCCGAGAACAATAGTGACGGCGGTACTGTTGATGTGTTATTTGTCGAAGATGGCGCCGTTCTCAACATGGCCGGCGGCACCATCACCGGCGCCAACAATGCTAACAATGGCTTGTTCAACGCTATCAATGCTTATGGCGAAGATCCGGACCCGACCTGGCATACCGACACTATTGTCAACATCAACCAAGGTACAACTAACGATGTTGTAATCGTTGGTGACGTACGTGCAGCCAACACCGCCATTGTCAACCTCAACCTGAATACTGACGCTTCCAGCATCACCGGCAATCTCGACCAAAGCGGACCTTATGAAGATAAGGATGATTCTGCCGGTACCATTAACCTCACCCTCGCCAATAAGGCTACCTGGCATGCTATGGGTGAATACGGCATTGGTTATAGCTATCTGGAAACCCTCACCCTGAATGACGGCAGCATCACCATGACCAATGAAGAGGTGCAGAACATTGACGTTATGCACCTGCAGGGCACCGGCGGTGAGCTGACGCTGGAGGCTGATGCAAACCTCAATACAGGCTTCTTCCGCGTAAACAACGCTGACACCGACGCTGCCGCAGTACATACCTCCTATGCAGGCATCAATGCTGATAACGTGAAGGACGCAGCCGGCTTAGAAGGCCTTGTTAAAAACAGCCTGAAGATTCACGATGACAGTGCGGCAAAATTTGACGTTCAGGTAAACGAAGGTCTGCTCATCGGCCAAATGCAGGCAGATACCATCAACCATATTGACGGCAACGTAATCGCCAATGTCAAGATCGCACAAAGCACTACTGTGGATGCTATCAGCCATCTGCAAAACGCTGCAGCACTGTCCTGGAGACAAGAGGACGCTACTCTCAGCAAGCGTTTAGGCGATTTGCGTCAGGGTGATGGTGACCAGGGCTTCTGGGTACGCTTGAACCGTGGCGAATTTAAATATGACAATGCCAAAAACCAGAATAATTTCTTCCAGATGGGCTATGATAAGGCTGGCGGCGATTGGCATTACGGCGCTGCTATCAGCCGTAACAGCGGTAAGACAACCTACGGCGATGCAACAGCGAAAAACCGTAGCCTGGCACTTACTCTGTACGGCACCTGGCTGGGCGATAAGGGACATTATGCAGACATCGTACTCAAGGAAGGCCGTCTGAGCAATGATTACGATATCTCTGCACCGATTGGCTTCACTCACGGTCAGTATAAAACCTGGGGCAGCAGCATCAGTGCGGAATACGGCAGAGAAATCGCTATGGGTGACAAGGCCTACTTCACTCCGCAGGCACAGCTTTCCTGGCTGCGTATTGCCGGTAAGGATTACACTACCGCCAACGGCATTGCTATCAGTCAGGACAGCCAAAGCAGCACCATCGGCCGCTTAGGCTTCGAGCTTGGCAGCAGACTTGGCGACAACGGTAATGTATACGCCAAAGCTTCTGTACTGCATGACTTCGGCGGCAGTGCTGACACCCGCCTGAGCTACAACGGTGTATCCACCACCTACAGCAACGATTTGGGCGACACCTGGTACGAGGCAGGCATCGGCTTCAACCTCAAAACCAAGGATAACAGTTATCTGTATGCAGATGTTTCCAAAGCCTTCGGCGGCGACTACAAGACACCTTGGCAATGGAACGTAGGTATGCGCTGGACCTTCTGATAGGTTAAATTTCTTCAACTTACAATCTTATCCTATGCTGTAAATAAGCAAACAAAAAATTGTGCGGTCGTAAAAAGCCGCGCAATTTTTGTGTTTATCTCTAAAATTCAGCTGAATTTTGCTATTGCTACGATATTTTATCATCTTTTAAAATAAAACCAACCCCAACCTACCCAAAATTCCCCTTTCGGGTGGGGCGCTGACACTCTTTTTGCGCTATAATGAAGGCAAGATAAGGAAGGGAGATGTTCCTATGTTTAAAGAAAACGACGAATGTTGTGCTATACAATGCGAAAAATGTGGCGGCACCATGTATTCCGACGCTGCCAGCACCAGCTTCATCTGCTCCTTCTGCGGCAACAAGGAGCCTTGGCCGAACAGCGAAAAAATCCTTGATACCGAAATCAAATACCGCCATAAGCCTGTAGAAGTTGTCAATGGTCTGGTGAAGCTGGGCCACGTATACTTTATGGAGCCCTTGCCGGAGATGCTCAAAAACAACACCCAAAGCATCGAAGATAAGCTGGGCGTTTTCAGCGCCCTCAGCACCAAGGTTTACGAAGAAAGCCACACCATCAAGCTGCCCTGCCCGCTCTGCGGTGCCGATGTTACCGGTGAATCCACGCAGACTATTTTTACCTGCGAATACTGCGGTCACCGTCTGACGCAGGAGGAGCTGAAGGCCGGCGGCTACAACAAGGACCAGCTCATTGGCGCGGGCTCCCGCAGCTATCCTTCTATCGCCCTGCCCTTCAAGCTCACTAAGGAGCAGGCCTTTGGCAGAGCACAGCTGCTGATGAAGCGCGAGCCTATATCCTTTAAGGGTGCGGAAAAGGCAATTAAGGAAAAATTTACCGCCTTCTATACTCCCTATACACTAGCGGACCTGCGCGTCAAAGCGCAAATCTCCAGCAACAAGGGTGACTGCGAAATTTATCAGGAGGTTTTAAACTGGGTATATCCGCAAACCTATGTCTTTGACGAAAACGCCGTCGATATGGTTGCTCCCTGGAACTTTGATGAGTTCGCCCCCTTCGACCCCGTATTTCTGGAGGGTGACGTGCATATCACCACCCGCAGCAATCTTTTCCCGGTAGAAAAATATCTTGACCGCATGATTAATGAGCAGCTTTGCAACAGGCTCTGCGAAAATTACGGCTTAAAGAATGTTAAGATTGAAAAATGGTCACGCAATATCCGCAAGCATTCGGCTGACATCATGCTGCCGATTTATTATGTTGACTATACGGACAACAGCGCCGGCGAACGCTTCGTTATCGTAGTCAACGGCCAGACCGGCGCTGCCAGCGCCCGCTTCGTCAACAGCAAGGACAAGGTACGCAGCCTGCAGCTGCCCGCCAACAGCAAGCTGCCGCGCTTTGCCGAAACAACGCTGCGCACACCGCCGATGATTGTGCGTTACGTAAAGCCCAAATTCCTGCATGAGGTAATTCCTCCGGAAAAGGGCTTCAAAAAGAGTCTCTTCCAAATGCTCAAATTCTGGTAGGAAATGGGTTATTTTGTGTATAATTGTTGTAAAGCATAGAGTGTCTGGTCTCCTTTGTAGATTATGTTGTTTTGGTCGATAATATTTTACTACAATTCCAACACTTATTTATAGAACCTAAAAATCCCCTGACGCCAGCTTCATAGCAAGCATCAGGGGAAATTCCGGCAGCTCAGGAGAAACCGAGCTAACATCCGCTCTTAATAATTTATCGTATGAATTTCAAAATAAGCCTGCGGGTTTTTACAAATCGGGCAAACCTCCGGAGCCTTCGTACCTACAACGATATGTCCGCACTTGCGACACTCCCAAATTCTTACCTCGCTCTTAGCAAATACCTGCTGTGCCTCTACGTTGTGCAGCAACGCACGATAACGCTCCTCATGACGCTTCTCAATAGCTGCTACGCCACGGAACTGCTCTGCCAGCTCATAGAAGCCTTCGGCATCTGCCTCTTGGGCCATACGCACATACATATCCGTCCATTCGTGGTTCTCTCCCTCAGCAGCGTGCAGCAGATTTGCCGCAGTATCGCCAAGCTCGCCCAAAGCCTTAAACCATAGCTGTGCATGCTCCTTTTCGTTCTCTGCTGTCTGCAAGAACAAAGCAGCAATCTGCTCAAAGCCTGCTTCCTGCGCTACTTTAGCAAAATAAGTATACTTATTACGAGCCATAGACTCGCCAGCAAAGGCCTCTAAAAGATTCTTCTCCGACTTTGTGCCAGCATAAGGATTCTTTGCCTTGTCGCCAGGAGTATCCTCGATTTTTACAAACTTATCTGCACCCTGCTTACAGATTGGGCAGACAAAATCAGCTGGCAGCTCCTCGCCTTCATAGATATAACCACAAATTAAACATTTCCACTTCATCATTTTCTTTTTCGCTCCTTTTGTTAAATCTGCGCTGCGGTCCTGATAAGCAGTATGCAGCATTGCTTCAGCCATGTCGCTCAAGGGCGTATCATAAAACTCCTGGTAAAGCTGCTGAATTTCTTTATTTTCGTGAGACAGATGCAACTCCATCTCTGCGTCCCGCTCATAAAGACCCTCGATACGTGCCTTGCGTGCTGCGTCAGCATCATAAGCAAAATCCTTCGGCTGCCCGCCGCCGCCAATACAGCCGCCAGGACAGGTCATAACCTCTATAAAATGATATTTTTCAATGCCACCAGCTATGAGCTTTCGGACATTTTCCGTTCCGTGAACCACTGCTACATTGATAACCCTGCCTGCTATCTCCACGCTGGCCTCACGCAATCCATCATAACCACGCACTGGCTCGAGCTTGAGTATTTCCTTAGGTGGCTGCTCACCCGTAAGATAAGCATAAGCAGTCCTGAGAGCTGCCTCCATCACGCCGCCTGTATTGCCAAAAATAACACCTGCACCAGAGGCCTCGCCCATAAATTTATCAAAATCGCTGTCCTCCAGGCTGGTAAAATCAATGCCTGCTTCCTTCGCCCACAGTGCCAGCTCCCTCGTCGTGATGACATTATCCATATCCCGCAATTCAGCTATACCCAACTTCTGCCCGGCAGCGTTCATTTTCTCACGGCGAATCTCAAATTTTTTCGCCGTGCAGGGAGTTAAGGCGACATTAACAATCTTCCTCAGATCAATGCCCATTTTCTGTGCGAAATAGGTTTTAATCGTCGGTCCCTGCATCCCTATCGGACTTTTAGCTGTAGAAACATGCGGCAGGAGCTCAGGGTAATAGGTTTCTGCAAACTTCACCCACGCCGGACAACAGCTTGTAAACTGCGGCAGCGGCTTGTCAGTTTCACCTTTTATACGGGCAAGAAGCTCGCTTGCTTCCTCAACAATTGTTAAATCAGCCGCAAAGTTCGTATCCAGCACATAATCAACGCCCAGAGCACGCAAAAGCGCAACCATCTTCCCCTGCACGAACGCCCCCTTAGGCAGGCCGAATTCCTCGCCCAAAGCCACGCGTACAGAAGGTGACGTACTGACAATGACGATTTTGTCCTTATCCTGCACGGCAGCCTTAACCTCTGGATATTCATATACCTCGGTGATGCTGCCAACAGGGCAGACATTAGCACACTGACCGCAGTGAATACAGATAGCTCTGTCTCCGGTCTGCTCCAGCGCATAGGTTCCCAACACACCAACAGGACTTGTGCAGACATTACTGCACTGACCGCATTTGATGCACAATGACTCATTACGGACAATACTGGGATTATCCGCTTCAATAGGCACCCTCACGGAAGTTGATAAATGCTTGCTCACAATATCATCTCCTCCAATATGAAATTTTAACAGCGCTCCCTTGACCTTTTATAAAGCACTATTATATCGTTTACATTATAACTCATTCCCAGCGTCTGTCAACAACTTATATTAATAAAAAATAATTTTACTTTAAAGGAGACTTTTCTCTAAAGCTCACTTCACCAGCCCCATCCGCCGCTACCCGGACTTGGCTATCCACCGCATCATGACGGCTCAGCTCAAGGGTACCGATAAGGACACCATGATCCTGCGTTACAGCGAGTTTGCCGAGGACGTCAGCAAGCAGGCCAGCGAGCGCGAAGTCATCGCCATGCAGATCGAGCGCAAGGCCGAGGATTGCTACAAGGCCGAGTATGCCCGCCGCCATCTGGGCGAGTGCTACGAGGGCCGCATCTCCGGCGTGACCCAGCGCGGCCTGTTCATCGAGTTGGAAAACGGCGTGGAAGGCTTTGTACCTGCTTCCAGCCTGACCGCCACCGGCACCATGCTTACCGAGGGCGTGCGCCTTTCTGATCCCGTTTCCGGCAAGAACTGGAATCTGGGCGATACCATGATGATCACCATCGTGCGTGCGGACGTCAATCTGGGCAAGATCGACTTTGAGGTCGCCCCGGAAAGTGCAAAGCAGTAACTTTATAATTGAATAAACAACAGACTGCCCCCGAAGCAGCGCGCTAGATCGTGCTGTTCGGGGGCAGTTTATTGTAGTTCTCAAAATCCTGGCAAAGTAAAATGCCCGCCTGAAAATCAGACAGGCGGGTTTGCCATCATGTAGTCGAAATACAGTCCCTTGTGCAGAGCGTGGGCAAAGTGGGAATCGGTGGTCTCGCCAAGATTATGTTTACGGATACCATTCCGGCTGCCGCGTTTTGAGATATGGCATTCTGCTGTGATTCTTCTCGGGTTCTTCGTCAGAACGCAGAAAATGCGGAAACTGCTTGATTTCACTTGGTTTCCGTACTAGAATGGAAACTGGAAAGGCAAATACGGTTTCCACAAGGAGGACGCTCATGCAGGAAAAGCTCGATGCCCTTGTGCGCACGCAGGCCATGCAGTTATTCCGTCAACAGGGGCTGCATTTCACCATGCAGCAGGTGGCAGAGCCGCTGCACATCAGCAAAAAGACCATCTACACCGTTTACCCCTCCAAGGAGGCGCTTTTGCTGGATATGGTAGACCACGCCTTTGCGGACATCCACCGCTGCAAGCAGGAAATTCTGGCGGGCGGTGGTACTTTGCAGGAAAAGCTGCGGGCAGTCATCATTGCCATGCCGGCAGAATATGCCGCGCTGGATCTGCGGCAGATGAAGGAGCTGGATGAAAAATACCCAGTGGTGGCGGCGCGGGTGCGCAGTCAGTTGGAAAACGGGTGGGAGCCCACCATGGCGCTGCTGGAGCAGGCGGTGGCGGGGGGGGGCGG
>ERZ791624.1126-NODE-1126-length-13643-cov-4.553356_pt1 | contig 13643 bp, 6 predicted proteins | sample MGYA00510058_ERZ791624 | MGnify/ENA primary metagenome ERZ791624 (study PRJEB30046, sample SAMN00715158) | human gut metagenome | study: EMG produced TPA metagenomics assembly of the A metagenome-wide association study of gut microbiota in type 2... | reverse complement strand
CCCGTTCTGATAGTGCAGTTCAAGGTCGCGAACCAATTCGTACGGCGTGTCGGCAAAGAAACTTTGCAGACGGGTCATAAAGGAATCGACTTTGCCCGCCCTTACTTCCTGGACCAGGCGGATAATTTCCGACGGAGAGTCCGCTTTCTGCACTGATGCGTAGTAAGGCAACAGGAATCGGGTAAAGCCGTCTTCAACTTCCCTGTTCGGAAATCCTAATACAAAGGTCTTAAATTCCGAATAATAGCCTTTTATTGTCAGGTAACCGCTCTGATAGAGAACGGGTAGCGGATTCTCATCGGCAGAGTCTGTTCCGCCCAAAATATCGGATGTTGCCATCGAACCGACAAGGTTTTCAAGAGGATACCTGTTCTTTTTGAGGCTTTCCACCAGAAAAGTAGGCGTGCCGGTCTCGAACCAGTATGTACCAAACTTCATTTCAGCAAAAGTACTGAGTATGCTGAACGGATTATAGATATCTACACAACTTTCGTTGAAGTGGTAACCGTCGTACCATTCTTTCAACTCACTTTTAGCCTCTTCTTCAGTCATGCCGTTAGCATCAGCAAGTTCTTTAATTTCCTCAGAAAGATTGCTGTAAAGTTCATCCTTTGTAATGCCGCAGATACTCTCGAAAATTGACGAAAGCGATACGTCTCTTAGATTATTCAAATCGCTGAAAACGCTGACCTTGCTGAATTTTGTCACGCCAGTAAGCAGAGCGAAGCGGATATACCTGTCACTGCTTTTCATCACCCCATAGAATGCTTTCAACGTGCCTCGAAAATCATCCTGAAGTTCCTCGTTGCCAATTGTTTGCAGCAATGGCTTGTCATACTCGTCAATCAGGATAACAACCTGTTTGCCAGTCTTTTCTGCAGCACGGCGGATAATACCATAAAAGCGGTCTGATAATGTCTGCTCCCTTTCATCAGCACCCCAAATATCCTCCCACGCATTTAAGTGGCGCAATAGTATGGTGTTTAAGTGTTGTCGTGTGTCGAATTTTTCCGCATTCAAATCAAGGTGCAATACAGGATACTCAATCCATTCCTTTTCAAGACTTTCCATTGCCAGTCCTCTGAAAAGTTCCTTCTTGCCCTTAAAGTACGATTCAAGAGTAGATATGAGCAGACTCTTTCCGAATCGTCGCGGACGGCTCAGAAAGTAATACTTTCCAGTCTGGACCAACTTGTAAATAAGGTCAGTCTTATCAATGTAAAAATAGCCACCCTTGCGAATGTCGCTAAAACTTTGGATTCCTACCGGATATTTCTTGTTGCTCATAATTAATGGATCTGATAAATTACTGCTTCATACGCAAAATTAGATAAAAAATGCGATATTAATAAAATAAACCCCAAAAGTTTTCATCTAACTTTTGGGGTTTACTTCAACGTATGATTTGTTTTTTATTTTTAATCGGAATACTATCCGTTCATTGTCAAAAGCAATTCCTCATTCGACTTAGTTCTAAGCATTCTATCCTTAATCAACTCCATAGCCTCTATTGAAGTATAGTCAGCCATGTGATTACGAAGAATCCACATTCTGTTGATTGTGTCTGGACTAAGAAGCAAGTCATCACGACGAGTACTTGAAGCCACAATATCCACAGCAGGGAATATTCTCTTGTTCGACAACTTACGGTCAAGTTGCAATTCCATGTTACCAGTACCCTTAAATTCCTCAAAGATAACCTCATCCATCTTTGACCCTGTTTCAGTAAGAGCTGTTGCAATAATCGTCAAACTACCGCCATTTTCAATATTACGGGCAGCTCCGAAAAAGCGTTTAGGCTTTTGCAATGCGTTAGCGTCAACACCACCAGTCAGAATCTTACCGGAAGCCGGAGCAACTGTATTATAAGCACGGGCAAGACGAGTAATTGAATCCAATAGGATAACAACATCATGACCACACTCAACCATTCTCTTTGCCTTCTCCAGGACAAGTCCTGCTATCTTAACGTGACGCTCAGCAGGCTCATCAAATGTTGAAGCAATAACCTCTGCGTTAACGTTTCTTGCCATATCAGTAACCTCTTCCGGTCGCTCATCAATAAGCAAAATCAAAAGATATGTATTTGGATGATTTTCTGCAATTGCGTTTGCTATATCCTTCAAAAGCATAGTCTTACCAGTCTTTGGAGGGGCAACTATCAATCCACGCTGTCCCTTACCAATTGGCGAGAACATATCAACAACTCGTGTTGATAAATTGCAAGTTGTTGCACCACCAGTCAAATTAAACTTTTCATCTGGGAACAGCGGCACGAGGTGCTCAAAAGAGACCCTGTCTCTTACAAATTCTGGCGTTCTGCCGTTTATGCTTTCAACGGAACAAAGCGGAAAGAATTTTTCTCCTTCTTTCGGAGGACGAATCGGACCCTCAACAACGTCACCTGTTTTCAAACCGTTTTGCTTAATTTGAGCCTGAGAAACGTAAATATCATCAGGAGAAGGAAGATAATTATAGTCAGACGAACGCAAAAAACCGTAACCGTCAGGCATAACTTCCAAAACGCCAGAACCTTTTACTATACCTTCAAAATCATATATAGGTTGCTGTGGTTGCTGCGGTTGCTGCTGGCCACGTTGCTTTCCATTACGCTGCTTGCCTGCTTTTTGATTTTTCTGATTCTGAACAGGTTGTAACTGTGGCATTGGTTGTGGTTGCATAGGCTCTTGGACGGGAGACTCAGGAACCTGTTCTTGTGTTTGCTGCGATATTACTGATTCCGCTTCTTTCTGTTGCTGTGAACGAGGAACAAATTTTCGTCCAGTATTAAAGAATAGGCTAAACGACTCATCATTTCTCCTAACAACAGGCTTTTCCTCCTGGCGAGGTGCTTCATCAACAGGTTTCTCTTCTTCCACCTTTGGTTCTTCAAGAACTGGCTCTGAAATGGCTTTATCTTCCGGAATTGTTGCTGATTCCAATTGTTGTGAAACTGTAGCATCTACACTCTCCTCAACTTCTTTATTATCTTCATCTGCAACCTTCTTTGCAGTTCTTTTGCGAGTAGTCTTTTTTTCTGGCTTGGCAGGTGCTTCTTCTACTTCTTTTGGCGCCTCATTATTTTCTTCTGCAACCTCAACAACAGTTAAAGGCTCTGTTACTTCAGTAACAGGCTCTGCGTCCTTTTTTGCCTTTTTGGTTGTCTTAGTTGCTTTTTCTTTTTTAGGCTTGTCAGTAGCATTTTTCTTGACCTTTTCACTTTTCATCTTAGCGGCCTTAGCCTTTGTCTGATCAGCTTCAAAGTCAATAATTCCATAAATAAGGTTCTCGGCATCAACTTTGTCGATATCCTTATTATCAACCTTCTTCAAACCCAAAGATTTAGCAATCTCCTGCAATTCCGGGAGTTGCATCTCTTTCAAATCTAATAATTTGTACATATAATAATGTTATTCTTTTGCGATATCAAGCCTCGCACAACGCGAAACTGAATTATAATGAAAATACGGGGAGTTTTGATTGGCTTAACAAAATAAGTTGCTGCAAGTCTCTAAGGCGAGGGGCTTGAAATGCTCTAAAGAACAAGAGATATCCCAAATCCACATAGCAACATATCAGATTGCTTATATTGATAAGCCGTCTTGACATTGCAAAGGTAACTCAATTTTTTTTATTATCAAGAATTTTCAAGCCTTTTTTATGCTTTTAAAGAATTATGCGGAACCAAAAAGTAAATTATATACAATTATATGCAAACGGCCACTACTTTTGGATATTACAAGAAAAATTAGTATGTTTGCACTTGCATCACACATGCGGAAGCCCCAAAAGGGATTGCGGGTGGGTGCGACTTTACATAAGAGCGTTTACTTGACGCTTGTCTTTGACACACCGTAACTTCGCAACTTACAAAAACAGTCAAAGGACAAGACAACGGTAGATGCTCACGGTAGGTATATTATACCCTGCCGTGATTTGTCGTATATATCCATATGTTTTCGACATGTTCACGCACGGGATTAAGATATGCCATGCGTGGGCTTTCTGCGTTGTCCGTTCCGACTGTTGGGCAATGCGAAGGCCAGGTGTGTGGGATGGGCGACAGGCAAGATTCCCACGCTTTTTGTATTGTCCAAACAGAAATAATCAACATGTTATGGTGTCGGGAACTCTGCCATAGGATATCGGGATATTTATGGGTAAAATATTAGAATTCATTCAGCAAAACAGTTATGGCAAATACTTTTGCTATGGTTCTAAGAAGATTTCGTTAGACGACAACTTAAATGATGTTTTGTCATTTGATGACAAATCTATATCGGAAGCAAGGAAAAGTGTATTTGCTGAAACCGATCCCACACGCATACATACGGTTAATATTAGTCCTTCCTTCATACACGGTTGTACTCCCATATTCCGATTCTTTTTAGACGGTTCTCGTCGAACATACAAAGTCGATGACATTGCCATTGGCAAAAAGATATTTCCTATAGTTGCAGGCCAAATTATTGTTGGATGTTGTGAAAGAAAGGATCGAGAAACATTTAAACCTTATTTACTGCATCATCGCATAGTATTATCAATGCCTACCGATTTTGATATTGATGACGAAAACAACAACAATAATTTTTGTAAGTTGTATTGTGAAAATGTAAATCATCATTTGTCGTCAATTCCTTTTATTGCAGAGCATAATATACAACTACATGATTTGTTTTTGTATGAAACCGATGGCTTTACAGAAGAATTGGGCAAGAATAAATATCTGAGTAGAGCTGTCGCAAAAATCCAAAATGAGATGACAGATGAGGAACAAATAATAGTAAACAATCTTTGTGAAAATAATCTTTTAGACGATGATAATTTCTTGCTTAAGGATGGTTCCATAGAATATAATCCACGATTTTCTAATATGGATATGAGCAAGTGGAACATATTACGTTCTAATTATAAGTATGTTGTAGGTGTATCTAAATCTTTTGATCCAGAACTAATTCCGGACTTTGAAGGGCACAAGCTGTCAAAAACCATAGCGGGACTTAAACCTTTTCAACGGACAAAAGTTTACCGTTATGAGTCGCAGCATTCTGGAAGTTTCTTTGCTGTTTGGTATTTACGTTTGCGCAACAGCGATTTTAGAGAAACTAATTTCTCAGACATTGTAAAATGCGAAATGGTTCTCAATAACGAAAATGACCAAATTCGAACAGCTCTGATTGACCTGATAAGTGCAAATATAATTGGAGAAGCATACCCAGTATGTTTCGGTAATGATTCGCGATGGGCAAACCACCTTTATCCCGTATATCTCACTGAAATATTCTGTAAATCACACTATGCTAATAACGAAATAATTTATAAACTCTTTTGATATGAGTACAAAAATAATCGGGAAGGTGTCAGCTACAGAGAAGTGCCCTTCCACAATAGACGATTTCTATTTTTGGACTGACAAAAAAGAAATATTAAGTCCATTCGACATCGTTAAAGTTGAACATGAACAAGGTTCAATAACATACGGTGTAGTTGAAGAAATTAATCATGTTACTGATGCACCGAGTCATTTCACAAGTTATATTTCCAGTGATTTTGGAAACATTGAAACCACCCCAATCGGAAATATGATGCGGCTTGGAATGAACTATGTAAAAGCACGCGTAGTTTGTAATACAGAAAACATATATACTCCTGTATTGGATAGCAGACGTGTTTCTCTTTGCGATGAAAACGATGTAAAGAGAGCCTTAGGACTAAGCGATGATGAAGTTAAAAATCCCTTGGTTTGTGGCTACCTTCAGATGTACCAAGGAGATGCTGCTATAAAAGTCAAGGTTGTTCTCAACTCCCATTTCCTTATTGGTCCCGATGGTGCACATATCAATATCTCAGGCATTTCAGGACTTGCTGCAAAAACGTCTTACTCAATGTTTTTACTTAAAGCTATTCAGGAAAAGTTTAGGACAGAAAAAGGAGAAACTGCTGCGTTTGTCTTCTTTAATGTGAAAGGTCGCGACCTTATGGCAATAGATGAACCGAACATAGAACTGCCACAAGCTGATATAGATATATATCGCGATACCCTACAATTATCTGCACGTCCATTTGACAATGTTACATATTATTATCCGTATAGCAAGGATAAAATGACAGAAAATGTACAGTCTTATGCCCAGCCATCAGACATTCGTTCTCAGATAGATGTAGGAAAGGCTTCTATCTACAAATTCACATTTGAAAAATGCCAAGACAAACTTGACTTATTGCTTGCCAATGAAGATGATTCCACTGGCACTCTCGAAAGTTGTGTTAATTTTATCATAAATAAAGAGGGGAGCTTTAAGGGTGTTGAAAAATGGTCAACATTTAACGAAAAACTTTCAGAATACACGCAAACTGCATCGTCAACGGGGGCAAAGAAAACAGATAAAGGCGAAATACTCGTAACTAGTTGGCGAAAATTCAAGCGTTGTATAAGCAAAGCTATTCAAAATGATGTTTTTGCCAAAAGTATCGTGTATGGAGAAGTTGACCTAACAGAAGAAATCTCAAACAACCTTCGAGATGGAAGGGTAATGGTTATAGACATTGCCCGTTTGGATGAAAATACGCAAAGCTTTGTATTTGGTAGTGTTGCAAGAGCAATTTACGACTTAAAACTAGGAGCTGACCGAACAGATATACCTGACAAGGTTATCCTTTTTGTTGATGAACTTAACAAATATGCATCGAACGATGTTCCCAAAAACTCTCCAATTTTACGTCAACTCCTGGACATCGCAGAAAGAGGCCGCTCTTTGGGTATTATCTTATTTTCTGTTGAACAGTTCAGAAGTGCAATTCATGACCGTGTAAAAGGTAATTGCGCTACACATGCATATGGTCGAACTAATGCCATAGAGGTATCAAAATCTGATTACCGGTATATCCCGAAAGTATACCAAAACATGATGACCCGTTTAACTCCTGGAGAATATATTATTTCAAATCCTGCATTGCGCTCGCTAGTAAACATTAAATTTCCTCGAAATGCCTACAAACAATTCCCCAATGGATAATATTAACAATACATACCAACCCATAGTTGGAAAGAATCTCATTGATATACTTATGTTTTCAATGTATTCTGATTCGCTCATCATCTTTAGAGAATATGTCCAAAATGCTTTTGATGCCATTGTTGAAGCAAAAAGGCATGGCGTTTTGTCAAATATAAAAGAAGGTCAGGTATCAATTACGATAGATCCTATTTCTCGAAAAATAAAGATTCTTGACAATGGCGTCGGAATCAATGTTTCACAAGCACAACCGATTCTTTTGAATATTGCAGACTCTCATAAAGACGGCATTGGTTTGGCGGGACAATATGGCATAGGTCGTTTGGTTGGGGCAAAATATTGTAAACGCCTTATATTCAAGACAAGTGCGAAAGGAGAAAATCGGTATACGGAAATTACTTTTGATAATGAATTAGCACAAAAAATAATATCAAGCAAAGAAGACAAAAGCACTGCTACCCAAGTAATAGACAGAATTACATCTGTGGTCGTTGGCGAAGAAGCTCCTGACAAACATTACTTTGAAGTTAGAATGGAAGAAGTTTCTGAACATCATAGAAACCTCTTGAATGTAGGTAAAGTTTCTGAATATCTTAAAGAAGTTGCACCTATTGACTATATGTTAGAATTCAAAAACATGCTCTATAATCAGTGTCTTCCTATTCAATATAAGGATTTTAATGAAGAATTAGGTCATATTCGTTTAACAGTAAATGATGAAATAGACATAAGAAAACGATATGGTTTGATGATTGACGGCACAGGTGATGAGATTTCATATCTTCAGTTTTTCAAGTTCGAAGATAGCGAGTTTGGTCTTTTGGGCTGGGGATGGTATGCAATCACACCCTTTACAAAAGCCATTCCTGCCTCAGATGTCAACAAAGGTATTCGTTTGAGAAAAAGAAACATTCAAATTGGCTCAAAAGATTTGCTCAATCAATACTTTAAAGAAGCGAGAGGTAATAATTATTTCTATGGTGAAATACATGCCGTACACCCCAACCTAAGGCCTAACAGTTCACGAGACGGCTTAACTCACACTCCAGAAGCTATTAAATTATATGAGTGCATTAAAGAGTATTTCTCGGATTTGCAAAAGTTATACCATTTAGCTAATGATGTTAAGAATCTAAATAGGGATATTCATTTGTCAGGGAAATCCACGCCTCAATCCGATGAAGAAAAGGCTAATATTCAAAATAAAATTTCTACTACAGTTAAGCAATTTGATAAAATAAAGACAAAATATAAGCATGATGACAATATAGGAGAAGCATCAGATAAAGTACTGGCTATTTATGGTGAAACAATAAAGAAAACCCTTGAAAGTCTGCCAGTAGATATACTACCATCTAATGTTACTTCGTTGACAGATAGAGGCGATAAAACCACGGGAAAAGACATTACCATTGTGACGTCAACTCCCAATCAGGAAAAACCCACACCTTCTGCTGTTACAGATATTTTTGCACCCCTAAATAAAAAATGTACTCCAGAAGAAATCAAAATTATTAGAAAAGTTTTTGCCATTCTTTCTCAGAATTGTCCCATTAGCCAGCGTACAATGTTTGAAACGATGAAAGAAAAAGCAATTAAACAACTCTGCAAATAATGACACGTCTAAAGAAAAGAAGAAAGGTACTACTATTAGAACCAAATTATGCAAACAAATTTCCTCCCATTGGGCTTATGAAAATCGCGACATATTACCGCAATTTAGGCAATTGGGACATTGTGTTCTATAAGGGCGACCTAAAAAGATTTATAATTGAACAAATTAGCGAGCATTGCATTAATGAGCTAACTGAATTTTTATCATATATAGATTGGCATCTCAAAAAAGATGTCATTGTTGAATATATTCGAACTAGAAAAAAAGAGCACCTTGATGCATTGGTAAACAGTAATTCTGAATTAAAAGATACAATATTTCCTATATTGACCTTTTATAAGGACTATTATTGGAAAAACACCTGGAAAGACAACCCAGAGTGGGATAGGATTTGTGTAACTACATTGTTCACTTTCTATTGGGATATTACTATTGAAACCATTAATTTCGCTAAACTTTTAGTAAAGAAAAAATCGGATTTAATGGTTGGCGGTGTCCTTGCCTCCATTCAGCCAAATGAAATATATCAAGCAACAGGAATCAAACCATATGTAGGAGTCCTTCAAACACCTGGTCAACTCGACAAAGGCGATACGCAAATAATAGACCAGTTACCTCTTGACTATTCCATTCTTGACGAGATTGATTATAAATATTCAATGTCAAATGCTTTTTATAGTTATACAACTCGTGGCTGTATTAGGCATTGCCCATTTTGTGCGGTTCCTACTTTAGAACCGTATTATCAATCCTACATCCCTCTAAAGGAAAGGATTAATCTTATCCGTGAACATTATGGAGACCAAAAAGATCTCTTGCTCATGGATAATAATGTGTTGGCTTCTGAACAATTTCCACAAATTATTCAAGACATTATAGATTGTGGATTTGGCAAAGGGGCATTGTTTACGCAGCCGAACAAACTTGAAATAGCCATTAGAAATCTCAAGGCTGGTATTAACGACCGTGCATATATTCGCAAAAGCCAATCTTTGATAATGGAGTTTTACGGAACCCTTAAAGGTGATGAATCATTTGAAGTTTATAAAATAATTTCCCAATATCATATTGCAAAACTATTAACTTCAAAAAAAGAGAATATCTTATTGGCCAATCAACAATTAAAACCGTATTACGATAGGCATTTCAAATCAAGTACACGGTTAAGATTCGTTGACTTCAATCAAGGAGTGGACGCTCGCCTTTTCAATGAGAATAATGTCAAATTATTATCCCAAATAGCTATACGACCTCTACGCATAGCTTTTGACAATATCAAGACATTGCCGTTTTACGAAAAGGCCATAAGGCTAAGCGTCAATGCTGGACTTAAAGATTTTTCCAACTATCTACTCTATAACTTTGACGATAAGCCGGTAGACTTATATCGCCGTTTAAAAATTAATGTGGAACTTTGCGAAGAACTAGAAGTCAGCATATACTCATTTCCAATGAAATACCATCCCATTAGGCATGACAACAAAGGGGATGTTGACTACTCGCATAACAGGGATTTTATTGGAAAATATTGGAATAGGAAATACATTCGCGCAGTACAAGCCATACTGAACAGCACAAAAGGTAAAATCGGTAAGGGCAAGTCTTTTTTTTACAAAGCCTTTGGAAATGATGAAGTCCAATTTTTAGAACTTTTAGAAATGCCAGAGACATTCATTTTGTATCGATATTTCTTTGAATGGTTAGATAACAAACCAGGGGGATACGGAACTGCACACTGGCGAAAATGCTGGAACAGATGTATGTCAGAATTATCAGACAATGAAAAGTCCAAGCTATTAGATGTTATACATAATAACAAATTTGATTCAGTTTCCGAATTTGAAGGGCTGTCGCAACAAGGGCTGGAATTATTAACATATTATACAAACTACCGCAAAGATATAATTACGCCGGGAACTGAATTATATCGTTTGAAAACTGAATATGACCTCAACCCTACAATAAGGTTAAAACGAAAGTCTTAAATATGGATATATCAAAATCATCTAATAGGTTCATCGATCCTATTAAAGAAAGAAAGTTATCTATACGTGCACTTAACTGTTGCAAAAAGATTGGAGTTGAAAATCTCTTTCAGCTGTTAGAATATGCGAAGTCGAATGATTTGCATCATATCCAAGGTTGTGGACCTAAAACAATTTTAGAGTTACAAGACGCTATAAAAAGTTCTAATTTTCTGACAAATTCAAGTAACCCTGAAGAAGCATTATTTAAATATTTGCCTTCTTCAATTGAAAGCATATTTGATGACTTTGTATTAAGTTGCGAGGAAGATATACAAGATAATTTTCTCAATGTGTTTCCAAATGCAAAGGATTTATGCTCACAATGTTTATCCAATTATTCGTCTATCTTTGTTGCTTTGCCGAATACTGTTTCAATAGAGACGGTATTCGAGTGTTGGCAATTAGGCTATGATATTCTTAACAAAATATTACCAATTATAGCACAAAATTCCACCAACGAAACTAACTCATTTAAATTATCGAACTGCCTTGACTTAGTAAATAAACATTTTATAGAAGCTAAGGTTGAGTATATACTATCTCGTTTGCCTGACATTCTTATTGAAATATTGAATAACGAGTTTGAGCGTATAAAAGAACAACTTTCAACGAGAGCACAAAATGTATTAGAAAGAGAACAAATAAATGCCAAAACTATAATACAGTTTTGTAATACACTTGTGAATTATCATAAGATTCGTTTCTGCGGTAAACAAACAGCGTCTGATATTATCGTTGCATACAGTTCTTTTTATGAATTCCTTACGCAATTAGCATACTCCTCACCTAAAGAATGCAACGAAATAATCATACGAATAAAATATCAATTCCTTAATGAGGAAGAAGTTAAAGAAACAATTCATTTTTATGAGGAAAATGGTCATCTGCCTGTTTTTAAATTAGTCTACTTGTATTTTATAAAATCAAATAACAGACAAGATGCTATTTATAATAGGGCAAACGGTATCACTAAACCCTTGCAAACATTAACTGATATTGCTAATGAATTTAGTTTGTCAAGAGAACGGATTCGTCAAATAGTTAGTAACTATTCGCCTTCTTCAAAACTATATGCTATTACTACCTTACTCGATAGTCAATACTATCCGTTCCTAAATAAAGATTTTATTGACCCGACGGAAATATGTCCTATGATTTCAAATGCGGAATTTGCATATTCTAATGAATTATCCGAAGATGCCTTTGTTGGCATATTATCTCTTTCAAAAGGATTTAAGCCTTTAATATGTGGCGAGAAAACACTTATTATAAATACAACGACTTTTCAATCATTCGATTTCGAGGCATCTATCAAAGATATGTCTAATACGTTTTTATCAAAAACGACAGAAGACGTAACATTGCCAATAAGCATTTTTATTAACAATTATATCCTCAATCATTATTTTGATTACCAAAAGATAGAAAGCATCATGGTTTATATAGTAAGACATATGTTTGAAATTGATATTGATCAAAATAAAAATATTCTGCTAAAACGAAATGCTGTTGATGTTGAAGATGAATTCTACAAAATCTTAGAAAGTATTGGCACTCCATTATCTTTTGACGAATTATGTTCGAGGTTATCAGACTTGCATCCTGCAATATCTTATGCACCCGGAACATTGAGAAGTTTCTTGTTCAATTCGGATAGAATCACAGCAATTGGTAAAACTTCTACCTATACACTTAAAAAATGGAATATTAGCCATTTAACTATAAGAGGGTTAATTCATCAAATTCTTGAAGAAAGTGACACACCTCTTTCTCTTGACGATATTGTTGACTTTTTGGCTATCAAAGGACGTAATACAAATAAAAATAGTGTAAATAGTAATATTTTGCTGGATGATAAATATCATTTTGTGAAATTTGAGGGTGGGTTGATAGGTATTAAGTCTAAAGAATATGCAGCATCATATATTCAGATTGATGGTTCATCTATATATCGTAAATCATTTGACGAAAGAATTATTGACTTCCTAGACTATATCGATACTAATCAACATATTCCTTTCGCATCTTCTGATGGTGTAGAAGCTTCGCTGAATCGCTGGTATAATAATGTAATCAAAGGTGTTCTTGATGTTACAAAAGAACAAAAGAAACGTTTAGAAGCAGAGCTTTCTAAACGAGAAGAGTATATTATGACTTCAAGCGAGTTTTCTTTTATTGAGAAATGCAAAGACTTAAAATATTTTGTAAGTTCCAAATATGAGTTACCAACCAACAAAACAGATGCTTTACTTTATAACTGGTTTTCAAAAATAAGGAAAAGAGCATTTAAGTTTACTCCCAAAAAGGAGAGAGCGTATAATGACTTATTGAAGTTCCTACACGACTACGGTTTTTGCATCGAAAAATAATATCAGAATCTGCTGTGCAGAATCAAACGCTCTGACTGTCGGATAATTTTCATTCCAAAGCAAAGTAAAAATGCCATTTACGGGCCGTTAAAGTTAAACTATGTTAACCATAAGCATTTTTCTTGTCAAAAAGTTATGTTATTAAACATAAATGCTTACCTTTGTATCAGTTTTTCATGGTATTGGATTTTAAGGTAATTGAGATTATTTGTCGGGAGATAAGTAATCTTTTCTTTTTTATATACAAAAGATGTTGATTTCCAACAATATACCCCATTTGCTCTTCAATTATGTTTCATAACATACCAAATGATTGCATCAAATGCAAAAAAGGCGTTACCTTTGCAATGTTGATATACTTGTTTAGTAGTGTTTTCCATTATTGTCGGATTCCTTAGCCGATAATAATGTGATAATTAAGAATCGTTTAGTTGTTGTTACAATCGTAATGGTGAATTGGTATGCACGGAATTGGCTCTCGCCACTTCCGTGCTTTTTTTCATTTCACATCCGATGCTTTCGCTCTGCGCAAGAAAGAAAGGGCTCAGTAGCAAAAAGGTGTGGGATTGACCCAAAAGCCATAACTCTATAAGGCTGCTCTCGTCAAACACAATCA
>ERZ791624.1122-NODE-1122-length-13686-cov-1.704130_pt1 | contig 13686 bp, 12 predicted proteins | sample MGYA00510058_ERZ791624 | MGnify/ENA primary metagenome ERZ791624 (study PRJEB30046, sample SAMN00715158) | human gut metagenome | study: EMG produced TPA metagenomics assembly of the A metagenome-wide association study of gut microbiota in type 2... | reverse complement strand
CGGTTGCTCCACCCCAACCGTCACGACCGGTACGTCCGCCGAGAAGGATGATCTTATCTCCCGGATCAGAATTCAGACGTTTTACCGCACGTCTTGGAGCTGCACCCATAACTGCTCCGATCTCCATTCTCTTTGCTACATAATCCGGATGATATATTTCATTTACAAGTCCTGTTGCAAGACCGATCTGGTTACCATATGAGCTGTAACCTGCTGCTGCGGTCGTAACGATCTTTCTCTGTGGAAGCTTTCCAGGAAGAGTATCCTTTAAAGACTTTGTAGGATCTGCTGCTCCGGTTACTCGCATAGCCTGATATACATATCCTCTACCTGACAACGGATCACGGATCGCACCACCAAGACAGGTAGCAGCACCACCAAATGGTTCGATCTCAGTTGGGTGGTTATGTGTCTCATTCTTGAAGAATACGAGCCATTCCTCTGTCTTACCGTCTACTTCTACAGGAACGATGATACTGCAGGCATTGATCTCATCGGATACTTCCATATCGTCTAATTTGCCTGCTGCCTTTAACTGTTTCATACCCATAAGGGCAATATCCATCAGACAGATGAACTTATCATCTCTGTCCTTGTACATTTCTTTCATCTCTGCCCGGTAAGCATCAAATGTCTTCTCAAGCATCTCCTTATAATCACCATCATCAAATTCAACATTTGTAAGCTCTGTTGAGAATGTGGTATGACGGCAATGATCAGACCAGTATGTATCCAACACACGGATCTCTGTCATAGATGGATTACGCTTCTCTTCACCCTTGAAATACTTCTGGATATGAAGGAAATCCTTAAATGTCATCGCAAGTTCGAGGGAATCATATAACTCCTTTAACTTGTCCTCTGCCATATCCTTAAAGCCATCAAAAACAATAACATCGGCCGGTTCTTCATACTCGGTAACAAGTGTCTCAGGGATCTCCATACCACAGGCTCTGGAATCTACCGGGTTGATACAGTATTCCATAACTGCTTTTAACTGCTCATCCGTTACATTACCGGATAAAATATATGTTGTGGCTGTCTTTATGATAGGATCTTCATCTTCATTTAAAAGCTTAACACACTGTTCTGCTGAATCTGCTCTCTGATCGAACTGTCCCGGAAGGAACTCAACAGAAAATACCTTATCTGTATCTGCCATTGGAAGATTATCTCCCTCGTAGATCATATCGATCGGTGGCTCTGAAAATACTGTAACCAGCGCTTTTTTGTATGTTTCTTCAGACAGATTCTCAATATCGTAACGAACCAGTACTCTTACATACTCGGCATCGATATTCAGATAGTTCTTGATCTCGTCATGAAGTTCCTTTGCCTTAACTGCATAGTCAGGCTTCTTTTCAACATAAACTCTCTTAACTGTGCTCATAAAAACCTCCATTTTTATCATATGTTTTTTCCCATATTCCGGGAATTCATATTATTACAAGCGTTTTACAACGCCTATGATACCACTTTTGAAATTCATTGAATAGCTTTTTTCAGCTTTTCTTTTCAAATTGTTGCTGTTTACCGAATAAACCTCAAAACAGCCATCTTTAATTGTGCAGTCTGCGGATAAGCTTGAATACCACTGAATTCTGATAGATCATCGGTGCATTCTGCGCATAGAAAATAATTCCATCTGTCGGTGCGTAAATATCGGCTGCAATCTCTCCGGTCATCGGATTTATAACATTTGCAATAACATTTCCCCGAACCACTTCATCTCCCGGACTTACAAACCGCTTTAAAAAACCACCGGATTTATCCGACTTTACAGACAGCAGTTCCTCCTCATCAAGAACAGTCGATATATAACCTGCATGACAGTTGTACCGGATGATTCCCATTCTGGTCAGGAATCGGAGTACCGCTGAAACCGCATGTGACGCACTCTCACTGTCAATCTTCTCCGTCACACCGGAATACACGGAAAACGCCTCTGTTCCTCCGATCTGCCAGTTATAATTTAAAGTTGCCTTATCATATGCCCTCGGTTCTGCTGTCAGAACATAAGGAAGACCGAACAAATTGGCCAGACTGGTACTCTGCTTTCCCGTCTCCATCATTCTGACATGCGGGATAAATTCTCCATCCATATAAAAGCTTGCAAACTGTATTCCATACGCATAATCTTTTACTTGATCCATAACCGCTGCCGCTATTCTGCTGGTCGCCTGTCCCTCCGGATTTCCCGGAAAAGCACGGTTCACATCAGAATTATCAGAGATCCAGTATTTTTTACCGACATTAAAGGAACTGTAATTTAAGGATGGGATCAACAGTATCTGTTTTCCCGATACGATTGCTCCTCTTGTCTCAAGTTCGCTTAATTTTTTCGACAGCAGGGAGCAGATGTATAACTGCTGGAATTCATTTCCGCGCATAGCTCCCATGATACATGCCGCCTTTTCTCCTGTTCCGAAGCTGAAGCCTTTAATGGAATATTCTCCACGATAGGCGGTGTTCATCGTATATATGATCTCTTTACGCATTATTTGTCACACCTCCAAATATTCTGGCAACCAGCGAACCTTCCTCGATCACCGGATAAGCGCGAAGTGAGAATACCACGCCTCTTTTGGGGACAGGATCGTCTCTTCGACAGAACCGGTCAGTACATTTACGATCTGTCCGATCACATCTCCCTTTTCGACTACGCCTGAGTGCTTTACCTTTGGTATAAAAATACCACTGCTCTCCGCATTCACAAAAGAAACATCCGTATCTCGGGCAATCTTCGGCATATGTGTATTATATGCGCAGCCGTCCCAGATCCCCATATATTCCATCAATGAAAATAATCCTTCAACGATCTGATCCGCATAGTCATAATCGATCTAAGTGCAACACCTGATTCTACGACCATACTCTTTACTCCGATCTCATTTAACGAGTATGCAAGGCTTCCTTCCATAACGGTAGAGGATGGATGCACCCATACAACATCCGTATTCATTCTGGCAGCATACGGAAGAATATCATCGGCAATATCCGAATTCACCCGTACCTGGGGCAATTCTTTCAAATATACGCTGCTGGAATGCAGATCGACACAGATATCCGATCCTTTAATATCCTGCAGCACAAGTGCCGCCGTATATTCTCCGACCGTTCCTTCCGTCGAACCCGGAAATAATGTATTCATATCAATATCAAACACCGGTACATCCCTTACCTGTGCTTCCAGTCCCATAGGATTGATAAACGGATACACATCCACAATTCCTTTTAATTTGTCAAAATCCTTTTTGATCCGGCGAATCACCTCATAACAGATATACTGTCCTGCTACTTCATCTCCATGAACACCGGAAACAATACTTAATCGTTTTTCTTTTCCTGTGGCAAAATCAGGTGCAAGATGATTCTTTTTTACCCGCATTACCTCATCGATCAGCATATCTGCTGATGCTACTGTTTCTATCATACCTTCATCCTTGTCCTTCTATTTTAAATACTCCTTCTGCAAATCGGAGCATTCTTTTCCTACGCAGTAAAAGACAGGGCACCCAAGTGCCCTGTCTGCATATTGCTATTATGTTCAGCACCTTATCTATTATACACATTTCTCACTTCATACGTCAATAAACAAGAGGCTGATTTTGGGTTAATTAAGCTCTTTTCCGATACTCGATCCGGAGCTTATCCGCGATCAAAGCGATAAATTCCGAATTAGTAGGTTTGCCCTTTCCCGCATTTACCGTATATCCGAAAATATCGTTGATCACATCAATCTGTCCACGATTCCAGGCAACCTCGATTGCATGTCTGATCGCACGTTCTACGCTGGATGATGTGGTCTTATACTTCTTTGCAATACTCGGATACAACAGTTTCGTAATGTAATTCAACATATTCACATCATTTACTGCCATTATGATTCCTTCCCGGATATACTGATACCCTTTGATGTTGGCGGGAATCCCGATATCTCTTATGATATCTGTTACATCACTTTCGATGTTATTCGCCACATTATCGGTCATACTTTTATTCGGGATGCAGATCAGATCATTGGACATCTCAGCAAGTATCTCCTGTTTTCTTTCATACATCTGTTTTAACCTGGCAACAAGCTGATCTGAATTATAAGGCTTCAGAACATAGAATGAAGCACCCAGATCAAATGCACAACGGATCAGCCTCTGTGAGCCCACGGAAGTAATTACCACAAACAACGTTTCAGGACAATCCCCCGAATCCCGAATCGTTTCCATTACTCCGAGTCCATCCATTACCGGCAGGCAGATGTCTAGCAGCACCACATCCGGCTGATACTTCCTGATCGACTCAATTGCACTTTCTCCATCTGTTACTTTGTCGACAATTTTAATGTCAACTCTTGATGTATTTGCGAGCAGCTGTTTTGCAACCAACTCACAATCTCCATCTGCGATGATTATACTTATACCCTGATTGTTCATCTTCAATCCCCCTTAATTCTATTTTTTTTTGAAAAATCGACTGTTTTCTAAGTATATTTGTCAAAATCCAATTTGTAAAGAACTTCTCAGGTTTACCTCATGTACCCCTGAGAAGTGAAATTTGCGCCATTTTTCGACATTTGTCGACAAATAGTAACGCAACCCGATATTTTAGGAAATACTTTTTAAGGTATACTCCGGTTTCCGAATCAACTGACGATTATCCAGACGAATCTTATCTGCAATCAGTGCAATAAATTCCGAATTTGTAGGCTTCCCTTTACCTGCATTGATCGTATATCCGAACAGATCGTTGATCGTATCCATGCTACCTCTGCCCCATGCGACTTCGATCGCATGGCGGATAGCTCTCTCTACCCGCGATGAGGTTGTCCCATACTCCTCTGCAATCGATGGGTATAACTGTTTTGTAATGGAATTCAATATATCCATATCCTGAACAGCCATCAATATAGCACTCCGAAGATACTGATACCCTTTTATATGCGCAGGAACACCGATCTCATGAATAATATCTGTTACGACTGCTTCTAAAACCGTGCTGTCATTCTCCGGCTCTACCATATTCTGATAATTGTCATTCCGTTTTGCTCTCATAACATCGTCAATTACTTCCCTGACTTTTCTGTCATCATATGGCAGATCGAGAATCCTTAATATCAGACGATCAGCGATCTTATAGTAAATAAAATCCAGATATTGTTTATGTGTCTTTGAGCCGCATAAAATAAATTTTACATTTTTCAGATTTTTATTATGTATTACTGATTCTGCTATCTCAAGTACATCTTTTCCCGGTAAGACTTCATCTAAAATGACAATATCCGGATTCTTTTCGGCAATTCCCCTGACAGCATCTTGTCCGTTGTCACATATCCCCACCAATTCATACGCTGCAACTGACTGTATAATATCCCTTAACTGTTCGATTTCTCTTTTGTCGCGCTTTACCATCATTATTTTTACATAATTCATAATGTCCCTCCTGATCTTCTGCCTTGGACAACATTATAGTACCTTGGTTCTGCCTTTGGAATATCCTACTCTCCGCAAGTTGCGACAGCTTTTCGCCTCTACGGAGTAATTCTGTATGATCTCGACATAATCTAAGATGAAACGCGGGGAATTATGTCTAAATCCGAACAAAAATAAACCAACCCTGCAGCCTGTATATATTTACTACGCAAAACGCTTGCGCTCGATTCTCACGCAACGGTACTAAGTTCGACGTAAATACGTCTCACTAAGGACCGGCGATCGAATAGGTTTGCTTCGTAAAATATACAGGCTGCAGGGTTGGTTTATTTTTGTTCGGATCAATAAAGTTCTTTGTATATCTTATAGACCCTGTCACGATCAAGCTCTACGAAATTATTCGCCATCAGACGCCCCTGATTCGTCATTACAGAATCTGTGAATTCGACAAGATCCTCTTCTGTTACTCCATACTCATGTAAAGCCTTCTTCGGAATCAGGATATTTAACAAATCCTCCAGAGACTCATAGACATTTTCAACATCACAGCCAAGAATATCTGCTATAAAAGAATTAAGCTTCGCGATCTCCCCATCCTGTTTGATCTCCATATAGTTCTTCATAACTCCTGTAAACATAGCATAATTAGATTCTCCGTGTGCCACATGATAGGTTGCTCCAAGCGGATAGCTTAAGGCATGTACTGCTGCGCATCCCGCATTTCCAAATGCAATACCGGCGTAGTTAGAACTACAAGAAAACGATCCAATAACGGAATTCTTGCATCCGGACCCTTATCCCGAATCTCCATATAACCATGAAGGATCATATCAATAGCCTTATAACCGAACATTCTGGTATATTCATTGCCCTTTGGTGATAAGCTTGATTCAACCGCATGTACCAAGGCATCGATCGAGCTGGTTGCAAAGAAACGGAACGGCAGTCCTGTCAACAGCTCCGGTATCAAAACAGCCGAATCTCCATACATTTCATCAACCGCAAGACCTTTTTTAGTTCCACGACTGTTTAATGCCAGAATGGCTATATTCGTCACTTCAGACCCGGTTCCACAAGTAGTTGGAACCAGCACCAGCTCTTTGTCCTTTTCTATCGGAAGTTTACCATCATAAAGGTCTAAGATCGGTGACACATACTTTAATGCAAACAGCTTGGAGATATCAATAACTGTTCCTCCGCCGATTGCGATAATACGCTTATGCTCCCCCTTAATATCCTTATAGATTGCTTCTGCCATATCGTCAGACGGTTCACCGGCTCCGTATTTTTCCTGATAAATAACATCACATTCCAGATTTAACTTCCCGAAGAATGGCTCATAGATATATTCGTTCGTGATAACAAGATCACCTTTTTCGATATGAAATTCTTCTGCAAATTTCTTACATGTATCATACTTGTAAATCGTTGGTTTAATCATTAGCTGTTTCATGCGTATCCTCCATTCGTCTTCTTATTATTTTTGTATCACAATTTAGTGCTCACATTGTACCACTTTAGAATGAAATTACAATTACCCAAAAAGAGCATCTTTTTCAGATTTATGTCAACCTGAAAAAGATGCTCTGTCATATTTTTATTGCTGTTAACCCGGATAAACGCATTAATTCTCGTCATCATCAAATGCCTGAATATATCCTAATGTCTCATTATTTCGATCCATGGAATACGAAGGATCAATAACTGCCTGAATGAAATCCGCACCGCCTGATTCGATCGGAACCACATGCAGTCCCAGCCGTTCTTCTACCTGATCCACCGTCATATCATCTAAAAATACCTTTTCTCCCATACGAAGCATATTCGACGGAATAAGCAAGGCTTCTCCAAGATCAACACCTGCGTCCTGTATCTCCTTTAACTGTGTTGTCAGATCGATACCGGTGATCAGTCCTGAAACAGTGATCGTTTCTCCAAAAAAATCATTTCTGATACAATACACCCGGATCGTAAGTCCCGGGAACGCCTCCATCAGACGATTTGCAAAATTATCGATCGTACTGTAGGTCAATTTACCGGTTGCCATACAGACCGTTCGATGAAAAGTCTCCCTCCTGACCTGATAATCAGGTGCATCCAGCATCTCCCGATATGCTTCATCAAATTCTTCTAAGAATAAGCGCATCATTCCGACACCATTTTCCAGCTGGATATACCCATCATATCGTTCCGCCTCCGGGAAATCTCTCCCGGCCGTTATATACCATTCGTCACTTGCATGGATAAAATGAAGCGAATATTGCTCATAAAATTTTTTCTGATAACTCTCGATCAGATCAATGACCTGTCCCGCTTCTTCTTTCGTAAATAATTCTAACGGATACAGCCCCTGTCTGTATTTCGTAAGTCCTGCCGGAACAACAGATACACTGCGCATGAAAGGCAGATATTTCCCCAGATCCCTGATACTCCGTTCAAGCTCCGTTCCATCATTTACATGCTTACAGAGAACGATCTGGCCATTCATCTCTACATGTCCTTCAAACAGACGATCCAGATATTTTAACCGGTCGCCTGCAAAACGATTATGCAGCATCTTACACCGCAGATCAGGATTGGTCGTCTGAATAGATATATTGATCGGTGCAAGCTGCATCTTTATAATACGGTCAACATCCTCATCTGTCATATTTGTCAGTGTGATATAATTTCCCTGTAAAAAGGACAGACGGGAATCATCGTCTTTAAAATAAAGTGTCTCCCTCATTCCCGGAGGCATCTGATCAATAAAACAAAACATGCATTTATTGGTGCAGGATCGATAATCGCTCATAAGACCATTTTCAAATTCCACACCCAGATCATCATCATAATCCTTTTCAATCTCAAGCAGCCATTCTTCTCCATAGGATTTACGAATCAGAACCTCTATATATTCATCTTTTATCATGTATCGATAATCGAATACATCTTTTATCTCTTTATCATTTATTGCAAGCAGATAATCTCCCGTTTCAATCTCCATTTCTTCCGCTATGGAGCCGGGATAGACTACAGTAATTAAATGCTCATTTTTTTTCAACGTAGTTCCTCACTCATATTCTGCTTATTCTACGCTCTCAACAGCCGCTTCCGTAGGTGCTTCCGTCGGTGCCTCCGTTGGCTTCTCTGTAGGTGCTTCCGTCGGCTTCTCTGTAGGTTTCTCAGTTGTTACTTCTTCTGTTGTTGATGCTGTCGTAGGAGTCTCAGTCGTATTCTCTGTTCTCTGGCTCTCTGTTGAGGTGGTCGAAGGCTCATATGTCCTATTCTCTGTCGTAGCCTCAGCTGTCGTGCTTGTCCGGTCATCATTTACATTTGTAGTAGGAAGCGGGGCTTCCGTTACTACATTCTCTTCCGTATCTTCTTCTGCCTCTGCTTCCGTGACCGAAGCTGCTTTCTGCGCCTTTTCATACTTTTTCTTATTATTATGGAAGAACACTCCGAAAAAAGTATATTCACAAACGATCAATACACCAAGTACAACGACCGCAATATGAATAGCACGAATTCTTTTCGCTTTTTTATCATTCAAATCAGAATCGTCTTCTTCGTCTTCTTCGTATTCTTCTGTTTCGTCTTCCTCTGAAGCTTCCAGATCATCTTCGGAATCATATATCTCATCCTCCGAATCATCCAATACTTCAGAAATATCCAAATCATCCTGAAATGGATCCAGTAATTCCTGATCTTTATCCATAAAATCCTCCGAAATCATTACAATTTTTCATAAGTTTTTTAATTTTTTTATACATTTCTTTTACAAACATGTATAGTATAATACACCTCTCAAATTCTGTAAAACCATTTTGTTAAAAATTATAAATCTTTTACAATTTTCACATTTTAGATACAATTTTCATGATATAACCGGTCAGGTACGAAGTCTGTCAAATGTATTATAGATATTCAATATTCCATATCCCCATTCACGATTTGGATATTCTCTCGCATAAACATACCCACTTCCCTCATGTACGATATTCTCGATCGGAGCCTGATCCGTTCCCGGTCGTATCGTTCCACGTATAAAATAATTCCTGATCTGGTTTCCATTAATAAAACGTGTAATATCACGATCTCTTACCCATTGCAGGATTAATGCTGCACAACCGGCACAATGGGCTGCTGCAACCGAAGTCCCGGATCTTCGTACAAATGTGCGTGCTTTTCCCGGTCCATAGACATCCACTCCGGTGCGACAAAATCAGGCTTGATATCATCTGCTGCTGTATATCCCCTGCTGCCATTCAAATAAAGACTGTTTGAATAATGATCATAGGCACATACGCACATAGGAATAACTGCCGTCGCAGGATTCGTAAGTGTAGTTTCCGGTGATGGACTTACAAATCTGGTATTCTCCGATAAAAATCGTGTGATCGGCAACCATGCATGAAAAGATTTATCGGTATCTCCCACACCATAGACACGTATTCTCCACAGACCGTTCGGCGGATCAAAGAAGCGCATCATGATCAGATCTTCTCCCGACTGATCCTCGACCAGAAAATAATCAACATAGATGATACCTCCACCAAAGATCGGACGTATTGTCTCACTTTTATCAAATCGGGTGGAATCTGGCTCACATATTCCCCACCCGGAATCTCAAAAGCAACTGAATATATATTAGGAACCGCTCCCCATATCTCAAGGGTAAAGCTGTCATTCCCGGTTACATTGATCTCCATCTCCGTATATAACCGATCTCTCGGTATCATACCATGAAAATGATGCCCTGCGATGCCCTCATTTCCTCCCGCAACAGACACTGCAATTCCGGTCATAATACCAACATTTGCAATCAGGGATTCCAATGCCGATGCTCCTGTATGACTTCCACTGTTCGAACCGACTCCAAGCAGTATCGACAGATATTTCTGTTCTATGCTTGCCTGTCTGCATAAAAAAGAGATGCCCATCATAATATCATTTTCCTGATAGGCATCTACATCTTCCGGTACACCATAGAGTCCTCTGAGATTCTGTTTTGCCTGTTTTAATTTGACAATTACAAAATCTGCCTCCGGTGCGACTCCTGTAAAATCATCGGTCTTTCCTCCGGCCGCTATTCCGGCAAGAAAAGTTCCATGTCCGTTCTCATCCTGCAGAACAGAAGTACCATTTCGGATCGCTTCATTTATCTCATCTCCGGTATACACGGTTCCATATCCGGGAAACTCTCCGGTCTGTTCTCCTCCCGGCACGGACTGATCCCATGCAGCAAGAATCCTCGTCTGACCTACCGCATTCTGAAACAACGGGTTCTGTATACGAATTCCGGTATCTATGATTCCGATAATGATATTCTTACCTGTCAATCCCAAAATATTCTCCTGCTGTACATTCACTGCTCCAACAGCCTCTACGCTGCTGGTATCCATCAATCCGTATAACTTGGGAAACAATGTATATTCCAGTCTGGAAAAACTCTCCATATAATCATCCGGTTTCGGACGGTATAACACGGCAAACCGCTCATCTATAAAATTAACACATCCTGTATCTTTATAAATATCCAGAACCGTTTCGGTTTCTCCATTGTATTCAATCAGATAGTCCACATAATCTTCCCGGTAAGCAACATCATCGCATATCATATTATAGGTCCTTTTTCCCTTTATAATAAACATATTCCGAAAAAGGCAAAAATATATTTCCTAGATCACATTTCCCTGTAATTTCTTATCGATCTGCTTCTTTAATATGTCATACTGACATGGTCCGGTCTCTAAAATGATCGTATTGAACTCTTTTACATCAAATGCATCACCGAGCTTCTCCTCAGCATAATCCCGCAGTTCCTTCAACTCATAATATCCGGTTGAATAGCTCTGGTATACCGCAGGATCCCCCACTAATGTATAGTAAAGCTCATCTGCACTACCGGCATCCATGCCCTGTTCCGTCAGGTACTGCTTCGTCTCATCCAATGACCATCCCTCGTAATTAACTCCGAGGTCAATTCTTCCCATGATCAGATAACTCATCTCATCATTCAATTTATACAGATCTGCAATGGCATCTCCATATGACTCTTCTTCATACTGATAATAGTACAGGGAATCATAACATGCATACATCGCCCAGCCCTCTTTATAACCAAGAAAGCTCATAAGGGTTCTTACCGGTTCCGGATCTGTAGACATATAATATGCATTCTGAAGCATATGTCCCGGATACCCTTCATGTGCCAGAGTTGTCCACATACCATCTGTATGCATGCCATTGTAACGGATCAGATTGTTATCCGGATCATCAATAGCAGGTGCCATATAATAAGCTAATACATCGTCCATGATTGTTTCCAGACTCTTATCAAGCGGCTCTGCCTGATAATGTATGGTTCCGATATCCGGATAGTTCTCCGATGCGTCCTCCATCATCCGATCGATCATATCAGAAGCAGACATCTCATTTGTAGCTGCAAAGATATCATCATAATTGGATGCAAAATATTCATAAGCATCTTTATTCATGAAATACACCTGATAAATATCTGTCATCAGGTTCTTAAGCTCATTATCTAACATATCGATCACTTCATCCGCACTCTTTGAAGTCCCTGCATATGTCTTCAGCAGAATTCATAATACTCTTTACCCCCTTCATAGTTACAGATCCCCATCCGGTTCTTTCCTGTTCCCTTCAGGTCTGTAAATACAGTTATGATATTCTCAAAAGCAGGAATAAGAGAATTCTGAACAGCCTCTTTGTTCTGCTCTTTGAATTCCGTCTTTTCCTCATCAGACAGAAAATCAAGTCGATCCATATTATCGTTAAATACGGTCACCATAAAATGATCATCTTTATTCTCTATAAAAGTCTGACATTGATTGATTACCTTCTGACAGACTTCATCACTCATAAAATATCCTTTCTCAGATTTTTCTTTTTCAAAATCCAGATATTCCTGAAAATACTCCGGGATCTGCCCCAGTAATTCTATATATCGTTCAACATCACCCTTATCATCAAACCGATAGTCGGTAAACATCGAAGCAATATTCGCCTGAAGTCCTCTCATCGGAGAAAACGGTTCATACAGATATACATTATCATATACACCTGCTGCAACGTCAAAATACTCATCAAGCACATCGTATGTCAGCTTCTGGTCTTCTGTCAGACATGCTCTGTCAATTTTCTCCAGTTCATCTACCCACTTATCAAATTCCGCCTTATCTTCCTTGATTCCTTCTTCGGTCATGCCCGGGTCACCGAGTGTCACCTCCGGCTCCTCGATTCCATAATCTGCACCATTTTTTATAGAATAGTTATAGGTCATTGTATCTTCTGTAACAGCATCTTTAAAATAATCATCCAGATACTGTTCAAATTCCTTCTGCACCTTCTCTGCATTCTCTGAGAAAACTTCCTGTTCCTCCTCAGTTGTTACAGTCTCGGTTGTTCTATCTGTTCCCTGACCGTCCGAGAGATGCTTACGCTCTCCGCTGTCTTCTCCACAAGCAGAAAGTGCCAACGTCATTGATACACATAAAGCAGCTGCCAGAATCTGCCTGCGGCATCTGAGCATTTTTTTCTTAAACATACCTTTCTCCTTTTCAAACCTTTCCCTTTATCTTACCCAAAGCTACGCCATTCTATTTATTTTCTGTTGCACAGGCTTCGATCTGCAACGGTTCTACACCACGCAGCTCAATGATCGGGCTGCCTTTACCATTTACATAATCACCTGTTATGATCACACGCCCGATGCTGTCATCTCTCGGGATCTGATACATGATATCTAACATAAATTCTTCAATGATCGCCCGGAGTGCTCTTGCTCCTGTATTCTTCTTCATTGCCTTTTCCGCAATTGCTTCATATGCCGAATCATCAAACTGAAGATCAACTTCATCGAGAGCCAGCAGCTTCTTATACTGCTTTAAGATCGCATTTTTCGGTTCTTTTAAGATTTTAATATACATGTCCTTATCCAATGCATCCAAGGTGAACAGAACCGGAAGTCGTCCGAGGAACTCAGGTATCATACCAAATTCACGGAGATCCTCATTTGTCACCTGTTTTAAGATATTAGGATCCTTATCATACTTGTCCTTTAAGTCTGCACGAAAACCGATCGAGGACTGCTTATTCAATCTTGCTTTAATAATATCTTCGATCGCCGGGAACGCACCTCCACAGATAAATAAAATATTCTTTGTATTCATCGTCGTCATCGGAACCATTGCGTTCTTACTTCCCGAACCTACCGGAACCTCAATCTCTGCTCCTTCTAAGATCTTCAGCAAGC
>ERZ791624.1119-NODE-1119-length-13710-cov-8.110289_pt1 | contig 13710 bp, 10 predicted proteins | sample MGYA00510058_ERZ791624 | MGnify/ENA primary metagenome ERZ791624 (study PRJEB30046, sample SAMN00715158) | human gut metagenome | study: EMG produced TPA metagenomics assembly of the A metagenome-wide association study of gut microbiota in type 2... | reverse complement strand
TGTGACATCAAGCTCGTAACGGGATCCGCCGATGATCGCTTCAAAGGAGAAGGACTGACAGATTACTGCTGGGTTCTTGTCTATCTTGTCCTCATTCAGAAAGGACAGCGGATTGTACTCTGTTAGTTCCCAGTCGATTTTTCCTCTCTCTGTTTGTTCAGCGATCTGCTGGATTAGATGTTGTTCTTCTTCGCGCAGATTTTCATTGTACAACATGATACACCTCCGTTTTCTGATTTCCTTTTTTGGGGGGCTGTTCTATGCTTCCGAAGAGAATGCCGTTTGTACCATCATTCCTTGGCTGAGGGCAGACCTTCGTAAAACTTCCTTAGTTCGTCCAGACTGCTTGTACGTTTCTTGATAGGCAGGGAGTCCCATGTGATGTCATGATAGCGTTCTGGCGGCTCGTCCCGCAGTCTTCGGTCGATAATGCAGACAATGCCGGTGTCTGTGAAATTGCGGATCAATCGCCCGATACCTTGCTTGAGCTTGATAATCATTTCGGGAACGCGGACATCCATCAGGGCATCCTTTGCGACGGAACACTTATACTCTATAATTGGATCGGGGACAGGGAACGGAAGCCGGAAAATGATGACATTGGAAAGGCTTTTTCCTTCAATGCTGATTCCTTCCCAATATGCACCCGTCCCCAGAAGTACGGAGTTCGTATCTTCCTTAAACTCAAGCAGCACCTTGTCCTGCGACGATCCCGGCTGCTGCATCAGGATTTTGTACGGAAGATTTTTCTCACTGAGAATGGAGTAGACCTCTTCCATGTCGGTCTTTGCCGTAAACAGCACGAGTGCTTTTCCATTGGAAATGCTCAGGATCTCAAGCAGTCGCTCCACACCCTTTTCAATGAAGGCTTCATGTTCTCTGGTCGGGTGCGGGAGATCGTCGCAATAGTAGATCATGGCGTGTTCATCGTATGGATACGGGGAAGGCTTTGGCTCGGATAAGCAGCCGCGATCACCAGCGGGAAAGCCGGTATTGCTGATAAAGTAAGAATACTGTTCATCCAGAGACCCGCTCGTGGCGTTCGTCAGCGTGGCAGAGGTCAAGATGGTTCTTTCATCACCATTGAAGTATAGGCGGCTCACAATTTCTTTTGTGTTTTTAGGGCAATAGACGAGTTCCGTGTTGCTGCCGCGCTGCTCGATCCAGATCAGCATATCATCTATCCGGTCAAGAAGCTCTGAAAGGGACTCGCTGATGGCATCCAGATCATCAGAGGCAGCAAAGGAACGGTTGTTTCTGAAATCCATGCTGGAATAAATCTGAATGCTGGACGAAAGGTTATGTATGGCGGCGTTCATTTCCGTAAGCAGCTCAACCGCACTGCCGCTTTGGTCAAAGAAAAAGCGGTCAGCGTAGCGCATATCCTGATCTGCCTCGTTGATCTGCTTTTGGACCTGTGCTTTCAGGCAGTTATAGAAGGCGATGATTGAGCCTTCCGCCTCTCGCTTTTCTCTTGACACACTGCTTTGGTCGGAGGATCGCAGCTCATAGAATGCGCTTTTAATCATTCCAAAGAGCATACCTTGCCCGAAACGCTCCGTTGTGGCACTCCGCACCTTATCATCCAAGTTGTGTGCTTCATCCACGACAAGCAGATCAGCGGCGGCGTTAATCAGTCCCTCCTGACCGCGCCGGAGTTTCATGAGATGCTGGGTTAGAAAATCCTGATTGCACAGTACCACTCCATCCGTAAACTTTAATGCTGCGCGGACTTTGTAATACTTGCACTTCTTTTCACAGGAGCCGCAATTCTTCATGCTGAACCGCTGCACGTTTACCTTGTCCCAGACGCCTTGCGGCAAAACCTCCGGGAAATCCTTGCGTTCCTCATACCCTTGCTTGATCCCTTCTTTGAGCGCGTCCGGCGGGTCTGCTTTCAGGTCACACATATATTCATCTGCGCGTTTGTTGCAGAGATAATGGGTCTGTCCTTTTGCGAGGATAACATCTCTGTTCAGCCCAAGAAGGGGCATTACCGCGTGGACATCGCGCCAGAGCTGTTCTTGAAGCGCAATGGTCGAGGTTGCGATGATAACCGGCTTGTTCATGCGTTTGCTGTACAGCAGCACCGGCACAAGATAACCAAAGGACTTTCCAATGCCCACGCCAGCTTCAATCGCAAAATGCTGATCGTTTATGAGGGCGTCCACAATCTCAAAGGACATATCCTGCTGCCCTTCACGCATTTCCAATCCATGCTGCGGGGCTTCGTCCCAAAAGAAGGTGCTGACTTGCTCACTCATGGAGTACAGCTCTGCTTTTCTGCGTTTTCTCCGTTCTTCTGCTGTATTGAATCCAAAATAGAATCTGTTGTCCATCCACATTCCTCCCGGAACAGAAACCAAGGCTATCCGCGTTTCAGTTCAATGCTGACATTCCCGTTTTCATCGATAGTCAGCGTCATGTGCTTTATGTGTTTCTCATAGAACTGCCGCCGCTCTGCGGGGGACATTTCAATCCTCGTATTTCGCAGTGCCGCGTCAAACATATCGTTGACATTCAGGTGAACGGAGTTGTCAATCCAGCGGTACATCTCCTTGAACAGTGCGTTTTTCTTGATGTCCTCGCTGTTGCCGGAGTAGAAGTCATCCAGATAGCAGTAGAATATCCCTGATTCTGCAAGTGCTGCCTTCATATCCGGTCCGCATTTTTCCCGCTCAATCATGACAAGGAATCTGGCGTCCGGCAAGGAAGAAATCAGCCCCCAGTAGTCGGAATCGCTTGAGACGATGACGAAGGAATCCACTTGCTTTTGGTAGTGTTCCTGACAGGCTCTTGCGGTGAGCTTGATGTCTACCAGTGATTTGTTCTGCTTGATCCGCTCAATCATGATATGTTCAACGGGGATGCGGGTGTAGTTTTCAAGAATCCGCCATGCCGTAGCGGTGTGTACGTCATCAAAGAGAATGATCGCCGTAATTTTCTGCATGACCTCATAATCAAGGTTTTTGAGCGTGGCGCACAGCTTGTACGGGTCAGAGTTTTCGCAGTCCACTACCAATACGGTCTTCTCACTGTCATCTATGAAGTCGTAGATATTGTTTTTTACAAAAGCCCCTGCATCGGAGACTTTACTGTATTCCGTGAAGGCGTCGCAATGCCATTGATAAAGCAGGGTAGCAAACTTCTTATCATTATAGAGAACATTGCCCTCGTCCATCGGTACCCAGTTGATGTACATTTGATAGGGGTAGTAGGAGAGACTTGCGTAATAGATGTCCGCAGCATCTTTCGTTCCGTCCTCTGTCAAGCCGTTTGGCATAATGAACAGCTCTTTTATGTACGTCCAGTTAATCCAGATTGGAAAGAGGCTTTTGCAGTTGTTAATGCGGTCTGAAATCAGCCGGTTAATCTCGATAATGTGGTGGCAGAGCTTTGTACTCGACTTTTTGATAAAGCTGATTCCGTCGTTTGAAAGCTGCTGCATACTGGAAGCCGGGATGATCTCTGGCATTGAAAGCAGCCCTCGATACTCCATCCGCATGATGTCATTTATTTTCCGGTAGTTGCGCTCAATGGCGGTGCGGATGATACAGAGATTGCGAATGATACGGGCATTTTTATCCTGTTCAAGCCGGTCGTATATCTCTATCTTCGGCGGCTCGTGTTCATTTTGAAAAATACGGAGCGGGACGCCGATCAGATATGCTACCTTTGACACAAGTTCATAGGTGCTGTCTTTGTAGGCAATCTGTTCTCCGGCATATTCGACGCCATTCAACATGACTGAATTGCCCATGATCTACTCCTTTCGATGGAACGCGGGTTATTGAGCGTACTTTTTGAAGTTTTCAGCTTGTTCCAGAACCTCCTTGTAGACATCATCAATGGTTACGGGGGGATAGTCAAATTCATCCAGTAGCAGTATGAGGTCAACTTGCAGATTTGCCTTAATGTCATCACGGGTAGACCAGTCGGTGTATTTAGCTTTGTCATCGACAATAATCTTAATCCGCTTTGACAATTCAATCATCTTATCGTCCGGGTACTCGAACTCATACTTCTTGGCAACCGCCTTGAGAATGTCATAAAAGGCTTTTTCCTCGTAGTCAATTCCCATGCCCTTGAAGGAGTCTTTTTCCTTTTTGAGTTCTTCAAGGAGCTTCGCAAGCTGCTCCGCCACATCGTCAAGAACTTCATTAGCAAAAGCCTCATCACGACGGCGATTGTTGTACTCATCAACAACCCGCTTGAGGCGGTCTGAGAACTCCATGCCCATAATGCGGTTGACCTTTTTATACTCATCAATCGCTTGAGAAAGAAGCCTCTGCAACACCTTTATCTTTGTGTTTGGAAGTTGGATTGCATTGATCTTATCCAGATACTCGTCACTGAAAATATCAACAGAGATGTGCTTTCCCGTCTCAAACAGTTCCTCTATACCATCAGATTGAATTGCACCTTCAAGAAGTTCACGGACACGGGTATTCATTTGTGAAATGTCAGGGGCATCACCCTTTGTGAGTTTGAAAAGAATAGAGCGCACAGCACAGTAGAAGTGCAGATAGTCCTTTTCTTTATCAGAGATAGCCTCACTTGAACTGCATAGGTTGAACGCTTGTTTCATGCGTTTGACTGCCGCCATAAAGCGAGTTTCCAAATCTTCCGTGAGCTGTACATACTCAACAGCCCGATTGAGGCAAGCAAGCTGCTCTTTCGGTGAGCCGTTGAAGTAATCCGTGCTATTGAAGTTGTGGAACATCTGAGCCAAGACATCGAGCTGGTCTTTAACAATCGTGATAGACTGCTCGACGCCTTCAAACTCATCGCTCTCAAAGTTGGTGTATTTCTTGAGGGCGAGATTCATGTTTTTCTTAATGCCGATGTAGTCCACGATCAAGCCCTTGTCCTTGCCGGTATAGACGCGGTTGACGCGGGAAATCGTCTGGATAAGGCTGTGCTGCTGGATGGGCTTGTCGATGTAGATTGTGTCGAGTGCCGGTACGTCGAAGCCGGTAAGCCACATATCAACAACGATGGCAATTTTGAAGTTTGATTTAACGTTCTTAAACTGACGGTCAAACTCCTTGCGATCCTCTTTCGTTCCCAGCATTTCATATAGCTCAGGCTCATCATCTTTATTTCGCGTCATGATGAGCTTGATCTTCTCGATGGGTTTGAGTTCCTTTTTCTCTTTTTCCGTCAGTTGAACCCTGTCAGGGCAAACCTTTTTCTCTGCCCATTCCGGTCTCATTCCAACTATAATCTGATAAAAAGCGTATGCAATCTTGCGATTAGAGCAGACAAACATTGCTTTTCCTGCAACGGTAGCTCCTTCGGCAACGCGGGTCTCATAGTGGTTAATGAAGTCCTCCGCAACTGCGTGAAGTCGGTCAGGATCACCGATGATCGCATCAATATGAGCAACCGCCTTCTGGCTTTCCTCAATCTGATGCTCATTTGCGCCTTCAACAGCACAGCGGTCATAATAATCTTCAATTTCCCGAACCTTTGCCTGATCAAGAGTGACCCGTGCAGCGCGTCCGTCGTAGACAAGGTTGACTGTGATACCGTCTTTGACCGCCTCTGTCATTGTGTAGGCATCGACAACCGGACCGAAGACTTCAATCGTGCCATCTACGGGCGTGCCGGTGAAACCGACATAGGTAGCATTGGGGAGAGAATCGTGTAGGTACTTTGCGAATCCATAGCTTCGCTCTACACCTTCGGCAGTGACCTTGACTTTCTGATCGAGGTTTATCTGACTACGGTGTGCTTCATCGGATATGCAGATCACATTCGCTCTATCCGTCAGAAGTTCCAAGTCCTCGGTGAACTTTTGGATGGTGGTCATGTACACCCCACCGCTTGTCCTGCCTTGAAGTTCCTGACGCAGCTTTTCGCGGGAATCAATGCTCACAACGGTTTCGTCACCAATGTACTTCTTGGATGCTACAAACTGCTTTGAGAGCTGGTCATCCAAATCCGTTCGGTCGGTAATAATCAGGATTGTAGGGCTATGGAAGAAGGTACTCTTCATAAGCATTCTTGTGAGGAAGAGCATAGTATAGCTTTTTCCGCAGCCTGTCGCGCCGAAGTATGTGCCGCCCTTGCCGTCCCCCTCCGGTCTGAGATGTGCCTTGATATTCTCAAACAGCTTGACCGCAGCAAAATACTGAGGATAGCGGCAGACGATTTTGAGGTCTTTGTCCGAGCTATCAGGGAAATAGACAAAATCCTTGATGACTGCCAAAAGCCGTTCTTTGCGGAACAGTCCGCTCACCATAGTTACAAGGGAATTGATGCCGTCCAATTCCTTATCGTCAGCTTCAATCTTTCTCCACGCATAGAAGAAGTCATACGGGGAGAAGAAGGAACCGTATTTATTATTTGCACCATCGCTTATGACGATGAAGGCGTTATACTTGAAGAGTTCAGGAATATCACGGCGATAACGCACGGTAAGCTGAGTATAGGCGTCCATGATCGTTGTGTTTTCTTTGACTGCGCTCTTGAACTCAAGCGCAACAACAGGAATGCCGTTGATGAAGACAATCCCGTCCGGTATGCGTAGCTGGTTGTTGATGCCTTCAATTTCAAATTGATTGACGATCTTGAACACATTTTTCTCTGGCTCATCAAAGTCAATCAGCTCAATGTAAATGTCTTTCTTTGTGTGATCCTCACGGTTGAAGATGAAGCCGTCACAAATCATTTTGCAGACTGCTTTGTTCGCTTCGTAGATCGTACCGGAAATAGACCTCAGGCGAAGGATGATGCTATCAACTTCGCTGGGGGTAAGTCCATCTGCGGCGTATCTGTTCAGGAGGTACTTCCGCAAATCATCAATAAGCAGGACCTCAGAACGTTCACGGTGGATCTGTTCTCCATTCAGATAAATATAACCTTCATCCTGAAAAAGCCCCATGATGGACATTTCAAGAGAATGCTCATTGAAGTTCGCCATTATCATTTCCCCCTAACTGCCTCTGCATTTCTGCTTCAAAGGCTTTTTCACTTTGCTGGAAGTCGTACTCCTGATACTTCAAACCCAGACGTGCCAGCATGAGTGTACCTTCCCAGTCATCAATGTTTGAGTATTGCGTTGCACGGTTTACGTCTGTGAGAACACCGAGGATCAGCCCTGTACAATCGAGTGCAAAGTCTATCATTTCCTGTATGTCCGGATATAAAATAGGATGACGATCCGTTAGGTTCTCGTTGCTCAATATGCGCTGTTTATCGTTGTGGGCATAGAGCTTATTCCTCTGCATTCGGATGTCTTCTCTTTTTTTACTCAGCGCACAGAACCGCTTTTGGTACAGGGCTAAAAACTCAGGAAAAGTCAAATCCACCCGAACCGGAGCATTCTCTGCATCCGGAATGTTAAATATCGCAAAGAGTGTCCTGTCAGATTCAACCTGAGCCTTGAAAAATCGCTCTTCTTGTGGCTTGAGCTGATGCTGGTACGGGATTTGATAGGAAAACGCTGTTCCATCATGCTCTACGGTCATTGTTTCTCTGTATTCAGGAAATAGGTCTTGATTTTCCGCGCATTTTGCAAGGAGGGTTCCAATGGACACGACGCCATTTGAGCTATCATACAGTTTGGCGATCTCCATAAAACAGGCTTTCATCAAAGCTCCGTGGATCGTTTGATAGAACGCTGGTGACATCTTCATTTCTTCCGCATATTCGCGCTGGTTTTTGCGATACTGCTGCAATATGAGGTAATAGGCATTTGCGTCAAAAGCTCCATGATGAAGTTCCTCGGCAATTTTGATCAGCGTTTCCTTGTCCATTTTCATTCCTCCCTTCGTAGGTAAATGATAATTTAGTAGCGGTTGGAACTGCTTCTATCCAAAAGAATGTCGGCAGAGGTGCTTTGATAAATCTGACCGAGGCAGAAATGGATAGATTGACATTTCCAGAGGATTTTAAGATTAAAACCGTATCCGAGTTTTGTGCTGAAACAAAATCCGGTTCGACACCATCCCGTACCAACAATGAATATTGGGAAAACGGAACAATTTCTTGGGTCAAATCTGGCGAGGTGCATAACAATATCACTTTGCAGACAGAAGAATATATTACCCCGTTGGGATTAAGCGAAAGTTCTACAAAACTACTTCCCAAAGACACCGTTTTGATGGCGATGTATGGTGTTACAGCAGGAGAAGTTGGGTATCTCGCAATCGAGGCAACTACCAATCAAGCAATCTGCGGTATGATATGTCGCTCAAAAGTAGAAGCAGCATACTTGTACTTCTCGCTTATTCAAAGTCAAGCGGCGATAAGCAGACTTTCTAATGGTGGAGCACAGGATAACCTTAGTAAAAACTTTATTGATAACATAAAGATTGTAGTTCCTCCGTCCGAGTTCATCGAAAAGTTAAATCTTGCCGCAATCGTTGAGCAAATGACTTTGAATACAAAGGAAATCACCCTACTTGAAGAACTGCAAGCCACGGTTTTAGCACAGCTTTCAAGCCGCTAAATTATCATTTATCCGCCGCTTTAGATCGATCCGCTCCGTAATGGTCTGGTACGCCTTCACAATGCTGCGCTGTTTGTCAATAGGGGGGACTGGTAGCTCTACCTTGCACATTTCATCCCAGTCCATTATTTCCCGGACGCTACCATGAGACTTAAAACGTGCGTAACGATCAAACTCCGGTCTGCTGAACCAGAGCATTAGGTATTCAGGCAGTAGCTCGTTTTCATCTTTCACTTCAAAAACGGTATAGATATTGCTGACAAGCCCCTCATCGTAATCCGTTAAAAGAGCAATGCCGATTTTGTCTCCACGCCGGGAAGTATCTGGAATGTAGGTAAACTGTCCCCGTTTGACTACTTTGTATTTTGTAAAGTCGGTCCCAACCGTGTTTGCGATGGAGGGAATAAACACCTTTTGGACGGAAACGCCCAGAAGGTTTTCCTCTTTTCCATCCGTATTCCTGACATCGACTTGGCGAATGAAATCTCCAAGCAGCCTATATCCTTCTTTCATCGTGACACCTCACCCTATGTATTTTCTGTGTGCCAGCTTGACATTTTGCTGTTTGACCATAGCATAGTGCATGGTCGTGTCGATTTTCTGATGCCCTAAGAGCTGCTGGACTTGCTCTATGGGCATTCCTTTGTCTATGGCGGATGTTGCCAATGTCCTTCGGAACTTATGTGGATGAACACGAGGCAGATTCAGCCTTTCCCCAAGTTCTCGAAGCCGCCTTTCTACGCCGCCGATCTGCAAACGGTCATGCGGTGAAGTCAAAGAGACGAATAACGCTGAACAGGTGTCTGTGCGGCTTTCCAGATAGTTTTGGAGATGGATTTTTGTCCTGGCATCGAAATAAACGATCCGTTCCTTACTCCCTTTTCCGAAAACAACGCATTCCCGTTCATTGAAGTTGATGTCATCGCGGTTAAGGGCAACCATCTCACCAACACGCATTCCAGAAGACGCAAGAAGGTCTATCATCGCAAGATCGCGGACATTGCAGCAGTTGTCCCGCATGATTTCCAATGCCTCGTCGGTATAGGTTTCCTTGATCACTTTTGCCGTTTTTACCTTGTGGATTCGGCGTACCGGGCTTTTCACGATGTAATCCTCATCTTCAAGCCACGAAAAGAAGCTGGACAGGATGCGGCGAATATTATCTATCGTGACCTTGCTTGACTTCCGGCTCGTCTGATACTCTGTTAGATACTTCCGCAAGTCCTCCGTTACGATCTCTTGTGGCTCTTTTTCAATGCTGGACAACATTGACACAATGGTCTGACGGTAATAGCTCAAGGTTTTTTCTGAGCAGCCTTCAATGCGTTTTGCGTTGATGAAACAGGCAACCGTATCGACCTTTGCGCTTTCTACCATGCCCGCGCTGTGACTTAGCTCTACGCCACTCAGCACCCCTTCAAGGACGCTTTGAAGCTGTTTTAATTGTGCGTTGTTCAGAAACGGAAGCATCTGACGCTGCACTTCTTGAATCAGTTGTTCTTTCATTGTCGTGTCTCCTTTGAATATTCTCAGAGAACGACTTTTCAGTGGCAGTTCTTAGGGTAAAACTCTCGCCACTGGTGAGAGTAATGGACGGTAAATGATAATTTAGCGGCTTGATAGTTGTGACAAAAGTAGCTGCTGCATGACATTCAGCCGCATAATTTCCTCTGTGTTCCGGATGACAGATTCGTATAGCCCACGCGCCTTAATCTCAAAATCTTGTACTTCTTTTGTGGGCGGAACCGGAATTGAGAAAGACTCCATTTCCTGCTTGTTAATTGCCTCTCTGGTCGAACCAGACTGGGCGATTCCCATGAGTTTGGCTTTGTTTTCGGCAGAGCAAAGCGTTGTCATAATGTAATAGCTCATAGGCATGGCCGTATTGGGGCGCAATATCATGACGTGCTGATTTACACGAGCAGGAAGAACATCCGCTGGAACGATGCAGCATCGTGTAACCGATACGCCAGTTATATTGAAAAGGACATCATTTTCCTCGACAACCACATTTGAGAGTTGGTCTGCTTGTTCATCAGAAATATGAGCAAGGTCATCATAGGAAAAGGCGTAATCAAAGACATTTGTGCTTCGGATAAGTGAAACACCTGACTCTTGATAGGCTGTTTTTCCGCCTTTCGGTGTTGCACCACTTCCAATTTTAGAGCAAAGTTGTTTCAGTGGGGCAGTCGGATATATTCTGCCACCCTCAATAAACATCCTGCGGTAGATTGCAGTAACGGTCGCAACCAAATTATCATTTTCCGCTCTCTTCAAAGCAATGCGGTCGGTAATTGTACGGTAGGACTCGACGATCTCACATTGTCTCGCATAGGAGGGGACAGGGAGCTTTATACGGCAAAGATCGTCCCATGTAATTCCGCCTCGAACACTGCCGTCCGTCATGAACCAGCACTCACGGTCAAACTCCGGTCTACGAAACCACATCATCAAATACTCTTCATTTAAGACATCGCGGTCAATAATCTCAAACATGAAATACGCCGGAGAAACTATTGCGGGGCTGTCTTTCTCATAGAGCGCAATCGGAAGACGTTCATCGCGCCCAACGTGCATTGGGTTACAGGCAAACAATCCCTTGCTGATTAGCTTATACCGGCTCAAATCTGTGCCAATTACATTTGCGACGGAAGGCATAAACTCTTTGTCGATGCTTATGCCAAGAACAGTGCTGGTGACTTCCTCGGAGTTCCGATAATCAACAAGCTGAATATGTTTACCAAGGGGTTCATAATTCGATTTCATAGCCCAGCTCCTTAAACACAGTCAACAGGTCAGCCTTCGACTTCTCTTCTGCAACAAGCAGATCACGAAGCTCACTTTGCAGCGTCTTCATTTTCGTATCAAAATCGATGTTCTCATCACGGTTTACAAACTCGATGTAACGGCTCGGAACAAGGGTAAAGCCCTTTTCTGCAACCTCATCGAAGGATGCGCTGTAACAAAATTCAGGCACATTCTGATAAGTTTCTTCATAGCCTTCCTGCTGCCATGCGTGGTAGACGCTCGTGACTTTCGCACGGTCTTCTTCTGTCAGTTCAATGTACTTCTTTTCATAGGGGCTTCCCATTTGCCGCAAGTCCATGAAAAGGATCTCACGCTCACGATTGCGGAAGCGTTTTACCTCACCGTTTTCTTCAACCACACGAGCCTTTTTATTCTTGTTTAGAATCCAAAGCGTAACGCTGATGTCCGTGGTGTAGAAGAGGTTGCGGGGAAGGATGATGATTGCTTCGACGAGATTATTCTCGATGAGCTGACGGCGGATTTTTAACTCTGTACCATCGTCAGATAGTGCGCCGTTTGCAAGCAGGAAACCGGCAACACCGTTCTGAGAGAGCTTTGAAACAATATTCAGAATCCAGCCATAGTTTGCATTACTCGTGGGCGGAACTTCATAGCCGTCCCAGCGCGGATCATCAATCAGCTCATTATCCCCACGCCATTCTTTCTGATTGAAAGGCGGGTTTGCCATAATGTAATCTGCCTTGAGGTCCTTGTGCTGGTCATTGGTGAATGTGTTCGCTGCCATTTCTCCGAGGTTTGCAGAGATGCCGCGAATAGCCAGATTCATTTTGCACAGCTTGTACGTCGTGTTTGTATATTCCTGACCATAGATAGAGACCTTCTTCTTGTTGCCGTGATGTGCCTCCACGAACTTCATTGACTGCACGAACATACCGCCAGAACCGCAGCATGGGTCGTAGAGAATGCCATCATACGGTTCAATCATTTCTGCAATCAAATTGACAATGCACTTCGGCGTATAGAACTCGCCCTTGCCTTTGCCTTCCGCAAGTGCAAACTTGCTCAGGAAGTATTCGTAGACCCGCCCGATAATATCATTCTCTTTATCGCCGGTGTTGATCTTATCAATCTCGTCCAGCAGTGATGCCAGCTTTGCTGTGTCGATGTGAAGACGTGAGTAGTAGTTGTCCGGTAGTGCGCCTTTCAGTGCGGGATTCGCTTTCTCAATCGTATAGAGGGCGGTGTCGATTTTCAGCGCAATGTCATCCTGTTTCGCATTCTCCATGATGAAAGACCAACGGCTGATCTCAGGCAGGAAGAATACATTGTCCTTCGTATAGAAGGCAACATTGTCAACAAACTTCTCACCGTATTTTTCAGAAATAGCTTTCCTTTGTGCCTCAAACTTATCGCTGGCAAACTTCAAGAAGAAGAGACTGAGAACGACGTGTTTATATTCTGCTGGCTCGACAGAACCACGGAGTTTATCTGCGGACTTCCACAGAGCTTCCTCCATAGAAATCTCCTTCTTCGGTGCCGATGCGGCTCGTGCCATATCAAAATCCTCCCTGTGTATTTATCTAACCTATTTTACAAAAAGAGCTGTACGAAAAACCGGACTCAGTTCTTGTCCGTTCGCACAGCCTCACATATATCTCCGATGTCACAGTTCAAGTAATCACAAATGCGCAGCAAAATAGAGAGGGACACTTCTTCCCCCTTATTCAGTTTTGTCCATGTTCCGGCAGACAGCCCTACTTCATGTCGTAGAGAAGCCTTCTTTATTTCGCGTTCCAGAAGAAGCATCCATAGTTTCTTATAGCTTATGCGCACGGCAACCATCCTTTCGCTTGCTTGCATTCAACATCGCTTATAATATTATACTGGATTTCATTCTCAAAAGCAATCCGTTGATGCAGAAATTAAAGAAAAAGTTTCAACTTCTCGAACCTTCTCTCAAGGATGCAGGGCATCTCCGGTCAACAGGAGATGCCCTGCTTTTGAAGAGATTATTCGCGCTGTGTGCTGCGCCGATGATCACGGTCATGGTCAGCAGAAGGAGAGAGGAACGTATCAACATTAGACTTGATCGTCTCTATTTGCTTTGCTTCTTTTTTGAACCTGTTCCGTTCAGCATATAGCCGTTCCTGTTCTTCAAAGAGCTGCGCTTGCTCCGCTTGCAGCGTCTTCAAGCTCGGCAGTTTTTCATCGCCCTGCATAGCAAGAAGTGTACTCCGCGCCGCCTCAAAGATCACAAGCTCTGCCTCATGCTTTGCCTTGAACCCCGGCTTGTCTTTTGCCTTCTGGAAGGCGTCATATACGGGTTTTAGGCGCTGGTAGTTGGAGATGTTTTTGATAAGCGGTTGGACTTCCCGCAGTCGCGCTTCAACGCCTTTCAGCTCCTTGCCGGTGCGGTCATAGGAGCTATGAACATCCTCGACCTTCTTTTCAAGATCGGCGTATTGGAGCAAGTTGTTTTCCAA
>ERZ791624.1116-NODE-1116-length-13735-cov-1.665351_pt1 | contig 13735 bp, 7 predicted proteins | sample MGYA00510058_ERZ791624 | MGnify/ENA primary metagenome ERZ791624 (study PRJEB30046, sample SAMN00715158) | human gut metagenome | study: EMG produced TPA metagenomics assembly of the A metagenome-wide association study of gut microbiota in type 2... | reverse complement strand
CACCGACGGATGCGACCGCAGATTACAGCAACGCGGCAGGAGACGCAGCATTCTACCTTGCGGGGAAACAGAAAAGCGACGGAGGGTATGCGTACACGGATGCATCTGACAGCTCACCGTATTTGACGGCGTATGCGGGAATGATTCTCTCCATGTGCGGGTGTGATGATTTACCGGCGTGGACTGCACTTGACGCATACTGTCAGGACAGATTCACAGGGGAACTTTCCGAGGATACATTTGCCGAACAGGCAGTACTTGCCATGTATATGTACAGAAGAGAACTGATACAGGATGCGGATGCTTTCGAGGAGAAGCTTCATTCCGTACAGGGAAGCGACGGAAGCGTGTACGGGGATATCACGGACACGATATGGTACATACTTCTGCTTGACGAGATAGACAGTTATCATACACTGCGCCTTAGCATTACGAACGTGGAGACTGAGACTGATACATATGTGCTGGAAGCCGGAGAGACACAGAGTCTGTCGCTTCATACTGACATATCATATGATACCAATCAGAATGTGACCATGAATGTGCGGTATACCATCACAGAGGACGGAGAAGCGACAGCATCTGTCACAAAGGAGATGGAACTGTCTGCCTCGAATACGAAAGCTTCGCTTGATTCGGCACTTGAGGCAACGGCTCAGGAGGGGAAAGAATATATCCTGAAAACAGAGATTGTGTCGGTGGATGACGAGGCAGAGGTGCTTGCATCAGATGAGATTAAGTTCTCCGTACATGTGACTGAGAGACAAAAGCTCACACTCACTGCTGATGTGACGACAGGAATCGGGTATTCAGTTAATCTGTCATGGAATGATATAAGCAATGATGACGATACTTACAGATATCGTGTATTCAGGAAGATGAATGGCGGCGAATGGGAGACGCGTTCCACGTGGGACGGCTCGGAGAAGGTGAGGGTTCTCAATATCTATCCGTGCTATGCCGCGCAGAATTATTTGAAGAACTGGATGGAGCAGACAGTGAGCGACACGGGTGAGCCTGCCGGCAAAGGGCTGTTTGTCATAGACACGGTATACATAGGGAGTTATAATTCGGACCCGGATAAATATTTGAAGGACGAAAACGGAGATTACAAGTACGACGTGCTGATGTTTGGAACATACGATTCAAATGCCGGACAGGATCTCTCGGAAAAAGGATATGAGGCGACAAAGGCTTTTATTGATACAGGACGCGGAGCCATGTTTGGTCATGATACACTGGCTCGTATATCAAGCTGTTATCATCCCAATTTTGCAAGATTCGCAGATGATCTCGGCATTAAAGTTGCAACATGGTGCAGTTATACGCCGAGCAGCACAGTGAGGGTTGTAAACTCGGGTATGCTCACAAGTTATCCGTGGAAACTGTCAGGAACATTACAGATACCGAGTGCACATACTCTCGGACAGTATTCGGGTGGAGCGCTTTCTTCAACAGTCTGGATGGAATTTGGAACGTGGTACAGCACAGATTCGGAGACAGGAGCAACCACAGCTGCCTATCTCGTGACAAACAACCAGCTTGCCATGATACAGACAGGACACAGCAACGGTCAGGCGACTGATGATGAGAGAAAAGTTTTTGCGAACACACTGTTTTATCTGAAGCAGCTTACAAGCGAAACATCGGCAAAGGACAACTCGTTCTATGATGAGGCGGCACCGACACAGCCGGATATAACTGAGAGTGAAACCGGAACATTTATATGCAAATCCGAGGATATGGGAACTGACTATCAGTACTATGTGGAGGCTGTAAGCTCAGGGCACGGAGAAAACGTGGAATCAAACATAGTGGATGCACGGCACTGTCCGGCATGAGAGGATTTATTACCGGCATAAGTGATTCGACAGAACCTATGGACGAGCTGAGAAAAAAGACAGATGAAGGAAAGCCGGCGGCTGAGGTGTCGGAAGCTTCTGACGGCACACTGAAAATTGATTTAAGCGAATATGATTTAACCGCATATGAGCCGGGGCAGACGGTGTATCTGCACATATGCGCGGTGGACAATGCGGGCAACATAAGTGATGAGACAGTCATCAGCATAGAGATACCAAAGGGGAAGGAATATCTGAGTCTGGATCAGGCGCTTATCGCAACAGATGGAGAAGTGCAGCTCTATTGCTGCGAGGCGGATATTACAGGCGATATATATGGGGCAGAGACGTTCAGGTTTCAGGGAAGCACGATACATCTTAACGGGACGGCATCATCGGCAGGGAGCCTCTCCATAGCGGGCGGAGTGCTGGATATCGCGGGTATGCAGGAGAACGTACAGCCTCTGGATGTTCCGGATTATACACAGGACATAAAGGATGATATGGAACTTGAGGGAGCTCCTCTCACGGAGATTGCAGTGTACAACAGCACGGATATAATCGTTCCGACGATATGCCTGAAAACTACAGGCGCGTGGTGTAACAGCGTGACGCTTTCGGCAAGCTTGATGTCCGGCGGTGACATATCTTTCAATGCAAACACGATACATTGATGGGCGGAGAATGACTCTGGCGTGCTGTGTTTTGATATGGGAGACATTAAAATACAGGCTACGGCATTTGAGGGAGAGGGACTGATATACGCACCGGAGGGAACGGTCACGATAAATGTCTCGAAATTCGATTACATAGGAAGCGTTGTGGCAAAGAGGGTAATTATACAGGCGGGGTACTACAACCAGAACCGCATGGAGGGAGAATAAGATGATAGAGAGATGTAAAAAGGGAAAAATATGGTACCGCAGCGTATGCACGTTATTATCTGTTGCTCTGTGTGTATGTATGCTGTCGGGCTGCAGAAGCAGACAGGAGTCAGCCTCTGTCGGAACGAAGACCGCCCAGACATATGCGGATACCGAAAACGGAGAAATAACAACAGATGAAACAGAATCGCAGGATGATTCAGACAAAATTCAGACGGTATGGCAGACTGCAGAGAAAGCAGTCACAGACGAGGCTGATAAAGCAGACGATGTCATGACACAGCTTTCGGAGAGTGTAAGCAGCGGCGATGCGGACAGAGTGATTGAGCTTGCCGATACACTGTCCGGGCAGCTGGACTCATCTTATACTGCGGCGGAAGAATGGCAGACCGCCCTGCAGGAAGTGAGCGATAGTCTGGACGATGAGGCGCGCACTGTATATGAGGAAAGAGAGAAGGCGTTCAATGAATCAGTATCTGAGAGCCGTGATGAGGCATCAGCACTGCTTGCCGGAATAAAAGAGTCGGCGGGTCAGGGGGATATGGAGACAGCGGCAGAGCAGACGGATGAGCTTACAAAGCTTCTTGGCGCTGATGAAACGTATGAGACTTACGGCGAGGATATACCTGATACAGAGCCTGTACACGAGGCAGAAACGGCTGAGTACAATGTTGACGCGGACACACCTGAAGCTTCGTCAGTTATGTCCGAGGATGAAAGCGAGAAAACCGAGTATCTCGCACTTGCCAGTGAGACAGAACTGTTGGATACTGTAAAGGAGAAAGCTGACGAGCTGAAGACGCCGCTGGCAGTATACAACTACATAAAGAATAACATAGGCTATGAGACATACCACGGCAGCCGCAAGGGTGCAAACGGAACATACGACGCCATGAGCGGCAACGACTATGATCAGGCAAGCCTTCTCATAGCCATGCTGAGATATCTGGGATATCCGTCAGCGTATGTAAAGGGAACCATAGACCTCACACCTGAGCAGGCGGTGTCACTTACCGGAGCTGATACGGCAGAGCATGCGGCTGACGTGCTTGCGGCAGCGGGTACACCGGTAACAAAGCTTACGCTTGACGGCGAGCTTGTATATGTGCGCATGGAGCATGTGTGGGTGCGCTCCTACATACCTTATACGGACTACAGGGGAGCCGGAGACGCTTCCGGCAGCTCTGTATGGCTGGATCTGGACACAGAAATCAAGTCATATGAGAACGTGGACAACATCTATGACGCTCTCGATGATGCGGGTTTCAATGATGAGGTGGCGAAGCTTGCTGAGACCGGGGACGCCTCACAGATGGATACGCTTCTTGATACATGGGAAGAAAAGCTCGGTTCGATGGACACGGATTCCATGTATACGAGAAAACGTATTATCTCACAGAAAGAAGAGAGTTATCTTCCGGCTTCGCTGCAGTATGCGACATACGGAGAGACTGTCATATTTGCTGAGATACCGGATTCAGACAGGGACAAGGTAAGCTTCGGCATAGACGGTGATGTGTTCACAAGCTTCACAGCTTCCGAGTTGTATGGCAAGAGTGTACTGCTCGCATACGAGCCTGCCACGGATGCAGACAAAGCTATATATGACAGCTATGACAGCATATTTGACGTACCCGCTTATGCGGTGTATATAGACACAGCAAAGACAGAGATAAAAGTGGGAGAGGAACTTCTGATAGACGGATATGCGCTGGATGATTACGGCGTGGATTCGTATGCAAAGTATACCTACGGTCAGGGCAAGGCAGGGGAGCGTCTTACTGTGACTGACATCACAGGCTGCAATCGCTAACAAATAATAGACTGCACGAAAACGTGAATTATAATAGTCAATAATAAAAAGTCTCTGTTACTGTTATATTGCAGTAACAGGGGCTTTTTGTTAGTTAATAATTAAAATTATATGTTTGCATATAATTTGAACGATACAAAGAATCTCATTTGGTGTATGCCGGGCGGGATTTTTGTGTTATAGTGGTAGTTGTGAGATTGAAGAATAGAAAAAGATGAAGGTAGAAAGAAAAAACAGATGAAGACAGATAATAGTACGAAGAAAAAGGACAGTGTAAAGAAAGAACGTAGGGAAAAGAAAGAGAAACTGACGATTGAAAAGAGAATATTACAACTATCATTTTTTGGAAGTGTATTGTTTATAGTAGCGGAAGGTGTGATGGCATGGTTTACTCATTCGCATTCCTTGTGGACTGATTGTTTGTTTGATGCAGCAGATTTAGTGATGATCGGACCGTTTCTGGTGCTTGTGCCCCTGCTTTATAAACCGGTGACAGAGAAGCATCCATATGGATATGCGCAGGTAGAATCGTTGTTTTTACTGGTAAAGTACAGTGTATTATTAGCACTTACCTGCAATCTAATGGTTGAAAATATAAAGCTGTTATTACATGGTGGACATGAAGTTGATGCCGGCAGTATTGCTATATTTGAATTGCTTGTATGTCTTGGATGTGCAGGCATGTATCTGTTGCTTGGTCATTACAGTAAAAAGTATGAGTCTACGACGATCAAAGCTGAGCTTTATATGTGGAAGCTTGATGTTATAAGCAGTATGGGAGTAGCCGTAGCATTTGCAGTTCAGATGATATTGCTTACAACGAGATTTCGATTCCTGACGCCATATATTGATCCTGCAGTAGCTGTAATTATGGCACTGCTTCTTATAACAGAACCGGTAAAGGAGATTTTCCAGAGCATTAAAAATCTGATTTTATTTGCGCCGGAGGAAGATGTCTTAAATCAGATACGTGGAATCGTGGATAAACATATGAATGATTATCCCTATGAGGTTACATTCTTAGATGTTATCCAGACCGGACGGAAGCTTTGGGTCGAAGTATATATTGGAAATAAAACAGACGTTATACATATCAGCATTCTGCATCGTGTCCGAGATGAGATCAAGCAAGAACTGAAATACAAATACGATCAGGTATATATAGAGATTATACCGGATTAGGATAATACGAAAGGCTTCGGGTTGGCGCCGGGTATGTAAAATGCTAATTCGTTAGCCTGTAAATATAAAATAGTGTTATATTATAAGGGAGTATTATATAAGACAGAGGTGATCGATATGAAAAAATGGAAGGCTGCCGGACTGATCACAGTAGCCGGGGCATGTGTTATTGCAATCGTCTGGGGATTGCATGGTCGTACAAAGAATAATGCAAAATTGTTGCAGTTAGATGAGCAGGTATCGGATGATTCTGTTATATATGTTGCATTGGGAGATTCGATTACATATGGATATTCATTAGAACAGCTGAGAATGAACGATTTTCTGCAAGGATTGCTGCTTATATGAAACAACAGGGGATGCAGGTTGTCGAATGTAATCAAGGTGTAAATGGTCAGCTCAGTGACGACATGTGGCAAAATATCAAGAAAGGCAAGGTAGATCTGTTAGACCATGCTGATTATGTGACATTTTGCATTGGTACGAATGATGCACTTCTTCCGTTTGAATTCTTTGTTATGCAATATGAAGATTACTTTTATGGATATTCCGGTGCAGGAGATGATTCTCCACTTTGGAAAAAAATTAATAAAAAGACATTTATCCGGGACTTTGAGGAGGCAGACCGGTCTGCAGAAGATAATCTGAATCAGTTTTATAATAATCTTTCAGATAGTATAGATCTGATCCGTAAGGATTCGCCGGATTGCCGGATTGCGATCATGACCTTATACAATCCATACCGGAATATGGATTATGCGATTACCGCAGATGGAAAAACGATCAACATCGGACAATATGCAGAAGAAAAGATCAATCAGGCAAATACGATTATTCAGACAATATGCAGGGAAAAGGATATTGTACTGGCAGATTGTTACGATGCATTTGCATTGTCAAATGATATTGTGCTGAATAATCAGAAGGCAGAAGATTACATAGATCCGGATGATCATCCGACAGCGATAGGACAGCAGTTAATCGCAGATGTGTTTATAGAAGCATTGTTTACAAAGTAAGATAGGATCAGGTATAGCATTTACTTATAAAGTAAGATGTGATCAGAAGGCAGCATTTATTTACCAGGTAAAATGGAAATAGAATAGCATTCATTCATAATAGAACAGCAGTTTAATGAATAAAAAATAGAATAGTTGGAGCACATAATAAGACATTTTCGTATGATGTTACAGTTTAAGATATGTCCGAAATTTGGGATATATTTTTATAAGGATATCATATGAAAATGTCTTTTTTTGAAGCAAGAGGGGTATAATTTATGATTTGATCCGACAATATTTGCATAACATTATGCGTTTTACATTGTATCTGCTTCTAATAAACTAACGCAAATTGTCAGAATAAATATACATATTGTGCTTGTAAGATGAATATATTTATAAAATGCATCTATTTTTCTTTCTTTTTGGCAAATATTTCGATATAATTATTATGTAACTGGAGGTTTGGATGCAGAGACAGCATTCAGAAACAAGAATAACGTTTATGTAAGAAAGGGATGATGAGAACATGAACAGAAAATGGGGAAAGAAATGGATGGCAGCAATGCTTTCGATTTCGATGGTGATCGGTATGTTTCCTGGGGTTGGAAATCCGGTCAGAGTTCTTGCGGATGAGCCGCCGGGGCAGGCGGTCACGCAGGCAGATACCTCAAATGCAGATAACAGCGGAAAGGATAAATATGGATTTAATCTGACGACACCAAGTTCATTTAATGCAAATGACGGTGAAAATCCATATGGTTCCGGCTATTCTGCATTTAATGAAAAGATGGAAGCATTTTTATGGTATCGATCCAGTGGAAAGAACCGAAATGCTGAGACGTATAACTATACGAAAAGCTCGGATATCAAGGGCTATTATGTTGGACCGGATTCGAAACGGAACAACAATGGATTTATGCAGAGCCGTACAGCATCCGGTGCAGCTGATGTCAAGTATGTAAATGTAGACGGTTATGATCCGTATGGAACCGGCCGTGATAATATGGTTGCACTTGTTGGCGCATCACTGGGAAAAGATCCGCAGCTTGTTGTAGCAAGATACAGTGCATCCGGTAAAGGTCAGGAATTAAGAAAGACCTTCAGCCTTGGATCGGGTGATGATAATGACTGGCTTCGGGATAATCAGTTGGAAAAATACAGTGCCTATAAGAATTATTTTACATTAAAGGCAGGAGATTTTGATGGTGATGGAGATGAAGATATCGCAGTCTATGTTCCGAAACGTGGAGATCCATATATTATGATCCTGGACGGCATCACCTTATCGCCGATCAGTGATAATATTTCGGTTCGTAGTTTTATGGGAAATACCGGAGCGGATATGGCAGGTAAATTTACCAATAATGGTAAGACCGCAAGAGCAACAATCAACATGTCGATAGAAACTTCGGATATCAATCGGGATGGTAAAGATGAGATCCTTCTGGTTGGTTCCTATTCGAATATCCACGATGACAGTGATGGAAAGAAGCTGCAGCAGAGAAGCTCTGTATTTGCCTGTTATAAGGTAGAGAACAAGAAACCACAGCAGATGAATAAGTATGTAATGGATAAGGATACATGTAGTGTATATATGCGTTACGCATCTGTAGCAGCAGGTGATATTGATTTTGATGGCTTCCCGGAAGTTGTAGTTGCCGGTGTATACAGTGATAATGATGGCCCGGATGGAGATAAATCCGGTTCAAATAAAAAGTATATGCTGGTAACATTGAAATACGATCCAAATGAAGAGGTGGAGACATTAATTCCATCCGGCGGAAACGTAATGGATATGTGTAATTTTGTAAATGCAGGCTTTGATAAAGATGATAATGTGCATCCGCTTCCTGCATTGACCTGTGCGGCAGTAAACGGAAGAAATGATGCGGAGCAGGTTTTCTTAGATGGTGTTTTCTGGAAGTTTGAAAATGAATCATGGAAAAAGGACTATACAGCAAAGGTATGCCAGAGCAGTGATAAAGGAATCGGCGGTTATATCATATCCGATACCTGGGTAGACGGATGTGTGGCAGGAAACTTTGATGAAAATGATCTGGGAATTGAGCAGGTTTTATATACGACCGGATATAAGCAACAGAGCTTTAACCGGTACTTTTACCGGGTGAACATGTCCGGTAAGGAACAGAACAAGGATTCATCGACCGGTATCTGTACACCGGGCAGTTACTTTGATTCAAGTTCAAATGAGCTGGTGCGGCATGTCGGTATGAGTGATTTCCCTTGCCTGGCGATTGCAGCAGTTGATGCGGATAAAGATACAGATGTATTTACCTTTAAGAGCAAGAAATATACATACAGTAATGTAGATATTCTGGCTATATTACAGGCTGCTCCATATTTTGGAGAGCTTCAGGATAATTATTATAATGGCAATATCGGAGAAACCTTATATGGTAAGCTATCCGGACAAGGAACGGTAACCAGTAAGACGAAGATGGCATCCATTGGAGCATATGCATCATTTTCCATCGGTTCTTCAGCATTGCAGTTCCATACGGAGGCGTCCTATACCCATGACTGGGAGTGGTCATACGAGGATGAGCTTTCCCATGAGTATTCGATCAGTTTTGAAAATGATGGTACGAAGAATCAGGTAGTGCTTTATCGAACACCGGTTATTTTGTATGAATACGTCATCACGCCGGCCGACGGAAGTGCGTCGTATACTATGGAAGTCGGTGTACAGCAGCAGCCGGTCTATTCAACTATGGATGTTGATACCTTTAACCGGTTTGCAGCAAGCGATGAAACTCTGCAAAATAAGGTGATCACGAAGGATATTCTGTCCAGTACGCCGGGATGTCCGGATACCTATGCGACCAGTTCACTTGGAATGAAGGGGTTTGTTGGCTATCCGAACTGGGTAGAGATCAATAATAAGGTCAATGACCAGACGACGGTAGCTATGAATATTACGGACAATACACAGAGCAGTAAAACAATGACACAGACGAACAGCTTCGAACTGACACTTGGTGTAGAAGGTGAAATTGATGCCAAGGTAGCGAAGATGAATTATGGCGGTGGTGTCAAGCTTGGCGGGGCTGGGGCTCCGGTAAGACAACATTTGATTATTCATCAGTATCAAAGGAAGGCGTGGTAGCTTACCCGCCGGCGACGGATTCTCAGTACAGCTTCAGTACCAAATTTGGTATCTGGCAGGCAAAGCTTGGCGATAGCAATGTTCCGATCCTTGGCTTTGTTGTAAAGAATGTCGAACAGCCGCCATCTCCACCGGAAGATATCAGTGTGGATACAGTGACCGCGGATTCCGTAACGCTTGCATGGGAAAGTGGTTATAAGAAGGCAGAGAAATATGAGATCTATCAGGTATTTAATGATGGTATTACAACCAATAAATACAGCCTGTTAGATACGATCAGTGGCGACAGTGCTTCTTACACCTATGATGGACTGAAACCATCGACGGAATATGAATTTGCACTTCGTTCAGTTGGAACAAACAGCGGAGGCGAGACTGTATACTCCGAATACACACCAGAGGTATCCGTTCATACACTGGCTGACAGTGAGAAACCGGATATCTTAAGTATGACAAATGTTCAGAGAGTTGTTGTCGGCGGTAATGCAAGCTTTGTGATCGATGCACTTCCATCTGCAAATGCAAAAGGCGGTCTGTCCTATGCATGGCAGGTTCGAAAAGCAGGTTCGGTCAATTGGGTAAACTTGACGGACAAAGAAGCTTCCGGTATAAATGGAAGCACATTGAAGCTGAATGGCATTACAGAAGATATGGATGGCAATTCTTATCGATGCGTTCTTTCTGAGCTGATAAAGGGTGTGCGGTTATATGCATATGGAGCTCCGGGTATCCTGCATGTCGGAAGAGCTGACAGTATGATGACAGCAACGATCAGCAATACACAGTCCGACAGTGCAAATAAGGGAACTAATACAGCATTTGGACAGTACACACAGACACGGACAGTTACCAATGAACGTACGGTATCGAAGACGGTAGCGGTTACGATCGGAACGCAGAAGGAGACATTTGTTCAGTATAAGAATGGTGCAGCGGTATCTGCCGTATATCCGAATGCGGTAATACCGGCATTTATCTATTTTGACAGCCAGACAAATGAATGGTATGTACTGGAAGGATATAACGAGACAGCAGGAACAGCAACTGCAAAGGTGAAATTAAATGAAGTAATACCAAATGTATTCCAGAGTGGAACAACCGGTGATGCAGCCGCTCTCTGGAACGGAGTTGATGCAGATACAATAAAGCCTGTAACAGAACAGGTGACAGAGACTGCAGCGGGCAAGACTTATTATGCATATACAGCAGTAACAGCCGATGGTGAGATATTGCTGTACAGCACGGATGCTATGTCAGAAGCAGTTACACAGTGGTATCAGTTAGAGCAGAACACAGATGGAGCAATTACAGCAAAAGCGTATGTCGGTACTGTTCAGTCCTATGTGCCTGCTTATGCCGGATATAAAGAAGAATCTTCCGGCACTACAAATCAGCAGTATATCGAGGTTGATGGAACAACCTGGTATCTGTACTGGCCGGAGGCATACGAAGGAAATAATGCTTATATCATGTATGCAAAATCCGCCGAAGCAGATCGGACTGCCGATGAGATTTATTATTATAAGACAGAGCAGACGGTAACAGATGAGAACCAGCAGGAGCAGATCGTTACAACATTTAATGAATTGAAGATCGCTACGGATGATGCCTTTTCTCTATGGGAAGTAGTGCTTCTAACCAGTATGGTGTTACCCCTGGCGAGGTCGTTACTGTGAATGAAACATATGATACACAGGTTGAAGATATCATAAAGGGAGATCAGACAACGGTTCAGATCCATGTTGCAGAGGCAGTTACATCTTCTGTCAATATCGATAAAACAGGAATTGTAAATGTAAACTTCTTCAATAACCGAACCGGTTCCATTCGTGATATATCAACCATTGTAGATAAGAATGGTAATGCGTCTGTTGTATGGAATCCGGAAGAAGCCGGAGATTATACGGTAACTGTATCCTATGGAGGAAATACATCATTATATCCTACAGATACACAGACCGTTTATTATGTAATAGATCGTACCGATGATACGGTATACGTTCTTTCAGGCAACAATGCGGAATATGGCAATACCATTAAGTTAGAAGTCAGACAGGGAAAACGGGAAAATAATACATCCGGTAATATAACGACAGAACCGCTAGCAGCGGATGCTTCTGTATCCTATCAGGTATCCTATGTAGATGGAGATGATAAGGTTGTAACAGAAAATATAACCGGTAATACATTTACACCGAAATGGCCGGGACAGCATACATTTGCTGCGACGATAACCAGACAGAGCGGTACCAGTCAGACCAAATCATATGCGATGAAGATGCTTACTGTAAGCAAACGGCCGATCGTTATTACCGCTCCATCAAAGGATGGTATATCAGAGGATGATGCGGCAGATAAAGTATTAAGCCTGTCAGATGTTGTTGTAAAATATGCGGGTGATGATACAGAATCCGGTATTCTGGATTCAGATGCAGCCAAATATAAGCTTTCGGATCTGATAACAATAGAGGCTGAGCCGAAGTTAGATGAAAATTCGACAGCAGGTGTTTACCAGACCGGAATCGCATGGCTTACAGTTGGAACAGAAGAAGACAGTGAGTATATAGATCTGGTAAAAGAATTCCTGAAGAAATATAATGTCACTCTGAACAGAGGAAAATATCAGATCGTATCGAACCAGTATACAGTCCGATATGAGTCTGATGGCAAGGGAACGATAAAAGGATATTGTGGAGACTCCAAAGAGCCATTTGCATCCGGAGTCGGATTAGCAGATCAGAGCAGGGTATCCTTTAAAGCAATTCCAAAGGATAATTATAAGATTAAGGTATGGAAGGTAACAGGAAGTGATGGAGCTGATCTGGTTCTCGGAACAGATTACGTGGTAAATGGAGATACATTGATCATTTCAGCATTGAGCAGCAGTGTTCATGTCAGTGTATCCTTTGTAGCGAAAACTTATCAGCTGAATTACAACCAGCCGGAAAACGGAAGTCTTCAGGCATATTATGTAAAGGCCGGAAGCTATGGAAGCAAGATCGATACAGGTGAAACAGTCCTTACAGGAAAGAGTATCCTGCTTCAGGCAGTTCCAGATGAGAATTATGTCGTAAAACAGTGGACGGTTTCTCATGGTGGTTCAGCGAAGATCCAGAAAAATACTGACGGAAGTATCTTTGCCGGAACAGAGATCACACTCGATAATGTGGAGACAGATACTGTTGTGGCCGTTGAATTTGAACCGGTAGAGACATATTCATTTGAGACAGAAGTGATCGCAGAAGATCCTGATATATCGGTTGCAGGCTGTAAGATCAATGTCTCAGAACAGGTTCAGGATGGCAAGGCAGCAAAGGGATCAACGGTGACACTTACAGCAGATCTTCCGGAATCGGTTACTGTATCAGAATGGAGGATCTATACAGACGATACACATTATACAGTTGCAGCAACCGGAGGAGATCAGTATGTAGTATCCAATGTTCAGAAGAACATGAAGATCAAGCTGGTTGTCAATATGTTCCAGATGGAAACACTTCATTTTGAAGCAGTAAATGAACAGGGACAGCAGGTAGATGATGTTGTTACGGCATGGAGTGATTCAGTGCAGATCAGCAATGATACAAAGATCGTAAAGAATCTGCCGGTTGTTATGAAAGCAGATGTACCGGAGCAGTATCAGATCGCAGAGTGGAAGCTGTTTACCGGTTCAGAAGAACAGACGATCGCGACCGGAAAGGATGCGAAGGAAAGTTCATTTAACAGTGTAAACAAATCCATGCGTGTTGTACTCGTTCTGCTTGATCGTTCAACTGTCGCATATAACAGTGATAATAACGGAACACTGGAGTGTAATGTTGCATCCGGTGGTTATATTGACAGATGCCGCACAGAGGATATCGTTATGACAGCAGTACCGAAGC
>ERZ791624.1115-NODE-1115-length-13762-cov-1.774422_pt1 | contig 13762 bp, 15 predicted proteins | sample MGYA00510058_ERZ791624 | MGnify/ENA primary metagenome ERZ791624 (study PRJEB30046, sample SAMN00715158) | human gut metagenome | study: EMG produced TPA metagenomics assembly of the A metagenome-wide association study of gut microbiota in type 2... | reverse complement strand
CCAGGCCGGTGGACCGTCAACGTGACTTGGCTGTGCCGGCCGTGGTATCATCACGGCACTGGAAAAGTTAAAAGAGCTTGGCGCATATGATGTATACAAACCGGATGTGGTTTTATATGATGTACTCGGAGATGTGGTATGCGGTGGATTTTCCATGCCGATGCGGGGCGGTTATGCGGACAAAATATTTATTATTACCTCCGGGGAAAACATGGCAATTCATGCAGCTGCAAATATTGCCATGGCAGTGGAAAATTTTAAAAACCGTGGATATGCCGGGCTTGGCGGACTCATTTTAAATCGCAGGGATGTCCCGCGGGAAGAGGAAAAAGTGGCAGAACTGGCAGACGATTTTCACACAGCTGTTATTGGTACACTATCACACAGCGGGCAGGTGGCACTGGCAGAGGAGCAGAAAAAAACATTGATGGAGTGTTATCCAACAGGTGAAATGGCAGACGAATACCGTGCGCTTGCCATGCAGATGTATCGCATATGCGGTGGCATTCTGGAAGCGAAAAGCGATAAGGTAAGGTCTGGATATATACAGGAGGAAGCGTAATGTTACGTCGTGTGGGGGAAACTGTTGATTCGAAAGATGCTGTGGTAAAAATAAAAGATGCCTCATTTCCAACACCATTTGTTTCGGCACTGGAGTATAATTCGCCGGTGCATGGCAACTGGAATATTGTGCATACGGGAATGCAGGTTCCGGAATCTATCCAGATCTATGTCTGTGCGGATAACTGTATGCGTGGTGTTGTACTGACTGCGGCAGAAATGAATGCAGCAGACCGTTTTTCTTTTGTTCTTGTGGAGGAGCAGAATCTGCTGAACGGCAATCTGGAGGATATTACCATCGAGGGTGTGACGGATGTGTTGAATAAACGGAAGGACCATCCTGAGGCGGTTCTGCTTTTTACCGTTTGTCTGCATCATTTTGTGGGAAGTAATCTGAACTATATTTACAGGGAACTGGAGCATCGTTTTCCTGACATCTGCTTTATCCGCTGTTATATGGACCCGATTATGCAAAAACATGGACTGACACCGGACCAGAAGCTGCGGAAAGCAATGTATGATCCTCTTTTGGGCTGTGAGCCGGACGCTAAAACAGTATCTGTCTTTGGCAGTGATTTTGTTCTGGATGAGAACAGTGATATTAAGCGTCTGTTAAAACGATATGATTATAAGGTGCTGGAACTGCCCGGATGTAAAACCTGGCAGGAACTGTTGGATATGAGCAGGGGATGCCTGTTTATCGACTGCTATCCGGCTGGAAAATACGGGATGGAGGCACAGGCAGGCCGCCTGGGACGAAAATCTCTGTATCTGCCCGGCAGTTTTGACTATGATGAGATCAGAAAGCAGTTAAAGCAGCTGACCGATGCACTCGGACTGCCGGAACTGACAGAAGATGAGCTGGCCCGCGAGCAGGAGTCCTGTGAGGAGGCTCTGGCAAAAGCAAAAAATCTGATCGGGGATATGCCGGTCACTTTGGATTATCTGTATCATCCAAGACCACTTGGACTGGCAAAACTGCTTCTGACACATGGCTTTTGTGTGAAAGCTGTTTATCTGGACAGTATCAGTCCGGAAGAAAAAGCAGATTTTTTCTGGCTGCAGGAGCATGCACCGGAACTTGAGCTGATCGCAACGATTCAGGTGAAGATGCGTGTACTGCCAAGAGGTGCAAGCGGGGAAGTGCTGGCAATCGGACAGAAAGCGGCCTATTTTGGCCGAAGCCGTCACTTTGTCAATCTGGTACAGGGAGAAGGTCTGTATGGATTTGACGGTATTCGAAGAACCGCAGAGCTGATGATGGATGCATATCTCAATGAAAAGGATACAGAAAAACTTGTTGTACAAAAAGGATGGGGGTGTGAGTGCTGTCTATGAGACAATCTTATCGAATGATACCGGTTTATACGGCCGATGTGTCAGGGGTATGTTCTGCACTGTATGAACTTGGCGGAATGACAGTTATGCATGATCCTTCCGGATGCAACTCTACTTACAATACGCATGATGAAATCCCTGGTACGATCAGGACAGTCTTATTTTTATCTCGGGACTTACAGAAATTGACGCGATCATGGGAAATGACAGAAAATTTATTGATGATATCGAGTATGCAGCCCGTGAACTGCATCCCAAATTTATCGCGCTGGCAGGTTCGCCTATTCCATTTATGAATGGTACGGATTTTCCTGCAATTGCGCGTGTGATTGAGACAGAAACCGGAATTCCGGCATTTTCCGTGCCGACGAACGGGATGAATGATTATGTGTATGGAGCGGGCATTGCACTCGAAGAAATTGCAAAGCGGTTTGTCAGAGAACCGGACAGGCAGGAGAATAGAGATCCCTCTTCGCGCACGGTAAATCTGTTAGGTGTGACACCACTTGATTTCGGACCACAGAAAAATGCAGAAACCTTAAAAGAAAATCTGCAGAAATACGGATGGCAGGTTATGTCTGTGTGGGCGATGGGCGATGATTTGAAAACGTTGCAAAGATCAGCGGAGGCAGACGTTAATCTGGTTGTTTCGGCAGTAGGACTCCGTGTGGCAAAGATACTCTGGGAGAAGTACAAAATACCATATGTGATCGGAACACCAAACGAGTGGCTGGCAGAAGATATTTCAAATGCACTGGAGCGTGCAGCCACACGGCAGGCAGAGCCGGCGGTTGTATATTTGCAGAACCGCATGCAGCAGGAGGCAGATATCACGCTGGTCGGAGAACCTGTCACTATGGGATCATTAGCAGCAGGGATTGAAAAAAGATATGGTCGTGCCGCCCGCGTACTGTGTCCGTTAAAGGAATGTGCGGATTTGCTCGGTGAAAAAGATAAAATGGTGCTTGGAGAGGAAGCAATGGAAGAGGCACTTAAAAGTGCAGGGATCATTGTGGCAGATCCTCTGTATCGTCCGATCTGTCCGGGGGACAGTATTTTTTATGAATTACCGCATGTGGCATTTTCGGGGAGAATATATTTTTGAGAATACTATTGTCAGGATGCAAATTGCAATCTGCGATGATGAAAAATCTATAGGCTTGATATTAGAAGAAAAATAAAGAAATTATTACCGGATGCAGTGATAGAAACATATTTATCGGGTGATGAACTGATTGCAAGTGGTTGTAAGCCGGATATGCTCTTTTTGGATATCCAGATGCCGGGAAAGAATGGGATGGAAACGGCAAGGATTCTGCGTCAGAAGGATGACGAAGTGGATGTTGCTGCATAAACCAGTTGACAGATTCCTTTCGGAAGTATAATATAAAGACAAATTTCATAGGATATAAAAAACAAAGGGCGAGTTGTTCAGACACTGCCCTTTTTTATTTGAAAACAGGAGGGATGAGGTTATGGAAAAGTTAAATGATGTGATTACAGCAATTGACGATTTTGTCTGGGGACCGGTCATGCTGATTCTGCTTGTGGGGACCGGAATTTTCCTTACGATCCGCCGCGGTTTCTGACATGGAGAAATCTCGGTTATGCACTCAAAAGTACGTTAAGCAAAGAGGCACGGACGAAAAGCCATGGCGAGGGCGATGTGTCTCCGTTTTCGGCACTGACCACAGCACTTGCCGCCACAATCGGAACGGGCAACATTGTGGGGGTTGCGACGGCGATGGTTTCCGGTGGCCCGGGAGCTTTGGTCTGGATGTGGATCTCTGCTGCATTTGGTCTGACGTCGAAGTTCAGTGAATGTATGCTGGCGATCAAATACCGTGAGATCAATGCCAAAGGGGAGATGAGCGGCGGCCCGATGTACACGATGAAAAAGGCACTGAAGAATAAAAGATTTGGAGCGGTTCTTGCGTGGTTATTTGCACTCTTTGCTGTGATTGCTTCGTTTGGAATCGGCAATATGACACAGGGAATTCGATTTCCGGTGCATTACATACGACATTTCATGTGCCGACCCATCTGACCGGAATTGTGATTACGGTGCTTGCCCTGCTGATCATTGTCGGCGGTATCAAATCCATTTCAAAGGTTTCTTCGGTGGTCGTTCCGTTGATGGCGATTTTTTATGTGATCTGTGGAGTTATTGTCATTATCGGAAATATTTCGAATCTGCCGGCAGGCATTTTGATGATTTTTCAGATGGCATTTTCGGTAAAAGCGGTAGGCGGCGGTCTGTGCGGAACGATTGTCGCTTCCATGATGAATGCAATGCGTTATGGTGTGGCCAGAGGTGTATTTTCCAACGAAGCCGGTATGGGATCTGCGGCAATTACGGCAGCGGCTGCAACGACGGATAACCCGGTGCGTCAGGGATATATCAATATGACGGGAACCTTCTGGGATACGATTGTTGTCTGTACGATTACGGGACTTGCGATTGCCTCTTCCGGTGTCCTTGGCATGACCGATGCTGCCGGGAATATGCTGACCGGTTCGGATGTTACAATTGCGGCATTTGAGACGGTTCTGGGATCAGCCGGGGGCTGGCTTGTGACAATCGGGATTACATTGTTTGCGTTTTCTACAATACTCGGCTGGGAGTATCACGGGGAAAAAGCATTTGAATATCTGCTGGGAACGCACCGGTTTAATATGGTATACCGCCTTGTTTTTTCCTTTGTTGTGTATTTCGGATGTACACAGACACTGAATCTGGTATGGAGTTTTTCGGATATTGCCAATGCGCTGATGGCAATCCCGAATCTGATCTGTATGCTCCTGCTCAGTGGTGAAATTGCAAAGGATATTCGGGAGTTTCAGAAAGAAATTCATAAATATAATTAAAAAATGTAAGGTTATTCTTTGCTATCAGCCCGAAGCGTAGTATAATGTAGTTATCTGAATTTTATAGACATGGAGGTTAGGAAATTATGCAGATGGAACAGCTACGCAAAGATATGATGGCAGCGATGAAAGCGCGCGACAAGGAACGGAAGGATGCAATTTCGTCTCTGGTCTCGGCAGTGAAGAAAAATGCCATTGATGCCGGATGCAGAGATGACATTCCGGAGGATATGGTCAATGCCACAATCATGAAGGAATTAAAGACCGTTCAGGAACAGATCGATTCCTGCCCGGCAGACCGTACCGATTTGCTGGAGGAGTACAGAAAACGTTATGACATTATGAAAGAATATGCACCGAAGATGCTTTCGAAAGAGGAAGTGACTGCGATTGTTAAGGAAAAGTTTGCAGATGTGATTGCAACGAAGAACAAGGGACAGATCATGAAGACGATTATGCCGGAGCTGAAAGGAAAGGCAGACGGAAAGGTGATCAATGAAGTTGTTACAGAGATGTGCAATGCATAAAGGAGAAGAAACATGAGATTGTATATGCCAACGAAGGTATTTTTTGGCAGCGGTTGTGTTTCGGAAAACGGTGCAGAGTTAAAAGCATTAGGAAGCAGAGCCATGATTGTGACGGGAAAACATTCCAGCCGCATCAATGGTTCGCTTGCAGCAGTTGAACAGGCATTGCAGGCAAACGGGCAGACCTATGTGATTTTTGATGAGATCGAAGAGAATCCTTCTGTGGAGACCTGGCTGTGGCAGCGGGCATTGCAGTAAAAGAACAGGTGGATTTCTTTGTGGCTGTGGGAGGCGGTTCTCCGATGGATGCGTCCAAGGCGATTTCGCTTCTGGCAGCGAATCCATCGGCAATCGATCATGCAGAGGAACGTCTTTATCATCCGGAGCCGATGCAGGGCTATCCGGTTGCAGCAGTCCCGACCACATCCGGTACGGGATCGGAAGTGACGCCTTATGCGATTCTGACACGGCACGACTTACATACCAAGCAGTCAATCGCACACAAATGGTTTGCGGATCTGGCATTTGTGGATGCCGGATATTTAAAGACTTCTTCTTATGAGAATATGGTCAGCACCTGTGTGGATGCGCTGGCACATCTGATTGAGTCATATCTGAATACAAATGCAAATGCATATAACCGGATATATTCAGCGGAAGGTCTTCGGATCTGGGGCAGTGCAAAGGAATACCTGCTTTCTTCCGAGATTAAGATTCCGGATGAAGGATACGAAACATTCATGCATGCATCGGTTGTGGCAGGGGTGGCGGGTGCACAAACCCGGGACAGAACCAGTATTCCGCACGGATTAAGTTATCCGGTCACATATGAGCTTGGCATTCCGCATGGAAAGGCAGTCGGATTTTTCCTGCCGGGATTTTTGCGTTTTTACAATAATCAGAAGCGGGTGGCAGAGGTGCTTGAGCTGCTTGGGTTTGAGAACCGGGCTGAATTTATCGCCTATCTGGACAAGCTGCTGGGCAAACCACAGATCCGGAGGAACTGTGGGAGGAGGATGTGCAGAAACTGTTGCAGAATCCTGCCAAGTTAAAGAACTATCCGTTTGAGATGACGGAAGAAATTCTGAAAAAATATCTAAACAAATGAGAACCAGTTTGAGGAGAAAACTTATATGATACAAAAGTTGATTGAAAAGTTAAATAAGAAGAGATTAAAAGAACGAATTTCTTCTGCAATTGTGATGGTGGCCCTGATTGTCAGCATTTCCGGTGTTGTGGGAGCCGTTTCCGGAATTATTGTCAGCAACCGCTATAATTATGCATTGAAAAATTACGGTTTTTCACAGGGGGATATCGGCAAGATGATGATTACGTTTGCCGATACGAGAAGTTATCTGCGTGCTACGATCGGATATCAGGATGAAAACCTTGTGAACAGCTGCGCAGAAAATTATGAGAAGAAGAAGGAATCCTGTCAGCAGTATACCAAAGAGGTAAAAAATACGGTTTCATCTGCGGATGAGGAGAAAATTTATAATAGTATCACAGAAAAACTGAACGATTATTTTGACACCTGTGATGCTGTACTGGAAAAAGGAAAGAATACACAGGATATTGATGCGCGCCATGAAGCACAGCAGATGGCACAGGATCAGGTGGAACCGGAATACGAAGAGATCTATCAGAACATGGTAAAACTGATGGATGTCAATACAAAAAACGGAGATAAAACAGAACAGATCCTTTCTATTGTAGAACTGGTTACGCTGCTTATAATTGTTGCAATTATCGTACTTGCAATTTTTATTGCACGCCGGATCGGCAGAGTACTTGCACAGAACATTGTGAATCCTCTGGATCAGCTGGGTGCCCGTTTTGATACATTTGCAAAGGGTGATTTCTCCAGTGAGTTCCCGGAGATGACATCAGAGGATGAGATTTCCGAGATGGTAGTTGTTGCACGCGAGATGGCAAAGAACCTGGCAGCTGTTATTCAGGATGTCAACCACCGTATGGATCTGATGGCTCACAATGATTATACCGGTGTTTCCAAAATTCCGGAGAAATATATGGGTGAGTTTGCGGCAATGAATGATGCAATCCATGTCATGAACACCGATATGAATGAGACGATGCACCGGATTGAGGAGGCTGCTTCCCAGGTATCTGCAGGTTCTACCAATCTGGCAGAGGATCACAGACACTGGCAGAGGGATCTACAGATCAGGCAGGTGCAGTGGAAGAACTTCTGGCATCCTTTGCCAATATCACAGAAGGGGTTGAGCACACACATGAGAGTGCACAGGCTTCTTACGAATTATCTGTAAAATATGCACAGGAAGCAGATAAGACACAGAAGGAAATGAATGCAGTTACCGAAGCAATGAAGAGAATCAGCCATATGTCCAAGCAGATTGAGACAATCATCGGACAGATCGAGGAGATCGCGGAGCAGACGAACCTGCTTGCACTGAACGCATCCATTGAGGCTGCACGTGCAGGAGAAGCCGGCAAGGGCTTTGCCGTAGTTGCATCCCAGATCGGAAAACTTGCGGATGAGAGTGCACAGTCTGCAGTCAATACCCGTGAGCTGATTATGAACTCTATTCAGGAAATCGAAAACGGCAATCAGGCAGTTGATGTGACTTCCCAGACGATTATTTCTCTTGTAGAGGGAATCAATGAAGTGGCAAAGAAATCCCAGGAACTGGCACAGCTTTCCGAGACACAGGCAGAGCAGATCAAGCAGGCAGAGTCCGGTGTAAACCAGATTTCCGAGGTTGTACAGAGCAACGCGGCAATCGCAGAGGAATCTTCCGCAACCAGTCAGGAGCTTTCTGCAGAGTCTGATTCTCTGAATGATCTGGTGCAGCAGTTCAAGTTAAAATAGTTATATAAAATAAAGGCATAAGAGAGGAATAATCTGGAAAATGGATACATCGATTTTTATCGGAACATGGTGGTCACTGGTGCCGCCTCTTCTGGCAATCATACTGGCACTTGTCACCAAGGAAGTATACAGTTCCCTGTTTATCGGAGTGGCGGTCGGAGCACTGTTATATACCGGATTTCATCCGTGGAATGCATTCAATGCCCTGTTTTCGATTATGAAAGACAGCATGAATCTGAATATTCTGATTTTTGATGTGCTGCTTGGAATGATTATTGTACTGATGTCTAAATCAGGAGGCTCAGCTGCTTATGGAAGATGGGCCGGCAGCAAGATCAAGTCCAAGAAGAGCGCAATGCTGGCAACCACAGGACTAGGAATACTGATTTTTGTGGATGATTATTTCAATTGCCTGACCGTCGGATCTGTGATGCGTCCGGTAACTGACCGCTACAAAGTATCCCGCGCAAAACTGGCATATATCATTGATGCGACCGCTGCGCCGGTCTGCATCATTGCGCCGATTTCCAGCTGGGCGGCAGCCGTCAATTCGTATGTTCCGAAAGATGCCGGGATTACGGGATTTCAGCTGTTTCTGCGAACAATTCCGTACAATCTCTATGCGATTCTGACGCTTGTCATGGTATTTTTTGTGATTATTGCAGGTTTTGATTTCGGACTCATGAAAAAACATGAGGAGAATGCTGCAAAAGGAGATCTGTTTACCAGCGGCGGGGAAGAGTTTGAAAAGGTTAAGAAAGAAGATATTTCTTCCAACGGAAAAGTGATTGATCTGCTTCTTCCGGTGATTGTTCTGATTGGTTCTGCAATTGGTGCCATGATCTATACCGGATTTCTGGGCGGTGCGACCGATGTGGTCAGTGCATTTGCAGGATGTGATGCGGAGACCAGCCTGATTTTTGCAACCATGGTCACGGTCTTTGTCATGCTGTTTTTGTATCTTCCGCGAAAGGTGGTTACGTTTAAAGGATTCATGGAGAGTTTTGTGGAAGGCTTTAAGCTGATGATCCCGGCGATCGGAATACTGATATTTGCCTGGACTTTAAAGGGGATGGGAGATGCTCTGCAGATTGGTACATTTGTGGAATCCATCGTTGGAACGAGTGCTTCTGCAAGCCTGTTCCTTCCGGCTGTTTTGTTTGTTGTTGCAGTGTTCCTTGCGTTTTCTACCGGAACAAGCTGGGGAACATTTGCGATTCTTGTTCCGATTGCAATCGCCATGTTTCCGGGGGCAGATCATCTGGAAATGATGATCATTGCGGTTTCCGCAGTGCTGGCAGGTGCCGTCTGCGGGGATCATATTTCACCGATTTCGGATACAACGGTTATGTCTTCGGCCGGCGCGCAGAGTAACCATATCAACCATGTGACAACACAGATGCAGTACGCAGCGGTTGTTGCTGTGGTATGTATCATTGGCTATATCATTGCAGGACTGGTACAGATCTGGTGGGTAGCACTGGGCATCAGCCTTGTGCTTCTGCTTGCCGTTCTTACTTTCATAAAAAAGAGGTCTGAGAGTAACAGCGAAAAGACAGCAGGTATATAAGACTCGGGGAAGAAGCCCGAAAAACAAAGAAAGGAGCAGGCGAGGAAACCTGCTCCTTCTTAGTTACTTAAAGGAAATTGAGTAACTGAGTAGTTAATTAGATAATTGTTTAATAAAATTGAACTACATACTCATTTGCGTACGTGCATGCTATATTTAAATAACACCATTCAATACTTACATTATACCGTGTTATTCGGATTTTGCAATACCTATTTTGAAATTTTTGGAATTAATCCTTTATTTTCGCTATTCCGGAAGCAGAAGGAAGTCCGGCTTTCTGCCGGTAAAGACCGTAAAGTACCGGAAGCCTGCATGCCGCAGAATCTGAGGAAGACGGTCAAACGCATATGCAACGTGCTCCGGCGCATGGGCATCGGCTCCGAGTGTCAGAATCTCTCCCCCGAGTTCGTGATAGCGTAAAAGAACAGCTTCGGTCGGGTTTGGATGTCCCAGCCCGTATTTGAATCCTGCCGTGTTGACTTCGATCCCTTTTCCCATGGAAATGAGTTTACGCAGAATCTCATCAATGATATCGGCATAGGCCTCATATGTATAGAAACGGTTGCGGTCCGGACCGTAGCGGACAACATAATCGAGATGACCGTATACATCGAAGTCGGAATAGGTGTTCAGGTTTTCCAGAATGGATTCGAAGTACTCGCGGTAAGCAGTTTTTTCGGAGCGTCCTTCATAGTATTTCGGGTAATAGGGATCGATTCCGTGAACAACGTGGGAGGAACCGATGACAAAATCAAATGGATGTCCGGTCACCGCTTTGCGGTTGATTTCCGTGATGTGGGGCTGCAGACCGACTTCGATTCCGAGACGAATGGAAAGACGGTCACGGCAGGTGTCCTGAAAACTGCGGACTTCTTTTATATAGGAATCAAAATCCAGAAGAAACAGATTGGGATCATCCGGGTAATCATAATCAAAATGATCGGTAAAACAGATGCCATCCAGGTTCTGCCGTACAGCGGCCTGGATCATGTCAGGCATCAATGCGTCACTGTCTCCGCTGTGATGCGTGTGCATATGTGTATCCCAAAGCATAAGAGCCTCCTTTTTTCTGTGTGGTTGATTTTGGAAAAAGTCTTTTCGTAAGATTATACTATATTTCAGGGGAAATAGATACCTTTAGTGAAAAAATTAACAAAGACGGAGAAAAGACTTGAACTTTCGGAAATAATTGGGTAAATAAAGGAAGCTTGGGACGCAAGTCCCATGAGACTATTTATTTACAATTCTAGGAGGAATTAAGAATGGCAGTAAGAGTAGCAATCAACGGATTCGGCCGTATCGGTCGTCTTGCTTTCAGACAGATGTTCGGAGCAGAAGGATACGAAGTAGTAGCAATCAACGACTTAACAAGCCCAAAGATGTTAGCACACTTATTAAAGTATGATAGCTCACAGGGTAAGTACGAGCATGCAGATGAAGTTTCTGCAAGCGATGATTCTATCACAGTATGTGGTAAGGAAATCAAGATCTACGCTTTCCCAGATGCAAACAATTGCCCATGGGGTGAGTTAAAGGTTGACGTTGTATTAGAGTGCTCTGGATTCTATACAAGCAAGGAGAAGGCTCAGGCTCATATCAATGCCGGAGCTCGTAAGGTAGTTATCTCTGCACCAGCAGGAAACGACCTTCCTACAATCGTTTACAATACAAACCACGAGACATTAAAGGCAACTGACACAATCATTTCTGCAGCTTCTTGTACAACAAACTGCTTAGCTCCAATGGCAGATGCTCTTAACAAGTTTGCTCCAATCCAGTCTGGTATCATGGTAACAATCCATGCTTACACTGGTGATCAGATGACTCTTGATGGACCACAGCGTAAGGGTGATTTAAGAAGATCCCGTGCAGCTGCAGTTAATATCGTTCCAAACAGCACAGGTGCTGCAAAGGCTATCGGTCTTGTAATCCCAGAGCTGAACGGAAAGTTAATCGGATCTGCACAGCGTGTACCAACCCCTACAGGATCTACTACAATTCTTACAGCAGTTGTTAAGAAGGCTGGCGTTACTAAGGAAGACATCAACGCAGCTATGAAGGCAGCAGCTAATGAGTCCTTCGGATACAATGAGGACGAGATCGTATCTTCTGATATCGTTGGTATGAGATTCGGTTCTTTATTCGATGCTACTCAGACAATGGTTAACCCAATCGGTGATGATCTGTATGAGGTTCAGGTTGTTTCTTGGTATGATAACGAGAACAGCTACACATCTCAGATGGTTCGTACAATCAAGTACTTCTCTGAGTTAGCATAATCTATCTTAGTTTATGTGAAGGGGTCCGGCCTGTAGGGCCGGACCTTTTTTCATTATGACAAATAAGAAGAAAAGGAAAGGGTTCCGCTGTTTTATGCAGCTGCGGAGTATGAAACAACCGGCTGGAAAGTCATTTCCTTTTCTTCGGGTTTAAAATTGCCAAAAAGGCAGAACGGAGAATAAAAACATGGCATTAAATAAGAAAACAGTTGATGATATCAACGCAAAGGGCAAGAGAGTCCTTGTAAGATGTGACTTCAATGTACCACTGAAAGCTGGCGAGATCACAGATGATACCCGTATCAAAGCTGCTCTTCCTACAATTAAGAAGTTATTAAACGATGGTGGAAAGGTAATCCTTTGCTCCCATCTTGGAAAAGTAAAGAACGGACCAAACGAAGGAGAGTCCCTTGCACCGGTTGCCAAGAGACTTGAGGAGCTTCTCGGACAGAAAGTAAACTTCGTATCTGATTACAACGTAACAGGCGAGGCAGCTACAAAGGCTGTTGAGGAAATGAAAGAGGGAGAAGTGTATTACTTCAGAATACCCGTTTTCGTGGCGCTGAGGAGACAAAGAACGGTGAGCAGTTCTCTAAGGAACTTGCTGATCTTGCAGACATCTATGTATGTGATGCATTCGGTTCCTCCCACAGAGCACACGCTTCTGTAGCCGGTGTTACAAAGTTCATCACTGCAAAGGGTGGACAGAATGTTGTTGGTTACCTGATGGAGAAGGAGATCGCCTTCTTAGGAAATGCTGTTGAGAATCCGGTACGTCCATTCGTAGCAATCCTCGGTGGTGCTAAGGTAGCAGACAAACTCAACGTTATCAACAACCTGCTTGAGAAGTGTGATACCCTTATCATCGGTGGTGGTATGGCTTACACATTCATCAAGGCTCAGGGATATGAGATCGGACTTTCTCTCTGCGATGATGAGAAGCTTGATTACTGTAAGGAAATGATGGCTAAGGCTGAGAAGATGGGCAAGAAGATCCTTCTTCCTGTAGATGCTGTTACCATCAAGGATTTCCCGGATCCAATCGACGGACCTGTAGAGACAGAAGTATGTGATATCACAGCTATGCCGGCAGACCGTGAGGGATGCGATATCGGACCTAAGTCCGCAGAGATGTTTGCAGATGCTGTTAAGACAGCTAAGACTGTTGTATGGAACGGACCGATGGGTGTATTCGAGAACCCGACACTTGCAGCTGGTACACTTGCAGTAGCTAAGGCTCTTGCAGAGACCGATGCAACAACAATCATCGGTGGTGGAGATTCCGCTGCAGCTGTTAACCAGATGGGTTATGCTGATAAGATGAGCCATATTTCTACCGGTGGTGGAGCTTCCCTTGAATTCTTAGAGGGTAAGGAACTTCCGGGCGTTGCTGCTGCAAACGACAAATAAATTATGTACATGCTCCATCTGAATCGGATGGAAGAATATACAGATAATGAAAATAATATTTTCAAGGAGATAAAAGACATGTCAAGAAAGAAAATCATCGCTGGTAACTGGAAGATGAACATGGTTCCTTCTGAGGCGGTGAAGCCGTCGAGACATTAAAGCCACTCGTACAGAATGAGGACGTGGACGTCGTGTACTGTGTACCAGCCATCGCCTCGTACCGGTGGTCAATGCTGTAAAGGGCACCAATGTACATGTCGGCGCAGAGAACCTGTATTTCGAGGATAAGGGCGCATACACCGGTGAGATTTCTGCAGACATCTTGTAGATGCAGGCGTTGAGTACGTCATCATGG
>ERZ791624.1113-NODE-1113-length-13795-cov-2.979185_pt1 | contig 13795 bp, 12 predicted proteins | sample MGYA00510058_ERZ791624 | MGnify/ENA primary metagenome ERZ791624 (study PRJEB30046, sample SAMN00715158) | human gut metagenome | study: EMG produced TPA metagenomics assembly of the A metagenome-wide association study of gut microbiota in type 2... | reverse complement strand
ACGGAGCCAGCAAACAAAATCTTCATGCTGTTCCTCTTCCGCGATGACCTTGCGCTCCCAGCCGTTCAGATTGATGAGCGCGGTGCCGGAATCGTCTACGAACAGATGGTTCCTATAGAGGACGCCTTCCATTTCATGCGGAACGCGAATGGTCTCCGGCAGACGGAAGTTATGCTTACTGATGATATCGCCGTCCGAAACGATGTCATCATACTTCTTTTTGATTTCTCCGGCAGGGAAACCGTGCGGCGGCGATTCGCGTCGTTCAGATCATGGAACTTCTGCTGCGCGTAATCGTTCAGCGCGTCCATGCAATCGGCATTTGCGGCAAAGATGATGACATGAATTTTCAGCGTCAATACCTCGTCCTCATCGTAGTAGTGATTGACGTATGCGTTGCCGACGCCCTCATTGCCGAGGCGCTTTTCCGCCAAGCGGAATTGACGTTCAATATCCGTGTCCGTGGTGGAAAGGAGATCATGGATCGCATAATCGTCAATCGACCGTCCGAACACATCAAATATCTGTGCACTCAGCTTAAACTGCAGTACCTGTCCGGCAAGGACGTCATACATACCCTGCTGCTTCAAAAGGGCAAGTGCTCGTGGATCTTTTCGACGATATCGGAAATGACCGTTTCCTTCGCGTCCATGTCGATACGGGTCTGCGTCAGGAAACGAGCCAGCGCGTACATGGATTTGAGATAACCGGTGATGCGCACTCTACGCACGTCGTATGTCAAAAGGCCTGCGTCATTGATGGCCTTCACCACGGCTTCGCGGTCAATGTCCGGAATGATCGGCGGCCGCGCCGCGGGGGGGGCCCCCCCGATTCGGTTATTCTGACCAGTAAAGCCCGGCAGCTTCGGCTGCGGGAGCGGCTGCAAGCAGCATATTTGCCGCCTCACGCCGCGTCAGCGGCGCCTCATAATCCGAGGCAGCAAGCGGGATGCCTGCGTTTGAGAGCGCGCTGACCGCACTCTGCGCCCAGGCAGGAATGGCGGAAGCCTCATCCGGCGCAAAGACAGCGGCATCGCCCGGCAGGCGCAGGATCTTTTGGAGCATGACGGCTGCCTCGGCGCGGCTCAGATCCTCCTCCGGGCGGAAAACCAGCCCCTCCTCGGTCGGCGTCCCGGAGATCATGCCGGACTGATAGGCCGCGGCCAGATACGGCTGCTGCCAGAGGGGTGTTTCCAGTTCATCCGCGAAGCCGGTCGAGATCGTCCCGTCCGACTGCTCAAGTCCGGCCAGCTTCATGCAGGCGATCAGAAACTCGCTGCGGCTGACAGGGCAGTCCGGCTCAAAGCAGAGGTTCCCGGCAATGACTCTGCCGGTGTAAAGCCCCTTGTCCTTGAGCCACATGGCGGCGAACGCATCCCGGTCGCCGGACATATCCTGATACGTTGCCTTATCCGCGGGCTTCAGAATGCGGATCTTGACGCAGGCCTCATTCGAGACGTTCCCGGCCGGATCGGTCGCAGTAAAAACGAACGAATCCTTGCCGACCTTGTTTTTATCCGGCGTATAGGTGAAGCTGCCGTCCGTATGCAGCTCGACCGTGCCGCGCTTTGGTTCCTTGACAAGCTGATACGTCAGCTCCTGATCCTCCTGATCTGTGGCTGAAAGCGTGCCGGTGTTCGCAATGTTCTTATACGTTTCCAGAGTTCCGTCCTCGCAGACCGGCGCGGTATTCGTGCCGGAGAGAATGCGCAGGGATACCGTGACGGCGTCGCCGAGCGTCCCGTCTTCGATCGGGCAGTAGACCAGCTCACAGTCGGCATTTCCAAGGCAGACCGGGCGCAGCTTCATCTTTTCCAGTGCTGCCGCAGGCAGAATGTCGCCCCGGCAGATCACGCGGCTGCCGATGCAAAGCTCTGCCTGATACGCGGGAGGGACGGAGGAAATGTAGACGCCCTCCAATCCGTCGGAATCAGAAAAGTCTGCGGCGGTAAACCTGTATTCCGAGGTATAATCGACGGCGATCTCAGCGGCCAGAGCAGGCACGCAGAGCATGACCAGAACCAGCGCTGCGGCAAGCGCGGCGCGAAGCGGGCAGGTACGGTGTTTCAAAGGGAAAACCTCCTTTTTGATGTTACGGAGGTAGTTTCTGCGCCCGGCGGGAAAATATGCAAGCGAAGCTGAAAAAATCCCTCCGACCGGGTCGGAGGGATAAATTGTGGGGAATTCAGGAATAAAATGCGTCGATTGCGGCGATAAGCTCCTTCAAAACCTCCTGCAGGGGCTTTCCCTTGATCTGTGCACCGGCTGTCGCGCCATTTCCGCCGCCGTTGCCGAGCGTTTCCAGAACTGCCTGCACATTGCACGAGCCGATGGAGCGTGCGCTGATGATGATCTGTCCGTCGTCCGGGAAGAGAACGAAGGAGGTGGTAATGCCGGAAACGTTGATCAATTCATCCGCGGCCTGAGACGCGATCACGCGGGTGAGCTTTTCGTCTACGCAGGCAATGGCAATCTCATTCCGGTACAGCCGCGCTGCCTGGATAACGCGATAGCGCAGAAGCGTATCGTCCAGATCTGTCTGAAACAGCTTTTTGACCTCGACCGGGTCCGCGCCGGCCTTACGCAGATATGCCGCCGATTCGAACGTGCGCGGGCTTGTCCGGATGGAGAAATTTTTTGTATCCAATACGATACCGGACAGAAGCGCCTGCGCCTCGATCGGCTTCAGATCGCGCTGATTGACCGCATACTGCAGAAGCTCCGTCACCAGCTCGGAAGCAGAGGAAGCAGACGGCTCGTGCAGCTTGACAACAGTCTGGCTGATAGAATCCGCAGCATTGCGATGGTGATCGATCAGAACGACGCGGGAGATCGCTTCCAGCAGCGGCCTGCTCTCGACCTGACCGGGCCGGTTCGTGTCGACTACGATGAGAAGACTGCGGTTGTCCGCCTCGACCAGCGCGTCCTGCCCGGAAATAAACAGATCGGCATAGTCCGGAATGGCCCTGAGCTCCGCAATCAGGCTCTGGCAGGCGTTCTTTTGAAGGTCAATTACGATTTTTGCCCGGCAGCCCTTGATACGGCACAGGCAGAGAAGACCGACGGCTGCGCCGAGCGCGTCGAGATCCGCCATACGGTGCCCCATAATATATACGGTGCTGGACTGGCTGATCAGCTCTGACAGGGAGCTTGCGATCAGACGGGAGCGGATGCGGGTGCGGCGGTCCGTCTCCTTGACTCTGCTGCCGTAGAAGGTAAAATTGAACCGGTCCTTGATAACGGCCTGATCACCGCCTCGGGAGAGTGACATTTCGATTGCAAGCGAGGCAAACTGGTAATTTTCCGCGAAGCTCCCGCCGTCCTTGCCGATGCCGAGCGAGATGGTCGCCGACATCCCGCCGGTTGACGTGATGTGCCGTACATCCTCCAGAAGCGTTGAAAAACGGCTCTCCTGAAGCCGGGGCAGATCCTTGCTTTCAAAGATCACCAGATAGCGGTTGCGCTCGATTTTCCGGCACAGCGCCTCCAGCCCCGCCGTCCAGTTCGCCACAACGTCGTTGAGCTGCGCGTCAAGCGTGGAGATGGCGGAATCGGAAAGATTGGTGGTAAGCTCATCGTAGTTATCAATGAGAACGATCGACACAACCGGACGCGTCCGCATGAATTCATCGCGGATGTTGAACATCTCCGTCATGTCGGCGAAGTAGATCGTCGCGAGCTGCACGGTCGTCGTGCTGTCCTCAGAGCGGACGAAGTTGCCGTAGATGCGATAGCGCCGGTCACCGATGTTCCGGTCGCCGGACATCTCGGAATGGCCTTCGCTCAGCCACTTGTTGGAGAAATCTGGGATCACGGCTTCGAGCTTCTGATAGCTGGCCGTGTCGGAGAGGCCGGTGATAGCAAAGAAGCTGGGGTTTCCCCAGATGATCTCGTTGTCGGGCAGCCGGATGACTGCCATTGGGAACGCGGACCCGGCATGAACGGAAATGCCGGCAGAATCGGTCGCCTTCTGCACATAGCTCATAAGCTCACGCTTGCGCCTGGAGAGCTGGGCACGGCTGATAATAAAAACGATCACCGTGGCAAGAAGCGCACCGCCCGCCAGATAATACTGCCGCAGCACGGCAGCTGAGGCGGCGAAGAGCAGCATGACCACAAAATACCAGATCGTATTGGGGTTGAGCAGACGCCAGACAGGTTTTTTCAAATACTGTCGCCTCCATTTCGCAATGAACAAATTTATATATATTATATCAGATATGTCCGTAAAATCAACAGAAATCGCGGCTTTTCATGCGGCTCGAAAAGCCGTGTCTCCGGAAATACTTCCAGAAAAGATAGAAAAAAGGTATACTTTTTGAAAAAAGTGTGATATACTTAATCAGAATTGCCTCACGGGAGGCTTTCTTTTGGGATTATGCGCCGCCTCGGACGGCGCAGCAAATAGATCAACTGCATATTCATATGGAGCGCAGGCAGCGGCGAAGCAGACCGGGGCGAGACGGGGCTCAGGACACTTCCCTGTATGCGCCTGTTCTCCTGCGTCTTTTTTGCATTTGTTCCGCGCGTGATCCGTTTGCCAGAACGGCGCTGCGCAGCCTAATCCATACCTATTTTTTTAAGAAAAGAGTGAAATCATTTGGCAGAAAAATTAAAAATCATCCCGCTTGGCGGTCTGAATGAGATCGGCAAGAATATGACCGTGCTTGAATACGGCAAGGATATCATCATCGTTGACTGCGGTCTCGGCTTCCCGGACGATGAGATGTATGGCGTTGATCTGGTCATTGCCGATATGACCTATCTTGTCAAAAACAAGGACAGAATACGCGGTATGTTCCTGACGCATGGCCACGAAGACCATATCGGCGGCATTCCCTACGCCATGGAGCAGTTCAGATGCCCCATCCACGCCACACGCCTGACCGCCGGCATCGTCCAGCTGAAGCTGGAGGAGCATCAGCTCCAGAATGCGGTGCATCTGTTTACGCATGAGGCAGGGGAGAAGGTCAAGGCCGGCTGCTTTACGGTGGAATTCATCCATGTGAACCATTCCATCGCCGACGCGGTCGCCTTTGCCATCAAAACCCCGGTCGGCACCGTCGTCATGACGGGCGACTTCAAAATTGACGCCACAGCAGAGGATGGCATGATCGATCTTGCGCGCTTCGGCGCTCTGGGCAAGGAGGGTGTGCTGGCGCTGCTGTGCGATTCGACAAACGTGGAGCGGCAGGGCTATACGCCGTCCGAGCGTACGGTCGCGGGCAGCTTTGAGCGGCAGTTTACCGGCTGCAATAAGCGCATCATTGTCACGACCTTTGCCTCCAACGCCTTCCGCCTGCAAAGCCTCATTACGGTCGCGAAGAAATTCGGCCGCAAGGTCGCGGTCACGGGCCGCAGCATGGAGAATATCCTGAAGGTATCCACAGAGCTTGGCTATCTGAAGATCCCTGCGGGCACGCTCGTCGATATCAATCAGATCAAGCAGATCCCGAACAACAAGCTTGTGATCGTCTCGACCGGCTCACAGGGCGAAAATATGTCCGCGCTCTACCGTATGGCGTTCTCTGGCCACCGTCAGGTTGAGATCACAGCGTCTGACCGTGTAATTATCTCCGCGTCCGCCATCCCCGGAAACGAAAAATCCATCGGCAAGATCATCAACGAGCTCTACCGCAAGGGTGCAGAGGTCATCTATGACAAGCTTGAGGGCCTGCACGTCTCCGGCCACGCCTGCCAGGAGGAACTGAAGATCATCCACGGATTGCTCAAGCCCAGATTCTTTATTCCCGTCCACGGCGAGCAGCGCCATCTGCAGGCACATTCGCGTCTGGCCCAGACTATGGGCATGGATCCCAAGAATATTTTTATCTCCGATATCGGCAAGGCGCTTGAGCTTACAAAGGCCACCTGCAAGTGGGGCGGCACCGTTCCGTCCGGCAGGATTCTGGTCGACGGCACCGGCGTCGGCGACGTCGGAAGCGTCGTTCTGCGCGACCGGAAGCATCTGGCGCAGGACGGTATGCTCGTCGTGGTCGTCAACATTTCCAGCGAGGACGGCAGCGTCATCACCGGCCCGGACATCATTACAAGAGGCTTCGTCTACGTGAAGGAGTCGGAGAACCTGATGGAAGAGCTGCGTGTGATCGCCGCGCACGCCATCGACCGGTGCAGCCAGAATGGCCGCAGCGATTGGAGTGTGCTGAAAGCCAACATCAAAAACGACCTGTCCGGGTATCTGTTCAAGACAACAAAGCGCAATCCGATGATCCTGCCGGTCATTATGGAGATCTGAGGACGCCGGACTCGCGATTTTTTCTGAAACACAAGAAAAAACAGAAAAAAAGTCAAATCAGGCATTGTCAAAACGATAAAGTTGGGGTTATAATAACACAGTTGCGCGAGTGCGCGGCAATGTTACCAGATGAATGAGGATGAGCGAAAGAATGGCAAACACAAAGAACCCGAAGCCCTCGACTGAGGACGCAATGGCAACGGTTTCCGCGCTGATCGCAAAGGCAAAGCGCGAAGGAAGCATTCAGTCGAGCGAGCTGACTGCCGAGCTGGAAAAGCTGGATCTGCCGGTCGAGAAGATCGAGCATATTTACGATACCTTTGATGCGATGGGCATCCAGATCGTCAGCCCTGAGCTGGAGCTGGACGTCTCCGACGATCTTGGTATGGACATGGACGAGGTTCCCGACAACGACGAGGAAGAGCTTGTAGACCCGCTGGAGCTTGCTGCAGAATACAATCTGGATGACCCGGTGCGTATGTACCTCAAGGAGATCGGTCAGGTCAAGCTGCTGACTGCCGAGGAGGAAATCGAGCTGGCCAAGCGCGTCTCCGAGGGCGATAAAAAGGCCAAGGACCGCTTGACTGAGGCCAATCTGCGCCTTGTCGTGTCGATCGCAAAAAAATACTCCGGCAGAGGTTTGCACATTCTGGACCTGATCCAGGAGGGCAACACGGGCCTGATCCGTGCGGTCGATAAGTTCGACTATACAAAGGGAAACAAATTCTCTACATATGCAACGTGGTGGATCCGGCAGGCCATTACCCGCGCCATTGCCGATCAGGCGCGCACCATCCGCGTCCCGGTGCATATGGTCGAGGTCATCAACAAGGCGACCCGCTGCAACCGCAAGCTCGTACAGGAGCTGGGCCGTGAGCCGACGCTGGAGGAGATCGCCGCAGAGCTGAACCTCCCGATTGAAAAAATCATCGAGGCCAACCGCACCGCAGCCGATACGCTCTCTCTCGATATGCCCGTCGGCGATGAAGAGGATACGACCATCGGCTCCTTTGTCGAGGACGATAATACCCCCGGTCCCGTCGATGCAACATCCAACGCCATGCTCTCTGAGGCGCTGACCGAGATTCTCGGCACACTGACCGAGCGTGAGGCGGACGTGCTGCGTATGCGCTTCGGTATGTACGACGGCCGCACGCACACGCTTGAGGAGGTCGGTCAGATCTTCGGTGTTACGCGTGAGCGCATCCGTCAGATCGAAAACAAGGCCATCCGCAAGCTTCGCCACCCGTCCCGCGCAAAAAAGATCAAGGATTTCTATTGCTGATATCCCCAAACGCCCTTGCAGAATGCTGCGAGGGCGTTTTTGCTCCATTTCTGCAACCAACGCGCGCAAATTCCGTCTTAGATAGTATCAGGAAGAATCAGGAGGGAAATTCCATGCGAACAGTACGAAGCACGATAGCTCTGCTCCTTGCGTTTCTTTTGACTGCCGCGCTCTGCGGCTGTGCTGCTTCTCCATCAGGCGGGCAGCTTGCCAGTACCCCCGGCAGCGGCCCTGCCAAACCGGTCGACGCAGCGGATTTCATGTCCTACGCAGGCCCGGTTTTCCCGCTGACGCTGGCGCAGGCGGAGCCTGCGCTTTCCGCCGACCGGGAGGTATTGCTCGACTGCGCGCCCTATGCCGAAGAGAATGCCGCCGCGATCACTGTGGCAGATCGGTACACGATCCGCAATGATTCCGGCGAAGACTGCACCGTGACGGTGCTCTACCCCTTCGTTTCCAGCCTCAGTGACCTCGATTCGCTCCGACCGTCGCTTACAGCAGATGGAGCTGCCGTGCGGAGCACGCTCTATCCCGGTGCGTTCCCGGGCTGGTTTGGTCCGGCCAGTGCTGAACCGGAGCTTGCGGAGGAACGCTGGAACATTCGACACGCGGAAAGCTGGACGGAGTACCAAACGCTGCTGACCGGCAGCTATCAGGCTGACGCGCTCGCTCCGAAAACGCTGCCGGAGCAGACCATCTATGTCTATTCCTTTACCGCATCCGGCGAGACGACGGCAACCGCGGCGACCCTTGCGATCACAGTCGACGCAGACCCGGAAAAAACAACGATCCTGACCTACGGGATCAACGGTTATGGACAGGACGAAGCGACAGGCCAGCCGCAGTACAGCTATTTTACAAACGAACACAGGCAGTCATTGCATCTGCTTGCCGTGCTTGGGCAGGATCTGACCGGCTGCGCCATGCAGGGCTATACGGACGGCAGCTGCGAACAGGGGAAGGAGCTGGATACCCTCGAAGGAACCGTGACGCGCACGGAACTGCCCCTTGCGGAGCTTCTGCGGCAGATCGCCGCCGCGCAGCTCGGCGCGGACGCCTCTGCCGACGAGGAAAACCGGCTTGCAGCAGCCGCCGCTGAGCTTTTGACGCAGTACGGCGTCTGCTCCGCCACACCCGCCGAACGTTACAGTGAGGGCCGGCTGGACGATCTGCTCCAGGACGCGGAAACCGTTCAGCGTGTCTGCTATGCCGCAGCGGAGATCACCATCCCGGCAGGCGGCACGGTCTGCGTTGAAGCTGTTTTCCGCAAACCGCACAGCTTCGATTTCTTTGGATTTTATAATGAATTAGTTGACGGTTATGGAATTATGACAACCGGAAGCGCTTTGACACTGCAAAACCAGACCGCGCGTCTGGATACGCACGGTCTGGTTACGATCTATGGGCAAAATTTTGAGTTTGACGGACAGGGGAACGCTGTTCCGCTGTCCGCGCAGACGGAATATTACTATCTCAATCTGACAGCCGGTTCCGAGCCATCATAACCGCACAACCGGCTTAATGAGATCGCGCGGCTTGTCCTTCATGAGCCGGAGCGCCTGCGGCAGCGCGTCCCAGCCGTCATAAACGTGCGTGATCAGCGGCTTTACATCGAGCCGCCCGTTTGTCATGAGCGCGGCCAGCTTTTCCATCCGCAGCCGTCCGCCCGGCATGAGACCGCCGTTTATTTGCTTGTGGCCCATCCCGACGCCCCACTCCGCACGCGGCAGGCGCACATATTCTCCGCTGCCGAGATAATTGACATTTCCGATGTTTCCGCCCGGCTTCAGAGCCTTTATGACCGGAATGAACGTATCCGCATCGCCGCCCGCAATGATTGCGCAGTCGACGCCCTTGCCGCCTGTCAGTTCCAGAACCTGCTCGTCAATGGGGCCGTCTTTGTAGCTGATAAAATCGGAAGCGCCATATTGCCGCGCTGCTTCTACGCAGACGGGCCGTGTTCCGACCGCAAGGATTCTGGCCGCGCCCCGAAGGGCTGCGCCCGCCACAGACATTAGTCCGACCGGGCCGATACCGACCACGAGCACTGTATCGCCGAACTGCACGTCCGCCAGCTCCGCGCCGTGAAAGCCGGTCGGCACCATATCCGAAAGCATGCAGGCTTCCAGAATATCCATACCCTCCGGCAGATGCGCCAGATTTCCGTCGGCGTCGTTTACATGGAAATACTCTGCAAACACGCCGTCTTTGATATTTGAAAACTTCCATCCGGCCAGCATTCCGCCGGAGTGCATCGCATAGCCCGCCTGTGCCTCCAATGAACTCCAATCCGGCGTGATGGCCGGAACAAGCACCCGGTCGCCTGGCTGAAAGTCCTTTACCAGCGCGCCGGTCTCCACAACCTCCGCGCAGCATTCATGCCCCAGGATCAGGTCGTGCCGGTCGCCGACTGCGCCCTCCCAGACCGTATGCACGTCCGACGTGCAGACTGCCGCCGCAAGCGGACGGCAGACCGCGTCCAACGGCCCACATACCGGACGGGGCTTTTCCACCCAGCCGACCTCGCCGATCCTCAGCATTGCAAATCCCTTCATGCGTATCCCCGCTTTCCAATATTAAGTCGGGATAGTATGTGAGAAAAAAACATCTGCTATGCAAAAGCAGCGGCCTCCGGTTCGGAAGCCGCTGCTTTTGATATCAGGCCATTTTTTCCTTCAGATGGGACAGGCGTTCAAGCGCCTCATAGAGCGTCTCGTCCTTCTTGGCAAAGTGGACGCGGACGATGTGATTGATGTTCTCATTGAAGAACGACGTGCCGGGAACGCAGGCCACGCCGACCTTTTCCGCCATTTCCAGGCAGAAATCCACGTCGGATTCGCCCTTGCGCATATATGGGCCGATATCAGCCAGTACGAAATACGCGCCCTGCGGGTCGGTAAACGGAATGCCGATCTGCTTTAAGCCGTCGGTGAACAGCTTTTTCATGTGCGCATAATGCGCGCCGAACTCCTGATAATAGCTGTCCGGCATATCGAGGCCCACAACGGCGGCTTCCATCAGCGGAGACGGCGCACCGACGGTATTGAAGTCGTGGTACTGCTTGATGCGGTCCATGATGGGCTGCGGCGCGATAGCGTAGCCGAGCCGCCAGCCGGTGATGGAATACGTCTTGGACAGGCTTGAGCAGCTGACCGTCCGCTCCCACATCCCGGGCAGGCTGTTCATGTAGATATGCTTGTGGCCGTCATAGACGATATGCTCATAGACCTCGTCCATAATGGCAAACGCGTCATACTTGATGCACAGCTCGGAAATGAGCTTCAGCTCGTCATAGGTGAAGACCTTGCCGGACGGGTTCGATGGGTTGCAGATCAGAATGGCCTTCGCACCCTGCTTGAACGCGTCTTCCAGCACATTTGCGTCGAAATTGAACTCCGGCGGTACCAGCGGAACGAAAACCGGCTCACAGTCAGCCATGATGGCCTGCGCGCGGTAATTCTCAAAATACGGGGAGAACATGATGATCTTGTCGCCGGGGTTCGTCAGGGCAAAGATCGTGTCGACCATGGCCTCGGTCGAGCCGATGGTCACGACCATATCCGTTTCCGGGTCAAGCGTGCGTCCCATGAAGCGCCCAGCCTTACGCGCCAGCGCCTGCCGGAAGTTCGGCGCGCCCATCGTGATGGGGTACTGGTGCGGGCCAAGTGCGCTGACCTCGGCCAGACGGTCGGTAAGCGCCTTGGGCGGGTCAAAATCGGGGAAGCCCTGCGCCAGATTGATCGCGCCGCACGCAAGACTCACACGCGTCATGCGGCGAATGACGGAGTCGGTGAATAATTTGTTTTTTCTGCTCATTTCCTGCATCGTTTATTCCTGCCTTTCCTGATCTGATGAAACAATGCCGAGCTCTGCCGCACCGGCAAGCTGCATTCCGTTCGTGTGCAGCAGCGACGAGACTTCTGCCGGATCTGCAACACGGAGGATCATATAGGCCATCCCGTTCGGCTGGCCGAAAATCGAATACATATATTGGACGTCGATCTGCCTTTCTGCCAGAAGCTGCAGCAGGCGGCTCAGCCCGCCCGGCTCATCCGGCACGCCGACGGCGACGACCTCGCTGGCCGAGAAGATAAATCCGTTCTCGCGCAGTACGCGGCACGCCTCCGGCTCGTGGCTGGCAATGAGGCGCAGCACGCCGTAATCGCTCGTCTCGGCAATATTAATCGCGCGTAGATCGATATTGTTTTTTGCAAGCAGCGCCGTGATCTCAGCCAGCTGCCCGGCCCGGTTTTCCAAAAATACGGAAATCTGATGAATCGCCATAGCCTTTTCCTCCTTAGATCCTGCGCTTGTCGATGACGTGGATGGCCTTGCCCTCACTGCGGGCGATGGATTTCGGGGAAACAAGATGCACCTGTGCGAAAATGCCGAGCATTGCCTTGAGCGCGGCGACAAGGCTCTTTTCACGCTGCGTGATCTCGGCCAGAGAGTCAGAGAAGTGCTCCGGCGTCATCTCGACGAGCACATCGAGCGTGTCGGAGTTGTTGACGCGGTCGACCACGATCTGATAGTTGGATGTGTAGCCCTGTTCGAGCAGCACCGTCTCGATCTGCGACGGGAAGACGTTTACGCCCTTGACGATCAGCATATCGTCGCTGCGGCCCATGGGCTTGCACATCTTGATATGCGTCCGCCCGCAGGGGCAGTCCTCATGACGCAGAATGCAGATATCGCGCGTGCGGTAGCGCAGCAGTGGGAAGGCCTGCTTCGTGATCGACGTAAACACCAGCTCGCCCTGTGTTCCCTCCGGCAGCACCTCGCCGGTATCCGGGTCGATAATTTCTGCGATAAAATGATCCTCGTTGATGTGCATACCGGTCTGCGCGCTGCATTCATACGCAACACCCGGGCCGGAAAGCTCCGTCAGGCCATAGATATCATACGCCTTGATGCCGAGGCTCTTCTGGATATCCTGACGCATCTGCTCACTCCATGCTTCTGCGCCGAAAATACCGGCCTTCAGATGGATCTTGTCCCGCAAGCCGCGCTCGTGAATAGATTCAGCCAGATACGCCGCGTAAGACGGTGTGCAGCACAAAACGGTCGAACCGAGATCCTCCATAAATTGCAGCTGCCGGTCGGTGTTGCCGGAGGACATCGGCAGCGTCAGGCAGCCGAGCTTCTGACTGCCGCCGTTGAGTCCGAAGCCGCCGGTGAACAGGCCGTAGCCATACGCGACCTGACATACATCCTCCGGGCCTGCGCCCGCGGCTGCCAGCGCACGCGCACAGCAGTCGTTCCAGAGGTCAATATCCTCCTTCGTGTAAAACGCGACGACGCGCTTGCCGGTCGTGCCGGAGGTAGAGTGGATGCGGATGCACTTTTCCAGCGGCTCTGCCAGAAGACCAAACGGGTATGCCTCCCGCAGATCGGCTTTGCTCAAAAACGGCAGCTTGTAAAGATCGTCCCGGCCCTTGATATCGTCCGGCGCAACGTGCGCCGCCTCCATCTTTGCGCGGTAATAGGGCACATTGTCCCACACGTGCCGTACCTGCCGGACAAGCCGCTCGTCCTGCCATGTCCGGATCTGCTCCCGGCTGGCGCATTCGATTTCCTTCTGATAATACCGTTCCATGGGTTCTCCTTATGCTTATGCCTCCGCGCCGAGCGCAAAGGCTTTCTTGTTGAGTTCGAGGAATTTTGCCGGGACGCTCTTCTCAATCGCGTCCTGCCACTGCTTGTCCGTAAAGTGGAAATACCGGCTGAGCCTGCCCAGCAGCACAAGATTAACGGCCCTGGCCGAACCCGCTCTGAGCGCAAGCCCCAGCGCGTCCATCGCGTCGAGGCGGATGGGAAGCGCCGCAAGCTTTTTCTCCAGCGCCTTCGGGTACTCCGCCGCGCCGGTAATGACCGGCATGGGGTTGACCTTCTGCGTATTGGTCAGCAGAACGCCGCCCTCCTTCAGATATTCAGTCCACCGGGCCGCTTCCAACAGCTCAAACGAGAGGACAAAATCGGCCTCACCCTTGTCGATAATGGGAGAGTAGACCTTCTCGCCATAGCGCACGTAGGTCACGACGCTGCCGCCGCGCTGGCTCATGCCGTGAACCTCGCTGACCTTCACGTCATAGCCGTTTTCCAGCAGAATTCTGCCCAGAAGCTTGCTGGCCAGAAGCGTGCCCTGTCCGCCGACGCCGACAATCATAATATTTTTCGTATCCATGACAGTGCCTCCTTGTCTCATTCGCCCAGCGCGCCCTTATGGCACAGCTGGCGGCACAGGCCCCAGCCCGG
>ERZ791624.1109-NODE-1109-length-13860-cov-4.929880_pt1 | contig 13860 bp, 16 predicted proteins | sample MGYA00510058_ERZ791624 | MGnify/ENA primary metagenome ERZ791624 (study PRJEB30046, sample SAMN00715158) | human gut metagenome | study: EMG produced TPA metagenomics assembly of the A metagenome-wide association study of gut microbiota in type 2... | reverse complement strand
CACCCCCTGGGCCCGTTCCCCGCAGCGATGGTTTTGTGGGCGGCGGTTTTTCCATAGGAGGTTTTATGAACGAACAGATCGTCCCGGTTTCCGGGAATCAAAAAATCGCGTTTCAATGCCAACGGTGCGGCGCTTGCTGCCGCCATGTAGAAAACAAGATTATGCTGGAGCCATACGATGTTTATCAGCTTGCGCTTCATTTTCAAAGCGAAGGGCAAAGTCTCAAGCCGGAGGATATCTGTGCGCAGTACGCACACCCCATGCCGCTGGAACCGTATTTTCCGATTTTTCTGCTGAACGCCGTGGGCGAAGATCAACATTGCATTTTCCTAAACGGGAATCATTGCAGTGTTTATGCGCGCCGTCCGCGTGCCTGCCGAATGTATCCATTCACCGTGGATGCAGGGCGGCGCGGTAAGGACTTCGAGTATTTTCTCTGCACGGATTACCCCGGTCACTTCGGCAAAGGCCGCGTCCGGGTCAGCGACTGGTTCTATGAGAATTTCCCCAAGGACGCCCGCCGCTTTGTGAAAGCCGATTACGCAGCGATTCGGCAGTATGGCAAGCTGCTCCGGCAAATGACGCCTGCGCAGATCGATCATTTGCTGTTCCAGTTTCTGTTTTACCGCTACTGGAATTATGACCTGAGCAAGCCATTTCAGGAACAGTTTGAACACAATCATCGCCAGCTACTTGCATTTCTGTGGGAACAGCTGGCCCAAAATGGAGGTTATACATGAATCGATCCAGAATCACCGGTGCAATTCTCCTGCGCTGGGACGATTGCACATCCATTCTTTCGAAGCACCTGACAACGCTGCTGCAGCGTCCGATTCAACTGTGCCACATGGTAGAAGACTACGACTACTGGTGCGTTGCTTCGATAAACGGAAGGTTCACCATCCCGGAGCTTCACAGTCTGCTGGATGCGCTTTCCGCAACCACCGCAGATTTTCCTGATCTGATCCCAGAGGAATCTAACCAGACGCGCTCTTTCAGCATGGAGTTCTCCCGGGCCTTGTTACAGTATTTTTTACACGCAAGCTGGCGCTACGAACATCTCACCGAGGAGTATCTGATGGTGATTGATGCAACTGTCGCCATCCCGGAATACGGTATCACAAATGGAGGCTTACAAGATGTCTGAAGCAAAACTGATGCTGCCGCTGTTTTATAACGGTAGGTTTAACCGCAACGGTCATAGAATCCGCGCCGTCCACAACCATGACGTTTCCGATGGGGAGCACCGCTATCGTCTTTGGACAAAAGCAGGAACGCCAGATATAGACTATCCCCGCGTAGAATCTGACCGCTACCTGCTATACGTTGAGATCCACGGATACCTCGCACCGCTTGGCATGACAGAATATTTTCTGACCGAACATTGTGGGTATTTGCCGGCTATGCGGGAACTGTATGGTGGTGCAGAACATCGGAGAACGTATTTTGACAGTCTGCAAAAGAGCGCTATTGAGGAAGCTGTCGCAACCGAGAGGACTGTGATCTACCATCTGGGCAAAGAATCGCCCCGGCAGGCAGACTATATCCACGGTATCCTCAATGAGCATCTTATGCGGTATACCGCCAGCAAGGAAAACGGCGGCAAGACCTTCCCGGATTATGTTGGTGCATTGATGGCAGATGAGCTTGACCACTGCATACAGCTTTCCAAAATCTATCAGGCAAATAAACAGCAGGAGGATGAAATCCGGCAGGCACAGATTGCCAAGCAGGAACGTGCACATCGGGAATCTGTCAACGCAGAAAAGGAAAAGATCATTTCCGCTGCACTGCAAATTATCATTAACGGCGGCACGCTGCAAAACAATTCGCTTTGCTACTACAAAGAAGATGGCACGCTTGTCGAAACCTCACTAATTCTGTATTTGATGCGCGAGTACCATGTCAACGTGCCACTCCGTACACAGGGATGGATCAAAGAACGGTTGACAAGTGCAACCGTTCAAGAGGATTTCTGCGGCTCTGTTACCTACCACCGCGCAAAGAAGAGTCAATGCTCGCAGAAATTCTTTGGCTGTATGCGAAATCTGATTGCGGCAGTCCACGATGCAAAAGAGGAAGCGGCATAATCAAGCCGCATATAAGCTGGGCGGCACAGAGTTTTTCTGTGCCGCTTTCAAACTCAAAAAGGAATGGAGAACACAAAAATATGAGCAGTGAAATTTATTACGATATCACCACCTGTGATCTTCTTGAAGGTTTTCAGCTCGTCCACGGAAAGAAAGCTCATATCCGAGGAGCCGGCAAGCCGTGTGCCATTTTCATAGGTGGTCGCGCCAGCACAATATTGGCTTTTCCGTTTGTCATGATCTGCCGGACTGCATTGTAAGCGGTAAGATCTTTCACGCCGCAGTCGTTTCGCTTGTCGATGAGTTTCTCTCGCTGCTTGATGCGGCGGTTTTCACGCCGGCGTTTTCTGTCTTTCAAGTTCATTGCCTCCTTCTGAAAAAAATATAGACTGCTCCCGCAAGTGCGGGAAACAGCCTTTCCTGGTTGACATCCGCGAATGAGAAATGCATTTCACACTTTTCTCACTCACATGATATAACTTTGCGTTATCCGAGTCAATAGCAAAACAGAAGAAAATTTTGAAGAATTTTATACGGTTGTAGGACTCTATAGAATTGATTCTCACCGGCAACTTGACAATACTCACTTATAGTAATACAATATGAGAGAAATCCAAGACGAGGTGTGAGAACCATGTTTCCTGAACGACTGAAAGACCTTAGAAAAGAAAAAGGCATGACACAGATCGAGCTTGCCACAGCACTTGGCGTATCCAGTGGCACCGTTGCCATGTGGGAAACCGGAAAACGCAAGCCCAGCTTTGAGATGTTTGAAAAACTGACGCAGGTTTTTGATAAACGAATCGATTATATTCTCGGTACGTCCGATGACCCAACTCCGGCAAAGCTGAGTGACCTGGAAGTTGCACAGCTTGGGAACTGGGCAATGCAGGAGGAGTACGAGGATGTCATGCGCAAATACTCCTTGCTTGATGATTTTGGACAAAAAACGATAGCAGCCGTTCTGCGCATGGAATTTGCCCGCTGCCAGGAGCAAGGAACACTGAAAAGCGGAAAAAGCGTGTCCGTTTCCGTAAAAGTGAGAGATTTGCCGGATGAAGTGCTTACTGCGAATACAACGGAGGGTGAATGATGGCTAACAAACTGGAACTGACATGGTACGGCAAGGACGAGCCGATTCGAGTTGAGCCTCGGTTGCTGATTGAAAATACGGAGCTTTCCAACACTGCCGCCGACCCGAATACGCAGAATATGCTGATCCATGGGGATAATCTGCTGGCGCTGAAAGCATTGGAACAGATGTATGCTGGCCAAATCAAGTGTATCTATATCGATCCGCCATTTAATACTGGGCAGGCATTCGAAAACTATGATGATAACCTCGAAATGTCAATATGGCTGGATTTAATGCGGAGCCGTTTGCAAATTATCCATACTCTTCTGAAAGATGATGGAACGCTGTTCGTCCATATTGATGATCAGAACCTCCCGTACCTAACACTCCTTTTGGACGAAATCTTTGGAAAGCAAAATCGCCTATACTTGATTACCTTTAAGCAAGGGGCGGCCACTGGTCATAAGGCAATTAACCCTGGCTGCGTTACTACAACAAATTTCATTCTAATGTATTCCAAGAAAAAGGAATTCTGGAATCCAAACCGTGTGTATACAAAACGTGGCCGTGATGATAGATATACTAAATTCATTACAAATATCCACGATAACTATGTAAACTGGAATATTATTACGCTAATTGAAGCGTTTGCACAAGCGAATAAGATTGATTTACCTGCTGCTCGTAAATGTGTAAAGAATAACCCTGCTTTGCTGGACCAGTTTGTTATTAACAATGCCATTTCTGTAATTCGTACTGCACGACCCGATATGAAGAGCGTAGGTAAAGATGTGCAGGAAACAGTGCTGGCTTCGAAAGGCAAGCCGGCTGAAATATTCTACTTACACCGCGAGAATAACCCCGATATGTATTTCATTAACGGGGAACGAATTCTGTTCTATAAAGATAAGCTTAGATTTATCGATGGCGAATTGGTATCGGCTGAGCCATTAACAACATTGTGGGATGATATTCTGTCCAACAATCTGCATAAAGAAGGTAACGTTTCTTTCCCAAAGGGTAAAAAACCGGAGCATTTGATTAAAAGAGTATTGGAAATAGCAACAAGTGAAGGAGACTGGGTGATGGATTCGTTCTTAGGCTCCGGAACGACTATTGCGGTTGCCCACAAAATGAAGCGCCGCTGGATCGGTATTGAAATGGGAGAACAGGCATATACCCACTGTAAACCTCGAATTGATGCACTAGTTGCAGATAAAGACAAGTCAGGTATTACAAAATCTGTTGATTGGCAAGGCGGCGGAGGGTACCGCTTCTATGAGGTCGCACCAACGCTCATTAACAAAGACCCATTTGACGAATACGTCATCAACGAGGACTATGACGCCAATATGCTGGCAGCAGCGGTGGCCCTGCACGAGGGATTCCGCTATCAGCCGGATGGAGACCTGTTCTGGAAACAGTCCGTAGGCAACGAGAACAGCTACCTCTTTGTGACTACCCGCCACCTGAACAGCCCCTATCTGGACTCCATCAAGGACACCATGGAGGAGGGCGAGTATCTGATCATCGCTTGCCGCTCCTTTGACAGCGGACTGGACAAGGCTTACGATAATATCACAGTGAAGAAGATCCCGCAAATGCTGCTGGAACGCTGCGAGTTCGGCAAAGCGGATTACAACCTGAATATCGTACACCCGCCGGTGTATGATGATTGCGACGAGGAGGAAGAGGATGTCTAACGATTTTCCGCTCTATACCACAGACTATATCAGCGGCGTCATGTCTCTCCGCAAGCCGCAGACGCAATCGTTGAAGATTCTTGAAGAGATCACCAACGCCGTACAGCTCCGTAAAGGTATGAATCTGAAAGCGGCACTGGGCGCTGTCCACGCTATGTATCCGATCTGCTCCGATTTTGAACGTGACTTTATGTCCCTGACTTTTGCTCTGGCGACCGGTGTCGGCAAGACTCGCTTGATGGGAGCCTTTATCGCCTACCTTTACACACAGCACCATATCAGGAACTTTTTCGTGGTTGCTCCCAATACCACGATTTTTGAAAAACTCAAAAAGGATCTCAGTGATAACAACAGCGCCAAGTATGTGTTCAAGGGGCTTGGCTGTTTCAGCACGCCGCCGCAGATCATTACGGATGACGATTACCGTGAAAAAACGCTCTCCCTGTTTGAATCCGATGTTCACATCTTCGTGTATAACATCGATAAATTCAACAAAGAGGGCGCAAACATGAAAAAGGTGAACGAGCTCATTGGGGACTCGTTCTATCAGGCGTTGTCCGACTTGCCGGATCTTGTGCTCATTATGGATGAGTCGCACCATTACCGGGCAGAAAAGGGGGCACAGGCGCTGAACGAGCTGCATCCGCTGCTGGGATTGGAATTGACAGCGACACCATTGGTGACCAAGGGGAACAAGCAGATGCCGTTCAAAAATGTGGTATATGAATACCCTCTGTCCAAGGCAATCGAGGATGGCTATACCCGCACCCCATATGCCGTAACCCGCTCGGACATTGATTTCTATAACTTCGGTGATGAACAGCTGGATAAAATGATGCTGCTGGACGGCATCACCTGCCATGAAAGCACAAAGCGCAAATTGGAAGTCTACGCTGCCAATCACGGCAAGCCTGTGGTGAAGCCGTTTATGCTCGTAGTTTGCAAGGATACAGATCACGCAACCTGGGTGGAGCAATTCGTAAAGTCAGACGAATTCCGTGGTGGCGCATATCGCAACAAAACGATAATCGTCCACTCTAAACAGAAAGGCGCAGAGACCGAAGCGAACACTCGTCTGCTTCTGGATGTGGAAAATCCGGAAAATCCGGTGGAGATCGTGATCCATGTCAATATGCTCAAAGAAGGCTGGGATGTCAACAACCTCTATACCATCGTTCCGCTCCGGACGGCCGCATCCAAAATTCTGCGGGAGCAGATGGTCGGTCGCGGTCTGCGCCTGCCATATGGAGAGCGCACCGGTGACCGGGATGTGGACGCCGTCATGCTGACTGCACATGATAAATTCAAGGATATTCTGGCGGAGGCACAGAAGGGTGATTCTATTTTCAAGGCTGGAAATGTCATTAAAGCAGAAGAGATCAAGCCCGAAGAAGTGGCCTATACTCAGCTGACAATAGAAACCGATCCGGATGTCGAACTGGCAAAAGCGTATGCTCATACTCAGATTGAAAAGACGACTACCACAGATGCGCTGATCAAGAAGGCAGCTGATTTGATCAAAGCAGAGGTGGAGCAGCACATTCAGCACACCCCGGCGCATACGGTCACCACTGTGCAGGCACAGCAAATTGTAGAAACGGTCAAACAGAGGGTCGCTGAAGATAAGGATTTTGGACAGACCTTCAAGGAGAATGAAATGCCGCTGGCAGCATGGATGCTCTACCAGACCGAAGAAACGCACAGAGCTGCCGTGAACAAATTTATTCCGATTCCCCGTATCAAGGTAACGGATGCCGGTGTTGAGGAATATGTGTTCATAGACTTTGATTTGGACATGGCAGATTTTACCCATGTGCCGATCAAGAATGAGCTGCTCGTTCAGAATCTGGAGGATATGCAGGACCGGCAGCGCATCAAGGGCGATGCAATCGATTTTGAGGGCTACAATCCGAAAAAGGTCATACTGGAGCAACTCCGACAGAAACCGGAGATCGACTACGAAAAATGCTCCAAACTACTGTTCAAGCTGATCACGCAAGTCTGCGACCACTACGAAATACAGTACGGCACCAATGGAATGCAGAACATCATTATGATGTATAAGCGCGATATCGGAAACAAGATCTATAAGCAAATGCTGCAGCACTTCTATTGTGAGAACGGCTATTTGCAGGAAGAGGTCGTCGGCACAAGAGATTACAACCTGCAGCAGTCTTACAGCTGTGCCGAACGGGTCAATCTTTTCTCCGATGATTATACCGGGAATATCCAATCAGTTCTGTTTGAAGGTGTCAAGCGGGGCGTATTCAGCGCCGCCAAGTTTGACAGCCGCCCCGAACTAGTACTTGCACGGGTGTTGGAGACGGACACCGATGTGCAGAACTGGCTTCGCCCTGCTCCACAGGAATTCAATATCACCTACAATCACGGGCATAACTATGAGCCGGATTTCGTTGTGGAGACCGACGATACGATTTATCTTGTGGAGGTAAAGGGCGAGGACAAGCTCAGTGACCCGGATGTTATCGCCAAGAAAAAGCGCGGTATCCAGTACTGCGAAGTTGCCTCTCGCTGGGGAAAGGCGAACGGCTATAAGCGGTGGCGGTATCTGTTTATTCCATCCAAGCAGGTCATGCCGAACTCGTCGTTTATGCAGTTGGCACTAAGATTTCAAGAAACATAAAAGGAGGGGGATTACATTGTCTCTTGATATAATAAGAAGTGTATTCGAAAATTTGAGTTCCGGTACTAATTGGTCGCTGCAATTGCTAAACATCAAGACGTCAAAACGCACGGGTACGGGTTATAGTAGCAGGCAGATTACCCTTATGCCCAGCGAACGGTTGGGCGTCCTGATAAACGATATAGTGGCCGTTTATACCGGAAATGGTAAGAAGGCAATTAATACGTATCAAGCTGTGCGAGAGTATGATGGAACTACGGATGCGCGTACAATTTATAAACTCTCCTCTACCCACGAACTGATTTCTGCGGAATATAATGCATTTGTACAGGTTATTGCCGATCCCAACAACGAAGATGATCCTTTCGAATACACTTCGGCATATTTGTTGAAAGGACAGCTTAACATAAGTGGAGAAGATATTGGAATCAAATTAGTTTCAATGCAAAATCCTGTTACCATGTTAAAGCACAAATTTCTCCGAAAAAGAGGATCGTTTGAAGAATTGTCAGACAAGATACTATCATTGAGACCAACAATGGATATCCTTGTGGTCGGGCAGACGGTATATTTTCTGACATTAGCTGGAGAAAATCTATTTAATATGGCGCGTTCTTACAAAGCGGTATGCCATCAGAAACTTGAAGATATAGCGCAAGCTGATATTATCAATGGCATGGAAGACTTCAAGGTTGCTGCAGCGGCAGGTCACAATCCTCGAAAGTTTATCTCCTTCAACGCAAACCGATTGACTGCGTTAAAGAAAAAGAGTGTTCGTGTGGCTATGGCAAGACAGTTCTCAATTCCCTTAGATGCTGATGGGGATAAATTCGATGCATCGGTGGAAGGCGCAGCTGAGAAAATCGTAAAACTGTTGTGCAATAAGGGAATGATAGATCCGTTTGAAAAAATGGCAGTAGAAGTTGATGGCGCCCGTCAATGGCAGTGATTAGGAGGAAAAAACAGTGTCAGTAATAACCGGCTTTTGTATGTTTTTCCTCTCGTTTTTCCCACTTTGGATTTCAGTCCTATTTATAGATATCAAAAGCATCTTGGAGGGCAATCCAAATATATGGACGGAGATTATAAGTGTTTCATTGATTCTGCTTGTTTTCATTATTTCGCTTGTTGTGCTAATGCATGAGCTAAACCCTCGGAATACAAGCAATCAACAAGAATACAGAATCGTTTCGGCGAAGGAAGAAAAGACAATTACAGCAGAATACTTATTGTCGTATATACTGCCATTGTTTGCATTTGATTTTACATTATGGGCCGAAGTGGTATTATTTCTTGTTTTCTTTTTGGTTTTTGCATTTTTATCTATACGTCACAGCTATTTCTCGGTTAATATATTGCTTGAGCTGCTTCGTTATAGATTTTACTCTTGCGAACTTCAGAATGGCGATGAAGTATCGATCAGCAAAATAGTGATATGCCAAGCGGTTCTCTCGGCGCAAATTGGTGGAACGATTTCTGCACGAGCAATAAATAATGAGTATGTTGTTAAGCTGTCCAATAAATAACTATATTACAAAAAGGCCACACAACTGACTACGATGTCAGCCGTGTGGCCTTTTTGTTGATACCGCTTGAGGATGTCGTTAGAAAATTATCGTTGTCTTCGATAATCCCTAAGTCCAACTCCCAGAGTTGGGCCCTTTCTCTATCCGTTTCCGCGGGAAGACGGGAGGTGCTTTTGTTCCGCAGCTTCCACAGGGCGATCAGTTCCTGTGGAAAAGGAGCGAAAATTTTTCCGTCCCGCCTGTTGACAGGGGGAACATCACAGACTATAATGCTTCAAAAACGAACAGTTCAAAAAAGAACGGAGGAAGGGCATGAACCGAAGCATATCGATCTCCCGAAAGATCGCTCTGGCCTACAGCGAAGTGTGCAAGCCGCTCTGCAAGGAGCTGGGCCTGCCGCAGACGGCCTTCGACATCCTGATGTTCCTAGGGAACAACCCGGCCTATAAAACGGCCAGCGAGATCGTGGAGATCCGCCGCCTCAAGGCGAATCTCGTATCGGTCAATGTGGAAAAGCTCGTGCAGGAGGGCTATCTCACGCGCTGCGCGGTGGCAGGCGACCGGCGGAAGACGGAGCTTCTCTGCACCGAAAAGGCAGCGCCCATCCTCGCGCGCGGGCGGCAGCTCCAGAAGGATTTTTCCGAGAGCCTCTTTGCAGGCATGGACGAAGCGCGGCGGGAAGCCTTCGCCGCGGCGCTCGCGGAGATCGAAACCAATCTTGATGCAATTCTGGAGGCAAACGAACCATGAGTATCCTGACGACCGTTCTGGTCACATTTTTTGCGGGCATGGGCGCGGGGCTTGGCACCGGCTTTGCCGGGATGAGCGCCGCCGCAGTCATCAGCCCCATGCTGATCACCTTTCTGGGCGTTGAGCCCTACATGGCCGTGGGCATCTCGCTCTCGTCCGATGTGCTCGCGAGCGCCGTCTCGGCCTACACCTACCACAAAAACAAGAATCTCGACATTAAAAACGGCCTCATCATGATGGCGAGTGTGCTGCTCTTCACCGTTATCGGCAGCTACGCGGCGAGCCCCGCCCCTCGGCGACGATGGGCGGCTTCTCCGTCTTCATGACGTTCCTGTTGGGCGTCAAGTTCATCCTGCGCCCCGTGATGACCACGAAGGAAACGATGGCGCAGGTGGACGCGAAAAAGCGCGCGGTGCAGTCGCTCGTCTGCGGCGCGATAATCGGCATGATCTGCGGCTTCATCGGCGCGGGCGGCGGCATGATGATGCTGCTCATCCTCACGAGCGTCATGGGCTACGAGCTGAAAACGGCCGTCGGCACGAGCGTTTTCATCATGACCTTCACCGCCCTGACCGGCGCCGTTTCCCACTTTGCCATCGGGGGATTGCCGGATATGCTCACATGGGTGCTGTGCGTCGTCTTCACGCTCCTCTGGGCGCGTATCGCCGCAGTCTTTGCCAACCGTGCGCAGCCCAAGACTCTCAACCGCGCAACGGGCGTGGTGCTCGTGGTGCTGGGCCTTGCCCTGATGGGCTTTCAGCTGCTTGCGTGAAAATATGCCCCTTTGACGATCACTTCGCTTTTCTTCACCATCACAAGACCTCCTGCGTCCCTTCGTTTTTTGATAGGAAGGAATGAGGTCTTCTCTTTTGCCGAAAACAAGAAAAACCTCACTTCCGAAGAAGTGAGGTTTAGGTGGAGACTGCTGGACTCGAACCAGTGACCTCCTGCGTGTGAAGATATGTAAGGGCTTGAATCCCATGCTATGCAGTGCGTTCAGAGACGTTTGCATCCGATTTTTTCGAGAAAGAGGAGGTTTGCAAGCCCATTGTGTCCAGTGTGTCCATTCGCTGATTTGCTGATATTGGTCAATGCGCCGTGTTCATAAAATCAGGCGGGCGGTGTCCTTCCTCTGGACTGAGGTGTTGCCGAGATGGTAGCTTGGATAGACGAAATTGTCAAGTCATAACTATGCGTTGAAACAGGCACAAACATTACGATGAAGTCTGTTTTGTAGGTTTAATTATTGAACAGAATACAAAAGCCGCAGATGTCAAGTCTGAATTGCACCAAATTTTCATCGTATATTTCGTCACTTCGCGCATAGTCAGCCACAGCATCTTGTGGTATCATACTCCCGTTTGTTTGACGTCAACGTCCAAAGGAGGAGTATCATGCAATACACCGATAACGAAGCCGCTTTGATCGGCGGTCTGATTTCCAACTACTTTCTTCGTCCGGCAGTATCCGCCGCGCTGAAGAATTCCTATATTCATGTGCTGGAGCATCTGCATACAGGCCGTGTGTCTGCTGCCGATCTCAAGCAGATCCAAAAGGCTCTGACGTTCCTGATGCCGACCTGTCAGCTGTCCAGAGAGGCCCAGCGCGACCTGATGGGTGCCAGCTTGAAGACGACGGCGCTGTTGAGCTCCTGCCGCTGATTGTGAAAACTACAAATCGTCAGAAATGCTGCCGGCTTACGTTCCGGCAGCATTTTTTCTATGCAGGAAAGAGCGCCCCGAAGGGCGCTCCTCGCAGATGAAACAGGTCACATACGGAATTTACGGATGCACAGGAAAAGCTGGATGCAAAGTTCTTGATACAGGTCCTCATCCCATACACCGTCAATAACGGATTCCTTGGTCAGTAATGGTTGGTACATTGCCAGAATTTTCTCGTTCGCGAGGTCATCTCCGCTTTTGGCAAGAATCAGAAGCTCGTAGAAATTCATGTTTCCTCCTCCAGTTTCTCGCGGATGCGGCTCAGTGCGCGATAATAGATCGCCGCAGCGCCTTTATATCCAATCTGTAATTCCTGTGCGAGCTCGGTAAACGAGCGTTCCTCCAGAATTCTTGCCAGCAGAATATATCGTTCACGCTTTTGAAGCTGGTCAAGTGCTTCGAGGACTGCTCTGTACTCCATCAGCAGCTCCATTCTTCGGACGTATTCATCTTCCCATGCTTCTGCCGAGATGGGCTGCCGGTCAGGTTCCATCGGTCGTTCATGCTGTTGCTGTCTGTGACGCTGAGAAAGGTAGGCATTCTTTCTTCGCCTCAGCGCGACTTGAAGATAGGCGGTAAATTGGTTCTGAATCTGATATTCTTCACGGCTTCCGTCATTTCTATATTGCATGATTCACCCTCCGTATCCGTCTGTTTTCTGGCGAACAGGACGGTATACGGGGGATTTCTGCACCGATTAGGCCGAAAAAAGCGTAAAAAGTCACAGCCGGTTTCAAGCTTGCACAAGAAACCGTCTGCATGAATGGATCGTATCAGTTCATCTGCACGAGTTCTAATGTATGATATGCTGGAATAAAAAAACTACATTTCTCCTCTCCGCGGCATAATCATTCAAACCGCAGGCAGCATGCGCTTTGTTTCGTTGTGGCCTGTCTGCCTGCCGAAATCAAATAATCGCCGGATCAGTTTGTATCCGCGCACAGCGGGCCTGCCAGCTCCTGCATGAAAAACAGCTTGCCCGGCATGGTCGGAATGCGGCTGGAGGTCACGGCCTTCGTGGGGCCGTAGCGGAGGGTCATCCAGAAGCTCATGCCCTGCCACTGCATGCCGCGCGACAGCTTTGGCTTCCGTACCGACGTGGAAGCGCTCATCCGACCCCTGCATGTCACGCAGATCCGCTATCCGGGCGGCAACTTCGTCTCCGGCTATGACTGGAAAGACGGTATCGGCCCGAAAGACCGCCGCCCGGTCCGGCCCGACATGGCCTGGAGCGCGATCGAGCCGAACCAGGTCGGCACGGACGAGTTCCTGCGCTGGTGTGAGCGTACCGGCATTGAGCCAATGCTGGCCGTCAATCTCGGCACCGGCACGCCGAAGGATGCCGTCGAGCTGCTGGAATACTGCAACGGCAGCGCGCACACCTACTGGGCTGACAAGCGCCGCGAAAACGGCCACGACGCGCCTTACGGTGTCAAGCTCTGGTGCCTCGGCAATGAAATGGACGGCCCGTGGCAGATCTGCTCGAAGACGGCGACCGAGTATGGCCGCATCGCCTGCGAAACGGCAAAGCTGATGAAGATGTTCGACCCGGATATTCAGCTTGTGGTCTGCGGCAGCTCGTTCCGCGCCATGCCGACCTTCGGCGTGTGGGAAGAAGAGGTTCTGCGCCAGTGCTATCCCTACGTCGACTACCTCTCGCTGCACCAGTATTATACGAACCCGGAGGGGGACGTCATGAATTTCCTCGCGCGGGACGTGGAAATGGCGGGCTTTATTCGGGAGGTCGCGGACATCTGTGAAAAAATCCGCCTCGAAACCGGCAGCGACAAGCACATCCGCCTCTCGTTTGACGAGTGGAACGTCTGGTACCACTACGCGAAGAACGGCGTGGTGCCGCCGAAGTGGACGGTCGCCCGCCCGATTGAGGAGGAGCGGTATGATTTTGCCGACGCGCTCGTCGTCGGCTGCATGCTCAACACCCTGCTCAATCACGCCGACGTGGTCAAGATCTCCTGCCTCGCGCAGCTGGTCAACGCGCTCGCGCCGATCATGACCGAGCCGAATAGCCGCGCGTGGGCGCAGACGACCTACTGGCCGTTCTACTACGGCTCGCGCTTCGGCCGCGGCACGGCGCTGCGCGCCGAGCTTGAGGTCCCGACCTATGCCTGCGGCGTGAGCGAGACCGCCCCCTATCTGTCCTGCGCGGCGGTCCTGTCCGAGGACGGCAAGACGCTCACGGTCTTCGCCATCAACAAAAACCCGGACGAGGCGGCGACGCTTTCGCTCAGCGGCTTCAAGGGCGCGCCTGTGCAGCATGTCACGCTGACCGCGCCGTCATTCGACACGGTCAACACCGCGGAGGCTCAGCCGGTCCTGCCGCGCGAGCTGCC
>ERZ791624.1107-NODE-1107-length-13873-cov-2.438269_pt1 | contig 13873 bp, 10 predicted proteins | sample MGYA00510058_ERZ791624 | MGnify/ENA primary metagenome ERZ791624 (study PRJEB30046, sample SAMN00715158) | human gut metagenome | study: EMG produced TPA metagenomics assembly of the A metagenome-wide association study of gut microbiota in type 2... | reverse complement strand
TGCGCTCTTCTTGCGGTTCGCCCATCAGGTGGCAAATGGCATTTCCTTCAGGCAGGTTGAAATAGAAGTAGGCTTCCATACGACGGGTATGTGTATGGGCCGGCATGGTGTTCCATACAGAACCCGGAGCCAGTTCGGTAAGTCCCATCTGTAATTGGTTTGTACCGCCGTTTTTCACTCTTTCCAATACATCTTTTACAATTAACTGGTTTACAATACGGTCGTTGCTATCTTCCATTTTTCCATAATGATCTGAGATAGCTAAAGCATACTGTTTAGGATTTGCTTTTTGAAGCTTGGCGTCGGTAGTGATCAATTGAGTAACGTATGGCTTGTAAGCCGGTGCCGAATTGATATAGAATTTAGCCGGTTTGGCAGCGTCATTACTTTTAAAAGTAACTTCTTTATTCCCGCAACCTACATAGAGGGCTTCCTTGTATTTCATAGGATATTCTTTACCGTCTACAGTAACTACGCCATCACCGCCTACATTGATGACTCCTAGTTCACGCCGTTCAAGGAAGTAAGTGATTTCCGGACCCAGTTCACGGAAAGTTTCCAGCTTCAAAATTTTGTTTACCGGCATAGCTCCTCCGTAAATAAGACGGTCGTAAAGGGTGTATGTAACATTGATTTCATCCGGCGCCATCACCTTTTCCATCATAAATGAACTACGCAGACGTTCTGTATCATAGTGTTTCACATCTTGCGGATGGCAAGCGGTCTGTACTTTGTAATTTACTTGAGCTGAAGCTGCCAAGGCAGAAACACTCAGCATCATTGCAATCGCTAATTTTTTCATAATCATTATCTTTAAATTTTAATTTTTCATTGTTTTCTGGTATTTAATGATGGAACGACGGTTCAGCACCATTAAGAATAGTGTTATCAGTACTAAAATTCCGGAACTAATCCATTTGAATGAATAAGTCAAATGGAAAATAGCCCATGAGAAAGGACTTGAAGCAAAATCCAACGCACCACCTTCAAAACCAGACGGGATGTTTACGGCAGCATCTTGTGTCTTGGCGTATACATCATGTGCAGCTTTGGTGAAATAAGGAGCCAGATCTGTTACAAAATACAGACCGATGGCCAGCACAACAAAACCAATGATGAAAGTCTTTACTACATTTCCTTTTGTGATAGGTAATATCAATGGGAATACATAGAACATGCCAGCTAATGAAGCCAATGGTAAGAATTCATTGCCCGGAAGCACCACTGCCAATAAGATAGTAACAGGGATTAATAGTAATGATACAACCAACGTGGCCGGATGTCCGATCACCAAGGCAGGACTCATACCGATATTTAAGCCTACAGCACCCTTAAACTTCTTGGCGATCAGTTCGCGGGTAGCGTCCGAAATGGGTTTCAACCCTTCGATGAACAGGCTGGTAATACGGGGAATCAACTCCATTACCGCTCCCATCTTGATACCTAAACCTAGAATATAAGGAATCTTGTCTACTATTTCTTGTCCGTTCTTGCAAGATAATGCACCGATGCCACATCCTACCAGGATACCCAAGAAGAGAGGTTCGCCTAATAAACCGAATTTCTTTTTCATACCTTCCGCATCAATGTTCAGCTTTTCAAATCCGGGAATTTTGTCCAATACCTTATTTATAATGAGAGCGAATGGTACGAAACCTGCACAGAAGGGCTGCGGAATAGAAATACCTTCCATTTTATCATAGAAACCTTGAAATTTGTCTGCTGTGTAATCTGCTAAGATTAATGTGATGATATAACAGATAACAGCAGCGAAGAATCCCCACAAAATACTATCTGTTGCAAAATAAACTACGGCTCCGATAAAAGCGAAATGCCAATAGTTCCATAAATCAATGTTAACCGTACGGGTGGTTTTAGTCAATAACATTAAGATGTTAACGGCCAGACATACCGGAATGATGAATGCCCCTACGGAAGTGTTATAAGCTACGGCTGCAGCAGCAGGCCATCCCATATCGAATACTTTCAGTTGCAGGCCATATATTTCGACCACTTTGCTTAAGGCCGGACCCAGACTGCTGGTCAGAAGTGCGGTAACCACTGATAGACCAACGAAACCAACACCTACCAACAAACCGCTTTTTAATGCTTTGCTGAATTTGATTCCGATACAAACGCCTAAGATTGTAAAAATTATAGGCATCATCACCGCTGCTCCTAAACCGATGATATAACTAAAAACTTGTTCCATTCTCTTGTGAATTAATAGTAAATGACTGTGTTTTCTACAATAGTATAAATTAAAAACTGCCCCAAAAATAAAACCTTTTCTCAACTTATCAAACCTGAAAGACATAATAATTAGTAAAAAGACAATTTTTGAACGATTTTTATCGTTATCGTGCACAAAAATAACCGTTTTCGCACACGAATACCAAATAATACACTTAGTAGGTTGAAAAGTGCACACTGCTTTTCGAGGAAAATACTACTTTTGTTTCATAAAATAAATAGGTCTAATACTAAAAATAAATGTCTTCATGAAAAAGAATTCTATTTGTAAAATTATTGTGTCCGGTTTGCTTGCGGCTGTTCCTTTGATGGGCATGGCTCAGCAGGTTTGTGGTAATAAGCCTTGGTCTGTACGTATGGCGGAATCAGAAATGGTGCGTTGTCCCGAATCTTGGCAATTGGATTTTCAGACCCGTTTGAAGTGGGATTACTGTCATGGCCTGGAACTTCAAGCTATGCTGGATGTATATGATGCATACGGTGATAAAAAGTTTTTTGATTATGCTGTGGCTTATGCTGATACAATGATTCATCAGGATGGCTCTATCGAAACTTATAAACTGGAGGAATATAATATTGACCGTCTGAATTCCGGCAAGATGCTTTTCCGTATTTATGAGCAGACTAAGGACGAGAAATACAAGAAAGCATTGGATTTGTTGCGCAGTCAGTTGGATACGCATCCTCGTAATGCCGATGGCGGTTTCTGGCACAAGAAGATTTATGAGAATCAGATGTGGCTGGATGGGCTTTATATGGGGCAACCATTTTATGCGGAGTATGCTTACCGTAACAACCGTGTGAATGATTATGCTGATATTATCAATCAGTTTGTCACAGTGGCCCGCCATAATTATGATCCGAAGACTGATCTATACCGTCATGCATGTGATGTGAGCAAGCGTGAAAAGTGGGCGGATAAAACTACCGGGTGGTCACAACACTGTTGGGGACGCGCCATGGGATGGTATGCAATGGCTTGTGTGGATGTACTCGATTTTATACCGGAACACGAAGCCGGACGTGAATCTGTTATCGAAATATTGAATAAACTGGCTGCCCAGATTAAACGTACTCAAGATCCAGCAACAGGGGTATGGTATCAGGTGATTGACAGAAGCGGGGATGAGGGGAATTATCTGGAATCCTCTTGTTCTACCATGTTTGTATATACTCTGTTGAAAGCGTTACGTAAGGGATATATTTGTCCTTCGTACATGGATGTGGCTAAAAAGGGATATGAAGGGCTTTTGACCCAATTTATAGAAGTGGATGATAGAGGTGTGGTTTCTATTACTAAAGGTTGTGCTGTTGCAGGTTTGGGAGGCAAGCCAGTGTATCGTACCGGAGATTATAATTATTATATAACTGAAAAAATACGTTCTAATGATGCGAAGGCAGTAGGTCCGTTTATTATGGCCAGTCTGGAATGGGAACGTTTGTTTCAGAAAAACAGTTGTGGAACTGCATGTGAATAATAGGAGGTGATACGATGAGGAAAGTTTTAGGATTATTGTTGCTATTGTCTGTTGTAAGCGCAGCATGGGCTCAGGAACGTCAGGATACAATTGTAGTCTCACGTGATGGAACGGGGAATTTTCGTACTTTGCAGGAGGCTATAGAGAGTGCGCGGGCTTTCATGGATTATACTGTTACGATCTATGTGAAGAACGGAGTATACAAGGAGAAAGTGATTGTTCCTTCATGGGTGGAAAATATAGATATTATAGGTGAAGATCGTGATAAGACGATTATTACTTATGATGATCATGCGAATATAAATAAAATGGGTACTTTCCGCACTTATACGGTGAAGGTAGAGGGCAGTGATATCACTTTTAAAAATTTGACTATTGAGAACAATGCGGCTCAGTTGGGACAGGCGGTAGCTTTACATACGGAAGGTGACCGTTTGAAATTTATCAATTGCCGTATTTTGGGTAATCAGGATACTATTTATACCGGTGCTAAATTTACCCGTCTTTATTTCAAGGATTGTTATATTGATGGTACTACCGACTTTATTTTCGGTCCTTCCACCGCTTTATTTGAAGATTGTATTATTCACAGTAAACGCAATTCGTATGTAACGGCTGCTTCCACTCCGAAAGAGGCTAAATATGGATATGTCTTTAAGCACTGTAAGCTGACGGCAGAACCGGGAGTGGATAAAGTGTATTTAGGTCGTCCTTGGCGTCCATATGCTTATACTTTATTTATAGAATGTGAATTGGGGAAACATATTGTTCTTGCCGGATGGCACAATTGGGGTAAGCAGTCTAATGAAGAAACCGCCCGTTATATGGAATATAAAAATACCGGTGAGGGTGCAAATGCTTCGGAAAGGGTGGCGTGGAGCAAACAATTAACAAAGAAAGAAGCTGAGACGGTGACGGTCGATGCTATTTTTCGTACTCAAAGTGATTGGAACCCAATAGACTAGATTGATTTTGTAATTGCTTGAAAAGGAGACTTCTACGTTGGTGGAGGTTTCCTTTTTTTGTTGTACTGAATAATTGGAACCCGTAAAAAACACCTAATAAATCCACATAAAAAGATAAAAACTACACATCAAGGTAATGTTATATCCATAATTTTGCAACAGTGAAACTAAGGTCAAAACCTTAAAAAACATTTTAATAACTATAAAAACACATCTTATGAATCTAAAAGAATTAGCTAGAAAAGCTGTCTCAACTCTCTTTTTGAGTATGCTTTGTTTGGTTGCTTTTGCTCAAGGTCGTCAGGTGAACGGTACTGTTAAAGATGCTGCAGGTGAACCGATGATTGGTGTAAACGTCTTGGTAAAAGGAACGACTAATGGTACCATTACGGACTTCGATGGTAATTTTTCGCTTTCTGGGGTTAAAGACAATGATGTTTTGTCTGTAACTTATATAGGTTACATTACTCAAGAAGTGAAAGTGGGTAATCAAAAAACAATTAATGTCGTACTGAAAGAAGATACCGAAACTTTGGACGAAGTTGTGGTTATTGGTTACGGTACTGTGAAGAAACGTGACTTGACAGGTTCAGTAGCTTCGGTAAGTAATGAAGCTTTAGTTGCCAATCCGGTTGCCGATGTTTCTCAGGCTTTACAAGGTAAATTGGCAGGTGTTTCTGTCGTTTCTCAAGATGGTCGTCCTGGAGCTTCCGTTTCTATTCGTGTACGTGGAGGAGGCTCTATTTCACAAAGCAATGATCCTCTTTTTATAGTGGATGGTTTCCCGGTTAGTTCTATTTCTGATATTCCTGCAGATCAGATTGTGTCAATTGATGTCTTGAAAGATGCTTCTTCAACAGCTATTTATGGTGCTCGTGGTGCAAATGGTGTAATTTTGGTTACGACTAAAGGTGCGGATAAAGATAGGGTTTCTGTATCATATAGTGGATATTATCAAAGTAAATGGGCTGCAAAGACTCCAGAATCTATGTCTGCTCAGGATTATGTAAAACATACTTGGGGATATGGAACTGCATTGGGAATGGGAGATCAGATGGCTAGTTATTTTGGTTTAGGAGAAAAATATGGTAATCATTATAGTGAATATGCGAATATGGATTCCCATAATTGGACTGATGATATGCTTCGTACAGCTAGTGCTCAAAATCACAATGTGACCATAAATGGTGGTAGTGAAAAAACGAAAATATCATTTTCTGTTAACTATCTGAATGATGATGGTATTAAAATAAAATCAGGCTATGAACGTTTCTCTACTAACTTGAAATTGAAACAAGAGTTGGCAAAAGGACTGAGTTTTGAATTGGATGCACGTTACGTCAGCACTAATGTTGAAGGTAAAGATGAGGCTAGAAGTGGACGTGGTTCTCTTTTATCTTCTGCTTATCAGTATCGTCCGATTGATACTCCTTTAGGAAACGGTGACGATGCTTTGTTCCAGATGGGATCTAAGAATATTGAGGTGGGTGCCAATCCTGTTGGTCTTACTAATGCTATCACTGATTTGACAAATCGCCAAAATATCCGTGCAAATGCTGCTTTGAACTGGGAGATTATTAAAGGTTTGAAAGCTCGTACAGAATTTGCGATTGGTCACGGATGGAGTGAGGGTAAATATTACGATGATGGTTCTGCTTCTTCTGCTGATAATTTTACTAGAGGATATAAATATGCTAAGTTGACAAAAGGCAATACTGAAAATTGGCGTTCTGTTACTACTGTGAATTATGAAGTACAAGGTTTGGGAGATAATCATAATCTTTCTTTCTTGTTGGGTAACGAAGTCATTAAAAATACGGGTGCTTCAAGTGAAATGATTGGTGCCGGATATTCGATGGCTGAAAGCTGGGACATGGATCGTGTCTTTGGTATGTTCAATATGTATCAAGCTGGTCATGCCGATAATTCTTATTCAAATAAAATTAATACTCCTTCTACTACGGTTTCTTTCTTTGGACGTGGTAACTATTCGTTGAAGGGACGTTATTTATTGACTGCTACATTACGTGCTGATGGCTCTTCTAAGTTTGGTCCCAATCATCGTTGGGGATATTTTCCTGCTGGTGCTTTTGCATGGCGTATTTCTGATGAACCATTCTTTCAGCCATTGGCAAGAGTTGTTGATAATTTGAAATTGCGTCTTTCTTATGGACTTGCGGGTGCTGATAATATTGATGCTAGTTTATGGCGTGAAACTTGGAAAACAGGAACTACTACTTATAATGGTAATGTGGTCTCCACTTATGAACCGAACGGAATGAAAGCTAATCCAGACTTGAAATGGGAAACTACTACTTCACGTAATATTGGTTTTGATTTTGGATTGTGGGGAAGCCGTTTGTCTGGTACTTTGGATTTGTATTGGAATACAACAAGTGATTTGTTGATGCGTCAAGAAATTGATTCTTCTACAGGTTATAGCTATCAGTATCGAAATATTGGTCAGACTTCTAACAAAGGTGTTGAATTGGCTTTGAATTATCATTTGATTCGTACTAAGGATTTTAATTTGAACGTATCGGCGACTTATAACTTCAATAAGAATAATATTGATGAGTTAGATGGTGGTAAAGATATTTACTATAATAGTGGATGGGGGTCTTCAGCACAACATCCTTCATATGACTATGTTCTGTCAGAGGGCAAACCTGTAGGTGTTATTCGAGGTTTCAAAAGTGCCGGTTTCTATACGGTAGATGATTTTGATTATGTGGATGGCGTTTATAAATTAAAAGCAGGTATACCTGATATCTCAACTGCAGCTACTGGTACTTATCGTAGACCATCAGAACTGCAAGTGGCAGATGGTCAGATTGCCTTTCCTGGCGCTTTGAAATTACAGGATGTTGATAAAAGTGGTATTGTTGACTTGGATGATGTTGTTGATTTGGGTGAAGTCCAAGCAAAACATACAGGTGGTTTTTCTTTAAATGGTAATTATAAAAATATTGATTTTGGAGCTAATTTCACTTATCAGATTGGAGGAAAAGTATATAATGTTGCTACAATGAGTCAGCTTAGTGGTGGTAAAGAAACTGGTTTGGGACTTAATAAGTATAAAGATTTGGCAGGTGCTTTTCAATTGTATGATATACAGAATGGAAATTTGGTACCGGTAATAGAGCCGACAGCTTTGAAACAATTAAATGCTAATGCTAAATATGCTCTTCCTTATTATGAAGATGCCCCTATATTATCTGATTATGTAGAGGATGCTTCATATTTGCGTTTGAATACATTGACTGTCGGTTATACTTTGCCAAAAGCATGGACAACAAAAGCATACATGCAGAAAGTACGTATATATGTCACGGGAGGTAATTTATTCTGCATTACAGGTTATTCAGGTCTTGATCCTGAAGTAAACTCAGATCCGGATAAAGCCAAGTCTTATCCTACTCTTGGACTTGACTGGGGGGCATACATGCGTGCTCGTACATTTACGGTGGGTTTGAATGTTGAATTTTAATTTGAAGTCTAATAATTAAAAAACACGTAACGATGAAAAAAATATTATATACAATGATGGGTGTAGGAATGCTGTTTGCTGCTACATCTTGTGAAGACTTCTTGGATACTTCTTCACCTTCAGAGGCTGATGTGGATTTTGTATTTTCTGAAGCGTCTACTGCCCGTGCCGCACTTTATAATGCTTATGAAAAGTGGCGTGGAAATGCAGGGGTACATTCTAATGGCGTATTTTATGACTTGGTGGTTTGTGGTTCTGATGCAGAGCGTCATCCTGAGGCTTATGCATCACAAATAGCTCGTCATGTTCCTGAAAATTTATATGGTTATTCAGATGCTACTTTTACAAAGAAGGGACCTTCTAACTATACTATTTCTCAATATGGTAATGCAAAAGGAACTTGGGAATCACTGTATGCTATTATTGCTACAACAAATACATTGATTTCTGCTGTGGAAGGGTCTTCTGCTTTTGCTGGATTTGCGACTCAGGACGGACCATCTGAATTGAGTCAGATTTATGGTGAGGCTGTCGCTTTGCGTGCTACTTGTTATCATGAACTGATTCGTTTTTATGGAGATATTCCTCATCAGCTTCAGGCTGGTGAAGAGGCCAGTGAGATAACTCCCCGTGATGTGATTGCGGAATATCATATTAATAAATTGAAAGAGGTTGAGCCTTTAATGTTTAGAGCGGGAGAATCTTCGGGGATTGATAAGACTTTCATGACTAGAACTTATGTACAAGGCTTGATTGCTCGCATGGCTTTGATGGAAGGTGGATATCAGACTCGTCGTTCTGATTTTGGAAATGATTATTATAAGGATCTTGACGGTAATGTATTGTCTTTTGAGAAAGCAGGCGAAACATCAGCTACTCAGTGTTTTTATGGTCGCCGTACAGATTGGGAGAAGTTTTATAAGATTGCAGAAACTTATCTTACTTCTGCTGTAAATAATTCTGGTACTACAGCTTTGCAGGTTAATGACCCTAGAAGCAGTGATAAGAAGACATTTGGTAATCCTTATCAGTATGTATTCCAACAAATGATGGATGAAACGATTGCAGATGAAAATGTATATGAAATTCCTGAAACTCGTGGTAAGCAGGGTGAACGTCCTTATGCATTCGGACGTCCGTCGTCTGGTGGCGGTTCTGCTGCTTATCCTTGTAAGAACTATGGTCAGAGCCGTTTCCATGCAGTTTATTATTATGGTGATTTTGATCCGAATGATATGCGCCGTGACGTTACATGTACGGTGACCGGTTCGACTGGTGATGGCTCTGAGAAGATTATTCCTTTTACTATGGGCTCTGTAGCTAATAATGGTGGTATTGCTTTGAATAAATGGGACGAGAATCGTCAAGCTAATCCTTGGGTTATTAAGAGCCGTCAGGCTGGTATCAATACTCCTTATATGCGTTTTTCGGATATCATTTTGATGTTGGCTGAAGTAAAAGCAGCATTGGGTGATGACGCTTCTGCCAAGCAATATTTGTCTATGGTTCGTAATCGTGCTTTTGCTTCTACATCAGAAGCTAATGTAGATGGCTTTATCAGTAAATGTGGTTCTGTATTGGATGCTGTCCTTGAAGAACGTAAGTTGGAGTTTGGTGGTGAAGGTATCCGTCGTTATGATTTGATCCGTAATAATAAATTGGGAATGGCTATTGATAACTTCCATAAGCGTACTAGTGCAATGATTAGTGATTTAAAATCTAAAGGTTATCATACTTTTGATAATGGTAATACTATTTCATCCTATATTTGGGTTAAAAAAGTAAATCCTGCAGATTTTGGAGTAAATTATAGACTGACTACGACCTGTACTGATAAAACGAATCCGGTACTCTTTCCAGGTTGGAGAGGTCAGAACGATGATTGGGCATCTGTAGCTGCTTCTAATGGGACTTCAACAAAGAATCTTACAGCTGGGAATGTTACTAATCTTGCTATTAAAGGATTGTTTGAATATATCGATCCGAATGGAAGTGAGGCTAAAGCTTTAGAAGCTGATGGATATACTAAACAACCATGGGGAGCAAAAATCGTAGAATTGGAAAATGAATATAATTCGTATGTATTTAATGGATACATTGCAGGTGAGGCTCCTATTTACTTAATTCCTTATCATCCTGATGTTATCAAGAATTCAAACGGTGTTTTAACTAATGGATATGGTTTTGGTCAAGAATAAGAGATCGTAAGTAAATGAAAAGAGGATGTGTCAAAACGGCACACCCTTTTTTCGGACACAACTTTTGTGATTAGGGAAAATAGTTGATTGATAACGAGTTAGTAAATGACACAAGTACGGATTTATCCGTATAAACATTATTTCGCTAAGGAAACTACTCTTTTCATGTAGGTTTCTATGTAGGTTAATTAATACCAATTGATTCCTACTAATGCGAATTAATAATAAGTCATTAACTAACTCGTTATCAGTCTATGTACACGATTAACATCAGGGGTAAGCAGAACCCGAAAGACACCAAGATGGTCAAGCTGGAGATAATTTTCTTCAAGACCGGTTACGCCCGTGTGCCGAAGGTTATAAACATCACAGGGCTATTAAAAGACTGGGATGTCAAGTCTCAGAGTTTCCGTGTAGGGAGTGCGGAGGCCACTACCAAGAACAAACTGCTTTTCGATTTGCGAACCAAATATCTGCATGTCGCCGATACCTGGGAGATGGAAGGCAGGAACTGGTCGCCCGTCCAGCTATCACATTGCTTCGATGAAATCAAGGCGGCCAAACCCGAGGTCAAAGTAAAGAGTGTCCAGCAGATGATCGATTATCTTGAAGAGACATTCAAAAACAAGAAACGCATCAAGAACGGTCAGATTGTCGACAGCACGACCAATGCTAAACGGTATGTCTATCTCAAGCGTGAACTGCAGGCGTTTACAAAGGAAAAATATGAAAAAGCCTTTTCCTCTTATTTCTTTACGGATATTACAGAAGAGTTTCTTCTTGACTTTGCGTTTTGGCTTAAAGAAAGAGGTATCAGAAATGGCAACAAGGCCGGACTTACACACAAACTAAGGTTGCTCCGTGCCGTATGCAGGCAGGCAGAAAAGAAAGAGATGTACGGGGTGAATATGGATAACTTCCTCTGTCTCGGTGATGATATTAATTGGCCGGAAACCACTTCAAGAGCAGTTCCGGAAACAGTCATAGCTAAAATCGCAAATGTTGACCGTACCTTGTTTACGAAAAAAGAGCAGTTGCATCTTGATTTGTTCCTGTTCAGCTACTATACCGGAGGTATGGCGAATGTCGATGTATGTAACCTGACATGGGATTTGGTCCAGGAAGACCGCATCGTCTATGAACGTATCAAGTTTCCCAAAACAGCCAAACCGGAATTACTCAGTAAAGCAAAAGCCATCATGAATAAATACCGTGGGCAAAGTTATGGAAATTATGTATTTCCTGTTTTTACTCATAAACACACGACCACTTCCAAGAAGACTACACGTGTCAAGCAAATTTCCACACGCCTTTCACAAACCTTGACGAAAGCATGCAAGATGCTGCGCATTAAAGAAAACATCACATGGTATTCCGCCCGTGGCTCTTTCATATCGAAGATGGTAGATGCCGGTAATAATCCGTATGTGGTTGCAGAGATGGCTGGTAACAGCCCATTGACCATCTATAAGCATTACTACAAGAATACAAAGCGGGAAGAAATCAAGCGGCAGATGGAAGAAATGTTCTGACCAGACATATCCATAAAGTTGTAAACACCTTGACAATTTCTCTGATGGATAAATCATACGGTGTAATGGCTGTTAAAAGTCATTGATTACCAATGTGATATTTGCAATATTGACAAAATCGCTCTTATTCTCGATTATTTTCATTACCTTTGTGGTCAATAACTTAAATAGAATTTATATGAAAGAATTGGTTTCAAAAATACAGGAAGTATATGCTACATTCTCCACGGATGCGGCACTTCAGATTGAAAAAGGCAAGGCCGCAGGGACCCGTGCCCGTAAGACCTCGTTGGAACTGGAAAAACTGATGAAAGAGTTTCGTAAGCTTTCCTTGGAAGAGTCTAAAAAATAACCTTTACACGTCCGGTCGTTATCACATAATGGCCGGTTCTTCTGCAGATGCGGCATAAAAACCATATTGGCAGAACGACATAATAAAATACGGAAAGCGTTAGCTTTTGTCATGCACCGAAATCTGGTAAATTTCACTTATCCGCAGGACAAACAGTTTTCGCCTATGCTTTTGCGTGGGCTTAACTTGTTTGCGGATAGGTTTACCAGAACCTCGGTGCTACGGGTTATGTCCCACGCTTTTTGGTCTTGGTACATTGAATGCTTGACGGGACTCAAGCCAAATACGGAGATATTATGAACGACATGAATCTGATGGATGAACTTTTGAAAATTCCTGCTGATGCAACTGCCGCCACCGTACAAGGCATAGAAATGCTGCTTATCGATGAAAACAAGGCGGGGGCTTTATTGGAGTCGGATCCTAATGACAACACCATCCACGAATGCCTTTTAAGCAACGGCCGTTTCCTGTTCCAATCGGACAATACCAACCTCGTTGCCCTGTATAAAGTAACAGGAGCATCTGAATAACGCTCCTGTTGCATATAATCACCTTATTTGTCTGATTTCATCCTTCCTGCAAAGGCTTTTGACGGTTTGAATGCCGGGATATTGTGGGCAGGCACTATTATCGTGGTATTCCTGCTTATGTTGCGTGCTGTCTTTTCCGCACGGTGTTTGATGATAAAAGAACCGAAGCCGCGAAGATAAACCTCCTCGCCGTTTATCATGGAAGACTTTACGCTATCCATGAATCCTTCGACAACTTGTAACACGACCTGCTTCTCCAGACCGGTCTGCGTTGCTATTTCCCTGACGATATCCGCTTTTGTCATATTAACTCTTGATTAAATACTGTCAATCCGTTCACAAAGATACATCATTTCCTGAAATATCCTCCTTTTACAAACACATATAATAAACATTAGCCGGCGTCCGTCTCTACTCTTTCGATACAAATAGTATCGAAGTATGAAGCTGACACTCAACCGCAAATTCAAAGGTCAGACCTATACCATAGGCGACCTGTCCATCGACGGCAAATTTTTCTGTAATACCATCGAAGATGCCGTGAGGGAACTTCCGGCAACCTGTCCGGATACTCCTCGCGGCCGTTCCTGTACCTGCAAGGAAAAGGTCTATTCCAAGACCGCCATTCCTGCCGGGACTTATAAAGTTACCCTTCAGTACAGCCCCAAGTACAAGAAAAAAATGCCATATCTGCACGATGTACCTCATTTCCTCGGCATCCTGATCCATTCAGGCAACACCGAGGGAGATTCCGCCGGTTGTATCATCGTGGGAAAGAATACGGTCAAGGGAAAAGTTTTGGAATCCCGTACTACATTCCAAAAACTGTATGCCATGCTCGAGTCCGAAAGGGACATAACCATTCAGATTATATAAATCGAATGGCGGTCAACAGGCTCAAACCACCCAGAAACCTGCGCATCGAGTTCAAACCGTCCCCACGGCAGTATGAACTCTGGAAACTGTTGCAACCGAACTATTGTCCCCATTGTGGCGGGGAGATCGAGCAAATCCTTATCGGTTATGACCAGCAAGGCAACCCTCAGTACAGGCCTCAATGCAGGCATTGCAA
>ERZ791624.1105-NODE-1105-length-13895-cov-1.743497_pt1 | contig 13895 bp, 18 predicted proteins | sample MGYA00510058_ERZ791624 | MGnify/ENA primary metagenome ERZ791624 (study PRJEB30046, sample SAMN00715158) | human gut metagenome | study: EMG produced TPA metagenomics assembly of the A metagenome-wide association study of gut microbiota in type 2... | reverse complement strand
CATAAATCTTTGTAAGATTTTTCTTCATTTAACTAAACCTTATATAATTATAAATATACGCTCATTTTGTTTTTTAATCAAATTGAGAATATATTTTTATTCCATTACTAAAATCTCATCACATAATTTTTGAATGTCTGATTTCTTATCCCTTTCTTCCTTGTATCTGTCATAACTTCTACAACTAACAGACGTTGCCGTATAAGCAGGTGTATATACAGGACTAACATCAAACAGCATATCAATCTTCTCTACTGTTCTATAGTCTTCACCATCTTTGGTTTCCCAATGGTCTTTGGCTACTGTGAAACAAAAACTACTTGAATCAATGATTCCGCTTCTGATATAACTTAATAGGGTATTACCTAATTCATTATCAAGTGCATCAAAAGAATACTTCAACCCCTTATCATCAATTTCAAGTTTAAGATTTCCAACTCCATATTTTGACCTTGCCAATACCTTTTCAGAATTATGGTCTAACAAACAGAAACAATCAGACTTCTTTATTACGTCTTCATCTATGGCTGTCTTTTCTATTGTTTCATAAAAGCCTAAATCTTCACTCAAAGAATCAAAAATGATTGCATAGCCTTCTACATGTCGGCTATTAGCATTTGCCCTTAATTCTTGAATTTTTCTATATTCCTTTTCCATTATTATAATAAATATCCCATTATTCTGTTATTATTTCATCCTTGTTGATTGTGTTCTGATTAACGTCTGTGAATGGTATAATCAGTGAATCAGCACCGTCAATTAATGGAAATCCAAGTTGCTGTCTCGCTTCATTGGCTGTCATCAATCCGTTTGTAACTAACTTGGTATAATAGTCTGCCAATGCTGTTTTGTTTGTTCTGAGGATGCTTTCTGAATCAAATATCACCTTTAGGTTTGTTTCATTATCATTCAATAACTTCTTGTCAAACTCTGTCTCCATCATCTTGATATATGGCAATAGGGTTGTGGTTAAAAAGAAGTTCTGAGTATCTTCCAAACTTGAATATGAAGAGAATCCCTTGATATTCAACATTGCTGCAGGAACACCAAAGAATGTCGCAATGTCAGTGTTGTTTAATTGTCTTGCCTCCACCATCTGAGAATCTGCTGCATTCAGAGATATGGGTTGATATGATAAGTTGCCTTGAAGTACAGCAATACCTCTACCTCCATTGGAATATGTGGTGTTCCAACTGCTCAGAATCTCTTGTCTTTGTTTTGCTGACAGCTGTGTTGTTGAATTGATGATTCCGTTCAATGAAGCACCATTCTCAAAGAATGACTTTGCTTGGGAATCTGTTGCTGCTGCCAAACTCAATGTACGTCTTGCATTGGCTAGTAAAGAAATACCTTGAACACCATTGTTTGAAAACATCTTGAAGTGCAACATATTGTATGGTTCAATCCTGCTTCCATTCTTGATGAATCCAACTTGATAATATAGTGTATCAGTCTCTTTCATGTAATTGATTGTCACGTCACTGCTTTCAAGAAATATCAGCTTCAATGGTGTTCCGTCTTGTGCTCTTTTGATGTATGCAAAACCATTACCCTTGCAAATAACAGACTGAATGAGCATCTTAATAAATGTGAACTTGTCGTTCTACTGTTCTTGTCTTGAAACAATAAATTAATAGGGTGATTCTTCACCTCCAATGTCTTTCCCTTTGCGCTTCTCTTCTTTACAGCTATAGGCATACTTGCTATAGTGTCAGATATGAGATTGATACACCTGTATGCCGTTGGTAGGTTTGTGGCTGAATACTGTGAGTTTGACAATGAGCCAAACATGAGGCTACCATCTGCATAATAGCCTGGAACAAACCCATCATCAACGCTTCTCTTTTCCTTCTTTCCGAAATTAAAAATTCCTCTAAATCCTTTATCCATTTTTCTAAATATCCTTATTCAAATAAATAGTTTTAAAGTGAAATTCCTTCAATCAATGACCCATCATAATGATTTTCTTCTTGGAATCCGCCATAATTCATAATGATTGCAACCACTCCGTCAATTTTGTTTTCATAAGATTCCTTTATTATCTTGATATTGTCATTATAATCAGGTTTTGGGACTGAGTTTTCAAAACAAAACAATGTAATTGGATTCTTGTCAATCACAATATTCTTTCCCTCCATTATCAACCTTTCAATGGCTTTTGTTGGTCTGTTCATGCTTCCGATACTTTGGGAATATGGCTTCATGTTAAATCCACTTTCTGTTAGTCTGATTGTGAAGTCTGTTGCATTCCAACTGTCATAAGAGATTCTAGCAATACCTTCCGAATTGTCTTGAAGTTTCTGAATGTCATTCATCACATAATCATAATCAGTTACGTTTCCTTGTGTGACTGTCAAAAAGCCTTGTCTTTGCCATTTCTTGTAATTGTCCTTATTGGTTGAAGTCTTCAATGCTTCTTGTGGTAGATAATACCAATTCTTGAAGTAATATGTTCCGTTATCCTCATACATTGCAGAAAGACATGTTAAATCAGAAGTAGAAGCCAAGTCAAATGAAAGATATAATAATTTATCCTTAAAATCATCCATCTTGACTTTATCCATTACCTTGAAGGTATAAGACTGAGGAATCCAAACATTGCTTGTTGAAGTCCATACATTGAAGACCTTTGTCATTATTGCTGTTGTCTGTGAAGGGTTGTTCTTCATCTTTGTTATCTGCTGCCTATAGAAATCTTCTGATACAGAAATACCCAAGTTTGGTGAACACTTCTTCCATACCTTTTCATCTTCACAATCATCACCATCATCTAAGGTATAGACCATACAGAAAACAGAATCATCTTGCTTCAAGCCCCTCAGAACATCAATACCACTCTGTTCAAGTTCCTTGTAGAATCCACTTTGGTTATTGCTTCTTGTAGTACAACAACACATCAAAGGCTGCTGTCTGCTACCCATTGAAGACTCCAATACATCATATACGTCACTGTTAGGTGCTTGGGAAATCTCATCTACAACAGCAAAGTTACAGTTCAATCCATCCAATCTTGATGCGTCTGCTGAAACAACCCTCATTGATGAATCTGTCTCGTCAAACATGATTCTATACCTAAATCTTCTAAAGAGTTTGTCAACCTTTCCACCAAGTGATTTCAAATATGATGAAGCCATATTGAAAAGGATGGATGCTTGGGATGCTGAGTTGGCTGCAACAATGACTTGGGCATTATTCTCTTCCAAAAGGGCTTTTAATGCCATAATTGATATTATTGAGCTTTTGCCAGACTTTCTACATACTGATAAAATGAATGTTCTTGTTACCCTTGTGCCATCCTTCTTCCACTTGAAACCATATATTCCGCATATCATAAATTTCTGCCATTCTTGAAGAATAAAGGGTTTGTTGTTATATTGCCCAGTAAAATGTCGGAAACGTTCAAAAAACCTTATTGTCCTTTCAACGTCTTCCACATCAAAATATCTGTCTTCCATATCCAAGAAATCCATGAATCTTTTACATGCCAACTTTATATTTTCACATACTAAAATTTTCCCCTCCAAAACGTCCCAAGGATATGTTGTTATTCTTTCCCTTATCTCTTTCTCAATTTCCTTCATTCATATAATCATCCTTAAACTTCCAAATGAAGCCTCCTGCCGTCTTCCTGTAACCTCTACAGCACTTGATGATGCCGCTGTTCAACTTGGGATTGCCAACTCCTTGTGCTGCATAATATCCGCTTTTGTATGTATTGAGATAGTCTCCATCCAAAGAAAGTTGAACAACGCTCTTGCCTCTCACATTATCTTGATTCATCACCTTATATTGATTCATCACATTCTCAACATATTCGCTCAACAGCATCCATCTATAACCTTTATATATTACATCTTTCCAATTCATTATGGCTTTTATCAGCTTGCCCTCTCTCATATTGGTTGATGATATTGAAGGGTATGTTGCAACATATTTCCATTCTCTTGTCAGTTGAACAATCGGTTTTGGCTTTTGTCTTGGCTTCTTCCTTTTCACAGGAACCAATGACAGATTTCCCAACCTACAATCCCTTTCATTGTCATTCTTGTAATATATCTCCTTGTTCTTCATATTAATGCCCAAGAATGTCTCCAATACCATTACAGCCACATTCCTAAATCTTCCGTTTATAACAACAATATTGAATGTTTTTCTAAGTATTTCTTTTGTCTCCTTATTCCGTACCCTTCCCATGTTACTTACTTCATAATTGGGATATTTTGCTATTTCCTTCCATTTTTCCATTACAACAAGTTACTTGGTCAATTCATTCAAGAAATCATCAGTGTCATCAGCTGTCTCAACCTTCAACTTTGATTCTGCCATTGGTGATATTCCAAGGGCATTAACCAACTTCTGAACTTGTATGTTTGCATCATTCAATATCTTGATACATGGATTTGGCGCAATGCCTCTGTTGGTCTGTGTTACCAAACCGTTTTCCTCAATGCCAACCTTTGATAACTGATACAAATTATATTGAAATGCCAATGAATCAAGAAGACCAATCCATGATGGTTTTATCTCGCCATATTTCTCCTTTAGGAATAATTCAACATTCTTGATATATGTCTGTGTGCTCTGTGTATATTTCTCTGTATTTATCATTATTTGTTTCCTCCTTCTTCATTCTTCATTCTAATTACTTCCCATTTATAGCCTTTATAAATGTCAATCCTTTTATTGCCATTAATGTAGTTACAATTGGATGCTGCTACAATGCTAACTTTTTTATAACCGTTCTTAATCAAATCATCAAAACCATTGTAAACTGCTATAATAGCACCATTGAGAAGCTTCTGTTTAATCAAGTATTTGAAACGTTTTCTATCAACTTCCGTTTTATGTCTCGTATTCGGTTTGCCATATTCCAAATTGGAAACCTTGTTGTTAGCCTTATCTCCATCCTTGTGTGTTACTGTTGTTATCTCATCATCCTTTGGCAAAAAGGCATTTGCAACAAGTCTGTGAAGGTATTTAAGTTTCCTCTGATTGTTATCATCTGTCAGCATGATTTGAATGTAGCCGCTTCTTTTGTTTGTCTGAGGCTTCAATAACTTTTCCTTGAAAGTCCTGTTATTCAAAGAATATTCCTTGACCTTGATTCTTCCCCAATCAGAAACTTCATAATTGGGGAAACCTTGAATATCCATCCATATCTCTTCTTTATTCATCAGTCCTCCTTTCTTTTTTAAAATCATTCCAAAACTTCTCAATAAGCCAATTCTGATAAAAGAAACTTACTGAATTAATTAAAAAAATGCCAAATAGTAATATCGCTATCAGCCTAACCATTGAATAAATTGCAATTACTTCCATTATTATATCTCTTTTATATATAAATATATAACCATCTGAAAAAATACAAAGAAATTGAGAAAAAAATAAGGGTAAATGATATTTTTTTATCACTTACCCTTTTAAAAAATAATACAAAATAATAATATAATTAAACTGCTCAAAGTTTCCTCTAAAATAGTGTTTCCTGACGTTCTAAGACCGTTTCTTGTCTTTTATGATAAACTAATACCATTTGAAGAAAATAACGTCTTAAAACAAAAAAAATAATCTATAAAACTAAAAATAACAAATAACTAATATTTCATTTTATCTTAAATGAAAAACTTACTTTCTCTTTTTTATATTTCCATGTATCTTTTCATGGCATTCCCTACATAATGCAATGAAGTTATTTTCATCCCTCAATAGAGAATATCTTTCTTCCATGGTTTTATCGCCTTGAAATGGTGAAATCTTATGGTGAATATCAATAGCAGGGACTGTCTTGTTTTCCTTCAAACACATTTCACATAACGGATGACATTGGTAGTACCAATCTCTTATCCTTCGGTATTGTGTATCGGAATAGAGTTTTGCCCTTAACTTGGATTTGTCACTATTCCTTGATTTCCTTTTCGGTTTATATATTGTCGGCATTATCAATAAATAGTTTACGTTCTTCTTCTGTCATACATTGAAGGTATTTGATTTTCTTCTTTGTCTTTTTGAATACATAAAAGGTTGAAGAGAATTTTCTTGCATGTTGTTGTGTCTTTACCTTTCCACTGTGCAACCTTGACTTTGCCAATAGAAAGAATTGGTCTAAAGTGTCAAATCCCAATGATGTTGCATACACCCATGACCATTCTGGCATCATCAACTGTTTTCCACTTGTCACCGTTGCTTGGGTCTTCCATATCAATATCCCATCATCCTTCAAAACTCTATAGCACTCCTTTAACCAATGATTATAAGAATTGATACATTCCTCAATTGGATAATATGATGAAAAACGCTTTATTGTTACATTGCTTCCATCATTACTCTTGGTATTCCTTGGAGCAATCACAAATGGCAAATCACAAACAATTGAATCAAGTGAGTTATCCGACAATGGTATGTTTCCCCATGTCTCTAATTTAACAGTGTCTTCATCTTGCGGTGAAACGTCAAATGTGTATTTCGGTCTTGGTATCTCAATTTCCTCTTCCGTTCCGTCATTCCTTATTCTTTTGAAATTACCATAGAAATTTCCTTTGCTATATGTCATATCTGCATCAAATGGTTTTCCTTCATTGTGCATATCCATGATGTCTTTCAAAATTGAATGTTGATTATATCCTATACTCTTTACTAAATTATTGTATTCTATTGCCATTCATTGAAATATCCTTTCTAACATATCCTGTATGCTCAGGATTCAATCATCTTTCCTTTTCCTTATAAGTTTATCGTCTTGTGAAAAAGAAGGGTTTAGAACGCAATCATTCAAACCCTTCAAAAATGTTAAAAGCAAAGAAACTAAAAGTATCTAATTTCGCCTCTTAGGTATTTCATATCGTCTTCAAACTGTGCTTCATCTTCATCTGTTAAATCAAGTCCCATCAACTCATCAAGATATTTGTTATATTCAGTTTCATTAATAGTTGATGTTGTTGTGTTTAAAATCTCTTTCATTGTAGTAAATTTAATTTTTATATGTTATATTCTTCTTTGTTACCCCCCTTGTCTAGGGACTTCTATATATAAATATATGCTACTTTCAAAAATTACTTGAAAAAGCAATATTTTTTTTATTTTTTTTCTTGAACCATATCCTTAATCCAACATTGCAAAGATATAGATAATGTTTTTTATTCGGAAATAATTGAAGGATTTTTTTCAAAATCATTTCGTAAAACCGCTAATTGAACACTTATCAGTACTTAACCATATTGTAGGTTGTGGGATTCTTTCATTCCTCATCCTTGTTGAATAGTTTTCTAGTGGAATCAACCAATTGGTCATGTTCAAATCCTTCATTGGAATATCCGTTATAACCTTATCAATGTCAAAAATGATAAACATTGTTGGAAGTAGGAATATCTCAATCAATCTTTCATCTTCCTTCCGTTCCTTCATCATTGAAATGTACTTAGTAAACAGCAGTGGAAGGGTCTTGTTGCTTATATACTTGCCATTATTCCTTTTAATCTCTACAGCATACTTTATGACCTTGCCCTTTTTGTTAACAGCCTCAAACCTCAAATCAACGCTTGTTCCGCTTGGTGTGGGTCTTAGATTTCGTAACCTTCCTTGGAATAACCTTTCAAGAATGTCACTTGTCCTCTGAAAGTCCTCACTTTCACATCTTGACATCATTTCCATATTTGTATATTCTACCATTCTTTAAAGTATCTTTATATATAAATATATCATAATTTCAAAAATATAGGAATTTGAAGAAAAAAGTTGAAAAAAAACAAATTAATTACGAAATAGTAATAATATTATATTCGTAATAATATAGGAAAAAAAATAAATTAATCATTAAATCTGAATGGCAAGAGCTAACGTGAAATCGCAAACCCTTGAAGGTTGCGATTTGCCGAGCAATCAGCCATGATTAATATTGTGAAGAAGGTTCATGGTTCAATAAGTACTTTAACCCTTAACAGTATTGTTTATCAATTATTCATAATAATATCATCTAAAAACAATATACAATATTATTCGTAATGTAACATAATAAATCTTGAAATTATACTATACAATATATTCGTAATAATTTCATATAATATATCCGATATATAATAATATAAAATATTCTAATAATAATATCATAATATAGTATAATATCTTATATAATATTATCATTATTATCATCAATAAGAGAAATAAGAGAAAATCAATAGTCTGGTTGATAACAATAGAAATAAATTAATCTACTATGATAGGGTGATATTTTTATCTTTTTCTTTAAAATATTTTATGATTTATTTGGTTTCCTTAAATATTTTCTATATCTTTGCAATGTAACAAGTGTCTTACCAAGGCAGATTTGAATGAATATATAATCTTAGGATAAGTTGCTCATACAGCCCTATATGAGACATCGGACAGTGACCATCCATCAGACAAGCCAAGGTGAATGACAAAGCTCTTGGAATCCTTAACAAAATTAATAAAAAAATATTCTAATATCAAGTAATTTTGAAAACATTATGATATTTATATTAGAAGGAGATGTGATAGTCTACACATTTTGGTGGAAAAGGGTTTTTCTATTTTGTTCTACTTTACCTTTTTCACCTTCCTTCTTTTATATTTAAGGTAGAACTACATTAGACTAAATTAAGAACAATTTGACATCAATGAAAAACATTAGTTTTGGTAAATACACATTTGACATTAGTGTTTCAACTCTTCCAATTGAGGATAAGAATAATTGTAATTTCTCAAAGATTAAATATAAGAGGGAAATACTGACATTTACAGATTTCATCAATAAGATAGAAGACGGTTATTCATTCTGTTATTGTTTCAATGACAATGGAAGGATATTCGGACAGAGAGAGAAGAGAATTGATAATTTCCATCATACCAATTTTATTGTATTTGATGTTGACCATTGTGGTGCTAATATCCATGAATACTTGAACCGTTTACCATACAAACCAACATTAGCATATACCACAACAAATGATTCAAAGCTAGACCATAGGTTTAGACTTATATATTTCCTTGATTTTACCATTATGAAGTCTGAATCTTTCTACAAGATGATATATTATAAGTTGGCTTCCCATTTGGAGATTTATAGCGGATTTAAGATGGAAGACAATTGCATGAAGTCACCATCCCAACAGTTCCTTGGAAATCCTAAAAGAGAAATTACAACGGTATATAATAACATTCTATATGAATTGGAAGATATCAATAAACTATCCTTCAACAAGAGATATGAGAAGGAATTTAATGGAGTTAAGGACATTGCAAATGATTCCAAGATAGAGGATATTGAATTGAATATCTCAGATGAAATGAAGGATGATTTGAACAACATGAAGGATTCTGAATTTTTATCAAAATGGAAGGATAGGTATTTCTACCAAATGGAAACTCCTGTAACTTATGATGAAGACGGAATTGCAAGATTATGGGATAAAGATTTCTATCAAATCAAGAATAAGTTTTCAAAGGTTGACGGACATACAGTCAAATTTAAGCATGGTGAAAGGAGAGGATTGTATTATATAATATGATTTTGACAATGTTTAAGATAAATCCTAAGATAACGGATGAAAATCTTTTATTTAATGTGATTGTTGAACGTCATCATTTCTTTGACAGCGTTGATGGAAAGTTAAACAATGGATGGGTGCTGAATGCCATCAAGAACGCTAGAATTGCTGATATGAATGGAAGAAATCAAATTCAACCAATACCAATGACATTCAAGATTCAAAAATCACATTTCATTGACTTGATTAACAAATGGAATGATGAAGGTAAGAGTGGAATGATGGTTCTTACCAATAAGATAAGAAGAAAGATTAATATTGAAAGAGTTGGTGCTTTATATGACTTCAACCTATCGGTAAAGGATAATTTGAAATGGCTTGCAGAACAAGGTTTATCAATTAGCCAAGCAAAACTATATAGATTGAAAAAGGATAATTTTAAAGAAGTTGAGATTGCATAATGACAAAATATACAGAAAAAACATACATACTCCTAACAACATTGAGTAAAATTTTTGATTCCCAAATATTTGACATACACAGAGATACAATTGCAAAACTCCTTCATACAGACAATAGGATAGTTATTCAAATTGAACATTTTAACGCTTTAGAGAGCAAATTTAATTGAGCATATCTTTCATTGATTTTATAAATTTAATTATTATTGTGGGACTATCCAATTTGGGGTAGTCCCTTTTGCTTATCCATGATAAACGGTTGAATGCAGCCTGTTCAACCATCCTTGTAGAAAAACCTTCTGTGAAGGATTCCTCTTGACTATTTTGTTGTAATGGTTCAACCTCATTTCCCAAATCCTCTTGAACAACCATTCTCCATCAACTGAATTAATCTTTCCAAGGGTATTTGAACCAACAATGCCATCAACATTCAATCCAAACAGTTCTTGAACCTTCCTAACTCCAACATTGCCACTCATCCAATACCAATCTACTAGGATATTTGCTATTGACTGATTCTTGATGCAATCTCCTTTCCACTTGTCCCAATAGTATATCTTGAAGATATGTTCCCATTCCTTGTCACTCATGTTCATCAAATCATCAACCGTCTTTTCTTGCCATATACCATCCTGTATGTTGCCAATGTAACACCTTTATTTGTTGCACCGCCTTTGTCTTTCGGATTGTTGCTGAATCCACCTTCCCATTTTCTTATGAATGGAACTAATTTTGTGTAATCTGCCATTTATAATAATATATTATATATAACTACATGAAGGATTTGATTTAAGGCTATTTCCTGACGTTCTGAGGCGTTTTCTGTAAAGGATGATAAACTATACCATTCAAGAAAAATAACGCTTTAGAACGCAAATTTAATTATGCTTTTCATTGTTTAAATTTAATTAATTGCTTGGGGACTATTCATTTTTATGGTAGTCCCTTTTTCTGTATTATATATAATAATGTAAGATAATTCATATGTAGATGGTTTGCTCACCGTTTGTTTATGATTCAAATGAGAAAGGAAACACCCTAGATGACAATTTTTGTGTTAAAGAACGTTATGAAAATAAGAAAATACAGCTAAATTGTTAAAGAGTGCTATAGGAATTTTGTTTTCCAGATTCTTTTCTATATCTATGCACCAACCGAGAAGGACAGAGAAATAGCTAATCTCATGGTATTATCCTTCTTCTATTAGGGAAACCCTTCACCTAACATTATGCCATGGAAATTGAAGGATAAATTTATATTTTTAAAAAAAAATATGATTAACGTAAATTTTACAACAGGCAATATTGCTAGAAGTATTGCAAGTGACTTTAAGAACACCAATGTTGAAATCAACCTAGGTAGGGAAATTTATGCAACCGCTATCAATGCAATGATTACTGCGGTTGATGGCAATGCTGAGTTGTCTGACATCATCAAAAAGCAATTGAACACTGTTTCCAAGGTCTTGCAAGATGATTCCAAAGAAATCAATCAAGATGACCGTAATCTGTATGCAAGAATCCTTGAAGTTGCAGCAACATTCATTGAGAACGCTAGCCCAAGATGTATCAAGACATCAAAGTCCGACTACATGGAACTTATCAATGCCAATAACGTTGAAGAGTTGATTGAAGGACAATCCAACAAGTTGGTAAGGCTTGATGGCGGCGAGGTAGTCATCTTCAAGGTTGCCTAAAACTGTCTAAGAAGGTTGGTAATACCCAACCATTTCAATTTTTTCTTCATACAATTGAAGGGAACGGTTTAATTGCCGTTCCCTTCTTCCATTTACTTATCCAACAATTCATCATATATGCCACCATCTAACATCTTATATGTTACAACAGTTCCCATCAGTTCATTGTCACTTGTTCTTCCCCATGCGGATAATCTTCCATCCTTGTTTAACTTATATAGCTTGATAACGTTCTTTCTTGGGTCATGACCGAAATATAGAAATTGCCATTCAACATTCCTTCCATCTATGATATGAATATGCTTACAGAACCTTCCTGCAACCTTCTCAGAATAAAACCATATCTTTCTTATATGCTGATTCACAATTTCCTTCATCTTCTTCTTCTCAGATTCCAATAAGTCACCGCTATACTCCAACAATGCTTCAAATGATGGATTCTTTGCTGATTCAATCTGTGCCTTCAACTTCTCCATATCATTCTTATAACCATTCAAGTTGCTAACAGCCTCTGACTTCTGTACTTCAATCTTTCCCAATCTATCCTTATACCGCTTCTTGTCTATGACACCATCAATGTATGCGTCCGCAACCTTGACCTTCTTTTCTTCCGTCTCTTTGATGACTATTGAAGAGGCTTCCATCTTCTGCTCCAAAACCTTAATATCTTCTTCAAGTTTCTCCACCAAGTCATTATTAGGTGTCTGCAAAAACTCCAAATGATTTAGACAGGCAATCTCATAAACCAATGGGTCAATGGTCTTGATGCTAATATACTCTTTGGTATCACATCTTCCATCCTTGCATTTGGCATTGTAACATCTGTAATGATTTGAGGATGCTATGTAGTTGCCGCCGCATTTCGGACACTTCATAAGACCGACACACATATAGGTATGCTTTGATTCCCTTGTAACACCCTTTGCTGTTCCTTTGCATCTTGAAGCCTTCAACGCTTGAACCTTGTCCCATTTTTCCTTGCTCATTATTGGAATGAATTTTCTATGACTTGAACGTGAGCCTTCCCAATTGGTATGTCCAATATATGCGGTTTCCTCCAACACCTTTGTCAACCATTCTCTTGTTACCTTCCTTCCTCTTGGTCTGAAACCTCTTTCTCTAAGTTCTGCCATCAATGTAAAAACGGAATACTTACCGCTTAGATACAGGTCATATATCTCATTGACCATTGCTGCCTCTTCCTTGCATGGAACAACATAATTGTTGGAATCAACCGTATAACCATAACGTCTTTCAACTCCACCATTGACTTTGCCAATTTCCGCATTGCGTTTCTTGCCCCTTGACATCTTGGTAAACATTTCCTCAGTATCAAGTTTCACCATTGCAGCATAGACGGAAAACATCATGCTTCCTGCGGTGTCCTCAGTTCCGTCATCTTTCAATAGAGAAAAGGAAGGTTCTTTGCAATACACTTGAATCTTATTCTTAACAAAAAACTCCTTCATTTCATGTAGCTTGCTTTCAACTCTTCCAAGTCTGTTCAATGCCCACAATGCGACAGCCTTTATCTCAGTGTCATTCAAGATGGTTGACTTTATATCTTCCAACATCTTGATATACTTCTTGTTCAAAGACCTTGCTGATGCTCCTTGTGCCTCAATAAAGACCATATCATCATCATTATACCCTTTTGTCCTTGCAAACTCAATGAGTTCCTTTTTCTGAGTTTCAATTTCTTGGGCTACAGTACTTGAACGTACAATACATAATACCTTTGCCATAATCTAAAATATTTTAGAAGAAGGTGGTTTAATTCTCCACCTTCTTAATTACATATTCAATTGTCATATCCTTGAAGACACTTATACCCTTGCCAACTGAAAGTGTAACATCATACAAGTGATTTGGATATTTCATATTATCCTTCATTGCAGACTTCAAAGATTTCTTGGCTTCCACCAAATTATTTGAAGAAGAAACCATTTTGGTATAAACTTTTCCATTTGCATCTTTCAAAGATGCCATAACATTATAAACCATAATCTTATCCATTTAAGACGTTAAACTTATTGTTTTCGTCTGCAAAGATACAACAAAAATTTCATATAACAATGGTTGGAACTTTGTATATTGTTGTGGCCACCACGCTCGGCATCACCAGCTGCACCCTGGCATAGGCCTTCCGCCACGCCTGGCTGGCATCTCTGAACGCCCCTCTCATCCTCTCTTCGCCCAAAGCCCCCGCGCCCCCCCCACCCCGGGGCCGCGGTG